>ENA-OXEB01000323-OXEB01000323.1-human-gut-metagenome-genome-assembly--contig:-NODE-323-length-19487-cov-25.8361_pt1 | contig 19487 bp, 20 predicted proteins | sample MGYA00249353_ERZ652239 | MGnify/ENA primary metagenome ERZ652239 (study PRJEB26925, sample SAMN05826586) | human gut metagenome | biome: ENVO:2100002; feature: ENVO:00000062; material: ENVO:00002003... | reverse complement strand
CCCACCTTCCATCCCATCCCCCGGATCAGCACCGCGCCCTCCGGGAAAATCAGCCACCCCTCCCCGGCACCGCCCTGGACACTCCCCCCAACTGCGGAAAGCAGCCTGGCGCCTGCCCGGGAGGTGGAATGCTTCTCCTGCCGCAAAAGCACCTCCGTCCCCGCCACGGCAGTTTCCGCCAGGTGCGGCCATTGCTCCGCGTATATCAAACTGGACGACGTCATTTTACACAGCAGAACGCACCGGACCAAGGTGCAGACCTGCGGAAGCGTTACCGTGCAGGCCAATGCAGATCTGAAGGGGCTGAACATCGAATGCCGTGACCTGGTCTTATACGGCAGGGCTTCCGGCGACTTCCTGTGCCGCGGCGTCTGCAAAATCAAAACGGACCAGCACATCTCCGGCTCTATCTGCGCCCGCAGGATGGTGGTGGAAAAAAAGACGACGGTGCTGGTCACAGGAACCATCCGCGTGGAAAACATCTGGATACAGGGGTCTCTGGAAGGAACGCTTACGGCGGATGAAACCGTCACCATCCACCGGCACGCCAAATTCCTGGGAGATATCACGGCGCGCCGCCTCATCATTGAGGAAGGAGGCACGCACCAGGGAGCCTTTACCCGCCTTACGTGACATGAATCTTCCCATCTCCATCCGCGGCGCGCGCCAGCACAACCTCCGGAACCTGGATCTGGATCTTCCGTCCAACAAGCTCATCGTATTCTGCGGCCCTTCCGGCTCCGGAAAATCTTCCCTGGCGTTTGATACGCTTTTTTCCGAATCCCGCAGGCGTTTTCTGGACTGCCTGTCGGCACGCTCCAGGCAGGGCATGGATCAACCGGAAAAACCGGAAGTGGACAGCATTACCGGGCTGCCCCCGGCCCTGTGCCTGGAGCAATCCGCCAGGCAGCAGAGTTCCCGCACCCTGCTGGGGAGCATCACGGAAATTCTGGACTACCTGCGCATCCTTTACGCGGCTGCCGGCACGCCCCATGACCCGGAGACAGGAAAGGAACTGGAACGCAAGAGTCCGGACCGGATTACGGAGGAACTCGTTTCCCTGCCGGAACACACGCGCCTGATTCTGGCCGCTCCGGCGGAAAACCTGCTGGCCCAGGATCCCGCAGCGACGCTGGGCGACTTCCAGCGGCAGGGCTTCCTCCGGGTTTACTGGAACGGAGAAATGCGGGATATTGAAGAAATAAGTTCCCCCGTCCCCCCGCCTCCGGACGCGGCCCTGGTCATTGACCGCCTCATCGTCAGAGGGGAAAATACGGCCTCGCGCATTGCGGATTCCCTGCAAACGGCTCTCCGTATCAATCCGGACGAAGTGCGGGCCATCATCACCATACCAGGAGAGGAAGCCTCAATCCGGGCCTTCCACACCCGCTACCGCAATCCGGAAACAGGCTTCCTTCTGCCCCAGCTTACGCCCCGCCATTTTTCCTTCAACTCCCCGCTGGGGGCATGCCCCTCCTGCCGGGGAACCGGCCTGAATGAACAGGAAAACGGTCCGTGCCGCGCCTGCGGGGGCCAGCGTCTTTCCCCTCTGGCCCTGGCCGTCACCATGCCTGCGCCGGACCGGGCCTACAATCTCGCGGAACTGACGGCTCTTCCTCTGGAAGATATGGCAGGAGAACTGGAACGACTGAAAACGCCCTCCTCCCTGGCGGCGGCATTGACCCCGCTCATGGAGGAAATCAACAAACGCGTGCGCTTCCTGAATGAGCTGGGACTCTCCTACCTGTCCCTGGACCGCCAGGCAAACACCCTCTCCGGAGGCGAACTGCAGAGGGCGCGCCTGGCTTCCCAGCTGGGAGGCGGCCTTTCCGGAGTCCTTTACATCCTGGACGAACCCACGGCCGGACTGCACCCCGCCGATACGGACCGCCTGCTCCGCGCTCTCCGGACGCTCCGGAACCAGGGCAACACAGTACTGGTCGTAGAGCATGATGAACAAATTCTAACCGCGGCGGATCACCTGGTGGACATGGGCCCCGGCTCCGGAACCAACGGAGGCCGTATTCTGGCACAGGGCTCCCTTGCGGAGATACTGGAAAATGCCGAAAGCCCCACCGGAGAATGGCTTTCAGGCAAGCGAAATATGCCCGCCTCCGGACGCAAGACGGCTCCTGCGGAGCGTCTGGTCCTGACCGGAGCGGACAAACACAACCTCAACAATGTCACTCTGAATATCCCGGTTGGTACATTGACCTGCATCTCCGGCCCTTCCGGTTCAGGGAAATCCACCCTTGTCCGGGACTGTCTCATCCCCGCGGTCAGGCAAGCCCTTTCCGGGAAAAAGGATATTCCGCGCCGCGTGCAGGGAACGGAGCACTTCAACCGCCTTGTCGTCATCGACCAGTCGCCCATCGGCAAAACGCCGCGTTCCACGCCGGCCACCGCTACCGGCCTGCTCCAGGTGCTGCGCCCCCTTTACGCACAGCTCCCCCTTTCCAAGCAGAGGGGATACACGGCGGCGCGCTTTTCCCCCAATATTCGCGGAGGCCGTTGTGAACGGTGCCAGGGAACGGGCATGATTGAAGTGGATATGAACTTCCTGGGAAATGTGGCCATGCCCTGCGACGCCTGCCACGGGCAATGCTACAACAGGGAAACGCTGGAAATCACCTGGAAAGGGAAATCCATTGCCCAGGCGCTGGCCCTGACCGTGGACGAAGCGGCGGAATTCTTTTCCTCCCTGCCCAGAGCCGCCGCCATCCTGAAAAGCATGCAGGACGTAGGGCTGGGATACCTCAATCTCAACCGCAGGGCGGACACCCTTTCCGGCGGAGAATCCCAGCGCATAAAAATAGCTGCGGAACTGGCCAAAGCCCCGTCCTGGAAACTGGCGGAAGACGGGAAAAGGGCCCTGTTCATTCTGGACGAACCCACCAGCGGCCTTCACTTCAATGAAGTGGCCCTTCTCCTGGCAGCCCTTTTCCGTCTGAGGGATGCCGGGCACACCATCCTCTGCGTAGAACACCACAAGGACCTGCTCAATGCCGCGGACTACCTGGTGGACATGGGCCCCGGTGCTGGCAGGCACGGCGGCAATATCGTGGCCGAGGGCTCCCCCGCAGATGTAGCGTCCAATCCGGAATCGCCCACTTCTCCCTGGCTCGTCCCCCGTTAACAACGGCAGCCCCTGAAAATCATTCATCTGTCCTGTCCTCCGGACATCCCGTTCCCGGCGTCTTCGGGAAAAAATCTGCCTCCCGGAGTTTATTCGTCTCCTTCCCCTATTTATTATCTTGACGACCTCCCTGTTTTTTAACAAAAAAGGAATTACGTATTCCTTTTTCCTATGACTCTCCGTTTCCTCTCTTCGGCTCTGGCGGCGTTGTTACTTCCCGGAACGCTTCATGCCGCGCCCGTATTCCTTGAAAACGTCTCCGAATCCGGCGGATGGTATGATTGCAATAAAAAAACCAAATGGACATGGGGGACCAAGCCCCACCCCACCAACCCGTTAAATCCTCCGGTTTCCGCACGGCCCACAGAATGGCTGTACCTTCCTTATGACCAGAATATCTGCTGGGCAGCGGCGGCATCCAACGTTCTCCAATGGTGGCAGGATACCAGAAGCGACCTGAAATCCACCACGCCCAACGGGAAATCCGCCACTTACGATGTCATGCCGCAGGTCGCCCAGCTGGCCATTTACCAAACCATCTCCACGAACTGGACAAACAGCGGAGGCTCCGTGGAACAGGCCTACAACTGGTGGGTCAACGGCGGGATGCTGGATACCACCGCCTATCCGAGCCTTTCTACGACGACAGCTCCCGGAGGATACTGGAAAGAGCTGGGACTGACAGTCCCGCAGTCCTCAAGCGGAGGAGCTGTTGACAACCCCTTATTTTCCGCATACAGCTTCTGGGACGGAGACACCAGAAGCGGCGTTTACCAGAAACTGACAAACAGCATCAACAACAACTGGGGAACCACGCTGACCGTCGGGGAAGAAGGGAGAGGCCACGCCATCACCATGTGGGGCTACGACACGGACAAAGACGGCAATCTGATTATCTACCTGACGGATTCGGACGACTACGCTGTGGAAATGTTCCGCCAGAAAGTAGTCGTGAACGACTATACGGACGAATACGGCTCCTCCCACTGCGATATTTATCTGACCAGCCTGGATGGAGAAAACGACGTGTACAGTTATAATTACGAGGAAGCGGGACTGTCGGGCATCCGCCTGGGGGAAATACAGAGCTTCACCGCTCCGCTGGGAGATCTGAGAATCCCGGAACCCGGCGCCGGAATCCTCTTCCTCTGCGGTTCATTCCTTGCCCTGTCCCGCCGCAGGCGCGCTGGACGGTAACGCTTTCCGAACTCCGGCCCCAATAAAAACGGGTCTTGATTCTTATGGGGGAAATGTGCAGAATCGGCGAGCGCACAAGTTCAGGAGAGCAAAAATTGTCCCAGTGTTCCCCAGTGCGGTTACCTGTGAAATGAATGACGCTTCCCACAACCACGGCGAGCAGGAAAACACCGTCTCCACCTATTCCGTCGACGTAGAAACCCTTCAGCAAATAGCTCTGAAAGGAGACGCCCAGGCACTGTTCCAGCTGGCAATCAACTACGAACAGGGGCGCGGGGTGGCGGAAAACCAGCAGGAAGCTTTCTACTGCTACCAGCAGGCGGCGGAACTGGGCCACGTTACCGCCCAGCTCAATCTGGGATGGGCCTATTCCAACGGCATCGGCGCCCCTCAGGACAACGACAAGGCCTTTTACTGGTACCGGAAAGCCGCCGAACAGGGGCATCCCACCGCGCAATTTGACCTTGGGTTCTGCTATGTCAATGGCCTGGGAGTGGAAAAAGACGAACACCAGGCCATCGGGTGGTACAAAAAAGCGGCGGAACAGGGCCATGCGGTAGCCCAGCTCAACCTCGGCTGGATTTATGCCAACAGCCCCAGCCGGAAAAACTGGGAACAGGCCGTATACTGGTACAAGCAGGCTGCGGAACAGGGAGACCCCCGCGCCCAGTATAACCTGGCCTGGTGCTATGGCAACGGAAGCGGGACCCCCAAAAACCCGCGGAAAGCCGCTTACTGGTATGAAGAAGCTGCCATGCAGAACCACGCTACGGCCCAATACAATCTGGGCTGGTGCTATGAAAACGGTTTCGGCGTGGAGCCGGATCTGGACAAAGCGCTGGTGTGGTATCACAAATCAGCCCTTCAGGGCCAGATTACGGCCCAATACACGCTGGGATGGTGCTACGGCAACGGCCGGGGCATGGAAGTGGACATGGCCAAAGCCGTCCACTGGTACACCAAAGCCGCAGAACAGGGGCATACAACAGCCCAGCTCAACCTGGGGTGGTGCCATCTGAACGGAAAAGGAACGCCCGTCAACCGGGAAGAAGCCCTGAAATGGTACCTTAAGGCGGCAGAACAGGGCAACGCCACAGCCATGTTTAATGTGGGCAACTGCTACGCCCACGGCTACGGCATTGAGCAGGACGATAAACAGGCGGAAGAATGGTATCTGAAAGCCGTCCGGCACGGCAACAAAAAGGCCGCCAGCGCCCTGCGCCATCTGGCCTCCAAACAGGAAAAAGAGAAACAAACGGACTCGGAGGCCTGAACAGGCATTCTCCTGCTTACTTCTATCCTCTAACCAGGTCCAGCCATGGACACACGAAGGGAAAACATGTTCCCATGGCCTGAAAAAATGTGCTTCCGCTTAGAAATAGACGCCTGACTGCCGTCACCCCCGGATCATCATCGCCGCCTCTTCCTTCCATCCGCTGGGCCTTTTCGGGACAGCCGTTCCACGGCCTCCGGCAGCCGGGCTGCGCCATCGCCGCCCAGCGCTGCGTCAATATCTTCCAGCGCATGGATCAGGTCAATGACCTCCCGGCGGGGCAAGGCGCCCCCGGCCGGTACGCAGAAATGAGTGCGGCACGCCAACGGCCTGCCTTCATAAATCATGCATCTTCCCTGCCCGCTCAAGAAAGGGCAGCTCCCGTCCGGAGGCAGCTCCAACCGGGTGCGTCCGGAAGCACGCCACGCCTTCCAGGCCACCCATGCCTCCCCCAGCGTTACATGCGGCGTCTCCCCGGTCAGGCGGAACCGGCAGCAATCCGCCGCACCGGTACAGAAACGCTGGGCACGGGAAGCGCGGAAGGCGCCTTCATCCAGAAGGCGCCGCACCTCCATCAGCATCCCGGCGGCGGGGTCCATTCCCCCCGCCTTTCCCTGGCGGCATTTGCCACGCGCCATGACAGAAACGGTTAACAGGTCAGGCCGTCCGCTTTCGCCTGGTTCCAGTATGCATACTCGGAACGGTTGAAATCCACATATTCCGGAGACAAATCCGTGGTATACACCGTATGGGAAAACTCGCCCCGATTCAAATTGATATCCACCTGGAACGCGGGAACCTGCACGGCTTGCCGCAAATCGTCGGACGGAGTATCCGCCTGCACGCCACCGCGGCAGGCGGCCAGACCGGCGATGTCAATGTCTATCTTCTCTTCGTCCACCTTTGCTCCGCAGTAGCCCACGGCATGAATAATGCGCCCCCAGTTGGGATCATTCCCGTTCCAGGAACTCTTTACCAGGGAAGACTTGGCTACGGCTTCCGCCGCTTTTTTCGCTTCATCCTCCGTGCGGCCTCCCGTCACATGCACGGTGACGAACTTGGTCACCCGCTCTCCGTCCTGCACGATGTGCTTGGCCAGTTCCAGCATCACATGGGCCAAAGCCTGCTGGAATGCGTAAATATCTTCCGGAGTTTCCAGCTTCACGCCGGATGCCCCATTCGCCATCACCAGAACCGTGTCATTCGTGCTCATGTCTCCGTCAATGGTGATGCAGTTAAAAGAACTCTTCACTCCGGACTGCACGCACAGCTCCAGCACATCGCGGGAAACGCCCGCATCCGTCGTGATAAAGCACAGCATGGTCGCCATGCAGGGATTGATCATGCCCGCCCCCTTGCAGCAGGCGCCGATGCGCACGGGTTTACCCTGCACTACAAACTCAATGGCAATAATTTTCTCCTTCGTATCACTGGTCATCACGGCCTGGGCCACCTCATGCCCCTTGTCGCGGGAAAGCCCCTCCGCCAATTCCGGAAACTTCGGGTAAATGCGCATCATAGGCATTGGCAGGCCAATCACGCCGGTGGAACATACGGCCACTTCTGCAGGCTCCAGCCCCAGAAGCTCAGCAACGCTGCGGCATTCACCCCTGGCGTCCTCCACCCCCCGGGTTCCGGTGCAGGCGTTCGCGTTCCCGCTGTTCGCCACGATGGCGCGGATATTTCCTTTCCGGAGATGCTCCCGGCTCACCTTCACGCAGGCGGCCTGCACGCGGTTGGTCGTAAACGTTCCTGCGGAAACGCAGGGTTCCGTGGAATAAATCAGGGCCAGGTCCAGACGCGTGGCCGTAGGCTTCTTGATGCCGCAGCTTACGGCGCTCCCCAAAAAGCCCTGGGGCGCGCAAACGCCCCCGTCAACCGGAATATAGGATGAATCATTCATCGTCTTGAAAGTGCCTTTCAGCGTATCAAAAAGCTACAGAACCCACAAGCCTTCCGTTTCATCAAATCCGCACATGATATTGAAGGACTGAACGGCCTGCCCACCCGCGCCTTTCACCACATTATCCTCTGCGCTCATCAGAATCACGCGGTTCGTGCGGGGATCATAAGCCCAGCCAATATCCACGCAGTTCGTCCGTGTTACATTCTTGGTATCCGCAGGCTGGTTACGCCCCAGAAGGCGGACGAACGGGGCCGCGGCATAGGCTTCTTCCAGCAGGCGGCCGACGGACTCGGGGTCCGCCCCTTTTTTCACTTTGGCCGTAATCGTGGAGCAAATACCCGTATTAACGGGAATCAAATGGGGGGTGAAGGACATCACCACCGTTTCCCCGGCGGCATGGGAAAGCTCCTGCTCAATTTCGCTCAAATGGCGGTGTTTCGGTACTCCGTAGGCATGAAAACTCTCATTGCACTCGCAGAACAGCAGCGGAATGGATGCCTTGCGCCCTGCTCCGCTCACGCCGCTGCCGGAACAGACCACCACGTCCTCCGGCTCCAGCATGCCCGCCCTGAACAAGGGAATGAGAGGCAGAAGAATGCTGGTGGGATAGCAGCCGGGGGAAGCCACAATGCGCGCCCGGGCAATCTCCTCCCGGCGCCACTCCGGCAAACCGTACACGGCTTCCTGCATCAGGGCCGTATCCGGGTGGGGGTTCCCGTAATACTCTTCGTACACATCCGGGCTGTCCAGGCGAAAATCCGCGCTCAGGTCAATCACGCGCACGCCCCTGTCCACCAGGCCGCGGGCATAGGAAGCAGCCACGCCATGAGGCAGGGCCAGAAAAGCGACCTCCGCCCCAGTGGCGGCAATCGCCTCCACATCGGAATCCGTAAACTTCAGGCCGGAACCCGGAACCTGACGGAAACGGGGAAAAACCTCCCACAACGGCTGCCCGGCATACTGGCGGGAAGTAGCGCACACCAGCTTCACCCCGCGATGGTTCAGCAGGATGCGCAACAATTCCTGCCCGGTGTAGCCACTGGCCCCGACGACTGCAACTTGAACTTGCTTCATGACAAAAAAGGTATGCTATGAAAAAAGACTCTTGCCAACACTAAAGTTTTCCTATATACACCTCGCCGTCACAAGACACGACCCCGGTCGGTCCGAGTTCATCGGGTTGTAGCGCAGTCTGGTAGCGCACCTGCATGGGGTGCAGGGGGTCGCAGGTTCGAATCCTGTCAACCCGACCATTTTTAACCGCTGTAAGCTGAAACGCTTACAGCGGTTTTTGTTTTCCCCTGTTTTTAGATTAGCCACACGTCAGGCCACACGTCAAAATGAAAAAATGTTGTGTTGGGGTCACAGGAATGGCAAGAGATGGGTATGCGTCAATACTTCGAGCCTACCGATTACGCCCACTTGTACCGGGAAAAGAATTCTGGCATTTACTATGCTCGTGTGGATTCCAGACAAGGTGGACGAAAAACGATAAGACGTTCACTTAAAACAAAGGATATAAATGAGGCTATTGCCAAAATGGCTGCCTTTTTGCAGGAGATGGGGACAAATACCCCGACTATCGGAAACATCTCTTGGTATGTAGCGGTAGATACCTACATTGCCCAGCAAAAGATGAGGCCCAATCTTAAACCTAGGGCCCTTGAATCTGCTCTGCTTTTCGCGGAGCATGCTCGCAAGCTGGTTGAACAAGATGTGGCAGCGGAAGCCATCACGGCCAATATGTGCCGGTTATGGTGGACCAAAAAAGCACAGAGTTGTTCGCCAAGAACGGCCAATGGAGCTCTTGGTGCAGTTCGAAAAATATTTGCTATGCTCAGGGATTCCGGGTACGTAGTTTCAGACCCTACCGCAAAACTGGAGAGATTGAGTCTGAAACCGACGGAATTTTTCATCCCGGGAAAAGAAGAATTTGTTCGTATTGTAGAAGAAATCAGGCGTGCTCCTTTACTGCGAAAGTACCGGGAAAAGAGCCTTGATTCCCCTGCAGCAGATATGGTGGCTTTTTTGGCCTACTCTGGTCTGCGGATTGAAGAAGCCCGACGCTTGGTATGGGGCGATATTGGAAAAGACTCCATATCCGTCCCGGCAATTAAACATGCAGTCAAAAGACGGATATTGTATATTAACCCAGCTCTACGGAATGTGATTGAGCGGATGAAAAAAACAAACAATAACTTGACCGCAACATCTCCTGTGTTCGTTATTGAAAACCCAAGGAAAGCTCTTACAAATGCCTGTGTCCGCCTGGGGTTGCCCCATGTCCGGGTGCATGATTTGCGCCATTTTTTCGCCACGACGTGTATTGAGCAGGGAGTAGATATTCCGACCGTGGCCAAGTGGCTGGGGCACCAGGACGGGGGCGCTCTCGCCATGCGGGTGTATGGTCATTTGCGCGACGAGCACAGCAAGGAACAGGCTTCCAGGCTGCGCTTTTGATTGTTTTGTTCAAGTCGTGGGCGTTTTTGTTCAAGTCGTGGTTGTATGTCTCCGATCACGTTCCGTGCAATGACAGGGGCATGGAGTTTAATCTTTCTATTGCAGATATGCTCCGCACGAAGTATTCGACAATTTTCGAGCGTGAGATTCAACAGGTTACGTCTATTCTTGAGCCGTATTGTTCCGTTCTCCCCGGTCGCGGGAAAGATATGGAGATTCCCTATGTGGGCAAGACGGAGTTCAAGGAGATCGGCAACAGATTCGTAGAGGCCAGCCCGCACGAGCTTTCCATGGGGAAGCGTGTAATTAAACCTCAACGTTATGCGGACTCTCTTCACAAGGATGATATTGACAACATCCTATTGAACGACCTTGAACTCAGTATCAGCGATTTTATCGCGGAAATGAAGAAGGCCGGCAAGAGGCTGCTTGATCAGGTTTTGCTTGGGGTGGTTCCCGATACGGATAATCCCGGAAAGTTCCGCATCCGTACAACTTCGGATAGTGTTTGCGGGGGAATGCTTGCACCTAATTACACGGGCAATTCAGGCGCCACGTTGACCAATCTTGATCCAAGTCTGGTTGTTCCTGCTGATTTCAAGATGGATGGGACGAAGAATCCTGCCGGGTTCCTGCTGGACCAGATTGTTGAAGCCAAGCGCATGCTGGAAGAGAATTACGCATGGGACGAGGCTTCCGGCGACATTCTTTGTCTGGCGATTTCCTCAACGATGAAGGCGCAGATGATCATGTGGGAGGAGCAGAAGAATAAGAATTACGGTTTTTCCGTGCTGGAACATGGCAAGGTGAATCCAATGCTGAATGTCCGATTCCTGGTCACGAATATGCTGCCGTTTGATGAGGACGGCAATCGTATTTGTCCGATGTGGGTCAAGAGCCGCCTGGTTCTTTCTCCGTGGGATCAGATGAAGTTTTCTATCGTGCGACCGGACAAGTATCAGAACATTTCTGTTGTTCGAGCAGATGCCGCTTGCATGTATGGGGCTTCCAGGAAAGACGAAAAATCTTTCGTGCAGATTCTTTGTAAGGAGAAGGCGACGGCTGGAGCTTAATTATCTTTCCAGGGTATTCGTTGTTGTTTGTTCCGCTCCCTGTTTCGGCAGGGAGCGGATTTTTTTGCTTGTTCAAGTTACGGTTGTATTCGTGCGGCAAAAATGTGTGCTAAGAGGGAGGCATGTTAGATTTCCTGGGCGTCACGGAACATTTTTCCTGCATGGAGAATACTCCGTTTTCCTTCCCTGCCCTGTTTCGGGATATGGCAGGGGAAGCCGTTTCTCTGGACGGCGTGATTTTTTCAGGGAGCATTGTATCCGCCAATCAGGAGATGGTAGAGATTTCCATTGAGAAGGGGGAGTCTTCTAATGAGGTGATTTTTTCATTCCCCGCCTTGCCAGAAGGAAGATGGTCTTACAATGTCCTGGTTCAGGCAGATGATGGTTCCCAAAGAATTTTGTTTTCCGGGTATATTTCCGTACTCGGTGTTTCTCGTGTCGCACAGTTGGCAGGCGGTCCGCCAATGAAGAACCGGACGCTGCTTGTCGCTATGCCTGGGGAAGCGACAATGCGTCTCCGTATGGAGTGGATGGCTACTACTGCTGCACAGGCTTTTGCCTATCATGCGCTCCAGGCTTCCAAGAATGCTCATGCGGATGCAGAAACGGCGAGCCAGGCGGCCAAGACGGCAACGGACGCGGCAGCCACCGCTGCAGGACGGGCCGAAGAGGCGGAAGGCTATGCAGGGTCTGCCTGGGCCTCCAAAAGTGCTGCCGCCGATTCTGCAGCCGCAGCCGACACATCCGCAACCAACGCGGACCGTGACGCCAAGAGTGCCCATGACGCTAAAACGGCTGTGGAGTCGCTGGCCGCCACCTGGCCGGAAACGGTCAGCAACGGGAAGCAACAGATTATTGAAGCCAGGAATGAGGCTGTTACTGCCATACAGGACAAGCAAGCCGATTCCGTGCTTGCCGTGGGTCGTGCCTCACAGACCGCGCAGCAGAATATAGCCGGCGCACGAACGGATGCCGTTGCCGCCGTGCAAACGGCGCAGGAGAGAGCGGTGGGGGCGATTACGCCCCTTGTCCAGCGCGCCGAAACCGCTAAAGAGGCTATAGATCAGGCGGAGGGACGCATCAATACGGCCGCGACTGATGCCGCGAATTCTGCCACTAGCGCGGCCAACTCTGCAACAGCGGCGGCTAATGCTCTGGCGGCTATTCCGCAGGTGGATGCCGAGGGAAATATGACGCTCGCTGGCGGTCTGACTGCGAACGGCACCGTCAATGCCAACGGAGGCATCAACATCCCGCTTGCCGTGGGTGCAGTAACGGATACGTCAGCGGTCAACCGCCTGCATGCCGCAGGCATGGCCGGCGTGACGGGCATCCTGACCTCTAATGCTTTCCTCAATACGGATGCCATTACCGCGTCAGGATCTTCGACGGTGACCAAAACAGTTCCCTACCATTTGGCTGGTATTAAGGTTCCCAAGGGTACTCATTCGACCATTCAGGCGAGATTTGAGGTGAGCAAACCTCAATGGAATTATTCCAGTTTCGCCGGGTTCTCTTTCCTTTGGCGCGCTACCAATGCCGCAAAGTTGTCCTTTGGTATCGGCCGCGGCGGGAAGACGATTCGTCCCGACCTTTCCATAGATTCTTACAGTATTATCCCGGCAAACGGTTTGGCTTACAATCACGGCGAAATTCTGGATATTACTTTTGACAATGTCAGGGACACACAGCGCAACGGTTATATAATAAAGGTGCGTGAGATTTACGTGCTGACAGCCGCGGCTGGCTGGCAGGTGAAAACCACCACCAGCTTCATCCCAGCCAGTCAGAATGAGCCTGTTCCGTGGACGATTGCCAAGGTTATTTACCAGCAGAAATCTGCAGCCAATATTGCCAAGTATGAGGATACGGGCGCGCTCTGGCTCATGCTCACCGGAGGTCAGGGGTATAATTTGTATCAAATTGCCACATGCCGGGGGGTCAGCAATTTTGAAACCGGGGTTGGCGTTTCTCAATGGGTGGCTGATGTGGTGAATAATACGGCTGGCGACGTTTCTGTTTATGCGGGAACCGGAGAGTACACCTATTACCATCCCGGAAATGTTAATCCGGTTTTCTATGGTCTGGATGCGATATCCCGCAACTGTATTGAAACCGAAGAAACGGCAGATTTTGTGGACATTAACATACCTCTCTAATCATGAATAATGCAGAGATACAGATTCAGTTTCCCCAGCCGGGACAGTGGGATGAATTTACCCTGATGCCCATTTATCAGGACGCGGACGGTTACACCCGGACAGAACGCTACACAGCGGACGAGATACCGGCGGAGCAGGCACCGGCCATGCAGGCGGTAGTGTCCGCTCTGGTAGGACTGGCGGAACCGTGGCAGGCGGTGCAGGTGTGGGCACGGCTGGGAAAAGATGTCCTGACCCTTGCGGAGGATGGTGCCTATACAATGATTGATGCGGTATCTTTGACCGTTGAGGCCGTCCATGCGGAGACCAAAGGCCGCAGGATTTTTACAGTCTCGGACTACCCGGCTTTTATCCTGACCGACCCCGCCGCCGTGGAGTTTTTCAATTACTTCACTACCTCTACCAATAACAACATAATCATATGACTACTAATAATCAATGCAATCATGCCGAGGCTATCGCCAGAGAAATGCACATGTACTATGCAGCCCAGGCACACAATGAGTCCAACACTCCAATCCCTCACTGGGCAGACCTGACGGAAAACGATCAACAAGGATGGATTGCCGTAGCAAATACTGCCCTCCCGATCATCGGTAAGCATGCGCTAGGTGATGTCCGTGACTATCTCGGTATTAAGGCTGCCGGCAAGTCTAGCTGGTGGAAAAAGGCCCTATATGCAGCCGGAGCGGTTATCGCTGGCGCCATCCTTGGCGGCTTGGGAATGTCCCTCTCCGGCTGCGGGCACTCCGTGGACGTAACGCCGGGCCGCGCCGAGGTATGCAAAGACGGCTCCTGCCTCGTCATTGAGCAGGGGCATATTTCCTATTCCCAGGCCCAGCCGGAAACGGACGTTCCGCCCGTTGTTCAGATCGTACCTTCCAAGAAATAAGGCCATGTGTAAGCTCTCCGAAGTACCGGCACGTTTCCTGGATTTTGCCAAGGCTTCCCCCGTGTTTGCCTGCGTCCTGATGTCGCTGACGATATGCGGCGGGGCATGCTGGTACATCGGGGAGGTGGTCAGCCACCACAATGACCGCCTTTGTGATCTGATGACCATGCAGACGCAGGCCCAGGTGGAGACGGCCAAGGCGATTCAACTGCTTGCCGTGCGCATCGAAAACATAGAAAGGAAGCTGGAAAAGTGAATGAAGAACAATTCTTTCTGTCGTTAGCGGCCATTTTATCAGCAACAGTTTTGGGATTTACCCTCATGTGTATAGGGGAACCTGGATATGGTATCGGGGTATGGCTCACTGCACTGGCCATTCTCTTGTACTTTTCTCGGTGCGGACGATAACACCAACTGTAAAGTTTTTCTTACAAGTTCCCTTTAGTTAATAATCAATAGTTTCCGCATGCCTACCCTGTACATACTCATTGTGGACGAACCCGGAAAGGAGCAGTGGATGAAAATTTTTCTTACCGAAAGAGACGCCGCTTTTTTCCTGGCTCAATTCAATGAGTGGCATTTGCATGCCAAGTGTCATTGCTACACCGTGGAAGGCAAGCGGCTTGTGCAACTTATCGACAATCTGAACGAATGAATACTATAGAAAGAAAGATGGCCGCGGCTATCCTCCGGTTTGAAGACAGCCGCGTCACCGGGCCGGATTCCCTGCGCGTTTCCCGCCTTCCCGCCGCCGACAAGGGCGGCAAGTGGGAGATTTGCGGCATTTGCGACGGTATTGAACCGGACGTGTTTAACAGGTTGAAGGCCCTGCTGGATGCCGGAAGGCGTGAAGAGGCCTGGGAAGGTTGTCTCCAGTACGTCCTGGATAATACCGCCGCCGTGCGCTCCTGGCTGGGTTCCGACGTTTTTCCTGGCGTTGAATTCATCCTGCGCGACCATTATTTCAATTCCGGGAGCAGGAATACCGGGAAGATCCTACAACGTGCATTGAACATCCACGGCGCCGGGCTTGTGGTGGACGGGATTGTCGGCCCCAGGACCCGGCAGGAACTACAGGACCAGCTGGCCGCCACGGGTGAAGCGGTGTTCCTTATCGCCCTGCAGGAGAAGCGTCAGGCGTTTTACCGCTCATGCAAGCAGTTTTCCGTGTTCGGGAAGGGTTGGCTGAACCGCTGCGACGATGCGTTCAGCGTGGCGCAGAAGCTTGTTTAGTTGTTTTCCATTAGTTGTTATGAGTTCAAATCCATTAAAAGCTGTCGGAGGGGCCCTGGCAAATATCGCCACGTTCGGGGGATATGGAGCCAATAAGGCGGCCAAGAAGCAGGCAAGCGCCGCCAACGCTATGGCCGATGCCATGGCGAATGCCCCGGAGCAGAAGGTTATTACTACGGAAACCAAGGATGTTTCCCAAGCGGAGGATGCGGTGAATTCGTCTGCCCGCCGCCGCTTGAAGCTTAGTAATACGACGAACCGGAGTAATCCTCTTTCTTCCCTGGCTGGCCTGAGGAAGACGCTGGGTTGATTTTTACACAGGAGATTCATGGAAAATGTTAAAGATTTATTGAGGACGGCAGACGCCCTGTTCACGGAGATGAATAAGAATTCCGGGGATTGGGATGAGTTGCGCCGTCGCATCATGCCGAGAATGGAGGGGAAGGCCCGCCAGCAGGAACAGGCTAATGAGATGACGGCTGCGTCCAGTTTTTCTCCGGTGGCGCATAAGTCCCTTTTGAATTTGGCGTCCGCTCATCTTCTTTTTATTACTCCCATGGATCAGAAGTGGTTTTCCCTGCGGCCGCAGGAGGAAAGGGATGATTACACCGATGAGGATGATTGGTACAGCAAAGCGACGGAGGCCGTCTACCGTGCACTGGCGGATTCCAATTTCTATGCGGCGGCCCACGAGGTTTACCTGGACCGTTGCCTGACGGGTACAGGCTGCATGTTTGCAGATGTTTCCCGTGACGGGTCACTGGTGTTCAAACACGTCCCTACCGGGACTTATGCGATTGCCGAGGGAGCCCACGGGGAGGTGAATACGCTGGTGCGGACGTTGAAGTTTACTGCCCAGCAGGCCGTGGAGATGTTTAAGCTGGGTAATCTGCCTGTCAAGATTCAGGAGGCGTATAAGAATGCGGAGAGGCGGTACACCGAGATGTTTGAGTTTGTTCACCTTGTACTGCCCAACAGCCGGTCGCAGTTCGGTTCCGACATGGTAAGGCCTGGCCGCCGCAAGTGGTTGGACGTGTATATTGCCAAGGAGGCGGAGAAGATTGTTTTCCACGGCGGCTTTTACGAGTTTCCTTTTCTGGTGACGCGCTTTTTGAAGGGCGGCGTTTCTTCTTACGGCGAGGCTCCGGGCAAGGCTGTGCTGCCGGAGATCAAGGCTACCCTGCTGATGGATCGGGTGATGGATGTGGCCGGCAGCCGGGCGGCCATTCCCAGCGTTATCGTGTCGGCTAAGATGGCAAAGGAGGTTGATTTGCGGGCCGGAGGCAAGACGGTTGTTCCGGATGAGCTTATTGGTTCACAGTTACCGAGGGAATGGGCGAACGTGGGGGATGTGAGGTTTATGCTGGAGCGGCAAGATAAGAAGGAGAAGTTGATCAGGGAGGCGTTTTTCAATGATATTCTCCAGGTGGTTTCAAGCGTGGACCGCGAGATGACGGCTACGGAGGTGAATGCCCGCGAGTCGGAACGCATTATTTGCTTTTTTTCTTCTTTTATTCAGTTTTCGCAGGATTTTCAGACGATGATGAATCGCATTGTCTGCCTGATGTTCCGCAATACGCAGGGGGCCGTGCTTCCGGGCGACGCGCCCGATGAGTTTTTTGTCCGTTCCGCCGATGGGGGGAAGTTTGAGTTGCGGACTCCCCGCACCCGTTATCTGGGCAAGATTGCCCAGGCATTTGACCGTTTGCAGAGGTACGGCCTTGAGGGGGTGTTGAATGGGTTGGCGAAGTATATCCAGGTTTCGGGCGATACCCGCATTGCCAAGCGCATGAAGGCATGGGAGGTATTGCGGTTTATGTGGGACAGTTCCGGCGCCCCGTCCAAGTGCATTGTGTCCGCGTCCGAGAATAGCAAGATGGTTGAGGAGGAGAAGGCGCAGGAGGATCAGATGCGTCAGGCCGCCCTTGCGGAGCAATTGGCCAGAGCCGGCAAGGATAGCGCCGCGGCGTCCGCACAGTTTAATACGGATTCATGATGAATATGTTTGAAGATAAGCCGACACCGGAACAGGTTGAGTTTCTCAAGAGGCTCAACCGGAGGCGAGCCGCGCTGAAGGAGGCTTTTACTCCGGAGGTGCTGGATATTTTAGAGAAGGAGTTCCAGACGAATTTGCCCTGCTTTCAAGGGAAGGCTGGTTCCTACGACCCCCTTGACGCGATGCGCCGAGACGCCCAGCGGGAAATGCTCCTGTGGGTGAAATACGAGATCGAACAATATAACCCTGATTTATGATATACAATAGATTATTCCACAATAGGTTCCTGAGGGAAGAGGCCATTCCCGGCAGCGAAGGTGAAGGCCCCGGCGGCGGAGCGCCGCCCCCGGCAAGTCCCGTGGACAGTCCGCCTCCCGCGAATCCTCCAGTCCCGTCCAATCCCTACGATTTTTCAGGGGGTGCGGAACAGCCCGATCCGGATCCCGGCAGTCCTCCCCCGCTTTCTCCGCAGGAGGAGACCGAGTATGAGATTGATTTTGGAGAGGGGTTTGTGGAGAATGATGCCCTGCGAGATATGTTGAAGGGTCATGCCAGGGCGGCAGGGCTGCCGGCCGATGCCGCCGGGAAGTTTCTTTCCGAGGTGGCCGCCAGCATCCGCGCGGACGAGGAGGCTGCTTTTAAGGAGGCTGACGAGGCGTTGAAGGACGAATGGGGAGCGGAGTATGAGACGAATGTTTCTGCCGCCAAGGCGTTTGCCCGGAAGCTTTCCGTGGAGTCCGGCGTTTCTATGGAGAAGATGGCTGTGTTTGCGAGTCCGGACGGGTTCCGCGTTCTGCACGCCATTTCCCGGCTGACAGGCGAGGGAGGCTTGAAGGGCGGCGGCCAGATTCCGGCGAAGACGGATCCTGCCGACGAGGCTCAAGCTATTTTGTCCGACCCCAATCACCGTTATTATAAGGCGATCGCCGATCCTTCGCATCCACAGTGGCGGGAGGCTACCGATTATTATAATAAGCTGGTGGGGATTTCCGGTTAGTTTTTTTTGCGTTGACTATTGGTTCGGAGGGGTGTCCTGCTGTGCGGGGCACCCTTTCTTTTTTTTATTTGTTCAAGTTACGGTTGTATTCATCAGGCCTGGGGATGTGGCATGATGCCTCAAATGGATAAGGTGACCGTTTTTAACCAGGCTTTGGCCCAGTTTGGGGACCGGGAGTATGTGAAGGGTTCCCCAGCCGGTCGCACCGTTGATTTGTGGTGGCCTACCGTGTTGCGGGAAGCGCTGTTGTTCGGGGCATGGACCTGGGCAACCAAACGTGTTGAGATGGATCGCTCCGTTATGAGGCATCCGATTCCGGATGATTGCCTGCGCGTGCTGTATGTGGGGGCGGATTTGTTCCGCATTGAGGGGCGTGATTTGGTGGTTGAGCGTTACGGAAAACGCGCCGCCGGGACCGATAAGCTGGTGGTGGATTATCTTTCCGACGAGGTGGCCCGTTCCGAAGTGCTGCCGGATCACAGTCCGTTTTTTATCAAGGGCGTTGTGTTTCTTCTGGCGGGCAGGTGCGCTTTGAAGCTGGCTTCTTCTCCCCAGCTTGCGGCCGCTTTGGAGGCACAGGGGGAGGCGTTTTTAAGCAAGGCCCTTTATTGGGACACCTGCCAGCATTCTTCCAACGACCAGGATCCTTTAACAGAGATTTTAAGCAGTTCCATTTTCTGATGTTATGAGTTCCGATTTCGGGGTTTCCCAGCAGTATAAGTATCAGGGGCAGGCGGCTTTGAGCAACGGGCGCGCCACGCAGGCGGCTTATGAGAAGAAGGCCCGCGCCCTGGAGGCGGAGGCGGTTTCCGATTCCCACCTGGCCGCCCGCAATATGAAGCGGATGCGCCAGAATCAGAATGCCGCCATGGGGTCTGTACGGGCACAGCGCGGCGGATCCGGTTTTACTTCCGAGGGTTCCGGCAGCCAGGCGGAGGTGGCGGTGGCGGATGTGTGGGAGAGCGCCATTGGGGACGCGGCCCTTTCCAACGCTGTTTCCGATGCCAATAAGCGGTTTGCCGCGGAGTCCGCCCGATACCAGGGGGATCTGGCCATGATGGCGGCACGCAGCGAGGCGGACCAGTATAAGATGCTTTCACAGAATGCCCTTGGTTCTGCCATGATCCAGACGGCCCTGACGGTGGCGGGGGGTGTCATGGGC
>ENA-OXEB01000312-OXEB01000312.1-human-gut-metagenome-genome-assembly--contig:-NODE-312-length-20078-cov-6.11876_pt1 | contig 20078 bp, 13 predicted proteins | sample MGYA00249353_ERZ652239 | MGnify/ENA primary metagenome ERZ652239 (study PRJEB26925, sample SAMN05826586) | human gut metagenome | biome: ENVO:2100002; feature: ENVO:00000062; material: ENVO:00002003... | reverse complement strand
TTCATACTTTTTTTCTGATTTTTCTGTTGTTAGAAAACTTTTCATATGATATACTGAATTTACAAACAGTATTTGGAACTATATTCTTATTTTTTTTCATATTTGAGAGGTGATACGATGAAAACCCTTGATGAAATTATGCCCGTACTTCAGCAGCTCCTCACATTAGTGGAACAGCACTTTGGAAACAAATGTGAAGTCGTGCTCCACGATCTCACGAAGGATTACAACCATACCATTGTCGATATCCGCAACGGAGACATTACGCACCGTTCCATAGGCGGCTGCGGAAGCAACTTAGGACTGGAGGTCCTTCGGGGCACCGTGCTGGATGGGGACCGTTTTAACTACGTTACCACTACACAGGATGGAAAGATCCTGCGCTCCTCATCCATTTATCTTAAAAATGATCAGGGAGACGTCATCGGATCGATCTGTGTGAATCTGGATATCACGGAGACGCTTCAGTTTGAAGGCTATTTACGCCAGTTCAACCAATTTGATAACTTTACATCCAACGACGAGGAGATTTTCGCTCCCGACGTGAACAATCTTCTCAGCCATCTGATTCAGATGGGACAGGAACAGGTCGGAAAGCCTGCCCTGGAGATGAACAAAAACGAGAAGATCGAATTTATCCGTTTTCTCGACCAGAAGGGCGCGTTCCTCATCACAAAATCCGGGGAACAGATCTGCGAACTTTTGGGAATCAGCAAATTCACCTTTTATAATTACCTCGAAATCAGCCGCAGCCAGTCCGATTCTTCTGACAGCGACCAGACCTGACACGACACGCGGGAGACAGTATTATGAAGGAGCGCTCATCAACTTCACTGACTGAAGGGCCCATCACCCGGTCGATTCTGCTGTTTACAGGCCCCCTCATCATCGGGAACCTGTTCCAGCAGCTTTACAACACCACGGATTCCTTTATCGTAGGCAATTTCGTAGGCAGCGGGGCGCTGGCCGCCATCGGCGCCAGCGCCCAGATTATCAATCTGTTCATCGGTTTCATCATCGGCCTGACCACCGGTGCGGGAATCATCATCGCACAGTATTACGGCGCAGGGGATGGCACCCGTCTTCACTCAGCCGTCCATACGTCCTTCTGGTTCTGTATCCTGGGAGGAATTCTGGTTTCTATCGCAGGCTGTCTTCTCTCCCCCCTTATTTTAACCGCCATGAACACCCCGGCCGAGGTCATTCCCGACGCGGCGCTCTATCTGCGCGTCTATTTCCTCGGGGCACTGTTCAATATCCTTTACAATATGGGAGCCGGTACGCTGCAGGCGACGGGAGATACGAAGCATCCGCTCTACTATCTCTGCCTTTCCTCTGTAGTCAACGTGGTGCTGGACATACTCTTCGTCACCGTCTTCCACATGGCCGTGCTGGGGGTTGCGCTGGCCACTTTAATCGCCCAGCTGGTCTCGGCTGTCTGTGTGTTATGGAAGCTGACTCATACCGATGACATATACCGTCTGGTACCTTCACAGATACGTTCCGACCGGGCCATGCTGGTAAAGATATTAAAATTCGGCATTCCCACCGGGCTTCAGACCGCCATTACCTCCCTGTCCAATGTCATTGTACAGAGCTATTTGAACGGCTTCGGTTCCCTGGCCATGGCTGGCAGCAACATTTACGGGAAGGTAGACAGCTTTGCTCTGCTCCCGGCCAACTGCCTGTCCCTGACCACGACCACCTACATCGCTCAGAACATGGGGGCGAGAAAGTTTAACCGTGTAAAGAAGGGCTTTAAAAGCTTTCTGTGGCTCGGCAACGTCTACGCAGTCGCCATGGGAATCCTGCTCTGCTTCTTCAGCGCAGGCCCGCTCCGGCTCTTCACCTCCGATCCGGAGGTCGTCCATTTCGGAGCCATGATGGGACAGGTTCTCGGACCGGGTTATATTCTGCTGATTACTTGCCAGATCCTGATCGGAACCGCCAGAGGCGCAGGGGACACGTTAAGCACCATGCTTCTGTCTATCCTGAACTTATGCGGACTCAGAATCCTGTGGCTGACCATCATGATACCCCTCTTCCCATCCATCTACACACTGTATCTCGGCTATCCCGTTACCTGGGGAACCGCCGCGGTCTGTATGGGAATCTACTACCGCAAAAAAATCAAACCGCGCCTCGGGCTGTCCTGATTTTTCTTTCATAAGCCCCCCTGAATGAATCCGTTTATGATTCTCGGGGCAAATACCTGCTTGGTACTATACTGGCGGCATATAAGGATTTTGAAGATAGATTTTCCATTGTTGAGACCAAATTACCTGCGATTGACATGGTAAGAAAAGCAACTCAAAACAAAATCGGAAGATTTAATAAGCAGGATATCCGGGAGCTGTGCCCGTCCCTAAGCATCAGTTCCATTGAGGGTTCTTTGCGAAAGCTGGTAAAGTCCGGTGAATTAAAACGTGAAGGCGCAGGAAAAGCAACCTGCTACATTCGGTTGAAATAAATGATGGAAGATGCGTATTTTAGCGATTTGGCTGCCAGGGCAGTTCTCTCTTAAATACCGCATCTTCTTATCCCATCAATTATACATGATATTTTTGTTTTTTCACAACTCATCTATATAGTCTAAATGAATCTCAACCTCAAACATCCGGTTCCACGGCATCCAGAGGTCAAACCGGTACGGTTCCTGCGGAAAATACTTCGCCTGGAACTCTTCCAGCCGCTTCTTCACAATCTTCCGAACGACCGGCTCCTTATCTCTTAAATCGAGACGGTTCAGAGCCGGATCAATATCCGTCAGATGATCGGTCACGTCTCTGCGCACCTCAGCCATATAGCCCCAGTCCTCCAGATATCGGAAAAACAGGAATTCTTCGGACGCATCCCGCACCGCCTCTGATAAGCGCCCCAGCTTCTCCGCCGCGTTCCACGCGCACAGATGGGACAGTACCGTTCCAAGGGTATTGGATGAGGTGTTCCATCCGCCGTAGGCGGCCAGCTCCTTCAGCATGTCCTGCTCGTATAGAAACTGCATCAGCGCCCGGTCGGCCCCATTGGGAATCGCGCAGTCGGCAATTCCCACTGCCAGCCCTTTTTTCCTGTATTTCCTGATTCTTGCAAGAAATGCAGACAGGTTCCGCTCACTCTCCAGAATAATGTCGTCGGTGAGGATTTCCTTTTCCAGCTTTAAGCTGAACGGTGTAGGCGGATTGACCGCCAGTACGAAATCCGCCTCCGCAGACGTCTCTGCCTCGCCGCATCCGGCTGCCAGCAGGTGGGACAAAACCGTCTCACCGATACTGCGGTCCTCATACGATGGAATCTGTGTCTTTCCGCGCAGGGAGGAGTAATCGACGTAAACGGCAGGCGCCAGACCGCTCTGCCCGTTGACCGCCCGGGCAAGCAGTGTACAGCCGATCTCATCAGCCCCCGGATACATGGCAATACGGGAAAGCAGATTTTTCTTTGCCATAACGGAGCTGAGTTTTTTCCGTTCAGAGGGAGCATAACCGTACTCCCGGCAGTCGTCCAGAGGAATAATCATATAGTCGATGACACCCTCCTCCACCAGTTCGATGGAACGGATATGGTTGTTAAAGTTGATGCGGCGCCGTTCTAAGAAGTCGTTTAAGTATTCCTCCGGCACTTCCCGGCAGATGGTCTCCAGTTCTTCCAGTTCCTCCAGAGACGCCGCCTTCACCGACTCCTTATCCCGGATCACGCCGTAACGGAAAATGCGGTAGCCATAATCCTCATAATAATCCGGTTCTTCCCCGCTGCCGTCCCTGGCCGGTGCCCGGGTAATCAGTTGAAAGCCGTATATCTGAATCCCCGGCTCCAGCTTCTTGATCTCCTTTAAACGCTCCAGCCGTTTGGCACAGACCGCGTCCGGCAGGTGATGGAGCCTCGACGGCACAATCCCTCCGTACAGCAGCATATCCATGGATACCACGAGATGGGAAGCTCCTTTTACCTGTCCTTTTGTCCATTCCCAGACAGCCTCTACGTCAGCCTCCTTTTTAAAGTCTCCCAGAATCTCCTTTGGCGGCATACTCAGCTCCAGCCCGCTCATTCTCCCGATATAGTCCGGATAAATGTAATTGCAGGGCCGCTCATCCAAAGGGATAAATACAATCTTTGACATATTGCATCTCCTTTTTCATACTTTTTTTAATATTTTTCTTTATCGTACACGTTTCTTCAGCTTCTGTCAATATAGTCAATATGCCGTATTTACCCGCTACATCTTATGGAACATTCCTAATATTTTTGATTTTTTTACTTTTATATTGTGTTACATCCCAAATTGTGCTAACATGGATGATATCTAAATTTTAATCTGTTTTTATGTCTTTTTCATACTTTTAGGAATATTTTATTCTTTTGGTGCAACCTGATAACAGCAACAGGATAACAGCTTCGATACAGAAAGGAGATTTGCCTCATGACCGTCTATTGCAAGGGCCAGCCTGGAGAACTTCCGGAGATTCTGGACTTTATCAACATGGTATTCAGCATGCACCGGGTCCCTCATAACTTCCGGACCCTCTTACCCAAACTTTACGGTGCGGACCGCCAGACCGAATGGTGCCACTATCTGGCGAAAGAGGACGGCAAGATAAGCGCCGTCGTCTGTGTTCTCCCTATCGCCCTGGAGCATGGCGGCCATACGATCACCTGCGCCACCGTGGGCAGTGTCTCCGTACATCCTTACAGCCGCGGAAAAGGCTATATGAAGAAGCTGATGGCCATGGCTGCCGAAGATATGGAACGCCAGGGTATCACCTTAAGCATTCTGGACGGCAGGCGCCACCGCTATCAGTATTACGGCTACGAGCCCGGCGGCCACTATCTGGAATACCGTTTCAATGAGGATAACTTCCGCCACTGTGCGGCCCGTTATCCTGACATCCCGCTCACACTGCGCCTGGTCGCGGCCGAAGATACCGAACGGATCAGGGAAATGAGCCGCATGTATTCCGAGCTTCCCGTACACACAGTCCGCTCCGTTCAGGATTTCTTTGATATCTGCACCAGCTGGGGCAGTAACCTGTACGCAGTGGAGTTGGAAGAAACTGTGAACCCGGTAGATTCTCCGGTTCTCCAAAAAAACCCAGAGACAGCAAGTACCTCGGATCCGCAAAAATCCGCACAGCCCACAGCGCCCGCAGCCGGTTACATCTGCGGCACAAAGGACCATGTCTACGAACTGGTTCTATCGGATGAAACGCTGCTCTTCCCGACTCTGAAAGCATGGTCCGCACTCCACGGCTGCGAATCATTTACGCTGGCGGTCCCTTCCTATGATACGGAACGAATCCGGGGAGTGTCCGGTTTCTATGAGCGTTTTTCGGTGCGGGAAGAAGATAATTACCGGATTTTCAACTACAGCGACGCGATTCGGTTCTTCCTTTCCATCAAATCCGAGACAGAGCCTTTAACTGACGGCCGTCTCGCGCTGAAAATCGGCGGCAGGCCCACATTTGCCATAGCAGTCTCTTCCGGAGTTATCACCATAGAGCCATGCTGTGACACGCCGGATCTCTGTTTGAACGATGTGGAAGCGGTGGACCTCCTGTTTTCTCCGGCCTCATTCTATGGCCGAGATCCGTCCTCCCCACTTTTTTCCGTAAACTGGTTCCCGCTGCCGCTATCCGTCTCTCACCTTGATAAATGTTAGGAGGTATTTACAATGTACCGAATTTTCCCATCACCGAAACAATGCACGTTTTATCACAATACGCTATCCTGCACCAGCTACGGCTCCGTGACAACAGCGCCTGAGATCGAGGAATCCTGCCGGGCTGCCGGCTTCGATCCAGCCCCGCTTCTGGCTTCTGTATTTCCAGGTGGTTTTTCGCCGGAAGGGATCACGCTGACAGCCGAGTACGTATCGTGTGCGCCGGAAGGCTTTCAGCTGAACATCGCTCCTTCCGGTATACGGATCTCCTGCGGGGACGGCGCCGGATTCTTCTACGCACTGGGTGTGCTGGTTCAGCTGGCTGCCCAGGCAGGCGGTACCCTTCCATGTGCAGAGATTGCAGATGAGCCGGTCCTTTCTGTCCGGGGTATCATGCTGGATATTGGTCGTGACAAGATACCTGCCATGGAGACACTTCGTAGATTGATTGATTTATTTGCCTCCATGAGAATCAACCATCTTCAGATGTATATGGAGGGATTCAGCTTCGATTACGAGGATTTCCACTACCTCTTCACCAACGAAACGCCCATGACTCCAGCGGAATTCCGTGAACTTTCCCTGTATGCCAGGGCACATTTTATCGATCTCGTCCCCAATCAGAATGTTCTGGGACACATGGAGAAATGGCTGGAGAAACCGCAGTTTCGCAGCCTGGCTGAATGCGAGGACGGCTATATCTTTGAAAATCTCTTCTGGCGGCCGCCGATGACTCTGGATGTCCGCGACAGCCGAAGCTTTGAACTGGCGGAAACGCTCCTGGGCACGCTAATGGAGGCCTCCGTCTCCAGCTACATCAACGTCAACATGGATGAGCCCTTCGAACTGGGCATGGGAAAGAATAAGGAGGCCGCAGAAAAGGAAGGCCGTCTGAGCCTGTACTTTGAATATGTGGAAAAGCTTCATGATTACTGCACCTCACAGGGCAGGAAGATGCTCATGTGGGGCGATGAGATTCTGCATCACCCGGACTGTGTATCCCGTTTTCCAAAGGATGCGGTCCTGTTGGACTGGATCTATGAGGGTGACGCCCATTTTGAGGACCATGCCAAACTGATGCAGAAAACTGGCTTAAACTACTGCCTCTGCCCCGGAACCAGCTCCTGGGGTTCCTTAACAGGCCGCTCCGACAATATGGCGAAAAATATCCGGGATGCTGCCTCCTGTGCCATCCAATATGGCGGGCGCGGTATTATCACAACTGACTGGGGCGATCTCGGCCACTGGCAGTACTTGAGTGCCAGCTATCCAGGATTCGCCTATACTGCTGCCTGCTCCTGGACTGGCCCTGAAAGTGATTCCGATTTAACTGCCTGGTTCTGCAACCGTTTCATCTATGAGAGCCCCGCTGAAAACGCCTTCCAGACCGCCTGGGATCTGGGCAATTATTACCACCTGGAACATGCGCCGCTGTACAACACGACGCTGGCGTTCGCAGTCATGTCCAGCAAATACACCTTTGAATCCATAGAGGAATTTGATGCAAAAATGGAGCGGCTCCTGACACTTTCCGCCAACATTGCGCGGACGAACTCCATTCCGCCGAGAGAACCGGCTATTCGAATTGATTTTACAGCTATGAAAGAGTATTTGGACCGGGTGGAGACGGAAATTTCCGATATATCCCTATCCTGCGCCGATGCCGCACTGATTCGCGCAGAGATGACAAATGGCCTGCGTATGGTTCGCCATGGACTGCATCTGTATCATACGATGACCGTACTCCGGGACGATCCGGAAGCATTTTCCCGGGAGATGGCGGTACTCTTCGATGACCTGGACGAAATACTGAAGATTCATTACTCTCTCTGGACAGCCAGAAATCGAAGCGGCGGATTCCAGAGAAGCACAGCTCACATGAACCACCTGCTGTTCTTTTACAAAAAGATGCAGAAAGAAAGCGGAATCTCCGCCGAATAGGCGGGAAATCCCGTCCGTAAAGAGGGGATACCGTCTCACGATCCAATCAACAAAACCCCCATTTGGGAATTCAACATTCCAAAACGGGGGTTTTTACTGTTTTTAAGCCTCAGTTCTTTCTTCTATTCACTCTTCAATCTGTCTGCCTCGAGTCCCAGCAGCCGACAAATCTGGAGATAAAGATGTTCCACATCCAATGGTTTGCCTTCAAATCCACTCATACCGGCTTCCATTGCCGCGTCCACATCCTCTTTGAATACATTTGCTGTCATGGCTATGATGGGTATGGCGGCCGCGTCCGGCCTGTCCATGGCCCGTATGGCCCGCGTCGCCTCCAGGCCGTTCATCTCCGGCATCTGAATGTCCATGAGAATCACCTGGAATTCTCCCGGATCACTCTCTTTAAACCGTTCCACCGCAAGCCTGCCGTTTTCACACCGGCTCACCACCGCGCCCTTCAGTTCCAGAAGCTGAAGAGCGATCTCGGCGTTTAAATCATTGTCTTCCGCAAGCAGAATCCTGACTTCCTTTAACATCTCTTCTCCGACATGGGATTCGTTCACGCTCCCTCCATCGTATACAGGGCTGCCAACAGGCAGCGTAAGCGTAAAATAAAATTCACTGCCGTGACCCGGTTCGCTCTTCACCCGCAGTTCTCCGCCCATCAGCTGCACAATACTGTAGCTGATCGGCAGACCAAGTCCGGTTCCCTGGCTCTTGGCATAATTTGTCCCCACCTGTTCAAAGGTATCGAAAATACGCGTCTGGTCTTTCAGATCAATGCCCACGCCAGTATCAATCACCTGGAATTCATAGACCACACTTCCACAGGGCGCGTTCTCACAGACTACCTGTTCACCGACCGCATTCTCACCGGGGCCCGGCTTCTCCGTCACCCGAAGAATCACAGTGCCTCCCTCCGGGGTAAATTTGAACGCATTGGAAAGCAGATTTGTCAGAACCTGTCTCAGACGAATGACATCACCGGTCACTCCACCATGAGAAATATCTGTCTCAATCCGGTAATTCAGGCCGCGCCTGTTCGCGTCTGTCTCCATCATTGTCCGCAGCTCATTCAGCATACGTTCCAGAGAGAAGGGCTCGCTGGCGATTGTCAGCATCCCGCTGTCCAGGCGGCTCATGTCCAGAATATCATTGATCAGATCCAACAGATAATGGGAAGAGGCCCGGAGCTTCACAAGCATTTCCCGGATATTCTCCGGCACCCCCTCTGTCATCCCGGCCAGATCCGCCAGACCTACTACAGCATTCATAGGGGTCCGGAGTTCATGGCTCATGCGTGAGAGGAACTCGCCCTTCGCCCGGCTCTCCGCCTCAGCCTTTTTTAAATCGCTCTGCATAACTGCGGCCTTCACCCGGACACGATTGACCCACAGAATCACAGTAACCAGAATCAGAAGAATCGCAGTTAAAATCCCCACAAACATCATGGGGTTGGCATAAATCAGCTCTGTTATGGAAAGCACGCCCGTACCCGCGGAAACCATATTGTGATCCAGAAGCTCCGCACTTCTGTCGCTGGGTATGCTGTTGATTGCCTTATTCATAATCGTCAGCAGCTCCGGATCTGCCGGTCTTGCCATTGCCAAACAGATATCCATGCGGTCATTAATCAGCGTCACAGGTACGACGTTGGCAAAATGACTTTTCTGAATTTCGTGTTCCATGTATGTGGCCAGACCGTATGCAAAATCTGCCTCTCCACGGTTCACCGCCTTCAAAGCCTCATTGATGTTGCGATAACTCTTCACTTCGGCAGCCCGTATGCTCTTTGGCAGCTCTCTTCCTTCAATCACTGCTCCCACAAGCTCGCTTCCCGGAAAGCCGGACGCCTTGTTGCGTACGATAATACTGTTCATACTGGCAAACGGAGCCGTCAGCACCATCTTCTGTTTCAGTGAATCCACTTCATCCCCCAGATAAAATCCGAGTATATCCACCTTTCCCTGGCGCACCAGTTCCATTGCTTTAACATAAGAGTCGGTGGAAACATAGTTAAACTCCAGCCCGGTAAACTCAGCGACCTCTTTTAAAATATCATACGTCAATCCATCATGCATATCGTCCGGATCTTCGCAGGTCAGCGGATGAAAATTATAAGGCATGGCCACCGTTACGCTGCCCTTCTGCCGGATATAGTCCTTTTCTTCTTTTGTGAGACGAATATCGACAGATGATGCATTCAGAAAATTGGCGGCGTAGCGTTCTGATGCAAAATCAGGATTGGAATCCGCAATTTTTGCCATAGCCATATTAAGGCCGTCCAGGACTTCCTGATTTCCCACATTCGTCACGATATAGTACGGCTGCGAATCATAAGAAACAACCGCCCGAATGCCCTGTTTGTGTTCCACACTGTTTCCCAGCAGCAAATCTACATCTCCCTCTTGTAAATACGAATAGAGGTTCCCGTCCACCAGCTGCTCGTAAGAATAGTATTTCAGTGTACAGTCCAAATCGTTCATGGACAGATATTCTTTTAAACGGCGGACATTTTCAACAGCGCGGTCATAAACTCCTATGGTTTTTCCATTCAATGATTTCAGATTATGGCTCTGCACAGTATCATCGTTCTCGCGCGCAAAAATAACCGACTTGCTGTAACCAATATTATAGTCCGGATAGGCATAATACGCTTCCAGGCCAGGAAGATAATAATTACCTCCCATCAGTTCATACTCTCCCTCAGCAAAGCCTTTGAGCATAGCATCCGGAGTTGTATCGATAAATTCATACTCCCATCCGGTATATTTGGCTATCTCATTGAGGTAATCCATCACCAGCCCATGGCGGCTTCCATCCGGATTTTTTTCCGTAATCCCTTTTGCTTCACAAAATGCTACACGAAGCACACGCGGCTGACTCTCCGCAGCCATCGAGGTGATGCAAAGCACTGACATCATCATGATCACCAAACTTACCGCAGCCCAAAGCCCGAACCGTTTCACGACCGATGCTCGTTTCATCATCCGCACTCCTTCGCCGGAATTCCTTTCCGGCCAGTATCTGTAATTATTTTTTCATTAAAAAGTATGCTCTTCTGAGTATAACAAAGCGCATTGGAAAAAGCAATCTTTTGAAGGCCGGTCTCCCCACCCGCACTATGGTAAATGCAGGAAAGGGCCACCGCCCGCCGGTTCTGAACCGTTGGGAAGCGCCCCTCCTGTTACTTTTTTAACATCCGGATTCCGCATTTAACTATCCTGCATCTCCGTTTTTTATATGCACATCAAGCTGATTAAACGGAATCTCAATTCCCGCTTCATCAAAACGAAGCTTAATCTGTTCCATCATATTCCATCTCGTTGACCAATAATCCTCCGTGGCAACCCAGCCGCGGCCGCCGATCGTGACAGAACTGGCTCCCAGCTCGTCCACATAGACATCAATAGATTCCTCTTTTAAGATGGAGGGATGATTTACATAAATCTGCTCCAGAATCTCCTTTGCCCGCTTCAAATCCGAACTGTAACCAATGCCGATTTTAATATCGACACGCCGCTTGTCCATAGCTGTCACATTGGTTAAGGGCGAGTTGGACAGCGTTCCGTTGGGAATTACAACCTGCTTGTTGTCAACCGTATTCAATACCGTATAGACAAGACCAATGGTATGCACCGTTCCCTCACCATCTTTGGAGACAATATAGTCACCAACCCGGAATGGTTTCATCATCAGGATCAATACCCCGCCGGCAAAGTTCGCCAGGCTTCCCTGGACGGCAAGGCCTACGGCGATACTTGCCGATCCCAGCAGCGCCACAATGGAAGCGGAATTCACACCGATCTGCCCGGCAATGATGAAGCCCAGCAGGCAGTACATGGTCGCATTCAGCACGGACAGCAAAAACTTCCTTAAGCTGATCTCCATATCCATCCTTGTAAAAGAACGGTTCAGCATGTGGTAAATAATTTTAATAACTCTGGAACCAACAGCAAAAATCGCCAGTGCAATCAACAGCTTGATTCCAAATGCGATCAGTCCCGGAATCCAGCCTTTCATCGTCTCCAGCATAACGTTAGGCTTCAGCTGTTCTAAATTCTGCTGGACCTCCTGCTGCAGGGCCGCCAGAGATTCTTCCGGAATGCCCGCGCTCGAACTGCCAGTGATCATATTCTTATATCTCTCCAATCAAATCAATTCTCATGTTACCGTCCCTCAGCTGTTTTCGCCCTGGGCTTCATTCAGGCAATTTCATAAGCTTCAGACTTCTAATCCTTTATTTTTTTGCCTCATTCTCGGTGATCTTCTTTGCCACAGGCTTCTTATCCTCGATCTTTTCCACCTCTGGTTTTTTATCCACGATTTTCTTTGCCGCAGGCTTCTTGTCTTCTATCTTTTCTGCCACAACCTTCTTATCCGCGATTTTCTTTGTCTCTGGCTTCTTATCCTCGATCTTTTCTGCCACGACCTTCTTATCCGCAATTTTCTTTGTCTCTGGCTTCTTATCCTCGATCTTTTCCGCCACGACCTTCTTATCCGCGATTTTCTTTGTCTCTGGCTTCTTATCTTCGAGCTTCTCCGCCGTGACCTTCTTATCCGCGATTTTCTTTGTCTCTGGCTTCTTATCTTCGATCTTTTCCGCCGCGACCTTTTTATCCGCGATTTTCTTAGTTTCCGGCTTCTTATCCTCGAGCGTTTCCGCCTCAGCCTTCACTTCCGCCACTTTATGAGCCTCCGCCTTGGTTACAGCAGTTCTTTTCGCCGGTGCCTTCTTCACAGCTGCTTTTGTTCCAGCCGCCTTTACTCCGCCGGTTTTTGCAGCGGTGGTTTTCGCTCCGGAAGCTTTCTTAACCACTTTTTCTTCCACCGGCGTGCAGGTAAAGATCATCACAGAGAGCGGTGCCACCGTAATCTCGATGGAATCCGGCCTCTCGTCCTTCTCTGCCTTTTTCGAGCTCTTCGCGCGCGGATTGGTGCGCCCTTCGCCGCCATAGCTTTCCGCGTCACTGTTGGAGATCTCTTTATATTTTCCTGCAAACGGAACGCCAACCCGGAATTTCTCATGCAGTACTGTATCGAAGTTGCAGACAATCAGAAGTGTCTCTTCCTTCTTTTTCGTCCTTCGCAGGAATACCACAATACTTTCTTCCGAATCCGTACAGTTCACCCACTCAAAGCCTTCGGGCTCATAATCCATCTGGTGCAGCGCCGGATAGTTTACATAAAGCTCATTTAAGGACTTCACATACTCCTGCATCTGTTTGTGAACCGGTTGTTCTGTAATCCCCCAATCCAGTTCCGCATTCTCATTCCATTCATGAACCTGCGCGAACTCCTGTCCCATGAACAGCAGCTTCTTTCCCGGATGGCTCATCATGAAACCGTACGCAGCACGCAGGTTCGCAGCCTTGGTCTCCAGTTCCTCTCCCGGCATCTTACCGATCATGGATCCCTTTCCGTGGACCACCTCGTCGTGCGAGAACACAAGAATAAAATCTTCGCTGTATGCGTAAAGCATGCTGAAGGTCAATTCTCCGTAATGGTGCTTTCTGAAATAGGGATCGCACTGCATGTATCCCGTAAAATCATTCATCCAGCCCATGTTCCATTTATAATCGAAGCCCAGGGCGCCTTCCTTGATATCGCCGGTGATCTCCGGCCATGCAGTCGACTCCTCAGCGATCAGGACGGCTCCGTCTGCCCTTCCTTTAAACACAGAATTCAAATGTTTTAAGAATTCCACGGCTTCCAGGTTCTCGTGGCCGCCGTAAATATTAGGAACCCACTCCCCCGGATTCTTTCCGTAATCCAGGTACAGCATGGAAGCCACAGCATCCATACGGATTCCATCCGCGTGGTACTTGTCCGCCCAGAACAGCGCGTTGGCGATCAGGAAGTTAGATACTCCCGGACGGCCATAGTTATAGATCAGCGTGCCCCAATGCGGATGAGCCCCCTGTCTCGGGTCCTTATGTTCATAGACGCATGTCCCGTCAAAATTAGCCAGTCCGAAGCTGTCCCTCGGGAAATGTGCCGGAACCCAGTCGAGGATCACGCCAATGCCCTGTCCATGCATATAATCCATAAAATACATAAAATCATCAGGCGTTCCATACCGGCTGGTCGGCGCGTAATACCCTGTCACCTGATAGCCCCAGGATGCGTCCAGCGGATGCTCCATGACCGGAAGCAGCTCAACATGGGTGTAACCCATCATCTTCACGTACTCCGCCAGTTTTACCGCGATCTCACGGTAATTATAGAATTCAGAACCGGTGATATCGTTCCCGTTCTCATCACGCTCCGTCTCTTTCCGGATCCACGAACCGAGGTGGATCTCATATATGGACATAGCCTGGTTTTTAGAATCCGTCTTCGCGCGTTTTTCCATCCACGCGTTATCCTGCCACTCATAACGGCCCGTATCCCATACGACAGAAGCCGTGTTCGGACGCAGCTCGCAGAAATTACCATACGGATCCGCCTTTAACTGCGGCTCCCCATGGCTGTTCTTAATCTCGTATTTATAAATCAGTCCCGATGCCAGACCTGGCATAAACAATTCAAAAATCCCGGAATCGCCCAGGCGTCTCATCTGATGACGTCTTCCATCCCATAAATTAAAATCTCCGACAACACTGACGCGCATGGCGCACGGCGCCCACACGGAGAAATAGACGCCTTCCACACCATTCACACTCATCGGGTGTGCGCCCATCTTCTCATAGATTGTATAATGAACACCCGCTTCAAACTTCTTTAAGTCCGACTCTGTGTACAGCGGTGAAAATGCGTACGGATCGTAAAGCTCCTCCGACGTGCCATTATCGTAAACCACAAGCAGGGTGTATTCCGGAATATTCTTTCTCGGAATCAGCGCGGCGAAAAAACCCGCCTCGTCTGCCAGTTCCATCGGGAATTCCTTTCCCGAGGAGGCAAGTCTGACCGTCACCATGACTGCCGTCGGTATGAATGCGGAGATCAGCAGCCCATCGTCCGTGATATGCGGTCCCAGCAGCTTGTGGGGGTCCGCCGCTTCTGAATATACAATCTCTTCAATCCCGGCCCAATCCATCAAATCATACAACTTTTTGTCCATACAATATCCTCCTGGTCCCTGTTTATTCCCGCGTGCAACGAGCCGGGCGGACGCGCTTGCGGGTCCATCCGGCGACTGCCGCGAGGGTCGGAACCCCCGCCGCTCACGACGCTGCATTTTTGATACCCCGCTGACTGCGGCGGGGCTTGCGACTGAGTCTATTTTAGCATTCATATGCGTATTTTACAATAGAATCCAACAGCACTTTCCGTATTTTTCCGACAAAAAGCCTCCGAAATCTACACGTTTTCCTATTGTTCTTCCTCCAGGGAATCCGCCTGTTTCCTGGCATAAGCCAGCATTAAGTCAACAACGCGGCCATAGCTCTTCACACCATCCGCCTGACTGTTTATTTTCAAATACGTATCATTCAGCTGGTTGGACACCTCCGCCGCCTTCCCGTCGTATCTTGCCCAGAATTCATTATTTCCTCTCAGGTCCACCCAGGCCCGCTCGTCCAGAGCTCCGCACAGCTCCAGATATGCCTCCATATCGGTTTTCGCCAGGGCGTTGGTCGCATAGACCCATCCGGTTAAGTATCCGCTGTAACGGTAGGATGGAGAATCGGAACCAATACAGGCCAGATAGCCGATAAAATTCGCCTCGTCCTCCCTCATAAATCCCCGCAGATGGGACAGCTCATGGCAGATCGTGTGGGGAATGTTGTAATCCGGCATCTCCCGGTTGTAATTCGCCTCTACGGTGAAGGGTGAATACTGGCCGCACAGCTGCTGAACCGAAAAGAAATACGACCACGCCAGCGGCTTCGGCCTGGGATAGTAGCCTGCAAGCTGGGGATACTGTTCTCCCAGCCGTCTCATGGCCGCCACGCCTTCCCGGTTGGCATCCTTCATCTCCATGGCCGCACCGACGCCGTCTTCACAGTACTGATTCACAGTCTTTGTCAGCGCGGCGCAGAGTTCTGTAAGTTCGTCCTTTGAAGACTTTCTGACTTCCAGACCGGAATAGCTGGAGAACGGTTTTCTATAATAATTGACACCACAGTTAAATGTAAACAGGAAAAAAATCCCCGTCAGCAGAAACAGCGCCCTCACAAGCACCATCTTAATCCGTCTGATATGAGTGACCGTATACCAGACCGCTGCTGCGATAAGGAAATAAACGGCTGACTCCACTACGGAAAATGGAAAAATCCCGGATATTCGTCCCAGTGTTCCCACGATAGCCGGATATACGGTTACTGCATACCATTCTCCAAATCCCGGTACGAGACGGGCCAGAAGCTGAAAAAGCAGTGATAACGCAAACAGGACGCCGGATGCCAGAAGCAGCCGGATCTCCCGCCGCTTCTGTGCAGGATTCTCCTCTGCGCAGCTGTTCATACTCTTTTGCTGAATTGTCTCTCCCATACGCCTTCCCCCCAAAGTATTCCGCCATACCCCACACAGCGGATTGTTTAAAATAACGGTACCATATTTTTATGGACATTTCGTGGAATGTTTGTGAATATTTTCTTACCATTTAAGAAAACCCCTTGCGGAATCCCGGAAACTCATTTAAACTCTCTTATGGACAAAATATATGGATAGAAAAGAAGGTCTCTATGAAAAAGGAAGATAACAGACTGGAGAAGAGCGAGGCATTTGACTGGAAGGCCGAGATCATAAGCTGGATTAAAATTATTATTGCGGCGGCCGTCATCGCCTTTGTTCTGAACAACTTCATCATCGCAAACAGCAAGGTTCCAAGCGGCTCCATGGAAAATACAATCATGACCGGAGACCGTGTCATCGGTTCCAGGCTGTCTTACAGATTCGGCGATCCAAAGCGCGGCGACATCGTTATCTTTCACTTTCCGGATGATCCGACCGATACTATTTACTATGTAAAGCGGATTATCGGTCTGCCCGGAGACACCGTAGATATCATCGATGGAAAGGTCTATTTAAACGGATCGGAGACGCCTCTCGACGAACCTTACATTCGGGAGCCCATGGACCCGGAGCCGCCGGCCCGTTTCGAAGTGCCGGAGGATTCCTACTTTATGATGGGCGATAACCGCAATTTCTCCGCAGACGCCAGGCGCTGGGAGAATAAATACGTAAAGCGTGATAAAATCATTGCAAAAGTACTGTTCCGGTATTATCCGGGCATCGGAAAAATCGAATAAGTAATGGAAAATGCGGAAGTCCGCCAGTTGTTCCCGGCAGACCTCCGCATTTTCTGCTATATCTTCATTTTCCTCTACCACTGGTAGTACTGAACCAGCGCCTGAGTCCCCAGACTTCCTTTTCCCTGCGCCTCCATATCTTCATACATGGAAAGCACGTAATCCAGCACTCCCAGATGAACGCCTGCGTTCTCCGCTTCCTCGGAGGCAAGCTTCATATCCTTGATAAAATGCCGGATAAAGAAGCCGGGATCAAAATCGCCAACAAGGATACGGGGCGCTACCGTCTTAAGCTGCGCGCTGCCCGCCGCTCCCGTTCCGATCGAATCCACCATCTGGGCCACATCGAGTCCGGTGGCCTTCGCGTAGACCATGGCCTCACATACACCAGAGATCGCGCCGGCTATGGCAATCTGGTTGCACATCTTCGTATGCTGGCCATTTCCCGCTTTTCCTTCATACTTGATGTTCTTTCCCATGGCCTCAAAGAGCGGCATGCACGCGTTAAAGTCCGCTTCATCTCCGCCGGCCAGGATCGTCAGCGTTCCCTCTCTCGCCCCTGTGTCTCCGCCGGTTACAGGTGCATCCAGGGCCTTTAGCCCCGCTTTCGCGGCATCTTCGTATATCCTGACCGCCAGCTTCGGGCTCGTCGTCGTCATATCAATCAGAAACGTGCCCGGATCTGCATTGGCGATGATTCCATCGTCTCCGAAGTATACTTCTTCCACATCCTTCGGATATCCCACAATGGTAATCACCGCGTCACGCCCGGCGGCACAGGTCTTCACGTCCTCACACCAGGCGGCGCCCTCTGCGATTACATCCTCTGCTTTTTCCTTTGTTCTCGTGTAAACCGCCACCTCAAAACCAGCCTTCATCAGGTTGCGCACCATGGATTTCCCCATGATCCCGATTCCGATAAATCCCACCTTTTTCATGTATCCTTATCCTCCTTCTCGTATTGTCCATCTTCTATTCCGATTTTAACACGAGCCATGGCGGTTGTAAATTACCGACGAAAACTTTTTGGAGTCATTCAGGATTCCCGGTTACCGTTCCCGGCCTTCTTACTTCGCGCTCAGCGCAGCCATGGTGATATAGTTGTAAGGTTTGTTAAAGTGAGGAAGGAAAAATGCATCGAACAGTTTCAGCTTATCAATGGTCACCTGCTCCTCGATCGCCATCGAGAAAAGATGGATCACCATGGAAATATCGTAGTCCGAGCTGATCTGCGCGCCCAGAATCACTCTCGTGTTCTTGTCATAGACGATGCGCAGCTTTACCTTATAGTTTCCATTTTCCATAAATTCCGCTCTCTGCCAGTCCTCAAAATCCGTGGTGAGCGCCTCGATTCCCAGCTTCTCGGCTTTTGCCAGACTGATTCCCGTGCTCACCATGTTGAGCCCCCAGATACTGATGCCGTTAGAGCCCTGAACGCCCACAGATTCCAGCTTCGTGCCGCAGGCATTGTGAGCCGCGATAATTCCGGAGCGGACCGCATTTGTCGCCAGCGCAATGTAGTCTGTGGCCTGAATCGCGTTGTTGTAAACCGTCGCACAGTCTCCGACCGCATAGACACCCGGAATGCTGGTCTCCTGACATAAATCCGTCAAAAACGCGCCGTTCTTAAACAGTTTAATCTGTTCTCCGCCCAGTGCAGTATTGGGCTTGAAGCCGATTCCAAACACTACCATGTCGGCGTCGTAGCTTCCCTTGTCCGTGACTACCTTCTGCACGCGAACGGAACCTTCCAGTTTTTTCACAGTCTCTCCAAAAGCCAGTGTCACTCCGTGCTCCTTCAAATTATCCGCCATCTGATCGGAAAATTCTCTGTCATAATATCCGGCCAGACAGGTCTCCGCACAGTCGATCAGTACCACTTCCCTGCCGTTTCTCTTAAATGCCTCCGCCAGCTCCACGCCGATATAACCGGCGCCGACCACTGCGACACGTTTTACGCTCTCATCCTTCAAACGCTCAATCACATCCTGAGCATTCTGGAACAGCTTTACGAACTGTACATTTTCAAGCTCCATTCCCTCGATGGCCGGACGGATCGGGAGTGAACCGGTCGCCAGGATCAGCTTGTCGAAATGCTGCTCATACGTGTTGCCCTCGCGGTCGGCCGCATAAACAATCTTTTTATCGTAATCGACAGAGGTCACCGGAGTCTCCATGTATATTTTGGCGCCCTTTGCCTCAAACGCCGCCTTATCCGAGTAAAACAGTCCCTCCGGTCCCGATATCTGTTTGCCGATCCAGAGCGCCATACCGCAGCCCAGAAAACTGATGTTGCTGTTGGAATCAAAGGCGATTACCTCTTTATCCTTATAATTATCCAGGATTGTGTTGAGCGCCGCCGTTCCCGCATGATTTGCCCCGATTACTACAATAGTTTCTTTCATGTGAATATCCTCCTGTTCATGATTTAAATGAGTAAAACCTTAGTTCTAAAAAATGCTTCAGATAATTAGAGTATCTCCAATATGGTCTCATTATATCACACCGTTAAAATAATAACAATAACTATTATTAAATATTTAAATATTTTTTTCACCAGGACAATCGGAAACCATAATGGCTGTAAAGAATCGTATGCCTGAGCGGTCTTTTACATCGAAATTTGGAAAGACAAAGTACACCTTCCCGGGGAATTTCGTTATCACAAGCCGCCGCTCCATATGATTCAAAAATGAGAGTACCAAAACGCCCGTCGCCGTCGAATCCGGCCGGGAGCATTTCAGATACTCTCATCAAAAAACATTTTATTATTTTTTATCTCCCACAACAGCCTTCACAGTCTCTTCCATTTCTTCAAACGTCCAGTCTAGCGGCGGGCATTTATAGAAAAAGGGATGTTGTGGATTCATGCAGGAAATATTCACCATGCGTCTGTCGAAATCGAATTTCAGTGAGAAATCTCCAATCAACAGATGCGCTTCTTTTCGGTTTTTCATATTTTCCAGCAGTCTCCGCTCCAGCTCTTTTGACTTTCTTACCTCGTATAAAAAATCAATTGTATGTATCATAGACCCCCTCCATACAGCGATTGTACCACGGGCTGTCTCATTCGTCAAAAGCAGCGGACCGGCTCCCGGTTTTCTGCTCTCACGTACCGGACTTCTCCCGGCTGACCGGAATCAGTCCGAAATATTCCAGTATGCATTTCAGCTGTGGATTCCAGAAGCCCCAGTTGTGGTTCCCTTCACATTCGCAGTAATGGTAATCCAGTTCCGGGCAATTTGTTTCCATAAACTGCTTAAATTCTGTCTCTTATACACATCTGACGCTGC
>ENA-OXEB01000306-OXEB01000306.1-human-gut-metagenome-genome-assembly--contig:-NODE-306-length-20788-cov-26.664_pt1 | contig 20788 bp, 21 predicted proteins | sample MGYA00249353_ERZ652239 | MGnify/ENA primary metagenome ERZ652239 (study PRJEB26925, sample SAMN05826586) | human gut metagenome | biome: ENVO:2100002; feature: ENVO:00000062; material: ENVO:00002003... | reverse complement strand
GCCATCGCATAAGCACTGAACCATTCATTCACGCGTACAGATGGCCCCGCCATCATGCTGAACCAGCGGTTACGCACTGAATCTTCATGCCAGCGGGTATCGCTGTAATGCGTTTTTTGCTCATCTTTGGCATTGGCATAACTGAATGACGTCACCAGCCCCAGCGTGTCCGTAAATTCATAACGGTATTTCACGTTAATCCCGTTCAGATTATCGCTGCCGGGAACGTTCGTCGAGGCATGAAGATACCCCGCGCTCAGCGTGGACTGATGTTCAGATGCCCATGCAGGCGCACCGGATACGGCCAGACAAATGGCTGCGGACAAAATGGCGGCATAAAGTTTACGCATAATTACCTCTCGCTTTTCTGCAATAAAAAAGGCACCATTTCTGGTGCCCTTATATGGGTTATAACAATTTCAACGAATACTGATGCCGGAAGCGGCTTTTTTGGTCACAATCACCGTACAGTCGGTGATATTACCTGCCCGCTGATTGCCTTTATGGAAAACCTTAAACTCCAGAGTGACGCTTCCCCTGCCACTCGGCATATCAATAACCGCACTGTAGCTACCGGGAATGGCCCCTTTAGTTTCTCTGGATGCGATTAATACACCGTTTTTGCGAACTTCAAAACCATAACCCGTGTATCTTGTACCTCCCGGGTTATTACCACTTCCCGGATCGCTATACGCTATTCCGTTAAAGATAATGGGCGGAATAATGATTTGACGGTCAAAGTTATGATCATCGCTGATGGTGACTGTAACCGTCCCGTTTGGTGTTTCCGTGTTACCCCACGTACCAGCCTGTTTCGGAAATGATTTGGATACAGCTTTAACGAAGTCACCTCTGACCTGAGTCGCCTCCAGCATGCCCTTAATCGTACAGTTTTCATTTACCGTGACATTGTTGAGCGTCCCGGCGTTCGCATTCACACTGCCACTGATATCCGCATTTTTAGCGGTCAGCTTTCCGTCCGGTGTCAGGGAAAATGCCGGTGGATTTCCACCACTGGTAATGGTCGGGGCCGTCAGGCGTTTCAGGAACACGTCGTTCATGAATATCTGATCGCCCTGACCAACAAACATCGGTTTTGTGTTGCCATTCGCAGGATTAACCATCGCAATCCTGTCCGCCGCCAGCAGCACCTGACTCTGCATGCCGTCAGGGGTGTTCTCAATACCGGCACCAATACCCGCGATATAAAGGCGTCCGTCCTGCATCTGCTGCAGCTTCACAGCCCACATGCTGTTCAGGTTATTATTTGTATCAACCTGAACCTTCTGTATCTGCTGAATTGCCGCACTCTGGTCTTCCAGTTTCTTATTGACGGTCTGCGTGATTTCATTGCTGACATGCGTAATGGACGTCCTGATTTCAGCCAGGTCAGGCGCAAGCTGACCGTTATCAATCTGCGTCCACAGCTCCTGAGCCAGATGGGTTTTCCCTATCTCGCCTTTGAAAAAATCCAGATAACCGGATGCATCATCACTCGGCTGACCAACAGCCTCCACGAATGCCGATTTGCCGACGGTGTTCACACTGCGAACGTAAAAATAATAATCATGGCCCGGTTTGATATTGATACTGGCAGCTATCCAGTACAGCGCCGTACCAAGATAGCGGGCTGTGGTTTCAACCTGCCTGATATCCGCAATCCGCTTTTCCGAGAACCAGAACTCAAACTGTACCGTCGGATCATAAACGGCAAGATGCGGCGTTGCGGTTATCTGAAAATAGCCCGGCGTCAGCTCAATCCGCGACGGTGCTGCCGGTGCGGCAATCCGGAACGATACCGATGCCGGATCGCCCTGCTGCCCCCAGGCATTTGCCGCCCGGACTGTCAGCCTGTAGTTTCCCAGCGCCAGTTGCGTGAAGCGGTATGTGGTTTCCGTCGTCCGGGCCGTGCTGACCAGCCGCTCACTGCCGTCGTCTGCTGCCACAGTCAGGCGAAGCATAAAGCTCACACCCTTCACCACCTTCGGCGTGTCCCATCGCGCCAGCACCTGATATTCCCCGCTGTCTGCAGTGACTTCGGCGGTCAGATGCTGCACTGCTGGCGGCGTGACACCATTCACCGTGCCGCTCTGGTCACCGTCAAAGTGCGCCCCGTTATCCACGATGGCCTCTTTCTCCGGCACATGCTGCACGGCAGTGATGGCATACGTGCCGTCGTCGTTCTCACGGATACTCACGCAGCGGAACAGGCGCTGGCGCAGCGTCGGCAGCTTAAGCCCCCACACGCTGTATTCAGCAACACCGTCAGGAACCCGGCTCACTTTTACCTTCACGCCGTCGGTGACGGACTGAACCTCCACGCTGACCGGACTCCCCTGCCCGTCAACCAGGCTTATCAGCGTGGTGCCGGAGGCTGGCAGCGTGATTTCACGGTCGAGCGTCAGTGTCCGCGTCTGGCTGTTCACCGCCAGCACGCGCCCACCGGTGCTGATGCCCGCATAGTCATCATCGCAGATTTCAATGACATCGCCCGGTACATGGCGAAGCCCTTCGGCACCCACGCTGAAGTCCACGGTCTGCGTTTCCAGCAGTTCTGTTTTAATCAGCCACAGCCCGGCTCGGTGCGCCTGCCCCCGACTGGTACAGCCAAACGCATCCATCTTCGTGACGTTACGACCGTAACGGGCAATGGCCTGCGTGTCCTCCACAAGCTCTGTCGCCGTCTCCCAGCCGTTATCCGGGTCAATCCAGTTCACCTCAACGGCATTATGGCGGTCCTTGAGGGCGCTGAAGCTGTAGCGGAACGGCGCGCCATCATCCGGCATCACCACATTACTGCGGTTATAGGTCCACACCTTATCCGACGGCCGGTCCTGCACGAACGTCAGCGTCTGCCCGTTCCATACCGGCATACAGCGCATCGCCGAGCAGAAATCACTGAGCACATCCCACGCCTTGCGCTGTGTGGTCAGGTACGCATTACAGGTGATGCGCGGCTCCGTGCCGCCAAAGCCGTCCGGCACTGACTGGTCGCAGTACTGGCCGATGACATACAGCGCCCATTTGTCCACATCCGCCGCACCAAGACGTTTCCCCATGCCGTAGCGTGGATGGGTCAGCATATCCCACAGACACCAGGCCATGTTATTGCTGTATGCTGGCTTAAACGTTCCGTCCCAGATACCGCTGTATTGCCGCGTCTGCGGGTTATAGTTCGACGGCACCTGCAGAATGCGCCCGCGAAGATGATAATTACGGCTCACCTGCTGGCTGCCGAACTGCTCCGAGTCCACCTGCACGCCGACCAGTGCCGTGTTCGGGTAGCACTGTTTCACATCGATGATTTCTGTGTATGACGACCAGAGCGTTTTGTTCTGCAGCTGGTCTGTGGTGCTGTCCGGCGTCATCCTGCGCATCCGGATATTAAACGGGCGCGGCGGCAGGTTATCCACCACCACCGAGGCCAGATACTGCGACGTGGTTTTGCCCTTAATGGTGATGTCTTTTTCCGTCACCCAGCCACCGTTACGCTGTATCTGAACCAGCAGACGGACTTCCGACGGATTCCTGTCACCCTTTGAGGTGGTTTCCACCAGTGCCTGCACACCGAAGGTAAAGCGCAGACGGTCGATGTTTGCAGACGTGATGGTCCGGGTAATCGGCGTGTCGTACTTCACTTCCGTACCCAGCACCGTCTCGGAGCCGGAGGATTCAAACCCCTCCGGCGGTGTCTGCTCCTGCTCACCTGCCCGGAACACCACCGTGACGCCGGAGATATTGGTATTCCCCTCACTGTCCAGCACTGGCGTACTGTTCAGCAGCACACTTTTTAATCCGTCCACCGGACCTTCAATCGGCCCTTCACTGATGGCGTCTATCACGCTCAGCATCTGGGATGATTTCAGGTTGTCCTTCGCTTCGCGCGGGGTATGCCCCTTACTGCTGCCTTTACCCATTCCTCACGCTCCAGAAACGACAAAACCGCCCGCAGGCGGTTTCACATAAAACATTTTGCATCAGCGACCAATCACCACAACCTGACCACCATCCCCTTCGTCTGCCGTGCTGATCTCCTGAGAGACCACCCGCGACCCCACGCGCATTTCACCGTACAGAACCGGCAGAACATTGCCCTGGGCAACCATGTTATCCAGTGAGGAGAAATAGGTGTTCTGTTTGCCGTTATCCGTTGTCTGTGTACGGGGAGTTCTGGCTTTCGGTGCCAGCATCTGCGCCACACCACCGAGCACCATACTGGCACCGAGAGAAAACAGGATGCCGGTCATACCACCGGCCCCAATGGCTGCCCCCCATGCTGCAAGGGTGGCCCCGGCGGTAAAGAATGATCCGGCAATGGCGGCAGCCCCCAGGACAATCTGGAATACGCCACCTGACTTGGCCCCGGCGACTCTGGGAACAATATGAATCACAGCGCCATCAGGCAGAGTCTCATGTAACTGCGCCGTTAATCCGGACGTGCTGACATCCTGCCCGGCAATCCGTACCTGATACCAGCCGTCGCTCAGTTTCTGACGAAACGCCGGGAGCTGTGTGGCCAGCGCCCGGATGGCTTCGGCTCCCGTTTTCACACGCAGATCGATGCGGCGACCAAATCGTTGTAAATCCCCGTAAAGGCAGATGCGTGCCATGCCCGGTGACGCCAGAGGGAGTGTGTGCGTCGCTGCCATTTGTCGGTATACCTCTCTCGTTTGCTCAGTTGTTCAGGAATATGGTGCAGCAGCTCGCCGTCACCACAGTAAATGGCGGCATGATTCGGCACCGATGAACCAAAACAGCACAACAGCACATCGCCCGGTTGTGCTGATGACAACGGCACCTGATACAGCCCCGTGGCCTCCAGATTATCCAGATAGAGATTCTGACCGTTACGCCACCAGTCATCCCCGCGATGAAAATCCGGCATCTCAATCCCCGCCAGATGATAAGCATCCCGGAACAGCGTGTAACAGTCCGTCACCCCGTGCTCAAAGCGCCGCCCGGTGAGATGCGGCACACAGCGGAACTTATGAATCGTCCCCCGGCAGACCAGCCACCACGGCAAATCACTCTGCACCTGCAGCCGCCGGTCGGCCTCACTCAGCCAGGGCAGACCACCGGGGTGGCTGTGGACCAGCGCCACAATCTCACCCTGCATTTCTGCCTGCAGCCAGTCTTCCGGCGACAGCCTGAAATACGCCTCCGGCTTACCGGAGATATTCACACAGGGAAAATATCTTTCCCCTTCCGGCGTTCTCACCACGAAGCCGCACGACTCCGCTGGCGCACATCGCCGGGCGTGCGCCAGAATCGCTGATTCTGTCTCTGTCATGGGTTTACTGCGAAAGTTTGTTAATGGAAAGGAAGCCGCCAAAGTTACCGACGTTATTGCGGAACTTACATCCGCTCAGGCATTTGCTGCATTTATCCTTCGTGATATCGGACGTTGGCTGGTCATATTCATCCGCGACCGCCGGACCGTGATAACCGCACTCATCGCCGCGATAGGTCCAGGTGCAGGTGTTGGCCAGCATGATACGTCCCGGAAAAACAGCGCCGTCCGTTTCCGTCGACGTGGCCAGTACAAAGGAGGCACTGACCGCGCTCAGTTCGCTGCACTGCTCGATGCGCCAGTGGCTGATCACCTCCTGCTCCGGATCGGCGTCTCTGTTTCCGTTGACGAAGTTCACCGCATCCAGAAAACGGGCGTAAACCTTACGCCTGACCACCGTTCCGCCGACCAGACTCTGCAGGTCTTCCGCCATCCCGGTGACCATGCCGTGCAGGTTAGAAACCGTCAGTGTCGGACGGGCAGCACTGCCCTTGCCATTCAGTTCAAATCCCGTCCCCTGAATGGGGTATGCCTGATACTGCCGCCCCTGCCAGGTAACCGGCTCACCTTTTTCGTTCTGCTCATTACAGAAAAAATAACGTTCTCCACCGACCTCTGTCAGATCGATTTCCCAGAGCACCACGCTGGCCGACTGCTCCGCACGGGTGCATTCATTCAGTGTTTCCTGCCGGATATCCTGCATCAGTTCACCACCTGTTCAAACTCTGCGCTGAACTCAACACGCAGCATACTGACCCGCGACGACCATTTTGCGCAGGTCACCTTTATCTGCCGCCACTCATAAGGCGGCGTCCACAGAAAGGATTTCCAGCCCCCGTGCTCAGCCAGAAACGACTCAAGCGCCGTGGCCTCCCAACGGGGAACAGAAAGCGTCACGCTGTACGTTTTCAGGTCAGCGTTCAGCCCGGCAGGCGCTCGCTGGGAATAGCCATCACCAAAGCGCACCTTTCTTACAGAAGGGACCGAAGCCACATCCATACCGGGTTTCACTTTCCAGCGGAAGGTCTTCATCGTCCACCTCCGGAGAACAGGCCACCATCACGCATCTGTGTCTGAATTTCATCGCGGGCACCCTTGCGGGCCATGTCATACACTGCTTTCATCATCTGTGGACCTGGCAGACCATTCGTACCGTCGTTCTGAATCACCACGTTGTTGTTCTGCTCAAACCTGATACCCTCTGAACGCCGCATTTGCGCCGGACTTCCGGTGCCACCGACATAACCGCCGGTGGCATAGCCGCGCATCAGCCGGTAGAGATTTCCCACGCCAATCCGGCTGGTTGCCTCCTTCGTGAAGACAAATTCACCACGGTGAACAATCCCCGCTGGCTCATATTTGCCGCCGGTTCCCGTAAATCCTCCGGTTGCAAAATGGAATTTCGCCGCAGCGGCCTGAATGGCTGTACCGCCTGACGCGGATGCGCCGCCACCAACAGCCCCGCCAATGGCGCTGCCGATACTCCCGACAATCCCCACCATTGCCTGCTTAAGCAGAATTTCTGTCATCATGGACAGCACGGAACGGGTGAAGCTGCGCCAGTTCTGCTCACTGCCGGTCAGCATCGCCGCCATATTCTGTGCAATACCATCAAAGGTCTGCGTGGCTGCACTTTTTACCTGCGACATACTGTCCGTGGCGCTCTCTTCCCACTCACTCCAGCCGGACTTCAGGCCTGCCATCCAGCTCCCGCGAAGCTGGTCTTCAGCCGCCCAGGTCTTTTTCTGCTCTGACATGACGTTATTCAGCGCCAGCGGATTATCGCCATACTGTTCCTTCAGGCGCTGTTCCGTGGCTTCCCGTTCTGCCTGCCGCTCAGTCAGCCCCCGGCTTTTCGCATCAATGGCGGCCCGTTTTGCCCGTTGCTGCTGTGCGAATTTATCCGCCTGCTGCGCCAGCGCGTTCAGGCGCTCCTGATACGTAACCTTGTCGCCAAGTGCAGCCAACTGGCGTTTGTACTCCAGCGTCTCATCTTTATGCGCCAGCAGGGATTTCTCCTGTGCAGACAGCTGGCGACGTTGCGCCGCCTCCTCCAGTACCGCGAACTGACTCTCCGCCTTCCACAAATCCCGGCGCTGCTGGCTGATTTTCTCATTTGCTCCGGCATGCCTCTCCAGCGTCCAGAGTTCAGCCTGAAGCGTCAGCAGGGCAGCATGAGCACTGTCTTCCTGACGATCGCCCGCAGACACCTTCACGCCGGACTGTTTCGCCTTTTTCAGCGTCGCTTCATAGTCCTTTTTCGCCGCCGCCATCAGCGTGTTGTAATCTGCCTGCAGAATTTTCCCGTCCTTCAGTGCCTTGTTCAGTTCTTCCTGACGGGCGGTATATTTCTCCAGCGGCGTCTGCAGGCGTTCATAAGCCTTCTGCGCCTCTTCGGTATATTTCAGCCGTGATGCCTCAGACTCGGCCCAGTCCTTTGCTGCCATCTCTCTGGCCTTTTCAAGATCGGCCTGCAACGTGGCGGCTGAAAGCCCAAGTTGCGCATTCGCTCTGTCCTCCCATGCTCCCCGGAGATTGGCAAGAAATGCGGATGTTTTACCGCGCCGGTGGCTCCGGCTCTGATACCACTGCCATTTTTTGTCCGCCTCATCAAAAGCCTTTTCTGCTTTCTCCAGCATTTCCCGGGCAGTGTCCGGGCGACCAATATCCAGCACCGAATCCCACATGGATTTGAATGCCCGTGCTGTCCTGTCTGCCCAGGTCTCCAGCGTGCCCATGTTCTCTTTCAGGCGGCGGGTCTGGTCATCAAACCCTTTCGTTGCGGCCTCGTTCGCCGCCTGCAATGCCCCGGCTTCATCTCCGGAACGCTGCAACTGAGCAACATACGCAATCTGCTCCGCCGTCACGTTATGGAACTGACGTGCCATCGCTGTCAGTCCCGACGTCGGGTCTGTGGTCAGCTTCCCGAAGGCTTCAGCGACCTTGTCCACCTCCACGCCGGATGCAGAGGAGAAACGCGCCACACTCTGGCTGATCGCCTCAAACTGCTCACCACCACGCACACCGGCATTCACCAGCGCCGTCAGTGACTCGCTGGTCTGGTTAAACGTCAGCCCTGCCGCCTGCCCGGCTCTGGACAGGGCCAGAATACGATCTGCCGTCAGTCCCGCCTGATTGCCGGAAAGGACCAGCGTTTTGTTGAAATCGGACAGGGTTGAGTTGCCCTGATACCAGGCATACGCCAGCGCACCGGTCGCCACCGCCAGCGAGGTGGCCCCGACCATCGGCAGGGTGATCGCACCGGCAAGCCCCCGGAACATGGGGATCATCCCGCCGAAGGAGTCCTTAACCTGACCACCCTGTTGCAGCAGGATCAGCCACGGACTTTGCCCGCCTGCAAGCTGCGTGGCCACGTCGGTGAACTGTGCAGGCAGCATACGCATGGCGGCTTTATACTGCCCGACGGAAATCCCCGCTTTCTGTGCAGCCAGCGCCTGTCGGCTCAGCGACTGTTCAACGACTGCCGCTGTTTTTTTCGCATCACTTTCCGTACCGGAAAAATGACGCCTGACTCTGGCCATCTGCTCGTCAAATCTGGCCGCATCCAGACTCAAATCAACGACCAGATCGCCTACCGGTTCAGCCATACCGGACTCCTCCTGCGATCCCTTCTGATACTGTCATCAGCATTACGTCATCCTCCGTCATGTCCGCCACATCCGGGGAAGTAGGGATAACTTCATTCCCGTCCGGGCCAAAGCGGACACCTCCGGCAAGCCCTGCCGCTTTCTGCATCAGCACATCATCTTCAGGCTCCTCGTCAGCCTCGCGCCGGTTCAGCAAACTGAAATCCAGCGGATGCATATCCGGATCGCTGAAAAACAGGCTGAGCACGGTGTACGTCAGCCCGGAAAAGTGCATATCCAGCAGAACATCATGAAAATAATGGGTACTGTAAAAGCGGTGCCAGTCGGCATACTCCGTGGATGACATCCCGGCAAGCATGGCACGCCAGTCGGGTCGCCCCATCTCACGCGCCAGTTTCAGGGCAAAACTCAGCTCACCGTCGAACACTTTCCCGCAGAAACAGGCTCTGCAGGCCCGGCGTCCTCTGTCTGTTCAGGGGTATTATTCACAACAAACTCATACATACCAGACAGCCGGTACACCACGTTTTCAGCATGAGAAATTGCCTCCGTGGGCCAGGTGGTAAGCACTTCCTGCTCAATCTGTTTAACGGCTTCATTCATGGACGGCATCTGCGTCTTCTGCGGATGGTTATGCCACAGGGACATCGCCACCAGAAACGCGCCGGTTCTGATGGCGTCTTCCACAGTAAACTTCCGGTTGCTGTCTGACTCCGCCTGTTCTGCCTGCCGTTTCATCAGGGCGAGATGCTCAATACGCTGCAGGGCTGACAGTTCAGAAAGCGTGACGGTCACACCGTTATGTTCAAATGATTCGGTTTTCAGGAACATCTCTGACTCTCCGGATTAACTGGCGGTGACGGTGATTTCTGCAACCGCAGCAAACTCACCATTACCGGATACGACCGGAATGTTGACCTTACCTGCAGCAACGCCATTCACGGTGATGGTCATACCACTGACCGACACGGTGGCTTTTGTTTTATCCGCTGACACCGCACGGAAGCTCTTGTCGGTTGCGCCTTCCGGCTGGAATGCCACGGTCAGCGTGGTGCTCTTCCCTTTCACTACGGAAGCGCTGGCTGGCGTCACGGTCATACCGGTTGCCGCTGTTACCGTGCTGCGATCTTCTGCCATCGACGGACGTCCTACGTTGGTGACTTTCACCGTGCGGGTGATCACGTCCTTCGCCGTCACCGCCTTACCGATACTGCTGACCCAGCCGCGGAACACATCGACCGTGCCGTTCGGGAAGCGGATTTTATAGGCACGGGTATCACCTTCATTAAACCACGCCAGCAGCGCCTGCTGCCCCTGCTCTCCGGGCATCCACGCCAGCGTGAAGCTGGTATCTCCGGCAGATTTCTGCCCCTGTCCGGTCGCGGTCCAGTCCGCATCTTCATCATCGAGATAACTGTCGTCATAGGACTCAGCGGTCAGTTCGCCGGGCGTCAGGTCTTTAACCTTTGCCAGACGCGACCAGTCATTGTCTGAAAGCGGGTTTGCATAAGGGTCGCCGCTCCCGTTATAAACCCACAGTGTGGTCCCGGCCCCTTTCACCGGTGCCAGAGGATTTGGTGTTGGCATATCGTCCTCACATTTCATAGGTAATGACATAAGTCAGATCGGCTGAACTCCACAGGCCCGCATCATCGTCGCGCCGGTAGTCATAGCCACTGGCCACCATACTGGTGATCAAATCTGACAGTGCCGGGATATCGCTCATCACCGGATAAATCCGGGACTCCATCCACGAATCCAGCTCTGAATCCGGCACCTGAGCAGGCAGGAAAACTTCAATATGCAGCTCCGCCTGCCAGGTATCGCTGTCCAGCTCTTCGCCCGTGTATTCAGCGCCGGTGAGATAAACGGCAATTGCCGGAAAATCTTCCTCATCAAAAACAGCGGGGCGACCATCAAAAAGCGTCGCCCCGGTGTCATGCTTCTCCAGTGCATCCAGTACGGCTGCACGGAGTTCAGTATGTTTCATCGCTTTATTACCATTCTCAGTTGATGCTGCAGCGCATAGCCCAGCTCTTTCGGAAGACGCTCACGCCGTATCCGCTCAATATTCTGTTTAAACGCCGTGGTCAGCGGCACCGCCATCGGAATTTTCACCACATCAATGGGGTAACGGTTTTTCCCGGCCACACGCTGCATGACATGCCACCGGCCATTTTTCAGTTGCTGAATAAACGCGCCGGGAATACGACGGTTTCCCACCACAAGCACGCTGCCGCCACCTTTCAGGGATGAACGCTGCCCCTTTTTACGACGCCTGCGGCGGGACAGGACAACCCGCGCATTACCCAGCTTGATTACGGGCAAATCCCCCCGGTTAACCCTGATTCTGGCCTGCGGATTTTTGACCGTGGCCCTTTTCAGCCTGGCCCTTTCCTTTACCAGTTTCCGGCGTACCTTTGTCTCACGGGCAACCTGTGACGCCGACTGCGATATCGCGGATGAAGCAACGCGGTTAATGGCCATTGCGGCGGCACCGGGCACCGCCGTTTTGCTGATACGGCTGAGGTTTTCAACGGCCTGCTCAAGACCTTTTATGGCCATACATCCCCCTTTCAGCGGCGACGGTTAACGGCAGGCGGTACGCCCCGCCCAAGCCAGAGATGACAGCTTCCGCCATCATCCGGCGAAATCCGGTCTATCCAGAAGTTTTCCTCACCGATGGTCAGCGTGTCGCCGCGCCGCAGATGCCGCACATCATCAGTCCGGACAAACAGGGACGGGCTGGAGCCTTCAACGCGTACGCCCTGTCCGGCATAGCTGATATTTTCAGGGTCATCAAAAACACCACGTATTACTGCGCCGGACTGCTCACCGGATGTCATGGTGGCTGACGTTCCCATGTACCCGCGTATCGTTTCATCGGCGCGGGCAATGGCAGCATCGAACAGGTTATCGAAATCAGCCACAGCGCCTCCCGTTATTGCATTCTGGCCAGGCCACGTTCTGTCATTTCGGCTGCCACACCGGCAGAGACACGAAACGCCGTTCCCGGCAGCACAAATGCCACAGCCTCATCCCGCGTGGCGTGAAGTGCATCGGTATGCAGCGTCACCAGTGCCACAACCGTGACCAGAGCAGCCGTATCAGTCACGGAATCCGGCTGTGCTGATACCACCTCATTTTCATGTCCGGTCAGCGCATTTTCCGGGCTGACAGACGTGTCCTGACCGGCTGCGTCATCCGTGTCATCAAGCTCCTCTTCCAGCTCTGCCACACGGAGCGCCAGTTCTTCTTTCGTCCCCGTCAGGCTGACATCACGGTTCAGTTGCTCACCCAGCGACCGGAGACGGGCAATCAGTTCATCTTTCGTCATGGACTCCTCCACAGAGAGAAAATGGCCCCGAAGGGCCATGATTACGCCAGTTGAACGGACACGAACTCATCAGGGTCAGCCAGCAGCATCAGCGGTGCTGACTGAATCATGGTGAACTCACGCGCCGGGTCGCCGGTGGTCACCCAGTTTTTCGGGTAACGGGCAGAGGCGTTAATGCCTTCGCGCTGTGCGTCCGCATCCTGAATGCAACCATAGGTGCGCAGACCGCGTGCCTGAGTGTTCCCCAGCACCATCGTGTTGTCCGGCAGGAAGTTCTTTTTGATGCCGTTTTCCACGTACTGTCCGGAATACACGACGATGGCCACATCGCCATACATTCCCTTATAAGACACCGCTTTGCCCAGGTCTTTTACCGCTGTCTCCAGCTCGGAATGAGAGCCGCGACGGGTATCCAGCTTCTCCTTGACGGCCTTGAAGGAACGGAACAGCGCCCAGCCTTTCGGATCAAACACGATGATATTCACCACACCGCTGGCGTTCAGCGCGTAGGCTTCGATATCGTCGGTCGGGTCATACGTGGACTTGTCACGCTTGCTCCACTCTGTGCCGCCGGACTGCGTGATGTTATTCGCCGCACTGCGGCCCATATCCACCTCAACCGGATCGAAGGCTTCACCGGTCATGGTGTATTTGCCCTTAAGCACGGCAGAAACTGCCTGCATCTCTTCGACCTGGGCAATCGCCAGATTTTCATCCAGCATATTCTGCCGAATAATACGGCGACGACGGTAAGCCGGGTCAGCCAGGTTCTGCGGATCTTCATCCGGCAGGCGACGCAGGGTCATCTGCGGATTCACCTCATGCTTGGGTTTGACATAACCCGGCGTAAATTCAGAGGTGGAGCCGCCACGGGATCGGATAACCTCACCGGAAACAATCGGCGAAACGTACAGCGCCATGTTTACCAGTCCCGGAATTTGTGAGAGATAGACTTTTTCCGTGGTGAAAGGATAGGTTTCACGGAAAAACAGGCGCAGAAACAGCGGATCGAACTTAAAGTGATGCTGGGTCGATGCCAGTAATTCTGCAGTTGTATATACAGACATAAATTATTTCCATAAAAAAAGCCGCACAGGCGGCCTTTGTTGATGAAGGGGAAGATTAAACGATGCTGATTGCCGTTCCGGCAAACGCGGTCCGTTTTTTAGTCTCGTCGCTGGCAGCCTCCGGCCAGAGCACATCCTCATAACGAAACGAGCCGGACTTGTAGAACGTCAGTGTGGTGCTGGTCTGGTCAGCAGCAACCGCCAGAATGCCAACGGCTGCACCGTCGGTGGTGCCATCCCACACAACCAGCTTACGGGTAGTGCCATCCAGCATCAGCGGGGTCATTGCAGGCGTTTTCGCACTCAATCCGCCAGGCGCAATTGCTGTATGAGCCGGATCACTGTTACCCAGCGGCTGGTAATGGTTAAACTCTTCTTTTGTCGCCATAACTGCCTCTTATACCGGTAAAGCTTCAGGTGTATTAAGTAATTCTTTATTGGTATCAGATGCCAGGTTACCTGCAGCCAGCGGTGCCGGTGTACCCTGCATCAGACGATCCAGCGCAGTGTCACTGCGCGCCTGTGCACTCTGTGGTGCTGCAGCCAGAATGCGGCGGGCCGTTTCCACGGTCATTCCGGGGGTTTCTGCCAGAACGCGCGCCTGTTCTTCGCGTCCGTGAGCCTCCTCACAGTTGAGGATCCCCATAATGCGGCTGTTTTCTGCCGCAACCGCTGCGGTGATCTGCGCGTTCACGTCCGGCTGCGCCGCGCTGGCGTTTTCGCCCTCCGTCGCTGGCACCACGTCAGTAACGTCAGCCTGCGAAGCAGTGACTGAAACAGTTGTTGATTGAGTCTCTTTGGTCATTCGCCCTCCTGAGAGACGGGATTTACGCGCATCCAGTGCATCACGCATGACGGTGATCGCATCGGTGCTGTTAACAAGTTCATCAGCCAGTCCGGCATCAATGGCCTCCTGACCGCTGTACACTGCAGCCTCGGTATCCAGCACAGCCTGCACAGACAGGCCGGTATATGCCGACACCTTCTGCGCAAACATCTGGCGGGTTGCGTCCATCCGGGACTGCAGTGTCTCCCGGACGTCATCCGGAAGATGGCTGTAGGGATTGCCATCCACCTTATGGCTGCCGCTGTAAATCAGCGTGATTTCCACACCCTGTTTCTCCAGGGCAGCACCGTAATTACTGTGAGCCATCATGACGCCGATGGAGCCTGTCCGGGCGGTCTGCGTGACCAGACGCCGGGAGGCGGCACTGGCAAGCAGCTGACCTGCACTGCAGTTCATGTCGTTGGCCAGCGCCCATACCGGTTTTATGTCACGCACACGGGCGATGATGTCAGCGCAGTCAAATGCCCCCGCCACCATTCCGCCTGGCGTGTCCATATCGAGCAGAATGCCGTCCACCATCGGGTCGCTGGCAGCCTGTTGCAGACGGGCGATAATGCCGTTGTAACCGGTCATCCCCGAGTACGGCTGCAGCGCCCGCGTCCGGCTGACCAGCGTGCCGGACACCGGCAGCACGGCGATGCCGTTCATGACCTGATAACTGCGGGCCTGTCGTGGTCCGTCATCATCACCGGATAATGCCAGCGTCGCGAGTGCCTCCTGGGCAGTCAGGCTGTCGCCGGACACCGCATCCGTCAGGCGGCTGATCCCAAGCTGGCCTGCAAGCGCACAAAAGAAAACCCGCGCATAGGCGGGTTCAAGCATCAGCGGCTCATTAAAGGCCATGCTGGCAATATGCGGGAGATTACGCAGCTCTGCTGTCACTCTTCTCCTCCTCTGTTGATTGTCGCAGCCCGGATTCAAATGCCGCAGCCGCCCAGGCGGGTGGTTTAAGACCGGCTGCACGACGCTCCATCGTTTCACGGACCTGCTGGGCAAAAATTTCCTGATAGTCATCGCCGCGTTTTGCACACTCTTTCTCGTAGGTACTCAGCCCGGCTTCTATCAGCATCACCGCTTCCTGAACTTCTTTCAGACCATCGATGGCCATACGACCGGAGCCTATCCAGTCGCAGTTCCCCCAGGCACTGCGGGCTTCCTGAAAACTGAAGCGCGCTTTTGAAGGTAACGTCACCACGCGGCGGGCGATGGCCTCTTCCAGCCAGCACAGAAACATCTGGCTCGCCTGACGGGATGCGACGAATTTTCGCCGCCCCATAAAGTGCGCCCACGACTCGTTCGCGCTGGCCCGTGCCGTGGAGTAGCTCATCTGGGCGTAATTCCGGGAAAGCTGCTCATACGAGACACCCAGTCCGGCAGCGATATACCGCAGCAGTGACTGCTCAAACACGGAGTAGCCGTTATCCGTGTCCTGAGCCGTCTGCAGGTTCAGTGAGTCCCCCGGCATCAGGTGCGGCACTTTTGCGCCTCCCAGACGGACCGGTGCTGCGGCGTAATACGCGGCAATTTCACCAATCCAGCCGGTCAGCTTGTCCCGCTGCTCCTTACTGTTCGCGCCCAGAATAAAATCCATCGCTGACTGCGTATCCAGCTCACTCTCAATGGTGGCGGCATACATCGCCTTCACAATGGCGCTCTGCAACTGCGTGTTCTGCAGCGTGTCGAGCATCTTCATCTGCTCCATCACGCTGTAAAACACATTTGCACCGCGGGTCTGCCCGTCCTCCACGGGTTCAAAAACGTGAATGAACGAGGCGCGCCCGCCGGGTAACTCACGGGGTATCCATGTCCATTTCTGCGGCATCCAGCCAGGATAGCCGTCCTCGCTGACGTAATATCCCAGCGCCGCACCGCTGTCATTAATCTGCACACCGGCACGGCAGTTCCGGCTGTCGCCGGTATTGTTCGGGTTGCTGATGCGCTTCGGGCTGACCATCCGGAACTGTGTCCGGAACAGCCGCGACGAACTGGTATCCCAGGTGGCCTGAACGAACAGTTCACCGTTAAAGGCGTGCATGGCCACACCTTCCCGAATCATCATGGTAAACGTGCGTTTTCGCTCAACGTCAATGCAGCAGCAGTCATCCTCGGCAAACTCTTTCCATGCCGCTTCAACCTCGCGGGAAAAGGCACGGGCTTCTTCCTCCCCGATGCCCAGATAGCGCCAGCTTGGGCGATGACTGAGCCGGAAAAAAGACCCGACGATATGATCCTGATGCAACTGGATGGCGTTGGCGGCATAGCCGTTATTGCGTACCAGATCGTCTGCGCGGGCATTGCCACGGGTAAAGTTGGGCAGCAGGGCTGCATCCACACTTTCACTCGGTGGGTTCCACGCCCGCAACTGCCCACCAAATCCGCTGCCACCGCCGTGATAACCGGCATATTCACGCAGCGATGTCATGCCGTCCGGCCCCAGAAGGGTGGGAATGGTGGGCGTTTTCATACATAAAATCCTGCAGGTCCCCTGCGTCGCTGTGTCATGCCGGTCTGCACTTCCAGCTCCGCAATGTATTTTTTCAGGTCAGACACGGAAGTGGCCGTAAACTCCACTCGCCGTCCGTCTTTCTGTACCGTTGCCACCCGTTTACCTGTCATCAGGTCATGCAGTGCCGCACGGGCAGCGGCAAGTTCTTCCTGTCGCGTCATTCATCCTCTCCGGATAAGGCACGGGCGTAATCTGCCAGTGTTTTCTTGTTGGTTGCTGCACCATCCTCTTCCTGCAGGCTCGCCAGCAGCGCACTGAGATCCAGCTGCCAGCGGGAAATACTGATGCGCAGCGCCGCCAGCGCATAAACGAAGCAGTCGAGTGCCTCATTGCGTCGCTTTTTGCTGTCCCACAGTATTTTTTTCCTGCCATCCACCCATTTTTCGACCTGCTCTTCAGCCGTCAGCTGCTGCGCTTCGGTCAGATCAAAAATATCCGGGTTATTCGGGAAGTGAACGGCACCGGGAAGCGGTTCATCCCCTTCCGGCGTCAGTGTGAAGCGGTTATAAATCTGCTCTTTCGCGGTATCCGTACCAATTTCGGTAAGGTAAACCCCGTTTTTGTTTCGCTTACGTGGCATGCTGGCCACAGGCTTTCCGTAGACGGATGCCCCTTTAATGGGGATCACCCGGAACAGCCCATGCTTTTTCGAGCGTTCATACACAATGGTCGGGTCAATCCCGCCAATATCCCAGCAGATACGGGATACCGACATTTCTGCACCATTCCGGCGGGTATAGGTTTTATTGATGGCCTCATCCACACGCAGCAGCGTCTGTTCATCGTCGTGGCGGCCCATAATAATCTGCCGGTCAATCAGCCACCCCCATCCCCATACGCGCATTTCGTAGCGGTCCAGCTGGGAGTCGATACCGGCTGTCAGGTAAGCCACACGGTCAGGAACGGGCGCTGAATAATGCTCTTTCCGCTCTGCCATCACTTCAGCATCCGGACGTTCGCCAATTTTCGCCTCCCACGTCTCACCGAGCGTGGTGTTTACGAAGGTTTTACGTTTTCCCGTATCCCCTTTCGTTTTCATCCAGTCTTTGACAATCTGCACCCAGGTGGTGAACGGGCTGTACGCTGTCCAGATGTGAAAGGTCACACTGTCAGGTGGCTCAATCTCTTCACCGGATGACGAAAACCAGAGAATGCCATCACGGGTCCAGATCCCGGTCTTTTCGCAGATATAACGGGCATCAGTAAAGTCCAGCTCCTGCTGGCGGATGACGCAGGCATTATGCTCGCAGAGATAAAACACGCTGGAGGGGTCATCCGGCGTCCATTTGAGGCCAAACGGCGTCTCTTTGTCGCCAAATTTAAGATACTGCTCCTCCCCGCAGTGCGGGCAGGCAACATGAAAACGCATAAAATGCGGGGATTCACTGGCAGCACGCTCAATCTGGCAGGTGCCTCTCACTTTGGGCGTGGAGCCACGGATGGACTTTGGCCAGACCGAGCCTTCAATACGCTTATCGCCCAGGAACGTCGGAGAGCCTTCCTGTTCAATATCATCATCAAAGGCAGCAAGTTCATCATAACCCGCCACATCCACCGACTTTTCACGGTAGTTTTTTGCCGCTTTACCGCCCAGGCACCAGAAGCCACGACCATTAGTAAAACGCTTCATGGTGAGCGTATTATCCCGGTGCTTTTTGCCATACCACGGAGCCAGCGCCAGCAGCGACGGAATATCACGGATGGTCGGCTCAACGTGAGTTTTCATAAAGTTCTCGGCATCACCATCCGTCGGCAACCAGATAAGTGTGTTGCGCTGCTTATGCTCTATGAAGTAGGCATAAACACCCAACAGCATTTTGGAATAACCGACACGGGCAGACTTCACCACATTCACCTCGCGGATGTAGTCGCTGCCCATCGCATTCATGATGGCCCGCTGAAAGGGCAGTGTTTCCCAGCGCCCTTCCTGGTATGCGGATTCTTTCGGGAGATAGTAATTGGCATCCGCCCATTCAACGGCGGTCTGTGGCTCCGGCCTGAACAGGGCACGAAGCCCGGCGCGGACAAAATGCCGCAGCCTGTCAACCTGACTGTTCGATATATTCACTCAGCAACCCCGGTATCAGTTCATCCAGCGCGGCTGCTTTGTTCATGGCTTTGATGATATCCCGTTTCAGGAAATCAATATGCCGGTTATCCAGCTCAGGAAAACGTCGCTGCACCGACAGAGGAATACCGTCGAGAATACTGGATATTTCCCTTGCTATACGCGACAGCACGAAAGTACAGAATGCGGTTTCCACCACTTCAGCCGATTCTTTGGCATTTTTCAGTTCCTGCGCCGTCGCCTGAGCACGAGTCAGGCGATGGCGCTCAAATTCAAGTGTTCCGGGGTGAAGATCTGCCTCGCTGGCCAGCCGTAATTCTTCAACCTCCCGGCGCAGCTTTTCGTTCTCAATTTCAGCATCCCTTTCGGCATACCATTTTATGACGGCGGCAGAGTCATAAAGCACCTCATTACCCTTGCCACCGCCTCGCAGAACGGGCATTCCCTGTTCCTGCCAGTTCTGAATGGTACGGATACTCGCACCGAAAATGTCAGCCAGCTGCTTTTTGTTGACTTCCATTGTTCATTCCACGGACAAAAACAGAGAAAGGAAACGACAGAGGCCAAAAGGCCTGTTTTCAGCACCTGTCGTTTCCTTTCTTTTCAGGGGGTGTTTTAAATAAAAACATTAAGTTACGGAGAAGAAGAACGGAAACGCCTTAAACCGGAAAATTTTCATAAATAGCGAAAACCCGCGAGGTCGCCGCCCCGTAACCTGTCGGATCACCGGAAAGGACCCGTAAAGTGATAATGATTATCATCTACATATCACAACGTGCGTGGAGGCCATCAAACCACGTCAAATAATCAATTATGACGCAGGTATCGTATTAATTGATCTGCATCAACTTAACGTAAAAACAACTTCAGACAATACAAATCAGCGACACTGAATACAGGGCAACCTCATGTCAACGAAGAACAGAACCCGCAGAACAACAACCCGCAACATCCGCTTTCCTAACCAAATGATTGAACAAATTAACATCGCTCTTGAGCAAAAAGGGTCCGGGAATTTCTCAGCCTGGGTCATTGAAGCCTGCCGCCGGAGACTGTGCTCAGAAAAAAGAGTTTCTTCTGAAGCAAACAAAGAAAAGAGTGACATTACTGAATTGCTCAGAAAACAGGTCAGACCAGATTGAAGCAATTTAGATAATCGTGCAGACTACGCCCCCTCATATCACATGGAAGGTTTATCTATGGATCAGGTAGTCATTTTTAAACAAATATTTGATAAAGTTCGAAACGATTTAAACTATCAATGGTTTTATTCTGAGCTAAAACGTCACAATGTCTCACATTACATTTACTATTTAGCCACAGAGAATGTTCATATTGTATTAAAAAATGATAATACAGTGTTATTAAAGGGCCTAAAAAACATTGTGTCTGTCAAATTTTCAAAGGATAGGCATCTTATAGAAACGACCTCTAATAAGCTGAAATCCAGAGAGATCACATTTCAGGAATACAGAAGAAACCTTGCTAAAGCAGGAGTTTTTCGGTGGGTTACAAATATCCACGAACAAAAAAGATATTACTATACCTTTGATAATTCATTACTCTTTACTGAAAACATACAGAGCACATCACAAATGTTTCCACACTAAACCATAACGTCCGGTTTCTTCTACCCCTGCACCGGACTGGCTGACATGAAGAGCAACCCCGCGTTCAGTTGACGCGTTAATAACCCGGTGTGCATCGTTTTTGATTATTCCCGCACACTCACGCAGAAGGAATTCCCCGTCGGGCTACGGTCATGGTTAATGCGGGAATACGGCGACGATACAGCGCATGATGTGTCAGGCTTGAATACCTTTATCCGTTAAAAGGGATATCAGTTAAGTTATCCCGTGTAGGGTATAAGCCATTATCAAAGCCACTCTGTAGGGAGTGGCTTTGATAATGGCAATAAAAAGCCCCGCGAATGCGAGGCTAAATCCTGGTATTTGTAATGACTGGCTCTTATCTCAACGCAGCCCCTTACCGCGCGCAAGATGCTCAATATCAAGCATCAGCAATGAGATGTTTAATCTGGATTCACTCCAGAAGTGATCACCAC
>ENA-OXEB01000305-OXEB01000305.1-human-gut-metagenome-genome-assembly--contig:-NODE-305-length-20792-cov-14.6473_pt1 | contig 20792 bp, 25 predicted proteins | sample MGYA00249353_ERZ652239 | MGnify/ENA primary metagenome ERZ652239 (study PRJEB26925, sample SAMN05826586) | human gut metagenome | biome: ENVO:2100002; feature: ENVO:00000062; material: ENVO:00002003... | reverse complement strand
AGTTTGTTAAAAGAAACTGGCATGGTGAATCCCCCTGTGCGGAGGGGCAATCAGCAACTGGTGTTTTGTCACCGACCCTTATCCTTTCTGTGCGGGTTCAGGTGCTGATACTGAACTCACCGGGAGGCACCCGGCATCATGTGCATGATGATACAGATACGCGGCTTTAGCCCCTCTCCGGAGGGGCTTTCTTGTGGGCAAAAAAAAGCCCGAGTGGGTTCGGGCAACAGCATGAGATATACATTTTTATAATCGAATGGATTTTAACCAGAATTCATAAGGCTGCGCAACTGCGCGGTCTTTTTCGAATTGCGGGCTGTCGTCTCTCTTCTGCCATTGTCCTGTAACTTCCGGACTTCAGCCCGCTCCTTATTTTACTCACAATATTATCCCGGCCGGGAGGATTCATGGCATTTAAACACTATGACGTGGTCAGGGCGGCATCGCCGTCAGACCTTGCGAAACGACTGACACAAAAACTGAAGGAGGGGTGGCAGCCATTTGGCAGTCCGGTGGCCATCACGCCTTATACCCTGATGCAGGCCATTGCGGCGGAAGGTGATGTCACCACACCTGTGGTGGTGAAGCCGTCGGATGGAGAAGGCGCAGTTATCAGCACTACCAGCAACCCGGAGTATTACTTTGTTGTTGCCCTGGCCGGGCAGTCAAACGGTATGGCGTATGGTGAAGGGCTTCCGCTGCCGGAGACATATGACCGTCCGGACCCGCGTATTAAACAGCTGGCGCGTCGCAGCACTGTCACGCCGGGTGGTGCGTCCTGTAACTACAATGACATTATTCCTGCGGACCACTGCCTGCATGATGTTCAGGATTTGAGTAAGTTTTCACACCCGAAAGCCAGCGCAGCTCAGTATGGATGCGTGGGGCAGGGATTACATATCGCGAAGAAATTGTTGCCGTTTATTCCGGCGAATGCCGGTATTCTTCTGGTTCCGTGCTGCCGTGGTGGTTCTGCATTTTTGGCGGGCGATGAAGGTACCTTCAGCGAATCCACCGGCGCAAGCGAGACCTCGGCACGCTGGGGTGTAGATAAGCCACTGTACAAGGACCTGCTTACCCGTACTCAGGCCGCACTGAAGGCCAACCCTAAAAATATTCTGCTTGCAGTGGTCTGGATGCAGGGCGAGTTTGATTTGAAACAGGGTGCATACGCCACTCAGCCGGGGCTGTTTGATTCCATGGTGGAAAAATATCGTTCTGACCTGTCGGAATTCGGAGGTCAGTGTCTCGGGGGCTCTCCGTCATCAGTTCCCTGGATTTGTGGCGACACGACCTACTACTGGAAGCAGACTTATTCTTCGCAATACGATGCGGTGTATGGTGCATATAAGACGAAATCCGCAAAAAAAATCTTCTTTGTGCCGTTTATGACGGATGAAAACGGGCGAAATGTGGGTACCAACGAGCCGTCAGAAGATCCGGATGTTGCGGATATTGGGTATTACGGAGCCGGTGGTCGAACGGACGCCAAAACCTGGACGACGGCTGACCGTAAAACGCATTTTGGATCATGGGCACGTCGTGGGATTATTTCCGACCGTCTGGCAACGGCGATTCTTGTGCATGCCGGGAGAACCGCTGAATTCATTACCGGAAAACAGCCTGATACGGTGAAGCCCACCGGACCTTCCGGTGAAGGTACGGAGAGAGAGCCGGAAGGTCCGGTCAGTAACCGAACCCTGATGAGTCTGCTGGCGTCCGGCGAAGACCTGGCATCACAGGGCTGGCGCTATTATCACAAACCGGCGAGCGGAGACAATGTTAACAAAAACATTGCTGAAGCGGTGGTCAGTGATGCGGGGGCTACGGGAGGTAAGGCCCTGCAACTGAATAAACCGGAAAACCACATCTGGTTTCTGGAGCATGATGCAGCCGGGCAGGGGGCAGAGTTGCTGAAGAAAGGAGGACGTGTGAGCGTACGGTTTAAGTTGCCGGGTTCACTGGTGCCGAATCAGTTTGCCCTGGGCATTTACTGGCAGTTGTCGTCCCTGCCGGAGGGAGTGACGCTGGCAGAGGAAGGCAACGACATGCTGATGTCCTTCTTCCTGCAGACGGATGCGACGAACCTGAACGCGATGCACCACAAGAAGCCGAATGCGAAGCTGGATACGTTCGGGGTCTTTGATAACGGATGGCACACACTGGCTTTTGAGTTTGCCGGAAACAACAGCATTCAGGTGACGCCGGTACTGGATGAGAAACGGGGGACGCCGTTCACACTGGTGAAATCTCCGGCATCAGGGGCGGCGGACAAACTGCAACTGACAGGCATATCAAAGGCGGCGACATATACGCTGCTGATTGACAGTGTGAAGGTGGAAGTGAACAACGCGGATGCCGCGGCATGATAAAAAAAGGCCGCCAGCAATGAAGGAAAGGGATGAACTGTGTCCACTACATGAATGCTGGCGGCTGGTAAAACGACCACGATGACACCGAAGTTTGCGATATTTTTCTACAAAAATAAGTAAATCATGTCAACTATCACGGTGAGAAACCATGACATTTCTGAACCAGTTAATGCTGTACTTCTGTACGGCAGTCTGTGTTATGTATCTTCTTTCGGGTGGGTACAGGGCAGTGCGCGATTTCTGGCGCAGGCAGATTGATAAAAGGGCCGCTGAGAGAATCAGCGCCAGTCAGTCAGCCGGAAGCAAACCCGAAGATCCGCTCATTCCGTAGTCACTTTCTTGACAACACCTTTCAACGAGAAAATCCCATGTCAGAAATCACATCCCTGGTCACTGCTGAGGCAGTGAAGGAAGTCCTGCGCTCTGAAGAAGTCCTGAGCGCACTGAAACAGAAACTCCGCCAGAACCTTGAGGCGCGTCTTGATGCAGAAGTGGATGCCATTCTGGATGAGCTGCTGGGCGTACCAGCGGTTCCGGAGCCGGAAGGCATTGCGGATGACAGTACTGTTTCAGATGGCGTCGGGTCTCAGCCTGACGGTAGTGAAGAGCCTCAGCCTGACGGCGAAATGATGATGTAACCATGCGCAGGGGGTGTCGGTGTGAGCTGATGCCCCACTTGTTGTTGTGAGCTTCCGGATTGCGGGAGACGGGGTATGTACCAGATGGAAAAAATCACAACAGGTGTGTCATACACCACGTCAGCGGTGGGAACGGGCTACTGGTTCCTGCAGTTGCTGGACAGGGTTTCCCCGTCTCAGTGGGCGGCAATAGGCGTGCTGGGGAGTCTGCTGTTTGGGCTGCTGACATATCTGACTAACCTGTATTTCAAAATCAGAGAGGACCGGCGTAAGGCGGCGCGGGGAGAGTAAAGTGATGAATAAAAAATATGAACTGGTTGTTAAGGGGATAAATAATTACGGGGATAAGGTTACTGTTACTGTGAAGCCGGAAGGTGACGGGCAAGCGTCGCTGTTGTTGCCAGATGTGGCGATTAGTCTTGACCGTACTGAAGGTGCCACGCTGGAGTTTTACGAAGCTGAGGCGAAAAAGCAGGCGAAGCAGTTTTTCATGGATGTTGCTGCCGGGTTATGTGAAGGGGATGGTCCGTTGCCGGAAAAGCGCCCCGTAATTTTAGAGGCGCAGGATGTGTTGATAACCTACAAAGGAAAGCTACCGGGAAGAATTACTGGTTCTCTGAAGACTCCACCGGAATCACAACCTTAATTCACTGACCGGAACAGATAAACCTGTCCGTGGGCAGAAACCGATAAATCCTGATAAATATCCATGAACGCAAAAATCAGATACGGCCTGTCGGCTGCCGTTCTGGCGCTGATTGCCGCAGGTGCGCCTGCGCCTGACATTCTCGACCAGTTTCTGGATGAAAAGGAAGGTAACCACACCACGGCATACCGTGATGGTGCGGGTATCTGGACTATCTGCCGCGGTGCCATCCTGGTGGATGGCAAACCTGTCGTTCCGGGCATGAAGTTGTCGAAGGAAAAATGCGACCAGGTTAACGCCATTGAGCGTGATAAAGCGCTGGCGTGGGTGGAGAAAAACATCAGAGTGCCGCTGACCGAACCCCAGAAAGCGGGGATCGCGTCATTCTGTCCGTACAACATTGGTCCCGGTAAGTGTTTCCCGTCGACGTTTTATAAACGAATTAATGCAGGTGATCGCAGGGGAGCGTGTGAGGCGATTCGCTGGTGGATTAAGGACGGTGGCAGAGACTGCCGTATCCGCTCAAATAACTGTTATGGTCAGGTATCCCGTCGTGACCAGGAGAGCGCGCTGGCGTGCTGGGGAATCGACAGATAAGCAGAATATTTTGCTGAAAAATAAGGCATGGCCACGCGGGCGGATAACATGAAATCCTGCGAACTGGCGAAACGTAAGTGAATAAAAGTAAAAACCCCGTTTGTTGGCACCAAGCGGGGTTTTGTGTTTCCTGACTCCGGAAAAGTCAAAGGAGAAAGTGTGTTTGATTTTAGCAAACTGATTCGGGAGATTCGAGTGATGGCTGAAAAATTATCCACCTGGAAGTTCATTCTTATCTGGCTGGTGTTTGTGATTATGGCCTCCGGTTATTTCATCGGTCAGATACGCTGGTGGTGAAATGAACCGCGTACTGTGCGTGGTCATCATTGCCCTGCTGGTGGCCTGTGGTGCGCTTAGTCTGGGGCTGAATCATTACCGTGATAACGCCATGACCTACAAAGAGCAGCGCGATAAAGCCACATCCATCATCGCTGATATGCAGAAGCGTCAACGTGATGTAGCAGAACTCGACGCCAGATACACAAAGGAGCTTGCTGATGCTAACGCGACTATCGAAAGTCTCCGTGCTGATGTTTCTGCTGGGCGTAAGCGCCTGCAAGTCGCCGCCACCTGTGCAAAGTCAACGACCGGAGCCAGCGGCATGGGCGATGGAGAAAGCCCAGGACTTACAGCAGATGCTGAACTCAATTATTACCGTCTCCGAAGTGGAATCGACAAGATAACCGCGCAGGTTAACTACCTGCAGGAATACATCAGGACGCAATGCCTGAAATAATTTTTTTGCAAATCACAAAGTCCATTTAATGAGCCTCGCGATGCGGGGCTTTTTGCAATAAATGCGTACCGCAACGCATGTTTTTTACACCGAACCTGCCCCTTTGGAATGGGCCTTTGAGGATACCAGTTAGTGCTGGCGAGCCTCGGTGGGCTGGTTTCCTATGCGGCAAAGGTTCATTTCAAATGGTAGGTAAACGTTATGAATATCGTGCCACTTAATTACAAAGGTGAAATTGTCAGTTTCAACACTGATGGTTGGATCAACGTCACAGGTGTTGCTGAGAGATTTGGAAAACGCATTGATAACTGGATGCGTTTGGCAGAAACGCTTGAATACGTTCGTGCTTTAGACGAAGCGTTGACCGGGAAAGAATCTCAAATTTTACATCCCTCACAATCGAGGTATGTAAAAACCAGCAAGGCACGAAAGGACAGGGGTGGTGGTACGTGGCTACATCCAAAACTTTCAGTTGCATTTGCCCGTTGGTGTGATGCTCGTTTTGCTGTGTGGTGCGACCTGCACATTGATAGTCTGCTTCGCGGTGAACTGACTGAGCAGCAGAAATATGAGCAAGCATGTCGCATTCGCGATGACCGGAAATCAAAAGCCAGCAATGGGGCAAGAGAGATGGCTCGCTGGCGATGGGATAAGCCGGTTATTGAAGCAAATGTTGAGTACTGGCGCGAGCAACTGCAGTTGACTCTCGATATCGCGTGCTGATGGCAAACGCAAAACTGCGTTATCGGAAAAATCAAAGCATTACGAGAACTGAGCAACGGCTATCCATTACAAAGCCCATCTACGGGTGGGCTTGATAATGAAACCGGAATTTATTCTTGGCAACCAGTTACGGCAGTACCACGAAACAACCCAAGCCAGTAAGTGGGGAAATAACACTGGCAGCCACTGAAAGATGAACCTCCTGCCTTATGGCAAAAAAGATTCTTTGTGGTGGCGGACTGATGGAAAGACATCGGTTATTGCAGAGGCCATTCAATGAGTGGTCTCGACAATGGCTTATACCCTACACGGGATAACTTAACTGATATCCCTTTTAAAGGATAAAGGTATTCAAGCCTGACACATCATGCGCTGTATCGTCGCCGTATTCCTGCATTAACAGAGACCGCAGCCCGACAGGGAGACTCCTCTGCGCGAGTGTGCGGGGATAATCAAAAACGATACACACCGGGGTTTACCGCGTTAACGGAGCGCGGCGTTGTCCCCTCATAGTCGCCTGTCCGGTGCGATGGTGGAAGAAACCGGATGTTTATCACTATTAATTGATGACACAGAAATGGATTCATTGAATTTCAGCACGTTTTTGTATTCGTGTTATTGAACATCTGTTTATTTTACTTTTAACATATTGATAATAAAAAGAGCTGTAAATCTTTAGATGAGTCGATTTTGTCCGGGGAAGTTCAAATGGATTTTATGCTGACGGTTTCTGGTGTGGTTATCCTGTCCATTGCTTATACTGCAGATAAATATGGCTGCCATTTGTTATCACGTATTGGCGCTTATTGTTCGTTGATGCTGATTTTCTCGTCGCTTTTTTTTGAGTAAGTTATATTAATTATAACAAATAATTTTCTGTGTTATTTTTTCAGGCTATCCCGTCAGAGGGGAAGCCTGTACTGCCGGGGAGCGAATGGAAAACTGATGTGTCCGGTAACTGCGTGTTCTGTGAACACCATGTTACTTAATTATGTAATTCATACCCGAACTCTCTGTTGACAGCCTTCTTCTGCAGGCTTCAATAACCCACGCTGAAAAGTTTCCTGAACCTTTCAGATCAAGAGCGATGTTAATTTGTTCAATCATCTGGTTTGGAAATCGGATGTTGCGGGTTGTTGTTCTGCGGGTTCTGTTCTTTGATGACATAATGTTTCCCCATATTCAGTGTTGCTGATTTGTATTATCTGAAGTTGCTTTTACGTTAATTTGATGCAGATCAATTAATACGATACCTGCGTCATAATTGATTATTTCTCGTGGTTTGATGGCGTACACACATGTTGTGATAAACCTTATATAGATGATAATCATTATCATTTTCGTGGGTCCTTTCCGGCGATCCGACCGGTTACGGGGCGGCGACCTCGCGCGTTTTCACTATTTATGAGATTTTTTGAGGGGGTGGTTGTTGTTTAATTGTTTGGTATATCTAATTGATAAGTAAGGTGAAAATAAAATAAATACAACAACCTTACGATGTGTTTTGATGTCGTCAATGCGAAAAATGTCAATGATATCAAATGGTTTTGCAAAAACACATGGTTGTTGTTTCGCTTTTTATCGATGACTTATGGAGAGGAGATGGCCTTTTTATTGAATAAAAGTGATATGGCCTCCTCCATCGGTATCTCTGTTCAGGCATTTGATAAATGGGGCGTTCCTCCTGTTGAACGTCGGGGGAGGGAAGTTTTATATGACGTTAAAACTGTACTGGAGATAGATCGCGAGCGGCGACAACACAATCAGAGAACACCTGATGACGGGGGAGAACTGGAGGAAAGGCTGCTTCGGGCCAGAGCTGAACTGACAGAAGAACAGGCTGTAGCTCAAAAACTTAAAAATCAGGTAACCGAAGGTAAGCTCATCGATTCAGACTTCTGCGTTTTCGCCCTCAGCAAACTGGCGATGGCATTGTCCAGTACGCTTGATTCCATTCCGTTATCCATGCAGCGACAGTTCCCGGATTTAACGCCACGTCATATTGACCATCTGAAAACCCTTATTGCAAAGGGCGCAAATCAGTGTGCGCGGGCAGGGGATAAATTACCGGATTTGCTGGATGAATATATCAGAGCAACAACTGAATAATATGGTGGCCGCCGTTTCGGTTGCGCTGCAGCCTCTGGTCAGGGTTGTACCGATGACGGCAGTTGAATGGGCTGACCAGTATTATTATCTGCCGAAAGAATCCTCATACGGTGACGGCGAATGGAAAACGCTGCCGTTCCAGATCGCCATCATGAACAGTATGGGGAATGATCAGATCCGCACTGTTAATCTGATTAAATCTGCCCGTGTTGGCTATACAAAGATGTTGCTGGGAGTCGCCGGGTATTTTATTGAGCATAAATCCCGAAACAGTCTGCTTTTTCAGCCCACGGATTCTGCCGCTGAAGATTTTATGAAGTCTCACGTGGAGGCGACGATTCGGGACGTGCCATGCCTGAAAGATCTTTCCCCGTGGCTGGGTCGTAAACATCGTGACAATACTCTCACGCTGAAACGCTTTTCATCGGGGGTGGGCTTCTGGTGCCTGGGTGGTGCGGCAGCAAAAAACTACCGTGAAAAATCCGTGGACGTGGTCTGCTATGACGAACTTTCCTCGTTCGAGCCGGATGTCGAAAAAGAGGGCTCGCCAACCCTGCTGGGGGATAAGCGTATTGAGGGCTCGGTATGGCCAAAATCCATTCGCGGCTCGACGCCTAAAATCAAAGGCACCTGCCAGATCGAAAAAGCGGCCAACGAGTCGGCGCATTTCATGCGTTTTTATGTGCCCTGCCCGCACTGTGGGGAGGCGCAGTATCTGAAATTTGGCGATGAGTCCACGCCTTTTGGCCTTAAATGGGAGAAGGACAGCCCCGAAAGCGTTTTCTACCTCTGTGAACATCATGGCTGCGTGATCCATCAGTCTGAGCTTGACCAGAGCAACGGGCGGTGGATCTGCGAAAACACGGGGATGTGGACCCGCGACGGTCTGACGTTTTTCAGCGCCGCGGATAATGAAATTCCGCCGCCGCGCTCCATCACATTCCATATCTGGACGGCGTACAGTCCGTTCACCACCTGGGTACAGATTGTCTATGACTGGCTGGATGCACTGAAAGATCCCAACGGCCTGAAAACCTTTGTGAACACCACGCTGGGCGAGACCTGGGAAGAGGCCGTGGGCGAAAAACTCGATCACCAGGTGCTGATGGATAAGGTTGTGCGTTACACGGCTGCGGTGCCTTCCCGGGTGGTTTATCTGACGGCGGGCATTGACTCGCAGCGAAACCGTTTTGAGATGTATGTCTGGGGATGGGCTCCGGGAGAGGAAGCCTTTCTGGTGGATAAAATCATCATTATGGGGCGTCCCGATGAGGAAGAGACGCTGTTACGTGTGGATGTGGCGATCAACAAAAAATACCGCCATGCAGACGGAACCGAAATGACCATTTCCCGTGTCTGCTGGGACACCGGGGGGATCGATGGCGAAATTGTCTATCAGAGGTCAAAAAAACACGGTGTTTTCCGGGTGCTGCCGGTAAAAGGTGCATCTGTTTATGGCAAGCCGGTGATCACCATGCCAAAAACCCGCAATCAGCGGGGCGTGTATCTGTGTGAAGTGGGGACGGACACCGCAAAAGAAATTCTCTATGCCCGTATGAAAGCCGATCCCACGCCTGTGGATGAAGCCACGTCGTATGCCATCCGTTTTCCTGATGATCCGGAGATTTTTTCGCAGACAGAGGCGCAGCAACTGGTCGCGGAAGAGCTTGTGGAGAAGTGGGAAAAAGGAAAGATGCGTCTGCTGTGGGATAACAAAAAGCGGCGTAACGAAGCGCTGGACTGCCTGGTGTATGCCTACGCGGCATTACGTGTGTCCGTGCAACGCTGGCAGCTTGATCTGGCTGTACTGGCAAAATCCCGGGAAGAAGAGACGACCCGGCCAACCCTTAAAGAACTGGCAGCGAAGCTGTCCGGAGGAGTGAATGGTTACAGTCGCTGAACTGCAGGCGCTGCGTCAGGCGCGCCTTGATTTATTAACCGGTAAACGGGTGGTGTCTGTCCAGAAAGATGGTCGCAGAATTGAATATACGGCGGCTTCTCTGGATGAGCTTAACCGGGCGATCAATGATGCGGAGTCGGTACTGGGGACAACCCGGCGTCGCCGTCGTCCGCTGGGAGTGAGGTTATGAAACGAACGCCTGTCCTGATTGATGTGAACGGCGTTCCGCTTCGTGAGAGTCTCAGCTACAACGGGGGCGGTGCAGGATTTGGCGGGCAAATGGCTGAGTGGTTGCCACCGGCGCAGAGTGCCGATGCGGCCCTGCTACCCGCGTTGCGTCTGGGGAATGCCCGGGCAGATGATCTGGTGCGCAATAACGGAATAGCGGCTAATGCGGTGGCTCTGCATAAGGATCACATTGTCGGGTATATGTTTCTGATCAGCTACCGTCCGAACTGGCGCTGGCTGGGGATGCGGGAGACCGCAGCAAAAAGCTTTGTCGATGAGGTGGAGGCGGCCTGGTCGGAATACGCCGAAGGGATGTTTGGCGAGATCGACGTGGAAGGAAAACGCACGTTCACGGAATTTATCCGTGAAGGTGTGGGCGTTCATGCGTTTAACGGCGAAATCTTTGTGCAGCCGGTCTGGGATACGGAAACCACGCAGTTATTCCGTACGCGTTTTAAAGCCGTGAGTCCGAAACGGGTGGACACGCCTGGACACGGTATGGGGAACCGTTTTCTGCGGGCCGGTGTGGAGGTCGATCGATATGGCCGTGCCGTCGCGTACCATATTTGTGAGGACGATTTTCCGTTCTCTGGTAGTGGACGATGGGAACGGATCCCGCGTGAACTTCCCACCGGGCGTCCGGCCATGCTGCATATTTTCGAGCCGGTGGAGGACGGGCAGACCCGTGGGGCTAATCAGTTTTACAGCGTCATGGAACGGCTGAAGATGCTCGATTCCCTGCAGGCAACACAGCTTCAGTCGTCCATAGTGAAGGCGATGTATGCAGCGACGATTGAAAGTGAACTTGATACCGAAAAGGCCTTTGAATATATCGCCGGTGCGCCGCAGGGGCAGAAGGATAATCCGCTTATTAATATTCTGGATAAGTTCTCCACCTGGTATGACACGAATAGCGTGACGCTGGGCGGTGTCAAAATTCCGCACCTTTTCCCCGGTGATGATCTGAAACTTCAGACCGCGCAGGATTCAGACAATGGATTTTCGGCGCTTGAACAGGCGCTGCTGCGGTATATCGCCGCCGGTCTTGGCGTTTCCTACGAACAGTTGTCCCGTGATTACTCGAAGGTCAGTTATTCAAGTGCCCGCGCATCCGCCAATGAGTCGTGGCGCTATTTTATGGGGCGGCGAAAATTTATTGCGTCCCGGCTGGCCACGCAGATGTTTTCCTGCTGGCTGGAAGAGGCACTTCTTCGGGGGATTATTCGTCCGCCACGGGCACGTTTTGATTTTTATCAGGCGCGATCAGCCTGGTCACGGGCTGAGTGGATTGGAGCCGGAAGAATGGCCATTGACGGGCTCAAGGAGGTTCAGGAATCAGTGATGCGCATTGAGGCCGGACTGAGCACGTATGAGAAAGAGCTGGCGCTGATGGGCGAGGATTATCAGGACATTTTCCGCCAGCAGGTCAGGGAATCTGCAGAGCGGGAAAAAGCCGGACTCTCACGTCCGGTGTGGATAGCGCAGGCGTATCAGCAGCAGATAGCGGAGAGTCGCAGGCCGGAAGAGGAGACAACACCACGTGAGACGTAATCTTTCACACATTATTGCCGCAGCATTCAATGAACCGCTGCTTCTGGAGCCCGCCTATGCGCGGGTTTTCTTTTGCGCGCTCGGGCGCGAGATGGGGGCAGCAAGTCTTTCGGTACCACAACAGCAGGTACAGCTTGATGCTCCCGGAATGCTGGCTGAAACGGACGAGTACATGGCCGGAGGTAAACGACCGGCCCGTGTTTACCGGGTGGTGAACGGTATTGCGGTACTGCCGGTGAGCGGCACGCTGGTGCACCGGCTGGGGGGGATGCGGCCATTTTCCGGAATGACAGGCTATGACGGCATTGTCGCCTGTCTTCAGCAGGCAATGGCAGATAGCCAGGTGCGGGGCATACTGCTGGACATTGACAGTCCGGGCGGGCAGGCCGCCGGCGCGTTTGACTGCGCTGACATGATTTACCGCCTCCGTCAGCAGAAGCCGGTCTGGGCACTGTGCAATGACACGGCCTGTTCTGCAGCCATGCTGCTGGCGTCGGCCTGCTCCCGACGGCTGGTTACCCAGACATCCCGTATCGGCTCCATTGGCGTGATGATGAGCCATGTCAGCTATGCCGGTCATCTGGCGCAGGCCGGTGTGGATATCACGCTGATTTATGCCGGGGCGCACAAGGTGGATGGCAATCAGTTTGAAGCCTTACCGGCAGAGGTGCGTCAGGACATGCAGCAGCGGGTTGATGCGGCGCACCGGATGTTTGCCGAAAAAGTGGCGATGTATACGGGGCTGTCTGTGGAAGCTGTCACGGGGACAGAGGCTGCCGTTTTTGAAGGTCAGTCCGCTATTAAGGCCGGACTGGCGGATGAATTAATCAATGCGTCGGATGCCATCAGCGTGATGGCTGCGGCGCTGAACACTCATGATACAGGAGGCACTATGCCGCAATTAACTGCAACGGAAGCTGCCGCGCAGGAGAACCAGCGAGTGATGGGGATCCTGACGTGTCAGGAAGCGAAAGGACGTGAACAGCTTGCCACGATGCTGGCAGGACAACAGGGCATGAGCATTGAACAGGCCCGGGCGATTCTGGCCGCGGCGGCACCACAGCAGCCGGTGGCATCCGCGCAGAGTGAAGCCGATCGCATTATGGCGTGTGAAGAAGCGAAAGGTCGTGAACAACTGGCGGCAACGCTGGCGGCGATGCCGGAGATGACGGTGGAAAAAGCCCGCCCGATCCTGGCTGCCTCACCGCAGGCGAATGCCGGGCCCTCACTTCGTGATCAGATCATGGCCCTGGATGAGGCAAAAGGGGCAGAAGCGCAGGCTGAAAAACTGGCGGCCTGCCCGGGAATGACCGTGGAGAACGCCCGGGCTGTGCTGGCTGCGGGATCAGGTAAGGCCGAACCGGTCTCTGCATCCACAACCGCCTTGTTTGAACATTTCATGGCGAATCATTCACCGGCAGCGGTGCGGGGTGGCGTGTCACAGACGTCAGCAGACGGTGATGCGGACGTGAAAATGCTCATGGCCATGCCATGAAGTCAGTGCTGACCATCAATATGAGGTTTTAACAAAATGGTGACGAAAACCATCACTGAACAGCGTGCGGAAGTACGTATTTTTGCCGGTAATGATCCGGCTCACACCGCCACAGGCAGCAGCGGGATTTCCTCGGCAACACCGGCACTGACGCCCCTGATGCTGGATGGGGCCACCGGGAAACTGGTGGTCTGGGACGGACAGAAAGCCGGTAGTGCGGTTGGCATACTGGTACTGCCGCTTGAAGGCACAGAGGCGGTGCTGACGTATTACAAGTCGGGGACCTTTGCGACGGAGGCAATCCGCTGGCCTGAAAGTGTGGATGAACACAAAAAGGCCAACGCCTTTACCGGCAGTGCCCTGAGTCACGCGGCGCTGCCGTAACACGTTATCAGGCCACCGCGTTGGCCTGACTGATTTCTTAATGAAAGGAACTGATTTATGGGATTGTTTACGACCCGCCAGTTACTCGGTTATACCGAACAAAAAGTTAAATTCCGTGCGCTGTTTCTGGAGCTGTTTTTCCGCCGTACGGTGAATTTCCACACCGAAGAGGTGATGCTGGACAAAATTACCGGAAAAACGCCGGTGGCGGCCTATGTCTCCCCGATCGTTGAAGGAAAAGTGCTTCGCCATCGCGGTGGTGAAACCCGCGTGTTACGTCCGGGCTACGTCAAGCCCAAACACGAATTTAATTACCAGCAGGCGGTTGAGCGCCTTCCTGGTGAAGATCCGGCTCAACTGAACGACCCGGCCTACCGTCGTCTGCGTATCATTACCGATAACCTCAAACAGGAAGAGCACGCCATTGTCCAGGTGGAAGAAATGCAGGCGGTGAATGCCGTGCTGTATGGCAAATACACCATGGAAGGGGATCAGTTTGATACTGTCGAGGTGGATTTCGGGCGCTCTGAAGGAAATAACATTGAGCAGGCTGACGGTAAAAAATGGTCTGAGCAGGACCGTGATACGTTTGATCCGACGCATGATATTGACCTCTACTGCGATCAGGCCAGCGGCCTTGTGAATATCGCCATTATGGACGGTACGGTCTGGCGTCTGCTGAATGGCTTTAAGCTGTTCCGCGAAAAACTGGATACCCGTCGCGGCTCAAATTCACAACTCGAAACGGCAGTGAAAGATCTGGGCGCAGTGGTGTCCTTCAAGGGGTATTACGGCGATCTGGCCATTGTGGTGGCGAAAACGTCTTATGTGGCAGAGGACGGTACCGAAAAACGTTATCTGCCGGAGGGCATGCTGGTGCTGGGGAATACGGCGGCAGAGGGGATTCGTTGCTATGGTGCCATTAAGGATGCACAGGCGTTGTCTGAAGGAGTGGTGGCTTCTTCCCGTTACCCGAAACACTGGCTGACCGTGGGCGATCCGTCCTGTGAATTCACCATGACGCAGTCCGCTCCGCTGATGGTGCTGCCGGATCCGGATGAGTTTGTGGTGGTACAGGTGAAATAATCCGTGAGCGGGGGCGAAATGCCCCCGTGTCTTTTTTCACAGGAGGCTGAGATGGCAACAAAAGAAGAAAATCTGAATCGTCTTCGTCAACTGGCTGGCCTGCTGGGGCGCGAGGCGGATATGTCGGGGAGTGCTGCGGATATTGCTCAACGTGTGTCTGAGTGGGAAGAGGAGCTTGCTGTTTCCCCGGAGGGCATTATGCACTCTGATGAGAGCGGGGCTGATCAAAATCACACAGACGATGGTGAGCAGTTGAACAACACGGATGCTCCGGATGATGTTAAAGCCGTCCGGGTACGGAAGTGCCTGCAAGTAATGGGGTATTGCCCGGAGACAGGTCGTCCCGTTGAGCTGGCGTTACGGGGTATGCGTGTTCTGGTGCCATCATCACTGGCAACGGCCATGATACAGCACGGAACGGCTGAATATGCGTGATTTTCAGAATGCCTTTGATGCTGTCCTCGCCGGGGTAGACAGTACGATCGTTGAAGTGATGGGGCTCTGTGCGCAGTTCACCTCGGGGGCACAGTGTGGCAGCGAAGTTCAGGGGGTTTTTGACGATCCGGAGTCGCTGGGGTTTGCCGGTGGCGGGGTCCGTATTGAAGGAAGCAGCCCGTCATTATTTGTGCGGACGGATACGGTTCGTGCCGTGCGGCGTGGTGACACGCTGACCATTAATGGTGAGATATTCTGGGTGGATCGTGTTTCTCCGGATGACGGGGGCAGCTGTTATCTCTGGCTCAACCGTGGTCAACCACCCGCAGTTAACCGGCGACGATAAACGCAGGGTGAAATTATGGCGATAAAAGGGCTTGATCAGGCGATTGATAATCTGAGCCGGGTTCGTAAAAACGCCATTCCGGCGGCTTCAGCAATGACGATTAACCGCGTGGCCACAACGGCGATTAATCAGTCTTCGTCACAGGTTGCCCGGGAAACCAGGGTGAGACGGAAACTGGTAAAGGAACGGTCCAGACTGAAACGGGCGACGGTCAGAAATCCGAATGCCAGAATTATCGTTAACCGCGGTGATCTCCCTGTGATTAAGCTGGGGATCAGAATGCTGGGGCGTCGTCCGAACAGCATACTCAAAGCCGGTCAGCATCGTTATCAGCGGGCATTTATCCAGCGATTAAATAATGGGCGCTGGCATGTTATGCAACGTCTTCCCCAGGCCAGATATGAGGAGGGCAATGACGACAAGGGAAGGAAAAAGCGTAATCGCCTTCCCATTCAGGTGGTGAAAATCCCGATGGCGGCCCCACTGAAACAGGCATTTGATGAGAATGTTGACCGTATCCGGCGTGAACGCCTGCCTAAAGAACTGGCATACGCGCTGAAACAACAACTGAGGATTGCGATAAAACGATGAAACACACTGACATTCGTGCCGCAGTGCTGGATGCACTCGAGCAGCATGAACACGGGGCGACGCTGTTTGATGGTCGCCCCGTTGTTTTTGACGAAGAGGATTTTCCTGCGATCGCGGTTTATCTGACGGATGCAGAGTATACCGGTGAAGAGCTGGATGCAGATACCTGGCGGGCCACACTGCATATTGAGGTGTTTTTACCGGCACAGGTACCTGATTCGGAGCTCGATCAGTGGATGGAAAGCCGGATTTATCCGGCGATGACTGCGATCCCTGCACTGGCAGGACTGATTACCACGATGGTTACGCAGGGCTATGAGTATCGTCGTGATGACGATATGGCGTTATGGAGCTCTGCGGATCTGACTTATTCCATTACATACGAGATGTGAGGACGATATGGCAACACCAAATCCCCTTGAGCCGGTAAAAGGTGCCGGTACCACTCTGTGGGTTTACAACGGCAAGGGTGATGCTTATGCAAACCCGTTGTCAGACGATGACTGGCAGCGACTGGCTAAGGTGAAGGATCTGACGCCGGGCGAGATGACGGCAGAATCCTACGATGATAACTACCTGGATGATGAAGACGCGGACTGGACCGCGACCGGTCAGGGGCAGAAATCTGCAGGTGATACCAGTTTTACGCTGGCCTGGAAACCGGGAGAGGAAGGCCAGAAAGGGCTTATAGGCTGGTTTGAAAGCGGCGATGTCCGGGCCTATAAAATCCGTTTTCCGAATGGCACGGTGGATGTGTTTCGTGGCTGGGTCAGCAGTATCGGTAAGGCCGTGACGGCGAAAGAAGTGATCACCCGCACGGTGAAAGTCACTAACGTGGGTAAACCTTCTGTAGCGGAAGAACGCAGCAAAATTACGCCGGTCAGTGCGATTAAGGTGACGCCGACATCCGGTACGGTGGCAAAAGGGAAAACAACCACCCTGACGGTTTCTTTTGAGCCGGAAAGTGCAACCGACAAGACGTTCAGAGCGGTTTCCGCCGATCCGTCGAAAGCCACCATTAGTGTGAAAGATATGACAATTACGGTAAACGGCGTGGCGACAGGTAAGGTGCAGATCCCTGTGGTGAGCGGAAATGGTCAGTTCGCCGCAGTGGCTGAAGTCACCGTTACTGAAGCGGGCGCTGCAGGGTAAACGGAGGTAATACATGTTTCTGAAAACAGAACAATTTGAATATAACGGTGTGTCTGTCACGCTTTCCGAATTGTCTGCGCTGCAGCGTATCGAGCATCTTGCCCTCCTGAAACGGCGTGCAGAACAGGCAGAATCCTGCGGCAACCTGCAGGTAAGCGTGGAAGATCTCGTCAGAACCGGCGCGTTTCTGGTGGCGATGTCCCTGTGGCATAACCATCCACAGAAAACGCAGTCACCGTCAATGAATGAGGCCGTGATGAAGATAGAGCAGGAAGTGCTCACCACCTGGCCTGCCGATGCCATTGCCCGGGCGGAAGACGTGGTGTTGTGCCTGTCCGGGATGATCGAAGCTGTTCGTCCGGATACTGATATTACTGAAGTGGCGAAAAATAACACGCTGACTGATGATGATTTTTCTGCGGGAAAGTCTTCGACGGCGAGCTGAACTTTGCCCTCAGACTGGCGCGTGAGATGGGGAGACCCGACTGGCGCGCCATGCTTGCCGGGATGACATCCACCGAATATGCCGACTGGCACCGTTTTTACCGCACGCATTATTTTCAGGATACCCAGCTGGATATGCATTTTTCCGGGCTGACGTACGCTGTACTCAGCCTGTTTTTTTGCGATCCGGATATGCATCCCTCTGATTTCAGTCTGCTTGTCCCCCGGCATGAGGAAGAGCAGGTGGAGAGGCCGGATGAGGACAAAATGCTGATGCAGAAAGCGGCAGGACTTGCCGGAGGCGTCCGGTTCGGTGGGGACGGAGGGCGCGATATTTTATCGTCTGCGGATGTGGCGGATGTCATGGTGGATGATGCCGCATTAATGATGGCTTCAGCGGGGATTCCGGGAGGTGTGAGATATGTCCCAGCCGGTTGGTGATCTTGTTATTGACCTGAGTCTGGATGCTGTCCGTTTCGATGAGCAGATGAGCCGGGTAAGGCGTCATTTTTCAGGTCTGGATACCGACGCCAGAAAAACCGCCAGTGCTGTTGAACAGGGCCTGAGCCGCCAGGCGCTGGCTGCACAAAAAGCCGGGATTTCCGTCGGGCAGTATAAAGCGGCCATGCGAACCCTGCCCGCACAGTTTACGGATATCGCCACGCAGCTTGCCGGTGGTCAGAATCCCTGGCTGATCCTGCTGCAACAGGGCGGTCAGGTGAAGGACTCCTTCGGCGGGATGATCCCCATGTTCCGGGGGCTTGCCGGTGCGATCACCCTGCCGATGGTCGGGGTCACCTCGCTGGCGGTGGCGACAGGTGCGCTGGTGTACGCCTGGTACCAGGGAGATTCCACGCTTTCAGCGTTTAATAAAACCCTGGTTCTTTCCGGTAATCAGTCCGGACTGACTGCCGATCGTATGCTGACGCTCTCAAGAGCCGGGCAGGCAGCAGGGCTGACGTTTAACCAGGCGAGAGAGTCACTGGCAGCCCTGGTGAATGCCGGTGTGCGTGGTGGTGAACAGTTTGATGCCATCAACCAGAGTGTCGCGCGTTTTGCGTCTGCATCCGGTGTGGAGGTGGATAAAGTCGCTGAAGCCTTCGGGAAGCTGACCACTGACCCGACGTCGGGACTGATGGCGATGGCGCGCCAGTTCCGTAACGTGACGGCAGAGCAGATTGCGTATGTTGCACAGCTGCAGCGTTCCGGAGACGAGGCCGGGGCATTGCAGGCGGCGAACGATATCGCCACGAAAGGCTTTGATGAGCAGACCCGTCGCCTGAAAGAAAACATGGGAACACTGGAGACCTGGGCGGATAAAACAGGGAAGGCATTCAAATCGATGTGGGATGCCATTCTGGATATCGGTCGTCCTGAATCCTCAGCGGATATGCTCGCCAGTGCGCAGAAGGCATTTGATGAGGCGGATAAAAAATGGCAGTGGTACCAGAGCCGGAGCCAGCGCCGGGGAAAGACCTCCTCTTTTCGTGCGAACCTTCAGGGGGCATGGGATGACCGGGAAAATGCCCGTCTGGGTCTGGCAGCGGCCACGCTGCAGTCGGATATGGAAAAAGCCGGTGAACTGGCGGCAAGGGACCGGGCTGAGCGTGAGGCGTCACAGCTGAAGTATACCGGAGAGGCGCAGAAGGCGTATGAGCGCCTGCAGACGCCGCTGGATAAATATACCGCCCGTCAGAAAGAGCTGAATAAGGCCCTGAAAGACGGAAAAATCCTGCAGGCGGATTACAACACGCTGATGGCGTCGGCAAAAAAGGATTATGAATCGACGCTGAAAAAGCCGTCAGGTGTGAAGGTGTCTGCCGGTGAGCGCCAGGAAGACCGGGCGCATGCAGCCATGCTGGCGCTTGAAACCGAGCTCAGGACGCTGGAAAAACACAGCGGTGTGAATGAGAAAATCAGCCAGCAGCGCCGGGATTTATGGGAAGCGGAAAATCAGTATGTGGTCCTGAAAGAGGCCGCCACGAAACGGCAGTTATCTGAGCAGGAAAAATCCCTGCTGGCTCATGAGAAAGAGACGCTGGAGTACAAACGCCAGCTGGCTGAGCTGGGAGACAAGATTGAACACCAGAAGCGGCTGAATGAGCTGGCACAGCAGGCGGCGCGGTTTGAACAGCAGCAGAGCGCGAAGCAGGCGGCAATCAGCGCAAAAGCCCGCGGCCTCACTGACCGTCAGGCGCAGCGGGAGTCGGAAGAGCAGCGCCTTCGTGAGGTGTACGGTGATAATCCGGCTGCGCTGGCGAAGGCCACATCTGCACTGAAGAACACCTGGTCTGCGGAGGAGCAGCTTCGTGGAAGCTGGATGGCCGGGATGAAGTCCGGCTGGGGCGAGTGGGCGGAAAGTGCGACGGACAGTTTTTCGCAGGTTAAAAACGCGGCCACGCAGACCTTTGACGGTATTGCACAGAATATGGCAGCGATGCTGACCGGCAGCGAACAGAACTGGCGTGGTTTCACCCGTTCTGTGCTGTCCATGCTGACAGAGATTTTTCTGAAGCAGGCGATGGTGGGGATAGTCGGGAGTATCGGCAGCGCCATTGGCGGTGCTTTCGGTGGTGGTGCGTCTGCCTCCACGGGGACGGCCATTCAGGCTGCGGCGGCGAACTTCCATTTCGCGACCGGGGGATTTACGGGGACGGGGGGTAAATATGAACCTGCGGGGATTGTTCATCGCGGGGAGTTTGTCTTCACGAAGGAGGCGACCAGCCGGATTGGTGTCGGCAATCTGTACCGCCTGATGCGGGGCTATGCGGAAGGTGGTTATGTCGGCGGTGCCGGAAGTCCGGCGCAGATGCGGCGGGCGGAAGGCATTAATTTTAATCAGAACAATCACGTGGTGATTCAGAACGACGGCCCCAACGGGCGGGCAGGGCCGCAGCTGATGAAAGCGGTGTATGAGATGGCCCGCAAGGGGGCACAGGATGAACTCCGGCTGCAGTTGCGTGATGGCGGTATGTTATCAGGGAGCGGTGGATGAAAACCTTTCGCTGGAAAGTGAAGCCGGATATGGAGGTGAACTCGCAGCCATCGGTGCGTGAAGTGCGTTTTGGTGACGGGTACTCACAGCGTATGGCGGCAGGGCTGAATGCTGACCTGAAAACATACAGGGTGACGCTTTCCGTGACCCGGGAGGAGGCCCGGCATCTGGAAGCGTTCCTGGCAGAGCACGGTGGCTGGAAGGCATTTTTGTGGAAGCCACCCTATGCATACCGGCAGATAAAGGTGACCTGTGCCGGGTGGTCTGCGCGGGTCGGGATGTTGCGCGTTGAGTTCAGCGCGGAGTTTAAGCAGGTGGTGAACTGATGCAGGATATTCACGAAGAAAGTCTGAGCGAGTCGGTT
>ENA-OXEB01000292-OXEB01000292.1-human-gut-metagenome-genome-assembly--contig:-NODE-292-length-21565-cov-18.614_pt1 | contig 21565 bp, 27 predicted proteins | sample MGYA00249353_ERZ652239 | MGnify/ENA primary metagenome ERZ652239 (study PRJEB26925, sample SAMN05826586) | human gut metagenome | biome: ENVO:2100002; feature: ENVO:00000062; material: ENVO:00002003... | reverse complement strand
TAATTTTAAATAACTCTCCCTGGATAAAATCTTCAGAAGCATAAAAAAGAGGCTGACCCGGTATTCTCTCAAATAAAAAACGAGCATTTTTAAATCGACTGACATCTGGAAGAGTTGATACTTTAAAAGTAAGCCCTCGCCCATCTATCTTTTCACCACCTGTTGCAACAGAAAGTAATTCTGATAGAGCTGATGTATCATCATGAACACCATCACCAATAGCCCCCCAACCTCTTACATCATAACTGTCTCTCCATCTTGCTATCTGAAGTTTTGGGTATTTATTCGCTCCATCTGGGTCTTCTAATTGCTGCCGTAGTTGATCAGGGTCATACTTCAGCACATTAGGAAAATAGAACTGCTGCGCACCATACGCATCATAAACAGCCATAGAATGGCCTTGCACGGTAACGAACTTGGCAATCTGTCCGTTATATACCGGATATCCAGCAGCGTTAATGATGATTGGTTGCGAAACAGGAACGTGAGAGCCGTCTTCGTTCTCCACATAAGCCTGAATCTGGTTTTCAGGATTTACCGGGTCAGTGTCAATTTTACCGATATAAATTTTGCCATTGGCTACAGCTTTAAAAGAACGCGCCATAGTGAAGAGTTGCGAAGGCATGCTTACCACAACATTTGCGGTGATATCTGTCATTTAATTTGCTCCAGATACAAGGAATCGCCGCAGCATGGCTACGGTGAATTTTGGGCATAAAAAAACCCAGCCGAAGCTGGGTCGTTGCGTTGGTTATCTGTCAGTAGTTATGTACTGAAGGAGGTAATTCTTTATTCTTAAGTCTCATCCATGCGGAAAGATTCGTTGGTCCGTCTGGCTCATTAATATCAACATCTCGTGTATGGTTGATTAAAACATCTCTCGCCATATCGATAATACGGGAGAACTCATAACCGCAGTCATGACATCTGCCGGAATAGTTCGATTGAATTTGTTTTAGCGCCGGATACAGTTCGCGGAATAATGCCTGTGAGCGGTTGGCATAATCCCATAACCATACAAGGCTGTTTGCTTCTTTTGCAGAAAGCTCGTTTGCTTTCTTCTCTTGTTTGCCAATGAACTCACCTTCAAGTGGAACTCGAGCTGCAAGTGATAGTGCTTCGGTAAACTGCTCCTCACTGATCTCTTTGTACGAACATCCAAAATGGGATTTCAGTGACGACCACATGGTGATCATCGCCTTAGCCTGTTTTTCTTTTGGAAGAGACTGACCGCGACTCATGACGAGTTGTTTAATGGCTTCCTGCTGTTCAGTGGTGATTTTCCCCGGCAATGCCTTTTTAGCTTTGCGCGGGTTAACTACATGGCCTTTAGTCCAGTATTCGTAGAGCACATCGTCACACTCTTCCTGATACTGGATTACCTTGTCGCGGATTTCAGGGCGGACTTTGTTTGGCTGAATGCTTGAAAGCCAAGCCGCAAACTTACGAAAGGCAAGGCATATCATTAACTGTTTACCGCCAGCAGAAGGTATTTCGATTTCCGAAATACCTTTGACAAATCTCTGTTTTAATTTAACAAATTGAGCAGCCCAAACCATACCCATGCCTTCTACAACGGGTTTCATAGGAACGTAAGGTTCATTGTTAATGCTGACCAAAAAGAGATTTGTTCCGTGGAATGGAACGTTGATTGTATGTTCTGCAATTGCTACACTCGTCATGTCGTTAATTCCTATGCGTGGTTTTACGATACCGAAGCCCTGACTGTTCCCGCAGTTGGGGCTTCAACTTTTTAGGCTGCGAATAAGACGCTGCACTATTTCTGAATTTAAAGACCTGCCCTCCTCCTTAGCCTTTTCCTTCAATTTTTCTTTAATCTCTGGCGGGATACGAATCCCTAATGGAGCGATGTCTCTAACTTTCATTTCCCCTTGCTTGCTACACCGTGATAACTAAATACTACACCGTGTTTATTTAAAGTCAAAATTTTTTTGCCTACACTGTGTAGCTATGCACAGCGTGCAGGAGGAGAAATGAAAGGTGCAAGAGATATCAGTCCATTGGGGATTAGGATTCCAGACTATTTAAAGAAACGCATTCAGCAAGAAGCGGATAAAAACGGCAGATCAATGAACTCAGAGATCGTGCTTATCCTTCAAAAACATGTTGATAATCTTGATGGCTCTCGCTCACTTGAAGGATTCGCTAACCAAGAAGCTGATAAATTCAAAGAGGCGCTACTTGAGACGCTAAAGACCATGTATGGTAAATAATTATTCAGGATGTGCCGATGTCTGATCGTAAGTACAAAAACCCTCAAGTGAATCTGAGGCTTCCTGTAGAGATAAAGGAACGTCTTATTGAACTGGCTGAGGCTAATTCTCGTTCATTAAATGCTGAGATGGTCGCGGCACTTGAAGCGTGGACAGAAAAAAATAAACACATTCAAGCACTAGACCTTGCAACTATAGCATCACGATTGATAGATCTTGAACACGATGTTGAGACGCTAAAGACCATGTATGCTAAGGATGAAAAATAATGCTGCACACAATTCATTTCTTATGCCCCGTTAACACTGCCACTGTTGGGCAACTTCAGAACCACTGTCTCACCGCATTATCTCAAGGCGCAACTGAATTAAATATCCATATATCAAGTCAGGGAGGGGAAACTGCCGCTGGCTTTACTGCGTATAACTTTCTTAAGTCACTCCCTGTTACCGTTAGAACTCACAACATAAGCAATGTTGAATCCATAGCTAATATCGTTTTCCTGGCTGGCTCAGAACGTTTCGCAAACCCATTATCAAGATTCCTGTTACATCCTCTATTATGGTGCTTTGCCTCCCCAGCCGCCGACCATGCCAGATTGAGAGAGTACGGGAAATGCCTCGATAACGATCTTGATCGCTTCGTTGAGACGTTCAATATCGACATCGGAACCCATATTAGGTGGGCATCCCTGATAGCAGACTCGACCATTTTGGATGCTAACAAGGCTCTTGAGCATGGCATAATTAATTCCATAAAAACTGCAAGGCTGGTATCCAATCAGGCAAACTGGTGGGTTGTTTGATGGGTAAATCATGATTACTCCTATGGCCGGAAAGATTCGCATCCTTAAATTTAGTGAGCAAGGATTACCATCACACCTTAACAGCCTCCGCGTCCACGAGTAATTCTGTCGCGGATTTGCTTCCTGCGGTGGTTTAAGCTGGAGAGCTTGGCTTCTGCTTCTGATATTTGCACATCTAGATCTTTAAGCTCAAGATCTGAAAGTCGCTGGTCAAGCAGGGTTTGATTCAACTCAATGTTGTTCAGACGTTCTTCTATGGTCATGGTATTTCCTTAATCTTTAAAGTAGAGAAGATAAAAAAACCCACCTGACGGTGGGTTAATTTTTGCATTTACCTGGGCCATATTGACTACTTATAAAATGAGATCAATATTTAATCGCCCAATAACGGGTATATGTTGAGGTATATCATGGCGAAAAAACCAGGTGAAAACACAGGAAAAAACGGCGGAATATACCAAGAAGTTGGCCCACGCGGCGGTAAGAAAGACAATTTTGCAACCGTCAAGGACAACGAAAGGCTTCCACCAACAACAAAGCCAGGTCATGGCTGGGTATTGGATAAGCGAACTCCAGACAGCAAAAAGTAATACTCAAGCCGGGTCACTCCGGCTTTTTGATATGTCGCTCGCAGAACTCAACAAGCCTGCTCATTAAGTAGCAGTAAGTCTCGTTGGCTCTTCCTGGTTCAACATCAACACCTACCCTTGAGCAGATATCGAATGCCATGTGAGCGCACTCATGGGCAATAGTAGATAGTTTGCCATTGAACACGCCTATCACATGCAAAACACCATTCTCGCTACTCATTGTATGAGACGCTCCGTTGGCGTCCGAGTCATGCACGTCAACGCCAAGTTTTTGATGCAGGCGTTGCCATTCTGGAAAGTCTCTACAAAACACAATTGTACCGCTCTCAAAGAGCGGTACTAGCATCTTTGGTACATTTCCAATGTTAACTTTTTTCATGGTATCCTGCGCAAAACTAAGGAGAGTTAATTATATGAAAAAATCACTGTTAATTATCCCGCTTCTGCTGGCTGGGTGCGCAAAAGTAAGCGACTATCAGGCAAGTTGCGAGCAACGCTATCCAAAGCTTAGCGATATGGCTAATTGCCTTGATGCCAGCTTGAAGAACGACTCTCGCATGGCATCAGCACCAACACCTAAGCTGTATGTCCTTGCTGCGAAGATGCTCGGGCAAGGTGTCGATGAAGGCAAGATAAGTGACACACAGGCAAGACTTGAACTTCAGAATCTTTATGTTCAATTACAAAGCCAAGAACAAGCCCAACAAATAGCGCAAAGCCAAGCATTCCAGCAGGCTTTATTGAATTATCAGGCTGTAAACACAATGCAAGCGATCGAGCAAAAAGCGCGCCAGCCTGTTATAACTCAACCTTACCCAACACGCGTTGACACATATACAAACTGCAATTCAGGATTTGGAAACACCGTCACATGCAACAGTAGCAGCAACATTAGATAAAGCTATTCATATTCATTCATACCGCTTAACGAGGCGACAATACCAGCTCTCGACAAGCGATTGAATTCATCGCTACCAATAGCATCGCGTATTGCAGACCAACAATCCGATATGGTAAAGAAAATTGTCTTTGATACGCTCAGAGATTTATATAAAAAAGACAGCAACTAACCATCCGTGGCTTTCCGTTACTTCTGGTTATCATCACTGTTCATCCAGTACATGATGCCTAGCCTTGATATGGTTTTCTTATCTGATTCTGGAAGTGAGTTGTAAAACGAGCGCCAAGCAGAAGAGCGTCTTACAGTTGTATCAACGATGCTTTCTGGTGCTTGTTTTACTGCCAGCCTTGCTGCTTTCTGGAATTCTGGTGAGCTAATTAGCTTTTCTGCAGATTCCATTGATGCAGCGCCGCCCATCGCCCTGATTTTGCTGGCGACTTTTGCCCCAATTTCTGACCCAGCAACAGCACCTACTGCACTGAACGGTCCTGACACAGTTGAACCAACCGCAGTGCCAATGCGTTGGGCATGGTTAGCAACAAATTCATTTGCCGCAGTGACGCGATTAAACCGTTTGACGAACTCGTTTAGTCTTCCTGTGGTTATCTCGTAAGATTTTGCGTCTTTGATAGCCTTTGCGACCTTATATACATCGTTCAGACCTGACATAGTCTCTTTTGGTAAATGTCGGGCAAGATTGCGCATCTGCCCGTTTGCTAACATGTTTTGATACCAGTCAGCAAACCCTGCAGGATTAAAATCAGCGCCACGTTTTCCGTTCGAAAGCATATCCCGAAGACCTGTTCCCAGTAGCTCGGTTCTTAGCTTCCTGGACGGCGTGTTTTGCATCAATTCACGAAATCCTTTGGCATCGCCTTTCGACATTGCCTGTAGTGCTGTAGTTGCTTTGCGAGAAACATCACCGTTCAGCGTTCTGCCAGTTAGATTAATCATTTGCTCTTCCATGCTTTTTCGCATCTGAACAAGCCTCTGAGCAACTTCAAAATCACGTAATGCATTTGTCTCTGACAGCGCCGCCTTTTGATCATCGGCGAGCGAACCGTAAAGCCTCGATAAAGCAGCGCGATCAGTATCTTTATATGGTCCAGAATTCCTATGAAGTGCATCACCAACAAGTCGTCGTTGCTTATTGAGATTTGCATAAGTTAATGCGCCGTTCTTGCCTGGATTAACTGCCCGAAAGACTCTCTTTTCAATAGGGTCAAGGTTTTTCATCCCGCCAAGATCTTCTGCCACCTGTTTGAGCATTGACCTTGTTGATGGCGCATCAATTTTTGCACCTGCAGGCATCGCCTTTTCAACATTGCGATAAAGCTGGTCGCTTCGTTTCATCAGCGCAGACATTCTTCCATTGACCGTATCAATAAACTTGTCGCTCATACCAAGAGCATCTTTTGCACCGGAAACGCGATCAATTATCTCCCCCGCGCCCTGTGCTAGCTGCCTGATTGCTTCATTTTCCTGCACCTGTAGAGCAGAACCCGCACGGGACTTGATTGCTTGCTCAACTGCCTTGTATTGCTCGTTCCCGGAAAAGTGTGAAGGGAGTAATGAATCAACATTAAGCCTTTCAGCAGACTCCAGAACTTCAGCCTGAGGATTGATATCTAGTTCATCAAGCGATGAAGCGAGATTTGGCCTTTTTTGTGCTGCTACTGTGCGAACGACTTCCTCTGGGTTCCTCGTCGCAGGCGTCATTGGTACACCTTGTGCTACTCTTGCCTCTGCGGCATGAACCGCAGGATTTGTTGCTGCAGCGGCATCACCGGAGAATGGTGATGTTTCTGTTGGCGCAGTGGTCGCTCTCTGTGCAGATATTTTATTGCCACTAATTATATTTGATGCACCACGAACACCACGGGTAACGCCATTTATCAGGCCATGCGTAGCAATGTTAAGTCCGGCATTAATAGCGGCATTTTCGGCAAAATCACCCCGTTGATTCGCCGCGTCAGCGAGAGAACCAATGACCATGTTTCCAGCTACACCTGCTCCAGGAACAAGATAACCGCCTATTGACTCTCCAGCTTGCGCGTAGGGGTCTGTCGGTCTGTCTACTGGACGATAAACATCATCCAATACTTTTGGCCCCCCAAGCCCCTGACTGATTGCATTAATCAGACTTGCGCCACCCTGCAATACGTCAAATGGTATGTTTACCAGACCACGACCAGCCTGTTCTGCAATTTGCTCTGCACTTTGACCACCAGTGAGCCAATCGCCAGCTTGTTGCATCAATGATGGTTCTTCCCGTGTTGGTGCATTATTGGCCTGATTAACTGTTTGTTGCTGAACAGCCTGACCAGCAAAATACTCATCAATGGCGGTGCCAATATCTTCGGTGCTCGTACCATCAGGAAAGGTAAATGTCTTACCGTTTGCAGTTACTTTCATCATTCCACCGTAAATTGAATGCCTGATTTTGAGGTATATGATCCGGATTGACTCTGCTGCTGTTGGGTATTTGTCGGTTGTTGGCTATTGCTCTGTTGTTGACTATTTGCAGCACTTGAAACCACCAAAGCATCATAAACGCGACCAGACTGACCACGTAATGAGTTATATTGGCCCTGCATTTTTCGCATTTTTGTTTCAGTAGCAGCCTTGGAATCACCGGGCTGAGGGAGGTACATTTTGGAATACTCCTGCATCTCTGGCAGAGTAATTGCTGCACCTGTTTCTGGGCGCAAAATTGCATACAAGGCGTCTCTCGCATTTACCATATATTGCTGCTCCGCTGGTGATAGGCTTAAATTTGCAATAGTTCCATCACCAAGAGAGCGATTTATTAATGCAACTCGCTTAGGGTCAATGCTTTTACTAAGCTGATTCATTGAGTCCATTGAATCTTTTAATCGCAAAGCAAATCCCGCCGCCTTCTTGGAACCCTCATTAGCCTTATCTATGATGCTTTGCGCTTGTGGCAAGCTAATTGGTTTAATGCCATCACCAGATATAGGTTGGTTTAGTTTTCCGGCTTCCTCGCTGCCATCGGTGTAATACTTAGTTACCGAGCCATCAGGATTGGTTTCAACCTTAAGTAATTTCTTAGCATTGGGATTAATTCCCGCCGCTGCCGCAAATGCCGCTGCACCATCTGGATCTACCTTTAACATTTGCGCGTACTGATTGTAATTCTGCATTGCGGCTGTTGGTGCATATGCTGACGTTAACGCATTTGCTCGGCTAATATCCTGCCCTCTCGCCTGAAGTGCTTCACCAGCCTGATTGCTGCGGATTGTCTCTGCCAGTCTGCCTCGGTCAATCTCACGACCAGCCATCTTGTCCTGAACATTGAAGTAATCAATCGGACCAAGAGCAGCCATCCCAAGGTGATCAACAAACTCACCAAATCCTGAAGGATTCTGCTGATACATCTGAGCAACGTTATTAGGGTCAACACCGACGCGAGTCAGTTCCTTGGCGTTGTTTTGCAGCCATGATTGCATTGCTTCTGGAGACGAGGCCGCAAGGCGTGCGCCAGCCGCTAAGGTGCCGATAGAATTGCGCTGGTCTTCATCAATGAATCCCATGCCTTTGCGAACAGATTCAATCTGGTCTGGATATTGAGTAGCCAACTGACGCAAAGCACCGCGATCACCAGACGCATAAGCATTAGCGTACGCCTGCTGAAATTCTTTCTGCCGCTGAGCCTGCTTTTCCTGCTGAAACACCCCTGCAATACCTGAAAGGCCTTGCAAAGCAGTCAGCCCAACATTGTTAGCGCCTGAACGCTCAATATCATTGTTCTGCCTGATAAGCTGAAGCGTATTGCCGATGTCATTTACGCTCGGAGCGTTTGAGTTGACACCACCGATACCAGCCAACAATCCGCCATTTGTTCCTTGCCAAGTAGCCATGATTACCCCTTAAAACAACGAGCCAAGCAGGCCAAGTCCGCCGCCAATTGCCGCACCTAATCCAGTGCCAAGTCCTGGAACAATAGAGCCAAGAGCAGCGCCAGTCATAGCCCCTGAAGCTCCGCCGCTAATTGCTGTCTGAAGGCCTGATGGTTTATTGGCATTAGCAGCGGCAAGAGCCGCACTTTGCTGCGAAATCTGACTCATGTTGTTGGCATATGTCTGCCCGGCGTTTGCCTGACCTTGCAGCGCACCAAGGCCAATGTTTGCCAGGTTGTTGTAGTTGTTCATCTGACCAGACAGCCACTGCTGACCAAGCGTTGGTGCGATTGTTGCTAACTGATTACCGGTTGCAGTGGAACCCAATCCACCTGTTGCTTCCGCTGCCGCCAGACTCTGATAGCGAGCCTGACCAGCAAGATCTTTGTACTGCTGAGAGTTGTAATACTGGTTAAGTGCCTGCCCCTGACCTTCTAAACTGGAAAGGTTCTGAAGCTGGTTAACATACTGCTCCGCAAGAGGCGTGAACGGAGCAAGGTTTTTCATGATCGTCTGCCACTGCTGATGTTGCAGGTCTGCGGCATACTTCTGAGCTTCTGCTGCATACTTTGCGCTTTTATCGGAGCCACCCTTCCCGCCTTTTTCAGGGTGATAAGGTTCCTCGCCGCGCAGTTTTCTGCCCAGCTTAAATGCATATAACATGGCTATCTCCCGTGATTCAGGAAGTCGATTAGTTCTTCGCGTGTGGCGCTGTAAAAAGTCACGTCATCCACGCCTTTGAAGTATTTCTTGATGGTTCCTACACGCTTAAGGCCAATAATTGCGCAGTACATCTGCCCGTGGCGGAATTTGCGTGCAGCGAACGATGTGACGCACTGAACGGTGGTGTTAGTCAGAATGTATCGCCAGAACGCCAGCCCGATTTCCTTGCTGAATCCGCGAACCTCTGGCAGGTACATGGCGTGGCAATCGAATGTAAGCGGCTGAATCTCCTGGTAGTAAACAATGCCGCCAAACTGACCGTGCACGTTAACCTCAAAGTAACGGCATTCAGGCTTGTAGTCGTATCCATCACCGTTGTTGCTTCCAGCAATAATGTCAGGGTGATTTCCTACTGCTTCTATCAGGTCGATGTTTCGCGTTGGTTTGAATGTAATCATCAGTCAATCAGCCCATGTAATCTAAGTGCTGTTTCAAGCGCCAGAATACGCTGCCGCGCCTGCTGCAAACCTGTAGCGAGAGCTGCGACTTCGGATTGTGTGTACGTAGTGCCGACAGTGTATGACTGGTTAGCGTTGAATGAGCCAAGAAGTGGCGTACCTGTGGCTGCAGTCCATCCGGTATTTCTTGCTCCAACAACCTGAATTCCATCAACTGAATATGATGTTTTTACATCCAGCGGTGACGCAAGAGACTGCGATTCTGTTACGGTTTTCGATACGTAATCACTCTTAATGCCAGAGACATCGTTTTCTACGTCATCCAGTCTTTTGTCAACAGTGACCAGATGCGCCTGAATATCGATAACCTCATCCAGCAAGTAATCAACATCGCTACGCAGTACGACTATCTTCCCTTCGGCGGTTGTTAACCTGACCTCAAGGAGATTTATCGCTTTTGTGTTTGCGGTGATTCTTGAATCGTGATCTGCCAGTTCGACGTCCTGTTCATCGTTTTTCACCTGAGCATCGTAAGCGCCCTGACCAGCCTGATTTGCCTTCCCGGCAATTGCGCCGACATCAGCCCCCTGATTAATGACATACAGCAGGTAAGACTGGCTGAATATATTGCGTGGAAGGATTGATGTATCGAGCCGCGTCGCCTGCACAATAACAGGGGTGTTGAGATTCGAATCAGCCATTACTCGATCCTTATCTGAGCGCCAGACAGAGTGACAGGTGACTTCGTGATAACGCGCAATTTGAAGCCGACATTTTTCCTGATGCGCCCTACTCGCTTCCACAAAACGCGTTTGTCGTAAACGAACGGTTCATTCTGCTCAATCATCTGCTCACGTCCGTAATTGATGCCGTCAGTGGTTGCAGAGAGGAACAGGCGGTCAGCGTACTGAGCGACACCAGTCGATGATTCAACTTCCAGATCAAAACATCTGGCGTTCTCAGCTTTGAAGAGTGGTGTAAACAACAGGTGTTCTTGCTGTAGCCCATACTGGCTGCTGATATCGAACTGCAATTTGCCGATAACCGATTCCAGCTTATCTCCGCACGTTATCTGATTGCCTTCGTAAATGAAGTCGATAGCGCGGTACACATCGTCATACAAGCCTGTTTTCAGCACACACCATTGCGGACCATTGGCGCTTGAAGATGCGTCGTACACGAGAACATGGCGCGGAAGGTGGATAATCAGCAACTCATGAGCATCAAAGCGCAGAGACTCCATCACGCCATCAGCCAGTTCATCAGCAGTGTAGGAGCGGAGGATTTTCTCAATGCTCGCGCTGGCGATTGGTGACACCTGACCGGAGCCGATGATGTACACAGACGGCGCACCTGTTGCCGGATTGCTGATGAACGCATACGAATCAGCAAACGGCGTTTTGCAGTAGGTTCCGGCGATTCCTTTTTGCACCATCAACGATGGCTGGGCGACATACAAAGCGGCACCAACAGTGGTTGCGCCCGTCAGGGAGAAATATTCAATCGTCGATGAGCCAAAGCAGACGATGAAGTCTCGCCATGTTCCGATGCCGATGATGCCGTCCGGCTGAGATTCTGCGCGATATTGTGCGCTGTAACGGTCAGGATGCGATTCGTCTTCAGGGTCAGTGATAAACCATGAATCAGTGCCGTCTTTTGACCACGCATAACGCCCACGCAAGCGCGTAATGTCGCGGACTGAGCCTAACTCATACTGCGTGAATCCGCTGTCTGTAGGCCAGTTTGAGACGGTTTTAACCGTGCCATCATAGCGGTATTCGACCAGTTGACCATTAACGCCTACCGCCTGTGATGTTCGACCATGCGCCATTGATACGCGACCACTTCCGGCGACGTCACCGACTTCACTTTCTCCTTTGTACAGCTTACCACCACATACGCGATAAACAGCATTCTGCGCCATGTTGTACTCGACGCCCCGCGATACGCCGTTCACATCAGAACGTTTGGCAATGCCCGGGAATGAGCGAAGATATCCGCTGCTGTTGAGTATTTCTTTGGGCGTAGCCAGCATATTCACTGGCAGATAGTCGATATAGTCGGCGTTTCGAAAGTCTTTGCCGACACCTTTCATAAGCGGAAGTTGCTGAATCGGCATTTATTCACCTCACGTACTCGGATCATCTTTCTCGATGTAAAACCGATTCCACGTAAACGCGCTTTTTAACCCCGCCCCGCGAGGCATGTCATTTCGTCGCTCAAGTGGTGGTATTTTGGTTAAAGCGATACAGATTGTTTGATATGCACTGTCAGCAGCGGTAAGGAGAGCGTCTGACGGCTGAATGACGTTATCCATGCACACTTGCACAGCGAGTTTCAAAGCGACGCCATCATTTGCCCATGCAGGGATACCTGAATCATCGTCAGGTAACGGCATGATGCCGTTTTCTGTATCAGCAAACTGATATCCAAGCTCGATACCTTTAGCCTGCCATGCTGCCATCATGTCTTCGAGGTCATTAATGGCATCTTCAATTGCCTGAGGGTCAGCATCTGTCAACGTGGCATTGGAATACAGCCCGGCTTTTCGTAAAGCCTTTAGAACGAGATCACCCTTCGTTTTCGCCATCTTCTTCCGCCTTAGCCACTTTTTGCTTCGTTGCGGTTTCTTCAGGAGTTTTTACCCAGCCTTTTTTCAGGTGAGATTTAACTTCTTCGTCATCAACGATGATGTAATCCAGCGAGTGGGGGCCGCAGGTGATCATCGATCCCGGCTTATAAAGCATGATTTGAGACATTTCGATCTCCAAAAAAAAAGAGGGGCCGAAGCCCCTTGGATTACTGGTTAGCCAGTACCAGGCCGGTGAATTCCGGGACCAGTACGCTTGCGCCAGCCAGCGTGGTGAAGCGAGTCCACGTTTTGCCAGATTTAGCGTCGAACTGGTAAGCCATGATGATGGTCGCACCCTGCTCGGTCCTTGCGGTCATAACCTGCGGACCCTGGCCGGTAGGGAATGCCAACTTGCCATACATCAGCTCAACAGAACCCTCAGCGAAGAAGATGTTGGAAGCCGCAGCCTTCTTGTTGAGGATGGTGATCGCCGCGTTTGCCACCGGATTGGCGGTAACGTTCTGGTAAGGAATAGACGCCTTATCCGCGTTGTCTGGTGGCAGAATTTTCGGGCTGATGGTAACGGTAGTGCCATTTACTGCCAGGACGCGGAATACCTGCGGCTTACCTGTATCCACCTTCTTGATCATGTGGACACTGTTAACGCCTGCGATAGTGAATGCATCGCCGACAGCCAGTACGCCAGCAGTGGATACGGTGATGTCACCCTGGCGGTTATCGGTAGGCGCGCCGTTGGAATCCATCGCGGTAACTTTGTGTTTTACTGCGCCGCCGAGAGTTACAGCGGTAGCTGAACCAGCCTTCATTGCGCCAGCATAATCAACGCGGAAACTGTCGAAGGATGCCACAGGTGGAATCTGAGCTTTCTCATAGGCTGTCAGAGTTGCACCGACCGCATATGCGCGAGAGCCAAGCTCCTTAGCCAGGTCTTTGTAGTTGAACGGGTTGTAGAACGCCTTGCGCTGACCACCCTGAGGCACACCAATGGACAGCATCATTGCATCAACGTCAGCCGATGCGTTCCAGAGTTCTTCGCCGAGAGTGCTACCGGTGGACGCCGATTTAATGGTGACCACGTTGGTGGAGCGAGCGACCACCTCATCGACGATCATGTTATCAACCCACGCCGCCAACTGGCGACCCGCCGCCTTGCCAGCCTGCTCTTTGTGCCACGGATCGCGCATTTCTTTTGCGTCCAGTTCGTAGATGACGTTCTCTGGCTCGCGGAAGCGAGCAGGCACCTGACGCTGAACGAGTGAGTTTGCAGTGGCCGAAGTCAGATCAAGTCCGCTCACGGTTTTCAGGTGGTAGCCCTGAGGGCGATAAACAACGTCGCCAGCGCGCTGCATTTCAATGTCGCCCGGTCGGAACTTGCTGCACTCGCGGGAAACGACATTGGACGCCTCAAAACTATCAATGACGCTCTCAAAGAGGATTTCGAGGTCTTTTGTTAACTGGTTAGACATAGGTATTTAGCTCCGATGGATTATTTTTTAGCTTTGTTCTTCGCCGCCCGGTATTCGGTGTAATCACCGGTGTCGCGCGCTTTTTCGAGAAGTTTGTCGAGGTTATTGATTACTGCGCCGTTGCTCCCCTTAACTGTCGGGGTTGTGGCTGCCGTGGTTTTTGCTTTTGGCATGATTCTGGCCTTCGATTCGATACGTTCCAGCAGACGACCAATTGCTACGGGGTTGGTAGCTTCTGCCAGTTGCTTGCGCAGTTCAGCGTTGCGACCGAGTGCCAGAACAACGATTTCCGGCTTCTCTGACTCAAGAAGGATCATGTCCTGAATGTGAACAGGAACATCTTCGCGTACAGCCTGCTCTGCATCCTGGTAACCAGCCACTTTCAGTGCTTTTACTCTATGCATGTAATTGGCTGCTTTCTGCTGAAGCGTTGCGGTACGCGCCTCTTCCTCTCGTTTCCGCTCTCGTACTTGCTCCTGGTATTTGCCGTTATCCTCTGCCCACTTAGCCATGCGTTGCTGATAGATTTCTTCATCGAAACCGATGTCCTCATCATCCAGTTTTGGCATTCGCGGTGGTTGAGTGATTACCGGCTGCTGCTCGACGGGTTTCTGAGACTGACGCATCAGCTCTTTCAGCTCACGGTCTTTCTCTTTAATCGTCTTGCGCAAGTGTTTTACCAGTCCATGCTCTGCGCCATCTTCGCTGGTTGGCGAATCCAGCTTTTCGTCACCAAAGTAGAATTCCTGTTCTGATTCGTCGTCATCAGTGTCAGTAGCTTCCTCTGCATCATTTCCTGAGGACTCACTGCCATCTGCTGTTTCGACTTCTTCAGCCAGTTCGACATCATCAGGAATCTGCTCTGACGCGTCGGTTTCGATTTCAACTTCTGGTGTGTTTTCTGCCATCTGGTCCATTTGTTACCCCTGTTTACTCGATGTTCAGCCCATCGGAAGGCAATAGGGTGCCAGGCCTCATAAAGACAGCCATTGCACGTTATGGGTTAATTACTGCTGTGGTTGTTGCTGAGTTGATTTTTGCAGGATGCTGCTGATGTCCATGCGCTGCGCATGACCCTGTGCCTGACTTTTCAGGACAAGCTCTGCATCAGCACGGGCATTGTCTCCTTGCTGTTGCTGGAACTGTCCGAGCAGTTTCAGAGCCTCGCGGATATCAGATTTCTGCTGGCTATCGGCAGATGCGAGGATTTTCACAACGTTTGCCGCTGCAACCTGAGCATCAGTCTGTGCCTGGAATGCTTTAACCTGAATGGCTGCCTGTTCGTTCTGCGCTTTCTGCAATTCAGCCTGACCTGCAAGAAGCTGACCTTGCGCTGCAACCATAGCCGGATCTGGCTGACTGGCCTGTTGTTGTTTCGCCTGCTCAACCATTTGCTGTTCTTCAGGCGTTCTCGGCTTGATAACGCCAGACAGAAGCAACTGATTGCGGTTGTATTCTTTCAGGTCGTCCATCCCTTCGCCGTCCATATTGTCGAGAATCATCGACGATACAAGGTCATGCTTCGGCGTTCCTGGCGGGATAAGTGCCAGCATGGAAAGTAACGACTTAACCGTTGCATCACGGCGAGTAGCGAACGACTGACCGACATCGACAGTCACTTCATAGTTACCCTGCGAAAGGTCGTTAAGCGCGATAACCTGCCCTGTCTGACGGTCAACCACTTCACCAGTCATCAGCGCCACGTCATCGCTGTCATCCTCATTAACGATGCGCATTGGCGTATCGCTGCCATAGACTTCACGAGCCATAGAAAGCCACACGACGCCAGCACGGCGCATGGATTTAGCCATGTTGTCCATGTAGATATAGGACTGCGTGTCCATCCGGTTAAAGATGCTATCAACGGTATCGGTAGCGACGTTGCTCGGCATGTTCTCAAGCTGCGACGCACCTGTAATTTGCTGAATAGCCGTTCCGGTGTACTGCAATAGCCCGGCAAGAGCTGGAGGCATTTGTGTCGGAGGTGTCCAGCCAGCAACCTGAGCCTCTGAAATGACCGTTCCGTTTTTGTCCTTCTTGCTGGTCATGGGAAGAACTGCAGGTCTTTTCTTATTCCTCTCTGCCCAGTGATTCATTAATGGACCGGGAATGAAATCAACATCCACGATAGGAATGCCATCACCGCCAGCCTGAGTAGCGTTATCTGCAATCATGGAAACCATCAGGTTCTCAAGACGCTGTGCATCCATCGCTTTTGCAGCGTGGCCTTCGATTCGCTCCTGATTATCAACAAATGAACGACGCCCATATACCGGGATGAGAGGAATATGTTCGCCCGGAATACGCTTCGGTTCTTCCAGCCATTCAGCGCCAGACAGAAGACCGCAATAAACTCGGCGTTTCTTCACTGTCCGCTCACCAATCAGTTCGAATGCGCCATCGGTCAGCTCGTCGACAATATCTTTGATTTGATCTTCATCATAGATTGCCGTTTCTCCGCTAACAGGGTTACGCCATGCTGTGAGCTTCACCTTCTCTACGCGAACTTCGTAGTAGCGACCAACATAGATAGCATCAGGAGTTGACCAGTCATATTGAGTACCAGTGTCATCACGAGAAAGGCTTGCCGCGATGGAATCAGGGTATTCAGCCTCGAACGCTTTAGGCGTCATGGAGAACATTTCCATAGCCCACATAGCATCAGAGCGGTCATATTGCTTGCTGTCCTGATCAAAGAAGACGCATGTCGCTGGGTCGTAAACAGGGAGAAGGCTTATACGGCGTTGCTCGTTACTCGGATCCATTTCATCTTCGTAATCAGCACACATGCGGAAACAACCGAATCCGCCCGTTACAGCATCATCAAATGCGTTATCACACGCTTCGCCACCGGATGTTTCCTGATAATCAGCGCGGAATTTGCCGTTCATCTTTTCGGCTAACGCTTCCGATGCCTTGTCATCCTTCGGCCTGAATTTAACGCTGATGCGATTCTGTCGATACTCGCCAATGATGCGATCACATTCACGGGCAATCTTATTCAGTTCAAAGCGCGGGTAATGCTCAAACCTGCCTTCATCAAATGAGTAACCAGCGTTTGTGCTGCCTTCCCACTGTGCGCCGGACACCCGGACGAAACGTTGAGCCTCAATAATCTGCTCACGCATATCCTGCGTTGCTGACCAGGCATTATCAAAGTTGCACAGCACCTTGCGATGCCAGTCAGTCATCTTTTTTTCTGCCATATCAACCTACACCACAAGGAATTGAGTAACTGGAATAGTCGGGTTGCGCAGCCGACTCCGGGCAATGCATACACATCATCAGCGCATCAGCCAGGTTAGGAGATGGAATACCGAGCTTCTGCTTCATTTCGACCTTAGTCATTAGCTCAAGCTTCCCGTTGTTATTGAATTTGCGCTGAATCTGCGTCAGTTCTGCAAACAGCTTCTCCAGCATCTTCTCGCCTATCGCTTCTTTGTCGAAACTCAGCATGTCGTCGGGGTCTGCATACTCACCGTGAACAACCGCCCGATATGTCAGATACAGCCTGTCAGCCAGCGCGTAATAGAATTGTGCTCGCTTATTGCGGAACACATCACCAATAGTGCGAACGTTGTCGCCCTGTACGACTTCATCGGCCCATGCTCCGGCCTGATATGGTGCATCTTCATCGAATGGCGATTCGCTGCCCTTGAACATCGTGGCGGTGATTTTCTTGCCGGAGAACGCTTCCGTTGTCTGTCTGCGTAGCCCAGCACCAACACCATCACCATCCCACAGGTAGTGGTCAGCGCCGTCTTCAATCGCCAGCGAAGTTGCCCAGTCAGCACCCTCGTTGATATCCATCAGCAGACCTTCGGCAATGCGCTTAACTACCGAACCGTGACGCGATGCATAACCTTTAGCATCTGGCCCTGTATCTGATGGGTCATGCGCAGAGACAACAGCGCCTTTCGCTTTCCATCCGAGTTTCTTGTGCGCATCGGTTGCGGCTTCAAGCCATTCACGTTTGATGATTGCCATATCACTTGCGCTTACTGGCTCACCAAGCCAGATGTGACGATACAGTGTCGGGTTTCTGCGTTTACACTCTTCCATCTCCAGACGGAGAACTTCAGGAAAATGCGGATTGTCGGTGTAGTTCACCGTCAGCAGACAAATATCATCGGGAGGATTTACAACGAATCGCTGATAGGTATCGTCGAGTATGTTCTTCGGGTTAAAGCTCACCCATATTTCGGAAAACGGCTTGCGGATGGTTGGTATCAGGATATCCCACGATTCCTTTGTTACCGCTTCCGCTTCTTCCACCCAGCAGATATCAATGCCTTCGAGCGATTTAATCTTCGTAGGGTTGTTTTTTATGCCGTAGAACATGAATTCAGCATTCGTTCCGAGATGACGGATCATTGAACGCTGAATTTCAAACTCAGCCGAATACCCTTCCCGCTCTATGGTGTCTTCAAGCAACCGGATTACCGAATCGCTGATACTGTTTTGCAGTTCACGAGCGCAGAGAATACGCACAGGCTGCCGACGCGCCGCCTCAACAAGCAGCCTAGCAATTGCCCATGACTTACCGCTACCTCGACCGCCTTTGGCGACTTTGTAGCGATGCGCCTCAATGAACGGTTCAAAGATAGGATTAATCGAGGTCATTTTCCGAATAGAGTGCTCATCGGTGATGTTTCAATCTGGATTGCGCCGCCGTCTTTGCCGACAAGCTCATTAGTTACCTTGTCGCCATACTTACGGGGATTCATTCTGGCCAGCGCCCATTTGCGGGTATCAACGCGAAGTCTTGCCTTTGCCACCTCTGCGGCATCAGGGATTACGTCGTCAGCAATTTCGAATATCTCTTCGAAAATAGAGTCGGCCCGAGTCTCTGTTGCCTTCGCGTACTGGTCACGAAACTCCTGATGTTCAGCCAGCCAGCGAAAAACTGATGTTTTGCTCGGCATTCCTGGGCGTTCGCAAACTTTGCGCAGACTCTCACCGGAGGAAAGCAATGCGCAAATGTCATTAGCCACCTCCGGCATATAATCAGAGGGGCGACCACCTTTCTTTTTCTCAGTCGCCATATTGATTATTTCCCTTCTGCTTGCTTATCCCATTCATCGCGGAATTTGGATGGGTTGTCGAAACCTTGAGTTGCCATGTTTACGCTCCCGTAGTGAACAGGTCTAACGCTTCCTTCGATTTACGTACCGCTTCGATTGTGCGGGTCGTGATATCTGAATTAGCGCCGCCTGACTGGAAGTGAATTTTGAATAGCTCAAGCTTCAGCTCGTCAGTGCCAATGAACTGAAATGCTTCCTCTGCGGCTGCGTTCTGGTTCATGACCAGTTTGTAAATCTCTAGCTGGAATTTCTGTTCTTCAGTCATGGGAATAATCTCTGCCATTGTTGGCTCCGTTTATCCGTTAAAAGGGATATCAGTTAAGTTATCCCGTGTAGGGTATAAGCCATTATCAAAGCCACTCTGTAGGGAATGGCTTTTGTAATAACTACTGTTCGCTTAGCTTCTGCTTCAGCAAGTAACCTTCGAGCATCCAGATTTTGTTTACAGCATTTTGCCGGGCAATCTTCCGACCAATTTCTGCATCAAAGTTTTCCGGACTTGCACAGGCACTCTCTCCGGTAACGGTGAAGCCATTCTTCAGCACCAGTACGCAGAAAGTGAGCAACTTCAATGGTGATAAATCACGATCGCCTTCTTCTGGTTTTTCTCTGCCACAATATTCGTTGCTGGAAATGGCACCATTACGTCCATCATAAGCAGTAAAGTAATGCTCGCTTTTAATCACGTCTTCGATGTGCTGCGGGGTAACTCGCGGAGCGGTTTTGCCTTTCTCAACGATTTCTTTTTCGATTTGCTGGTCGTTCATAATTATGACCCTGTAGAGTGGTTGCTTGATTAGGATGTCTTTCCATCAGTCCGCCACCACAAAGAATCTTTTTTGCCATAAGGCAGGAGGTTCATCTTTCAGTGGCTGCCAGTGTTATTTCCCCACTTACTGGCTTGGGTTGTTTCGCGGTGCTGCCGTTAATTGGTGAGTCCGGGGATTACGGTTTGCCCGTGCTGTTCAAGGCGTTCAATTCTCGCCAGTAGCTGAGGCTTCTTAATTTTTCCCCAGCGATTGAGCAGACGACCTGACATGCTGGCAACATCCTTCTCTTTCATGTACTCCAGCATTACGGCATTTCTCTCTTCTTCAAATTGACGATGACCAACCTGAAGCATGGCGTACATCCAGTTAAATGCGTTGATGTAAGCAATTTTGATACGCATTGCTTCTTTTTTGGTGTAGGACATAACCAAAAGCATCAACCCATCCTTACGGAGACGGTAGAATTTTTGCGGCTTACCATTCTGTAACTCATTGTTTTTATAGCAAAGCTCAAAGTTGAGCTTTGTATCAAACTCAGGAGGGCAAGCTTCTATGGTTCGCTCAATGTCACGGACTACGTTCTTCGGCAGCTTTCCAAATGCTTTTGCCACCATAAAAGAATCTGTAACCGGATCGTTGTTTGCTACAAAAATTAGGTCTCTGAAATCTATATCGTTAACAACGGTTGGGTAGTTCATTGCGTCTTTACCTTTTAGAAAGTGAGCCTGTCTCACAGAAAAGCCGCCCGAGAGAGGTCGCCACCTATAACGGCATTTCTCAGGCTCGCTTACTGAAAGGCTCTCGTTAATATGCGCGTGAGATGCGCGTTTACTGCGGACATAAAAAAGCCCCGCATCGCGAGGCTCATTAAATGGACTTTGTGATTTGCAAAAAAATTATTTCAGGCATTGCGTCCTGATGTATTCCTGCAGGTAGTTAACCTGCGCGGTTATCTTGTCGATTCCACTTCGGAGACGGTAATAATTGAGTTCAGCATCTGCTGTAAGTCCTGGGCTTTCTCCATCGCCCATGCCGCTGGCTCCGGTCGTTGACTTTGCACAGGTGGCGGCGACTTGCAGGCGCTTACGCCCAGCAGAAACATCAGCACGGAGACTTTCGATAGTCGCGTTAGCATCAGCAAGCTCCTTTGTATATCTGGCATCGAGTTCTGCTACGTCACGTTGACGCTTCTGCATGTCAGCGATGATGTACGTGGCTTTATCGCGCTGTTCTTTATAGGTAATGGCGTTATCACGGTAATGATTAACAGCCCATGACAGACAGACGATGATGCAGATAACCAGAGCGGAGATAATCGCGGTTAACCTGCTCATTGCTGCCCCCACAAACAGACTTCACGCTCAATCTCACGGCGAGTCATCAGCCCTTTCCATTGCTTACCGCCAGCGTATGTCCAGCGACGTAGCTGGTCACATGCGCCTTTGATATCGCCCTGGTTGATTTTGCGAAGAAGCGTCGATGTTCTGAAATTGCCAGCACCCACGTTGTAGACGAACGAGTAAAGAGCGCCGCGCGTTGTTTCCGGTATATCGACTTTGATGTACGGGTTAATTTGTCTGGCGACCGTGGCAAGGTCTTTATTCAGGAGGGCTTTGCATTCTGCTTCGGTATACGTTTTACCGAGCATGATGTCTTTTCCGGTGTGTCCATGACATACAGTCCATACACCAACAATATCTTTGTATGGTATGTAGCTAACACCTTCCAGACCATCGTTACCACTTGGTCCAGTGATTAAGACAGATGCTATAGCAATAGCCCCGCCACTTATCGCCGCTATTACGCTATTTCGTAGTGCCGGTGACATTGCCATTCAATCTGTCCTCGCGCTCTTTGCGCTTGTAGTACCAGTTGATGCCAAATGTGCCGACAGTACAAAGAATACCAATGATGACAGCCCAGTCATTCAGGGAGAGAATGCCACCCATCGCAGTCAGTCCTCCGAAGCTGTAACTGAACCATTCTCTGATTTTGTCCATACGGTACATGCTCTACCCCTTCATTGAGGGGATTTGCTCTATTTAATTAGGAATAAGGTCGATTACTGATAGAACAAATCC
>ENA-OXEB01000266-OXEB01000266.1-human-gut-metagenome-genome-assembly--contig:-NODE-266-length-23229-cov-31.1942_pt1 | contig 23229 bp, 25 predicted proteins | sample MGYA00249353_ERZ652239 | MGnify/ENA primary metagenome ERZ652239 (study PRJEB26925, sample SAMN05826586) | human gut metagenome | biome: ENVO:2100002; feature: ENVO:00000062; material: ENVO:00002003... | reverse complement strand
TAGTTGTGGTGTTTCATAACATAAGGCCCGAACGGCGCGGTCACGGTGTAAATATAGTGCCCGTCGGTTTCGTCGACGGTTTCCTCTATGCCGTAAGCTTCGATCAACTGCAGCCCTAGACCAACGGCCAGCTGCTGCTTAAGTAGGTCCCTGTCCGTGCCCTCCCAAAGTTTTTCTTTTACCTCCGGCCGTACTTTAATTTCAGCATAGGCACGGTCCCAACTTTCCGGGTTCTTTTGGATCGGCACGGGTTTTTCGGTCATTGCCATACGTGTCGGTATCTGGTTCGGGTATCTTTTAAGTCCTTTTTCCATTAGCTTCGTCCCCCTCTGCTGCGATATTTTTTAACTTGCTCGGCTTTCAGTGCCGCCGCGATCTCTTCCATTTTTTCGCGTACTTGTTCATCTGCGTCCTGGCTCATGGCCCTAGCTAGCATGTTTGCGAATGTCCGTCCCTCATTACGCTGGCCTAGACTTACCTTGACGTCTGGCAGACTACCAGGCTCACCGGCTGGCCCTGTGTTCTTGGTATCATTGTACCGTTTCAATTCCCTGGCCAGTTTGTCGACGGCCTTGGTTAACTTCTTGATCTCTTGTTCCACGTGAAACACGTCCTCTCTACTTTTTAAAATGGATCACCAGCCACCGGTCCCTTGGTTCTTCTTCATCATAGCGACCAACTCGTCGACCTGTTGCTTACTGTCGATCACAAGCGTCGCTACGCCCCTAATGGCCATAAGTTTATGAATAGCGATCTGATCGGCCCTAGGCTTACCGCCTGGCCGTTTTAATTCAACGAAAACGATATTGCCGTTCATAATGCAAACGCGATCCGGTACGCCGTTGGTCCCTGGGCTGGTAAACTTCCAGCAAAGGCCCCCGGCTAGCATGACCTGTTTTCTTAGGTAGCTTTCGACTACTGATTCTCTAATCGTTGGCTTTTTCGCCACGCGACCGCCGCCTTTCCGGTTACTCGCTCAAGTTTGCCCGACCGTACCAGGTCCGGAAAATACTTCTTCCACTCTCGTCGGGTATGGATACAAGTATTGATACCCTTGCGCTCATACCCTGGACCGGCACAAACGTAACTATCGTCGTTTAGTCTGTGATTGACGTAGTTAAAATCGCCTGTGCCAGTCCTAAGATAATAAGGCTTACCCATTATTCTACCTCGCTGCTCGTAGCTTCGTAGTACGCGTCTAGGTCCTCTAAGGTCCGTAACTCACCGTCATACTTTGCTGGCGCGATTAGTTCACCGTCGTCGATATTCAAATAGACCCCGTGGTAGATTTCGCGATCATCTAAAAAGAATAAGACGCCGCTACCTTTTTCGATCGTGTACCCGTTGCGTCGTTTACGTGTCGTTACCTCTGCGTCAATGATTGCTTGTACTGCTTCTGTAGGCTTTGCCATTGTTTACCCTCTCCCTTTCTTTGCTGGCTGCATTGCATAATAGTTGAAACGTACTGCGTAGATTATGAAACTAGCCGCTGCTATAAGCATAATCATTTTGTTACCAATAGTCAAAGCATGACCAAAAATAATGGCCATAAGTATCGCTTGTATGATCTCGTAGCCCCTAACCATTGCTCACACCACTTTCATCTGGCAGCTGGTAGCCCCGTGTAATCATAAGCGAGCGGTACGCGTTTTCGATCGCGTTGGCTAGGTGTTCTTTTTCAGTTGCGACCCTGTAATAGTCGTCACCTTTACGATCCAGCGCTTTTTCCAGGCTCTTAACTTGCTCTTTTAAGTCGTTGATCTCGCGATCCTTAGCTGGTACCTTTTCGCCCAGCTTGCGTAGTTCCTCGTCCTTGGCTGTCAGTGCTGCAATCATTCCGTCGGCAGCTTGGTTTTTGTCTGTCATTTCTAAGATATCCTGGCGTAGTTCGTGGACCTCGATCTCTAAGTTTCTCTTTTCTTGCCATGTCCGGTTGTGTGCTGCTTTGGACGCTTCAAGGTCTTCCTTAAGGTCTTCTTTGAGTTCGGTTAGTGTGCCGACTTCTTTGATAAGTCTTACGTTCTCGGTAGCTTCGCGGTCCAGCGCTTCTTTAAACTCGTCGATCTCTTTCTGCAGTTTGTTAACCCGGTCAATCATGTTAGCGTCTGCGGCTTTAAGTGCTTCCTGTAAGTTGCCGATCGTCGTTTCTTGTCGTTTGATCGTTTCCTTTTGCTGGTTGACAATGCCTTTTAAGTCTGCTTTCTCTGCTGCGATCTTTGCGATCTCTTGCTTAATACTTTCCAATGTTTCGGCCATGTTGAAAATCTCCTTTGTGTTTTGTATTCGGTCAGTTGCCGTTGATTAGATTATATGCCATTGGGCATAATTTTGTCAATAAGAAAAACCAAAAACTTTAAAGTCCTTGGTTTTCCTCGTAGCAAAGGAGAATGCCCTCAACCTCAACTTGACCTGGTATCATTGTACCTTACTTTACGTACCAGGTCAATCGTTAAAAGCCATATAGCTATAGCCCCTCACTGACACGCCGCCGATCTTGCGCGTCTGTTGTTTTAGTCCAGGTATGTCCCGTAGTGCTGCAGCGATCTGCTGGCGGTACTTAGGTTCATCACTATCCCGGATATTTAAGCTTGTCCGTAAGTCCCTGGCGCTGAACCATGGTTCTGGGTCAATCGTTAGCTCGTCGTCTTTATAAAAACCCGATACGATCTTGCGTAGTATGTCGACTTTCTCGTAGTCGTCGACGGCCATAAGCCAGTCATTCGGTTTCTTAGCTGTGACAAAGGCTTGTATAAGTTCGTCGTACGTACCGGCTTTCGTGTGGCGTTTAGCGATCTGCTCTGTAGCTAGGTCGTCTTTTGCCGTGTATAGGAATGTTTCGCCAGCGTTTCTCATGGCCATGGCTTCCGCCCATAGCTGCAGTACGTAGTCCGGCGTCATTAATTCGACGACACGGGCTGCCCCTGTGCTATCCCCTGGGCAGTGGACCACTTTAAAACGTGTGTTACCGGTCGGATCGGTCAAAAATTCCTCGTCATTCACGGACCCAACAAAGATATTATGACGGACAAAGGTACGTTCTGTTTTCGCGTAGCTAGGTCTGTACTTGTCGTATGAACTTGATAGGAACTGCTTAACCTCGTCACGATCGGCGCGCTTGATACTTGCAAACTCGCCAAACTCAACGATAAACGTGCCGCCTAAGATACTTAGGCCGTCCTTGTTACCTATGTCGATCTTACTATCCGTAAACCATTCGCGATTAATTGCCAGCAAGCGCCAAAAAGTCGATTTACCGACTGACTGCGCGCCCTGTAGGACTGGGACCGCCTTGACCTCGCTGGGCTTGTCGTTTAGTGCTCTTTCAAGTCCGGCTAGCAATGTCTTACGTGCTATCATTCGATTGGTTTCGTTGTCCTCTGCGTTGAAAGCGTCGGTAAACATTGTTTCGACACGCTCTACGCCGTCCCATTCCGGTAAGTGGTATTTGAAAAAGTTTGCCAGGCTGTTAAATTGGTGCTGTGGCTCTTGTGATACTTGCTGCGTTGCTAGGCGTACCGTGTCGACGGGTACCTTAAGGTCGTGACTTTCCAGGAACGTTGCAAGCATAAAGTCGTCGTTTTCGTTCCAGGCGTCGCCCTCGGTGGTCGGCCATGGTTTCACGCCTACGAACGTCAAGCGTCGCGTAAAATTGTCGTAAAGGATACGGTCCTCAAGTAACGGGTGTTCTCTGACTGCCCGGTACACGTTGGTCTTATTGTTAACCGGTAGGCCGCTTTCCCCGGACTTGATTAGTCGGGTTTCAAACTTCCGTAGCTTTTTGCCCAGGCGTTTATCTTTGGCCGGGTTTTTCCGGTAGCTTTTGCCGTTAATAACGATACGTCGTTTGCTGGCCTTAGTTTCGCTTGTAACGAGTTTTACGTCTGGCTGGTCTTCTTCTTCAAAGACGTCGCCAAAGTCGCTCTCAGCGTCAAAGATTCGGTCTAGTACGTTGCTGGCGCGTTGCTCGTCTAAAATTTTAGCGAACTCGCTATCACTCATAAGCATTTCTACCATTGCCTTATAACTTGGCGCCCTGGTTGGGTCCTTGTAGCCGTCCTTGCGATCACGGTCGCCGAACTTGTGAACGCGTACCAGGTCAAAAGCATTAAGGTCGTGGCCGCCCTCACCAGCCGGGTCGCTCTCGTGGTTTGAATACCCCCACTGCGCGTCGTCGTAGACCACGAACCCGTTAGAACTTGATCCGCCAGTAAAGCTGTAGCGGTCGTCGCTTTCTTGCCGGTAAGGTAGGTCGTACATTGCGATAGCATTGTGGATATCGCCGACGTAGTTACAAAAAGCGCCGATCACGCCTTTTTTATCCCGTGGGTCGATAAGGGTCATATTGTTTTGCTTTCTTAGCGCGCCCTCGTCTTTTCCGGCGTCCCATTCGGCAATGTTGTAAATATTTTCAAAGCTGGCTATGATCTCGGCTGCTGAAATGTTTGGCTCTTTTGGGTTGCCGATAAACTCGTTAAGTGGCTCTACGACGTCGCTGCAAAAGATAGGCGCGTACATAAGCTGCGTCTTTCTGTAGCAAGTGTGATCGACAAAGTCGATAATTCTCAACGTGGCAGCGATCCGTCGCGCTACTGGTTCGTAGACCTCTGCGTCGATATCCTCGCTTAGAAAGAAAAGCACGCGATATTTTCTATGCTTTTTCGTGCTGCTTAGTGTTTCGTAAATATGGTACGGGTACGGGCTGTGTTCTTGCATGAACTCGCTAAAATCGCTAGGGAATTTTTTGTCAATGTCCAGCGCTACGATTGATCGGGTTTTCATAGAAACCGACGTCCGGCGGCCCTCAAAGTATCCGCCTAAAAATGCCGGGTTGCTGTTTTTAACTTTCGCTTTCTCGTCTTTTTCCAGGTTTTTATATTCGTCAAGTGTCAAGTTGATACGTCGGTCAACGTTAAGGTATTTCTGAATTTCACGAAACTTTAAATTTTCGTGTTTCCATTTTTTCGTGTTCCCGTTTTTGGCGGTCGCGAATGGATATTTTCTACTCTTTGCCATGTCATTACCTCGCTATTATTTTGGTTAGGTTTCTAGCTTACCACCGATATCGGTGAAATGTAAAGCCGCTATATGTTGTGGTAAGCTAGGCCACCGAACACTAGACTTTTCTGTAATAGCTTACCGTGTCACCCTCGCTGCCTAGCGGTAAACCTTTGGCCCATTTCGGCAGTGGGCTTGCCATAAGTTCGTTAAGTTCCTCGATCTCAAAGTCTTTAGGGACCTCGACGATCGCTTCGTCGTGTACGTGGAATAACGTACGATAGCCAGCTTTTTCGATCCGTAACAAGGCTTCACAAAGCAAGTCGCGTGCCGTTGCTTGCACAATGTTCTCGACTAACTTACCGCCAAAGGTGTCCTTGTACCAGGCTTCGCCGTTGGCTTTAATGCCGCCCAGGTAGCGGATATTTTTCTTGCGATCCAAGTGAGCGCCGTAGTAACTAAGCGCCCGACCACCAGGTAGCCATATCTGCAGTAGCTTATATTCGTTTCGATACGTGATCGTTAGCTTACCGTCTGCCAGGGTCGCTTTTTTCTTGCCCTGGTGGTGTATGATAGCCTTTACGGCTTTCTCGGTGTCACGCCAAAAGCGGACGATCGACGGGTTTGCTTGTCGCCAAGCCTTGACCAATTCCGGCAGCTCGTTTTCTGGTATGCCAGCGTTTAAGGCGCCCATGGCCACTAGGGCCCCGACTGCGCCGCCGTAACCTAGGGCCAGCGTTGCTTGCTTCCCTTTTTGCCTATACTCGTTTTTGGCTGTTTCATAGTCGACGTGGTACATTTTAACCGCCGTAGCTACGTAGATATCCTGGCCGTCTTCAAAGGCGTCTATCGCCCACTTCTCGCCAGCGTACCATGGTGTAACACGGGCTTCGATACTGCTATAGTCACTCACGCCGAACGTCGTGCCCTCAATCGCTGCAAAGCTTGTCCGGCATAGCTGCGTTAGTTCCTTAAATGTTACACGCTTACCGGCTTTCACTCGGCCCCGTAACTTGTCCAGGTTTTTAAGTACGTCCTTGCCCATACGTGGCAAGTTTTGGACCTGTACGCCTTTTCCAGCAAAGCGTCCAGTGGCCCCAGCGCCGTAGAAAATAAGCTGGCCGCGTAGTCGCCCGTCGTTGTTCGTTGATCCCCAAATTTTGTCGTACTTGGCCACGGCCGTACCGCCAGCTTGGTCGATTAGTTCTACCATTTTATAGACGTCTGGGAACTGTTCACCTAGTTCCGGGTCTTCTAAATAGGCGTTTCTGTGATCCTCGTCCAGGCTTGTGATTGGGTAGCCTTGTTCTGCTGCCCAGGCCTTTAGTTGTTGCTTGGCATTAATGCTTTCGACGCCAGTAAGTCGTTTAAGTTGCCGCGACGCTTTGCGCTGCATTCGGTTCTTAAGCTTGATCGCTTTTTCAACAAAGTCCAGGTCGACTGGTATGCCAGTGTCCGCGATCCGCTGGTCCATTTCATAAAATTCCCACTCGTGAGCCGGGAACTTAGGATACATTGCTTGCAGCCGTTCATGGATCGATCGCTCGACGACCACGTCCTGGATATTATACTCACCGTAAAGCTTCCAGTCCTCCGGCGCGTGTTCCGGCAAGTTCCGGGTCCGACCGCCGTTCACTTTGGTCGGCTTGCACGGCTTAGAGAAATAGTTAATCAGACGCTTACCGACTGCGTCTTTTTTGTCGTCCAGTTCTAAGGCCTTAGCCATCTGATCCAAGCTGCCAGGCAGCCCCAGGGTCCGGCCATAGACTGCAGTGTCGCGCCAGTTCGTCGGGTCCAGGAATACACCGAAACCACCGAAAATATGGACGCTTAAAGAAACACGCTCAAACTGCGCGTTATGTGCCCACTTCTCGACGCGCTTATCTAAAATATAGCGAACGATCCTTTTCGGTATTTTGTCGCCTTGTTCCAGGTCCAGTAGTTTAACCGGTCCGTCGTCCAAGGCATAGCTGAAAAGTTGAATTTTAAAAAAAGGGTCTTCGGCGTACCGATAGACCCCCGTGCTGGTAAGTTCTGTTTCGCTATAAGTTTCGATATCAATATGAATGGCTTTTGGCCTACTCATTTTCTTCGATCCATTCCTCGATTTTTTCGACTAACTCCTCAAGGTCGTCCTCGTCGTCGATCTTATCGAGTTTCTTCTGGAATTTCTTAGCGGCTTTTTTGTCGATCTCTTTGACGTCTGCGATCAACTCTTCCGCTTCCTCTTTGTCAAGTTCTTCGTCGTCTTCGTCTTCGTCTTCGTCTTCGTCTTCTTCGTCGTCCAGGTCTTCGTCTTCTTCGTCGTCCTCGTCGAACTCGTCGTCTTCTAAGTCGTCCCCGAACTCGTCTTCGATATTAAAGCCGGACCCCCCAATACGTTCTCCGTCGTCGATCTTGATTACGTTACCTAAGATAAATGATACACCAAAGTTACCACGATTAAAGTAAGGGAACGCTGCGCCCGATACCCAAATGAGCATACCGCTGTAAACTTCTTCGTCGTCGTCGCCGATATTGCGCTTTTTCTTGTCTAAGACGCCAGGCTTGCGATCCGTAGAAAATTTAAGAACATAGGTATCTTTGTAATATGGATACTTTTCGGTGTCTTCGTCGTCGCCGTCTTTCAACGGGTTAATGGCTTTCTTAATGTTCTTACCTTGAAAAGTTCCCTCGCTCTCACCGCGTGCCATAGCTGCAGCGATCGCGTCCTTAACTTGCTTAACGACTTTCTTGTTTTTCTTAGGAATTACGACGGTCACGGTATACTTAGGCGTGTCGCCAAAGTCGTCCGGTTTTGTCAAGTGTACGAATGTTGCCAGTAGGCCCTCTGCTGGTTTTAATACTACTTTAGTGCTTGCTTTTTCGTCTGTTGCTTTCTTGTTTGCTTTTTTTGCCATGGTGTGTTTTCCTCCTATAGTCCGAACTCGTCGGCTGCTTTGTTTACGTCTGGTGTGTATGGTTTTTCCTTACTATCGATAGATACAAGGCGCGGCTGGTTTTCGTGTTTCGTAATCAACGGCCCCAGCGTGTTATTGAATTTCGTTTTACCTAATAAGGCTTCGATCTCGGTTAGTGGCTTGATCGTCGGCTCTTTCATATACTGCTCTTGCTGCAGCCCTAGCCGTTTAAGACGACGGGCTACCCTTTTCTGGTCAGTGAATGCTCGACGCTCTACTCCGCGTACCAGCTTAACACGTTTAAACTTATGGCCGCTGTAGGCCTTAGCTTGTGCAAAGCGTGTCACGTCGTTAAGCCATTGTATCAGTGCTGGCGCGTTGGCCGCGATCGCTTCGATTTCTTCCAGGTCCATTTTTGTAAGGTCTTTCGTCATTGCGTCAATGCCCCCTATTGCTTCGAGAAATACTTGCCGGTGTTTTGCGTCCGTTACCCTGTGCTTACAGTAGCGGCACGTTTCGACACTTGGGTTCATAGGTCCTGTCCGGTTAGCTGTAGCCTTAGCTGCTGGCTTGACCGTTCTACGCCCCCACTTTCTTAGTGCCTTTGCTGTGAACGTGGTTTCGTCTACGTCGTAGTTTCTGGGCTGCACGATCGTACCGCGGATCGTGTCGACCTTTCCCCAAAGGTCCAAAGTTTCCATAGCGCCATAAGCGTATATAGCCAGCTGTGGGTTATCCGCGGCATGGATCGGCAAGCGCCCGAATTTAAAGTCTACGATATGCAAAACGTTGCCGGCTACGATCACGACGTCACTGGTCCCCCAAAGTTCCTTATGGATCTTTTTACAGTGTACGCGTAACTCAAAGGCTAGGTTATCGATCGTGCCCTCATAGTTATCTATGATCTCGATTGCCTGGTTCGCGGACCAGGTGGCGCGGCGTTCTAACTCGTAGCTGTAGAACTTAGATTTTCGTAGTTTACGTAGTGGCCGGGCTTTCTTAGGGTCGATATCATACTCACGTCTTAGTAGGCGTTCCACGATCTCATGCCCTAGTGTGCCCTCGTCGGCTGCCGTACTTGGTGGTCGGAACTGATCTATAAAGGCCTGTTCTTCCTCCGTTAGTTCCGGCGCTTCCTCGTACCAGCAACCCGGCGAGTGTAGCCATAGTTTAGCCCCCGACGGGCTTAAAAAGGCGTGCTGGTCTGGCATGGTTTTAGTCCTCGTTTTCTTCGATAAATTCTTCCAGGTCAGAAATGAAGTCCTCGATCTCTTCGACGTCGTCAAACTTAGAAACGCGTTTCACGTCGTAGTCGTCCAGCAAGTCGCGTACGGTTTTCTTACCGTCGTCTAACTTCTTGGCAACTTTGACCAACTCTGCAGCTTTTTCGATCAAGCTTTCCAGGTCGTCTTCGTCGTCTTCGTCTTCTTCTTCGTCGTCGTCTTCGTCGTCGTCAAGGTCTTCCGCTACTGCTTCGTCTTCTTCGCCCTCGTCGACTTCTTCGGTCGGCTCGTCTTTCTTAGATACAGTTTTTGCTTGCTCGTCGATCACTTCGCTGATCGATTTAACGACGCGCTCTGGTTCTTCTTCTGCGATCTGTGTGTATTCTGCTTTCGTGATCTTTTTAGCACGTTCGGAATCAAGTGGCAAACGTCCGCCAGCTGGTACGAATAAAACGCGGCCGTCGTTTAAAAGTATCCAAATGTTACGCGGTGTGCTGTTTAGGCTGTACTTAACGCCGTCAAACTCGGAAGCTGTATCCGTAGAAACTACCGGTTCTTTTTGCGTAGTCTGTGACGCTTTCGCCGGGCTTTTGCCGATTGTGTTGCCGTCGATTGTGATTGGTACTACCACTTCGGCCTTTGGGTCCGGTGTCGTACCAGCGTAAAGCGCTGCGGCTGCCTTAATGTTTTCGATCAATTCTGCAGTAGTGTTTCCCTCAATGGTTAATTTGTAAGTCATGTTGTCAATCTCCTTTGTTTGTGTTATAATTTTGGTACCAGCGATCCATTATTTTCCTACCTTTGTTTTAGGGTCACACGTTTAACCGTGTGGCTCTTTTTTTGTGTTCCCTAGTTTTCCGCCTAGTTCACACTCGCAAATGCAACTTTAGTGCCGTCTGTTCCGGCTGTCAATAACTATTACTCTTAAGTCCTTTTTTATACATTGCCGTCTTTCCGGCGGTCCGCTATCATTTCGTTCCCATAGCGCCAAGTGTCCGAACATTATGCCCTTTGGCATAAATAATCATAACCTACTCTAATTCTAAAGTAAAGACTTTTTTGCCTTTTTCTGTCAAATATTTTTTAGGGTCTTCGTCGATCGCCTTAACCAGGTTCACGTACGAAAAAAATGATAAACTGCGCTCACCGTTTAGGAAGCGTGACACGTTGCTCTGGTGGATACCGGCGCGCTCTGCAATGATCTGCTGCGTGTAACCGCTGGCCGCGGCGTCGATCCGTAACTGCTCTAAGTCAATATATTCATACAAATCAATCGACCCCCAGCAAGTCGGACCGTACGGCAGTCGGCGCGATCTCGAATTTTTCCGGCGCTTTGTAATCGGTAAGGCTTGGGTCCATGCCGACCGTGTTTACGATATAGTCGTAGGTATCTGCTGCCGTGTTCGTTTTTAGAATCTCGTAAAGTTTTTCGTACTCTTCAATTATCTCTTTACGACGTGCCGCGTACCGGTATTCGATCGCTTTGATATCGTCGTATTTGTAAGTTGCCATATGTTCCATAAGGTACTCGGTGAAAGCTTCCACGTTTTGCAATCGCGAGTGCCCTAGGTGTGCTAGCCTGATCACTTTGTTACTGTAGATATGCTCGTCGTCTAAGCCCATGCTTTGGATCAAGTCGACGGTTTCGGCAACTTTGCTTCTTAAGGCTTCTAGGTGCTGCATACCGTAGTTCTGCTCAAAGTATTCGCGTTTTGCCTTGTTAACTGCAGTTACGCTGGCTTTGGCGTTGTTCCGTAGTGCTTTGGTTTCGTGGGCTGTAATGATCCCCTTTACTTGTGTTTTATTCATTGTTATCCTCCTATGATCTGTTTATAAATGATCGCGGTCAATATAACCACGGCCCAAATAATTACCGCGCCGTATAGGTTTTCCTTGGGTTTCTTGATCGCGTTAACTGTGATACTTGCCAAAAATATAGCGCCGACTGCCATAATAAACGCGCCGACTAACGCCGTGAAATAAATCATTCTGCCACCTCGATCCTCTGGCGCCAACCTAGAAAATGGTCCTGGGCTTTGTATAGCCCATTACCGGAAAAAGTTAGCGCTTCGTCCCGGTCGGTCGTTAGGCCGTACCAGCTGCCGGTATAAAAGTCCCAAAACGTAACATACTGCCACTTAACCCATGGCCGGAAAAATGGCTTTACCTTTAAGTAGTAACTCACTATTTTACCTCCCTTGTAATTGCCAGCGCCATATAGACGTTGAAACCGTCTAGCTTGACGCCTACGCTGCTTTGTCCGTCCCTTACCGTCAGTGTCAAAATATCGGCCCCGATCGCTGCAGCGAGTTCTCCGGCTGCCAGCAAGCGTCGTACGTTGAGCATGACCTTATTATTTTCGCCGCTGGATAACACTGACAACTGACCACTGTAGCCGCTGCGTACGTTGCTGGCCGATATAGCGGTACGTATCCCGTGAGTTGAAAGTGTCACGTGCTCAAACGTGTTAGCCAGTGAATAAACCTGGGCCAGTAGCGCGTTAACCGATACCTTGATAAACGTAACGCCGCGCTGGCTGCCCATGATCTTATGGCGCGCTGCTTTGAATGTATACGGGTCCACGCCAGGGTAGTCGATCTTTAGCGTCTTGTCAAAGTCACCAGGGACGTCGACGTCGATAAGCATGGCAAAGTAGTTCGTGTATAAAACTGCCTTGCCGTTTTTCCTAACGATCAAGCTGGCCTTGTTGGCTTCGGCAAGCTTTTTAATTTTGTAAAGTTTCACGTTAGTCCTCGACCTCCTTGCTGCTTAGGGCCTCTTGGAAAACTACGTCAAACTCACCGACGGGAACCCTTACGCCATAGACCTGGGTTATCAAAGTCATACCAGATAAATTTTCGTACTGTGTTCCAGCTTTGGCCATTCCATAGTGGTCGATTATTGCCATACCGATCTGCGTAGCTAGCTGGCGCTTTGTTCCGTCCAGCGCTGCGTCTAGTGCTTCCTGGTCGATCGTGGCCGGTAAGGTAAGTCGTACATTTTCGGCAAGTATTTTCCAGTCCTCAAGGTTCTTCTGTATTGGTATTTCTTTAAAAGTTTTTGTTGTCATTGTGACCCACCCTTTTAAGTTTTTTTGTGAACGGCGCGTACTCGTTTGCCCCAGCGGTTTAACCCTACGTCGTTCTCCATGACCATAGTATATGCCCAAAGGCATAATTTGTCAACAAGAAAAACGAGAAATTTTTAAATTCCTCGCTTAACGCTGTTCTAGCTAGGTTTTACGTAGTCTTTATTCAGTGTAAAGTAGCGTTTCCCAGACTTGCCGAACTTCAAGATTACGCCGCGCTTGGCAGTTCCCGACGGGTTGGTAGTAACTTCGTCCGCGTAGAACCGCGTACCCTTGCCGACTTTAATACCGCTTACTTTGTCTTTGCCAAAGCTTGGGCTAGTGTAAAGCGTGTCGTCTTTGATAAACGTGTACCAGCCTGGCTTGTCGTAATACTGCGACTTGCTAGCGCCGCCAAAGAAGTAGGCTAGGTCTTTGCGTACGATCCGGTTAAGGTCCAAATCTCCGCTATAGCCGTTGCGTTTACCTTTAGACGTGTACTGGTGGATATCATAGTTAGACGTTGCCGTCGGGTTCGATCCATTGTACTGACCATTATTGCTGCCGTAGGTTGGTATCCAAACTCCGTCGAATGGCGCCAGGTTTAAATTAAACGATCTAAATAAATGGTTAGCTACATATACGCCGACTTTCTTAGCGCCCAAGGCTTTGAGTTTAGCGCGGTATTTCTCGACGCCGTTTCTCATATCGCCCATGCTTTTCTCTTCGACGTCTAACCACCAAAAGGCTGGATCATATGCTTTGGCACGTGCATAGAAGTCTTTGGCTTCGGTTTCCATGTCGGATAGGCTAGACCCTCGGACCCAAGCGTATACTGCGATCGGAATGCCACGTTTTTTAAATTCGGCAATGTGGGTCTTGTAATGCTTGTCGACGTAATTGGACCCGTACTGGACCCGAATGATAACCGCGTCGATCGCCTTGGCTAGTTTGTCGTAATTGATCGACGACGGTGCTTGCCATTCGCTGATATCGATAACTACTGGTGTCGGAATGCTCATGTTATTCGTCCCCCTTGTTGTACTGTGCTGTACTGTGTAACATGATTGCCCCTAGAAATACGGTAACTGCCCCTAGGATCGTCAGCGTTAGGTCCGTGTGTGGCCAGTTGACGGCCTTGCCGATCGTACCGATTAAGGTGGCCAGTGCTGGTAAGAAAATAGAAACGAACCATTTTACAATGTTATAAGTCTTGTCGCTTAACTGCATGTCGTTTACCTCCTATGGTTTCTTTTTGCCGCAACGGCTACACTTGCCGTTAACCCACTTATGGACGCCGATAGCACAAAGTAAGTTACCAGCGCCGCTTTTCGTTGTCTTAGTTGCCATTTGTTCCAGCCCCTTTCTAGGCGTTGTTTACTAAAATAAATATAATCAAAGTGATTGCTGGGCCTACTGTGGCCCCGATCACTGCGCCTACAATGGATCGGATAAGCCAGCGCCGTCGTTCTTTGTCTTCCTCGACCTGTCGCTCAAAACGTTCTTTTTCCTCTTTGACCTTTTCAAGGTCCATTTGCGCCAGTCGTTCGTCATGCTTAAGTAGCTTTTCCATGACTGGTGCCATACCGGTCGTAACTGCTTCCTGGATAGCTTGCGGTAGCGCGATATACTGGTCTTCGATCCGGTCAAGTCGATCGCCGTGCCGTTCGGTCCGCTTTTTAAGATAGTCGATATCTTGCTCGTGCATATCGATCTTTTTGGTGGTGTCGGCCCATTCCCCGTTAGTGATCTGTACTGGCTGGTTCATAATCTAACCCCTAACGTAGTTTGTTTAAGCAAGTCCTAAAATTTCGCGGACCTGTTGGCGTAGCAATTCTGGTACTTCGTCAATCGTCATTCTACCCTCTAAGACTTCGGCAGCAAAGATTTTCGATAATGCTGGATACTGTTTCATGTTTTTCACCCCCCTAGAATCATGTTAGTTAATTCTACCATGGCAGCCTGTAGGTCTTCAAGTGAAATCGCGGCTGGCTCTGGTTCCTGTAGTGAATCGATAAACGCGGTCATTTTCTCCGGGTCGTCGTCGAACTCTTTTTCTAGTAACTCTTGAAAAAGCTCGGCAGCCTGACCGGTTATGGTCCGGCCAGCTGCTTCGTATGCTTCGATAAATTGCTTCTGTAGTTCTGTCATGCTATCCCCTCCTATACGTCTGCGGCAGCAAAGGTACAAGCTATGTTGATCCAAGCGCCCTCTGTACAGTCCTTGTAGTCAAATTTATAGTTGTTGCTTGATCCAGTATCGCCGCGGTAACGGTTAAACATTAGTTGCCCATTTGCCTTTACGACTAATAAATATATGTTCGCCCTGGTTCCCTGGCAGATAAAGTTACAGTCCGAATCTGGTCGGTAGCCCACGGGCAGTGTTCCCATGACCTCGTTCTCGGTACCGGACGGCTTCGCTGCGTTAGGCGCAAAGGCCCCGGCAAGCTGTACCACACGGCCGACCCTGGTAGCACTTGGGAAGTTACCCGAACTAGAACTTGTATTATATTGCCGCCAGCCACTTCCGGCCGGAATGCCTATCTTGCCTAGGCTGTACAAGTCCTGGAAAGTCAAGTTACCGCCGCGCCCTTGGCTGTCTATCATGTTAATCCTGAACGGGTTAATCTGCAGATATCGGTCCACTGTGGTCGTCTGGGTACCATTAAAACTGGCCATGGTTAGCGCTTCGTGGGTAAGTTCCGAAAAACCGTTCCGGGTTACTGTTCCACTAGATTTTGTATACTCTTGAAAGTCATTTCTAAACCTACCGTTTGCCATGGTCAGTTTTCCCTTAGTCCACACTGTCCCACCGCTTACATTGGCCCGGTCAAAGTCTGAATAAAGCCCGGCCCCTGTGATCGACACCCCGTTAATCGTACCGGCTGTTATGTCACCCAGGTTGGCGCTTATTGCACTGATCGACGTCACGGCCAAAGTACCAGCTGCCAGTGGTGTCTTGACCCAACCAGACCCGGTAACATACGTATATATGTCCGTTACTGTCCGGTTAGTCGTCGATACCGTTTTAAACCACTGTGACCCGTTTTGCGTCGTGCTTGGCTGCGTTGGGCTTAAGTAGGCTACGCCCTGGATACCTTGCGGCCCCTGTGGACCTTGTGGCCCTTTCGGACCCTGTGCCCCGGTGTCGCCTTTTGGACCCTGTGCCCCCATTTTACCGACGCTGTACGCGGTTGTCGTGTTCCCATTGGTGTAAGTGATTATTACTCGGGTCCATAAGAATTGGTTAGCTGCCACGGTCGGTGGCGTTGTAGCCCAGCCGCTAGTTGGTGCCGTCGTACCGCTAGCACTTGCTGCATAATTGACGGCGCTGCTGCTGATACCGTTACCTGTTGGCCCTTGTGGACCTTGTGCCCCGGCATTACCTTGTGGGCCTTGTGCCCCCATTTTACCGACGCTGTACGACGTCGAACTTGTGCCGTCGGTGTAGTTAATAACTACTCGGGTCCATAGGAACGAATTGGCAGCAACGGTCGGCGGCGTAGTTTGCCAGCCTGTACTTGGCGCCGTGGTCCCCGACGTGCTGGCTGCATAGTGGATCGTACTGTTTGCTATCCCGTTACCCGTCGGACCTGTTGGCCCTTGGGGTCCCGTGTCACCTTTGGCCCCCTGTGGACCTTGTGCCCCCATTTTACCGACGCTGTACGCGGTTGTACTTGTCCCGTTGGTGTAAGTTATTACTACCTTGGTCCAAAGAAATTGGTTTGCAGCCACGGTTGGTGGCGTGGTAGCCCAACCTGTACTTGGCGCCGTCGTACCGCTAGCACTTGCCGCGTATGTTACGACGCTGGTGTCGATCCCGTTACCAGTTGGCCCTTGTGGACCTTGTGCCCCAGCATTACCTTGTGGGCCTTGTGCCCCCATTTTACCGACGCTGTACGACGTGCTGCTGCTTCCGTCCGTGTAATTTATAATCACACGGGTCCAAAGATAAGAGTTAGCCGCAACTGTCGGTGGTGTTCCTTGCCAGCCTGTACTTGGCGCCGTTGTCCCCGACGTGCTAGCCGCGTAGCTGATCGTACTGCTGCTGATCCCGTTACCCGTCGGACCTGTAGGCCCCTGGGGTCCGGTGTCACCTTTGGCCCCTTGTGGACCTTGTGCCCCCATTTTACCAACGGCGTACGACGTGGTACTTGATCCGTCGGTATAGGTAAGTACGATCTTTGTCCAAAGGAATTGGTTCGCTGCCACGGTTGGCGGCGTTGCTTGCCACCCTGTAGCTGGCGCTGTTGTCCCTGTGGTCCCAGCTGCGTATGTTACGACGCTGGTGTCGATCCCGTTACCGCTTGGACCTGTCGGACCTTGTGGACCTTGCGCCCCTCTGGCGCCCACGCTATAGCTTGTAACGACGCTCTCGTCGTCATAGGTCAAAGTGATCCGGGTCCATAGGTACTGGTTAGTCCCAACTGCTGGCGGTGTCGCTTGCCAGCCGCTAGTCGGCGCTGTAGTGGCGCTGGTACCGACGGCATATTCTACGACCGTCGTCTTGATACCGACCCCGGAATTACCTAGCATTCTGGCCCAAGTGTAGTCTGCTGGGTCTGTGCTTTGCGTGTCGTCGAACGTTGCATAGGTCCCCATGAAAGTAGGGTAAGCGTTGGCAAAGTCTTCGCTTGGCGCTGGTGTGTAAATGGTTGTTACCGAACTATTCTCTACTTTGGGCTTTGCTACCCATAATACACATGAGCTAAATGCCCATATCAATACCATGTAGCCGTCTTTAGGTATCTCGAACCGCTGCCACTCTGTAGTTACATTGTAGCTACCTGTTTTAGTACCGCCATCGGTTCTTATACCTATTTTTACGTCCTTATCGGCTTTTAGCCATAACGATCCGCTGGACGGTACTAGACCGGTCTCGCCATTATATCTGTAAAATGCCCTTGACGCTGTGCCGGCGGTACTATCAGCGTTAAGGCCTACTTTCATAGAGTTAAGCCCATCAAGCTTATTAGTGGTGTCAACTTCCACACTTGCATTACCAGTTAGCCAACCCGTCGTACCATTCTTAAATTGAGAATTTAAGATTATATTTTCGTTCGGGTAAGGTATCGTAAAGCGATCCGTACCGGTTTCGTCAAAGGCGTAGGCCTGGTAAACGTGTGCATCTTGGCCGTCCTCACCTTTGACTAGCTGCCACTTATAGTCTGCCGGGTTCGTGCTTTCGGTCGGCGTCGTTTTGTTGGTTGCTAGCCCTATATACATTTTGCCAGCTGGGTCGTCGCTCATGCCGCTACCTTGATCGTCGTCGGCGTATTTTAACCAGGTGTACGTCGTAGCCCCGTTCGGACCTTGCGGCCCTGGTATACCTTGATCCCCTACAAACTTCTGCCAAAGGCCGATATAGTCGTCCGGGTCGTCGCTGGCAGTTGGTACGCCTACGACGCTTTTGATTGCTATATACTCTTTGCCGCTAGGGCTTGGGCTCATGCCGCTACCTTGATCGTCGTCGGCGTACCGTATCCATAAGTACGTCGTTTCGGCTTTAAGCTGCGCTGCGATCTCTTTGAGTGACAAGGCCAGGCCGTCCTCTACGATCAAATAGTCCCCCAGGGTTGCCGTGTAGGTTTCTTCGCTGTAGCAACGGTCCAGGGTTAAAACTCGGGCCGATAAATATAACTCTTGATTTTCGTCGGATAGGTAAACCGTGTCGCCGATAAGTACGTTATCCGGCAGCTTGCTTATGTCGGTTTCATAGTTGACAATCGGCTGGCTTACTTTCGTTAGTTCGCGGATCGCGTTATCAAGTAAAGTCTTTTTGTTCGTTGTTTCATACGACTTAAGGCGCTTGATGTAACCGTTCTCTGGGTTCGGGTTGTCGTTGCTCAAAAGACGCGACCAAACTTTCACGCTTTCCGTGTCGTAAAGGATACCCGTTGCTGGGTCCAATTCAAAACGACCCGTGGGGTCCGTGTAGCTGTAGCCCTTAAGCGTAACTGGTACGCCGTCGATCTCACCGCCCGACACTTCTAGCGCTGTAGCTAGGTCGTATATGTTCCCTTTGGTTACTATGTTGTTAATGTCACGGTTAGCATATAAAATGATCCGATTGTCTGCGCCGCGTTTTCTCATAACGTCAAGGCGCCGCTGGACCACTTGCGTACCGGTTATCGTGAAACTGAATGCTATTTCTGCATTGTCGAACTGCGTTGCCACGGATAACATTCTGGCAAGGATCGTCTGCTCTTCGCTTTCCCATTCGAGGGTACGCGATAGGTCCGTGATTTCGTTGATCCCGATCGTAAACCCGGTACCTTTGGCGAAAACGTCAAAGTATTGTTTGAATGTCATTGCCTTGGTTGCTTTGTAAGGTCCGACGTAGCCATTTAATAAGTCCATGCCAGCGTCTTCGGCACGTATAAAGTGTGTGCCGTTTAACGGGTCATGTTCGATCTCCATGATCGTCATGAAAACTGATTTCCCTTGCTCGTCCTTGTATAGCAGATAATTGCCATAAGCTGCCAGCGTCTTAATCTTAGTTGATAGTCGCGTAGGGAATAAGATAGTTCCCTCAAACTCACGGGCTGCGTTCTCTATGCTTTGCGTGTCGGTTTCGTTAACCATTTGCAGCGTAGCTTCGGAACTCGTCGAAACTACGCCTAAAAGGTTAAATCTTCGGTCTGTTAAATAAAAGTCCATTACAGATATGCCCCTCTCAATTCGACTTGGCACTCATACATATTGGCCCAAGTCGACGCTATTGGTAGCATGGTAGTCGTTCCTGGCTCAACTGCGAACCGTTCCCACCTATTACCGATAGCTTGGATTTGAAAATTCTCTATGCCATTAATGTATACTTTTCGGGCTGCCGTGTCAATTTCAACAAGGTCGCCGTCGTCGAATAGATTGGGTATATTTGTTGCTACTTCTTCGTTGGTCCAGTAGAACTTGGTATCAGTCCAGTCCATAAACGTCGTCCATTTATTGGTTGGGTCGTCGCCCCACTTTTGAAACCAGCAACAAAGCCCGTCGATCTCCTTGCCGCTTATTTCTGGTAGTGTAGCCTGGAAAACTTCGGATCGTGCTGCTTCGATACCCTCGCCGCTAAATGCCTTGAATTGTGAAAACTTCCAAGTAACTTGCATATCTCCGGTACGTTCAATCGAAACCTCCCAAAAGCGGCCAGTCCATTTTTTCCGGTCAAGGCTTACTCTGTGCTGTACTCGGTCAAAGCAAGAAAACTCGACGATCAATTCTTCTTTACTTCGTGTACTATCCCGGATAACTGCAGACAATACAGAACCATCTGTTTCGTTTTGCAGCGTAAAGGTTAAGCGCCCCGACGTTGCTTTAGTTGGTTGGAAGTCGAACCGGTTACGCCATAAGAAAGTCCCGTCTGCACGGTTGGCCGTATTTCTAGGTATATCTGTGTATAGCGTTGGACCAGCCCAAACGGCGTCTTTATTTTCGGGCCATATAGGCGTTGCCGCTTCCGGGTTAGCTTTCCAGTCAATGCCCCCGATACCCGGCTTGTTAGGCGTTGACGGGTCTAGTAAAAAGTTAGGGTAGTCTGGCTTAGCTTTCGGGCTGTTTAACTCAAACTTGCTGCCGTTGTTTCTCATAGGTATGCTGATAACTTTATCGGTACGGACCCCTGGCGCGGTGTCGATATCGTCTGGGTTCCCGAACTGCAAAAGCCCCTCGTCTTCGTTGGCGATTGCCACTAGTCCGTTCTCACCGTTCATAAGTGCCCGGATAATTGGCCAGGAACGGTACGACCCTGGGTTAGTTACGGCTATCATGTCGGTCAACGTGTTATTTGTAACACTGAATGGCGCTAGCGTTGCCCCTAGATTGTACTGCGGCATAGAGAAACTAACTGCTGCAGTATCACCGATAAGCATGAGCATGTTTAGCGCTTTGGTCTTTGCTTGTGTGATCGTGTAGCCTGTGATTGTCAAAGCTTGAAACGTGCCGACTTTTAGCGACGTCGGATATACGGCCTTGTAAGCCAGTACCGGGCCGCCAGCGTATTCTAGTTCCTGGACTACCAAAGCGACGCTTTTGGCGCCTGTGGTGTCCCCTGTGGCCGCTGTATCGATCCTGGCCATGACCTGGGCCGAAACTTTGGACCCAATGGCTAGCGACGATATATTCCTGGCCGAACTTAGCGGCTGCTGGACGACGTGCATACCTAGGACCCTAGGCTCGCCTTTGTCCGCGATCGTGTTAGTGTCGGTAAAATCACCTTTGACGACGTTGTGGGTATTGTATACCTCTTGCAGCAATGAAGCCCAAGGCTTGTAGTATTTCATTCGGTTTTGAAATTCTGGATCAAGTACCTGGTTAGCGGTCCCCGTTGGTGTCGTAACGTTCGTAAAAATACGCGGCGTTACAGCGTGGGCTACCCCGTCAGGTACGATCCAATCGATCTGGCCCTTACCCTGGAAAACCATTTCAGCGACGCTTATATCGCCCGTAGGCAAAGCAAGCCAATATTTGTCTGGCTCGTCGCTAAAAATTAGTTGCAGTGGTTCCCGGGTACTAAGTACCCGGGCCAACTCTCGTCGATTCTGCAGTAAATTGTCTGTGATCTTAAAAGGCATTGGTATAATACGCTGGCCAAAACTTCCGCCGCGTACCAGGTACCCGTCCGACTTGCCGACTTTGTCTAACTGGTATTCGATTTCTGGTAAAATCTTTCGGTCCAGTTCTCGTAAAGGTCGTAGGTATTTCGTAATCTCTACGCCCCCATAGGTTATTGTCATCATGTCATTAGTACCCCCCGTTTACGACTGTCGCGTTTTTGCATTTTTTGGATCTCGGCCCAGGTGTACTTAGCTGTACCCCTAGCCCATACACCAGCGTCACCTTGGATCACGACCGGAATCTCAAACGTGGACCCGGCTAGCGTTTCACCTTGTACGACTGGCGCGTCGCTGGCTCTGTTGATAATTCGGGACGCTTGGCTCGTGTTTTGAGTTGTCGGCGTTCCGATAATGCCCTCGGCGTTAATTGATCGCTTGACTGTATTGCCTAAGTCCTTACCGGCTTCGACTGCGACGTCGCTTGCTCGGTCGATACCGATTGCTAGGCCTGGCGGAATCATTTTCCCGATTTCGTCACGGAACCACCTAGACGGCGAGTGAATACCCAAAAGCCCGGTAACTTTGTCTTTGATCGTGTTAACTACGTTGCCGATTGCTTTACCAACTGCACCTATCATACTGGAAACCCCGTTAATCAACCCTTGAATGATATTCTTACCGATATCAACTAGGTTAATGTCGCCGATCGACTTAAAGAACCCTTTAATCGCGTCGATTTTTCCGGATACGATTGACGCTGCCGCGCTTAGAACATTTGAAAATGTATCTTTGATCCCGTTTAAAATTGAGCTTGTGATCTGTTTGATCCCGTTCCATACCTGGGACCAATCGCCCTTAATGGCGCCAGTGATAACTTTAATCACGCCCTGGATCACGCCCATGACTGTCTTGATAACAGTCTGAATCTGGTTCATGACTAGCTTAACGACTGCCTGGATCGTAGAAAGCGTAGACTGGAATGTTGCCTTAATGGCTGCCCAGGCTACCTTAGTCAGTGCCATTATAGCACTACCAAAAGTGTTCCACCATGCCTGTATCGCGGTCAGTGCCACGGATACGACGCCCTGGATCACGGCCATAGCTGTAGAAAATACTACCTGGATCGTAGCCCAAACCATTTGAGCCGTCGATAAGATAAGCTGCTGGTTCTCTTGCCACCATGACAATAGGCTACCAAAGACGCTCTGAACGAACGAACTTATGGCGGATATGATCGGCTGCATGAATGCTTGTATCGCGGTCCACGCGGCTATCACTGCGTTTCTAAAGCCCTCGTTCGTGTTCCATAGGTAAACGATCGCTGCTGCGAACGCAATAATCGCGGTCACGATCAAAGCGAACGGGTTGGCGGCCATTGTTACCTTAAGTAAATCAAAGCCAGCTTTAAGTCCGTCGATCGCTGCTTTTACCTGGTTAATGATCGCGACTACTGTGAAGAAAGTCGCAAAGGCAGCGGCCACGCCAGCCAGTACGATACCAAAAAGCCTAAATGCTTCGGCGTTCTGCTGGACAAACGCAATCAAAGGCTGCAGCCAGGCCGACACGCGCTGGATAGCTGGTACGATCAAGTCCATACTGTCAACAATAGCCCCCATGGCAGTATTAATCAATACCTTAAGGCTGTCGATATTTTGCGCGATCGTCTTACCGGTGAGCTTCTGCGTGATCTCGTCAAGCTTGGTTATCATGTTAGCGACGTTTTTCGCTACGGCGTTGCGTAGGTTGCCGAATGACGTCGCGATCCCCATAGAATTCTCTTTTGCTAACCCGGCAAGCATTCCTGTACCGGTACCTAGTTTGATAATCTGGTCGTTAAATTCCTCGAACGTTACTTCTCCGGACTGTAGCGCTGCATATAGGTCACGCTGCGCCGACTTACCGGTATACCCCATAGCTTCGGCGGTCTTTTGCAAAGCTAGCGGCATGGTTTCTTGTAACGTCTTCCAGCTTTCTAGGTCGACGGTACCAGTCGATAGCATTTGGTTAAACTGTTGCGTCCCCCGGGCTGCGTCGTCTGCGCTGGCCCCGGACGCTAGAAAGGCGTTATTCAAACCGATAACAGTATCGGTCGATCGATCTAAGTCCCCCGTGATCGCGGTCATTTGTTGCGTGCTGGCTACGACGTCGTCTAGCTTCGTAGGCAACCCGTCGATCCCGTCGGATAACTTGCCGATCGACTTCTTACTATCTTCGGCGCTGAAACCCAAAGCGTTCATAACTTTAGGGAACTTCTGCATAGTGTCAAATCGGCTTATCGCGCTGTCAAGGGACCCCTTGATCGCGTCGATCGCTGCGCCAGCGATTTTCATAAGCCCAAAAGATTTTATAAGCGAACCTATGCCGACGTTCGCTTTCTGTGGCGCTTGTCCTAACCGGTCAAATTGGTCAGTTAAATCGGCGATACCCTTTGCCACGGAACCGTCTTCGAGTACTACCTCGATACTTACTTTTCCGTCCGCGGCCATTTAATCACGC
>ENA-OXEB01000243-OXEB01000243.1-human-gut-metagenome-genome-assembly--contig:-NODE-243-length-24790-cov-20.8703_pt1 | contig 24790 bp, 5 predicted proteins | sample MGYA00249353_ERZ652239 | MGnify/ENA primary metagenome ERZ652239 (study PRJEB26925, sample SAMN05826586) | human gut metagenome | biome: ENVO:2100002; feature: ENVO:00000062; material: ENVO:00002003... | reverse complement strand
AGTGAGTATCTTAAATGAAAAGATATACGTAATAGTACTTAAACTATAGTATTGAGTACTATTGTTTTATGTTAGAAGTGTAGATGATTTTTTATGTCTATTACTTCTTCTTTTATTTTGTTTTTATATGAGGCTATAAACAGAATGCGTAACCGGTAGAATCGGTAGTTCGTGAGAAAGGAATAACATGAATCGAATTTATAATGTAATTTGGAGTAAAGCTAAAAATTGCTACGTTGTAGTATCTGAGTTAGTTAAGAGTGGTGGCGGTAAAGCTAGTGTGAATTCTGCAAGAACGAGCATTACTTTCCGTGCAGCTTTATGTGCTTTTGCTATTACGGGTTGTTTAGTATCGGGAATTGCAGAAGCAAATGTAATACAAGGTCCTGGTGCGGCTGCTACTGGTAGCAATAGCGTTGCCGTCGGTGATAATGCGAAATCCGCAGGTGCTAAGTCTGTGGCTGTAGGTAATGACGCGACTACATTAGCGACAAGTGAAAATGGTATTGCCATCGGTAATGGTGCAAAGGCTGAAGGTCAACAACGAGTGAAGGTTCCGTATCCTGCGGGTACTATTGCTATCGGTCAAGGGTCAGTTGCAAAGGAAAATGGCGATATTGTAATAGGTCGTCAAGCGAAGAGCACGATTTCCAAGTATCATCAACAACCTGGATCCGGTGCAGTTGTAATGGGTGCGGAAGCGGCTTCTTATGGTTCTCGTGGCGACGTAGTCATCGGTGCTGCAGCGGAAGCTAATATAATTAGAAAGAATGCTACTGTTGATAGTGACGGACAGCTGTTTTCACAATCTGTAGCTATCGGTAGCGTAGCGAAGGTATATGGTACTCAATCTATCGCTATCGGCGGTGATGTGAGATCTATCGGGCAATCCTCTATCGCTATCGGCGGTGATGATATCGATAAGGCAAAGCCTGATTTATATAAGGCTATTCCTGATTTAGCGGTGCCAGGTACGCAGAAAAACTTTAACCGTGAAGTGGCTGCGTTGCATCCAGGTGGATTGGGTACAGCAGCTCTTAATGATAGTAAGAACTATGTAAATACTGCATCTATCGGAAATGCCAGCCTTGCTATTGGTATGATGACGCAGTCTTTAGGCACGGGTTCTAATGCTATCGGTGCTAACTCCTTGTCAAAAGGTGTGGCTAGCACCGCTATCGGTGCTATGGCTCGTAGCTGGGGGAATAACTCTCTTGCTATTGGTAGTCAGGCTGGTGCTTATGGGGAGAAATCCACAGCTCTTGGCGATACAAATACAGTGGGCTTTGATATGACGAATGCAACTCTATCCGGTGCATCCGCAGGTGCTCTTGGTAAAGGCAATAAGGTTTACGGTAATAATGCATATGCTATCGGTAGTGATAATACGGTAGGGACTGCTACTGTTACAGAAATTACAGAAGCTAATGGCGATAAAATTAAAAAGGTTACTGCTGGTACAGTTAAAGGTAATACGGCGGGTGCGTTTGGTTATAAAAACACCATTACAACGGATAATTCCTATGCAGTAGGTAATAACTCTACTATTTCCGGTGACAATGGCATGGTTCTAGGTAATAGTGCTACTGTAACAGGGGCTAACGGTTTAGCTCTTGGTAATAATACGAAAGTAGCTAATGACAATGCCGTAGCTATCGGTAATGGCTCTGAAACAGCAGCGGCTGTGGCTACTCCTTCTGCAACAATCAATGGGGCAACTCATAACTTTGCAGGCACAAATCCTGCTTCCACAGTAAGTGTAGGCAAGGCAGGCATGGAACGGACTGTTACTAATGTAGCGGCTGGTCGTATTTCTGCTACATCCACGGATGCTATCAATGGCAGCCAATTGTTCGCAGTTAAAACGGAAGTGGAAAAAGGCGTATCTTATGCAGGTGATGTAAAAGCTGCAGCAGCTGCAGACAATAAATTCACTCGTAAATTAGGAGAACAGACTAATGTTGTAGGCGGTGTAACCGACGCAACTAAATTGACAGATAACAATATCGGTGTCGTTTCCAATGGAACTGATACGCTAAATATTAAATTGGCTAAAACATTGACTGGTTTGGACAGCGTTACAGCTGGCGGCACTACTATCAATAACGGCGGTTTGACCGTAGATGGTAAAAACTATGTATCTCCAAACGGTATCAATGCAAACAACCAAAAGATTACCAATGTAGCTGATGGTACTAACTCTAATGATGCGGTTAACTATGGTCAATTACAAAATGTGATTAATTCTATCGATAAAGCGCCTACTGTGAAAGCAAAAGATGCAAATGTAACTGTAACAGAAGGTACAAATGCAGCAGGTGGTAAGGAATATATTGTTGGATTAGGCAATACAATCAATGTTGGTACTGCACATCCTGTAACTGTAGATGGTAATGCAGGACATGTAACAGGCCTTCAAAATACAGACTGGAATGTAGACAATCCTGTGGCTGTTCCTGGTCGCGCTGCTACAGAAGATCAGTTGAAAAAGGTTAACGATACAGTTAATACAAATAAGGATCAAATCGACAAAAATAAACAAGCAATCGCTGATAACAAACAAAATATCACAACAAATGCCGGTAATATTGCTAATAATACGCAAAATATCGCAAAGAATGCTGGTGATATCGTTACTATCAATAAAACTATTGAAAAAGGTTTGAACTTTGATGGGGACTCTGGTGCAACAATCAATAAGAAATTAGGTGATACGGTTGCTGTTAAAGGCGGTGCTACAGGTACATTGTCTGACAACAATATCGGTGTTGTATCCGACGGTACAGGTACTTTGAATGTAAAATTGGCTAAAACATTGACTGGTTTGGATAGCGTTACAGCTGGTAATACTACTATCAATAACGGCGGTTTGACCGTAGATGGTAAGAATTATGTATCTCCAAATGGTATCAATGCTAATGACCAAAAGATCACCAATGTAGCTAATGGCGACGTGGCTGCTAACTCTAAAGATGCTGTAAACGGCGGTCAATTACATCAAGTTAAGCAAGATCTTGGTGACCAAATTACGAATACCAAGAATGACTTAAATAATAAAATTGATAATACTAAAACAGACCTTATCAATAAAGGCCTTCGTTTTAACGCGGATAATGACGATGAAAAAACGAATAAATTAGGCTCTAAAGTAACTGTAAACGGTGATGACAACATCACTACAGAAATTACTCAAACTGGTGATGATACTAAGATTGCTCTTAAATTAAACAAAAATCTTAATGTTACATCTGTTACTGCTACGGACACTGTGAAAGCAGGGGACGTAACAATGGGTAAACAAGCTGATGGTGCGAACCCTGGTAATACAGGCAACTATATTACTGGTCTTGATAATAAGACTTGGGATCCAGGTAATGTTGTATCTGGTCGTGCCGCAACAGAAGACCAATTGAAACAAGCTTTGGCAAATCAAACTGCAACAGGCCTTAAATTTGATGCCAATGTAGGCGGTGTACAAACTAGTAAATTAGGTTCTACAGTAATCGTACAAGGCGAAGGTAAAGCTGCTGATAGTGACTATAGCGGTGAAAATATCAAGACTTTCATCAAACAAGATGCAGCAACAGGTAACACGACCATTGACGTGAAGATGAGCAAAAATCTTAAAGCTGAATCTGTAAAAGTTGGCAAAGGTGATGATAAGGATGGTGTATCTATCACAGGTCCAGATGGTGCGAACGGTACAGATGGCAAGGTAGGCATTACTGGTAAAGACGGTAAAGAAGCTGTATCTATGTCCGGCAAAGACGGTGTAGGTCACATCGGTCTTAATGGTAAAGACGGCCGTAGTGCGGATATCTCTGCTGAAAAAGGCGACCCTGATATCGAAGGCAACGAAATCACGCGTATTAAATACCAAGACGAAAATGGTAAAACACACCAAGTGGCAACCAAAGACGATGGTATGAAATACGGTGGCGATAGTGGTGCCGTGATCAACAAAAAGCTTAACGAACAAGTAAACGTAATCGGTGGTATTACTGATGCTAGCAAGTTGACTACTGAAGATAATTTAGGTGTCGTATCCGATGGTAGCAATAACCTCAAGGTTCGTATGGCAAAAGACTTAAAAGGTCTTGAAACAGTAACAACTAAAGATGCTGCAGGCAACACTACAGTTGTAAATGGTGGCGGCATGAAAATTACACCTGCTAGCGGTAACCCTGTGAGTCTAACTAAAGATGGTTTGGATAATGGTGGTAACAAGATTACGAATGTAGCTGCTGGTACAGCTCCAACTGATGCAGTTAATAAATCTCAATTGGATCAAGCTGCAGCTGCTGCGACTACGACGGTAACAGCGGGCGATAATATTAAGGTTACGCCAAGCGACAATCCGAATGGTTCTAAAAACTATGAAGTAAGTCTTAAAGACCAAGTAACATTGGGCTCCGATCCGAAGAAACAAATCGCTATCGATGGCAATGCAGGCACAATCAAAGCTGGCGACAAGGTTGAAATCGACGGCGATAAAGGGACTATTAAAGTTGGTAAAGATGGTCAAGATGGCGTATCCATTACAGGCCCAGATACGGCGAACGGCACAGACGGCAAGGTAGGCGTTACTGGTAAAGACGGTAAAGATGCTGTATCCATGTCTGGTAAAGACGGTGTAGGTCACATCGGTCTTAATGGTAAGGACGGTCGTAGTGCTGATATTTCTGTTGAAAAAGGTGACCCTGATATCGAAGGCAACGAAATCACGCGTATTAAATACCAAGACGAAAATGGTAAAACCCACCAAGTGGCAACTAAAGACGATGGTATGAAATACGGTGGCGATAGCGGTGCGGTGATTAACAAAAAGCTTAATGAACAAGTAAACGTAATCGGCGGTATTACTGATGCTAGCAAGTTGACTACAGAAGATAATTTAGGTGTTGTATCCGACGGTACTGGCAACCTCAAGGTTCGTATGGCTAAAGACTTGAAAGGTCTTGAAACAGTAACCACTAAGGACGCTGCGGGCAACACCACAGTTGTGAACGGTGGCGGTGTAACAATTACACCTGCTAGCGGTAATGCAGTAAGCCTTACTAAAGATGGCCTTAACAACGGTGGTAATACAATTACCAATGTTGCGGCTGGTGTAAACGGCACTGATGCGGTTAACGTAAATCAATTAAAAGGTGCAACAGATAAGATGGCGAATGCAATCAATGCTGTAGCGGGCGAAACACAACGTGTAGGCGCACATGCAGCGGCTATGGCTGCGTTGAAACCAATTCAATACGATCCATTGGAGCCAACTCAAGTAATGGCTGGTGTTGGTAATTACAGAGGTGAAACTGCGGCGGCGTTAGGTGTTGCACATTACTCTGCAGAAGACACAATGTTCCATGTAGGCGTATCTGTTGGTGGTCATCATAATATGGTGAATGCTGGTGTAACTCACAAATTCGGTAACTCCGATGCGAAGAAAGCGATTCCAGAACGTTATAAAGGTGGCCCTATCAGCTCTGTTTATGTGTTGCAAGATGAGGTAACAGCATTGAAAGCTGAAAATGCACGCATGCAAGAAAGCCTTAACGAATTGTCTTCTGTGAAGGCTGATAATGCACGTATGCAACAACGTATTGATGAATTATCCTCTGTGAAGGAAGATAATGAACAAATGAAGGCTCAAATTGCATTGTTGATGCAACAAGCAGGGCTTACAAAGTAAATTTGACTTGATTAAATGGGTTATTTAGTATACTCTAGTCATGTAAGAATCATGTAAGGAATATGAAAGCCGCCCTTTGGGAGGCGGCTCATCATAAGGAGGAAGTATGAAATTCAAAACATTTATGCCTGTATTGGCACTTGCTTGTGTGTGCGCGGTAGGTCAAGCGGATGCGGCTCAAGACCGATTGATGATGCCAGAACAACCGGCTGAACCATTGAATGTGCTTGAAACAGAAGCGGCACTTTCCGTACCTAGCGAAGAAGTTCGCGATGTAGTGAATGCTTTCACACAATTCCAATTGGACCAAAAGGGTAAACGTATCATGGACGATTCTCGTGTTATGACCGGTCAAGAACGTTACCGTAATAATGTGTTGTACTACATGAACGTTCGTCGTAGCTGGTACATCGTGAGTCATCGTTATAAAAATGACAGCTATGGGCGTTTGGCGTTAGATCGTTTGTATAACGATTATAAACAGTTCTTTACAGAACATGCGACTGTATCTGAAGATGCTAAATTGGACTATGCGCAACAAATCATCGATATCTTGGATCGCAATACAGCCAATGTACATGATGATGAATTGCGTTTCTACATGAACGAAATGGTGATCTTCAGCTTGAACGAAGCTATGAAAGACGGCAATAATCGCGTGAAACCTGTGGATGAAAAAGCAGTTCCTGCGATGGACGAACTTCACACAGTGGATCTTCGTAAAGCGATTAATGCACCAACAATTCAATAATTTTAGATTATCCAATTATAAGAATTAAGTGTTGTTGTGTTGTATTGTATTTCTTATAATTGTATGACCGATAAAAAATATCGGGGTGTTGTTTGTATTAACAATACCCCGATATTTTTATGCATATAATTTTGCAATCAATGTGATTCGCTGACCTTGAATCACCTTATATGTAATTTTTTTTACGATGGCCGTAAAGTTGTGATGCAGAAATTGTAACTGATCGTTAGGTTGAACGTCCGCATCATATGTGAATACGCCTTCTTCCCCATTAAAGCGACCTTTGATTGTGAAAGTTTGATTATCTCGTGTAACTACGATATCTTCTTCGGTAACCGTATTTGGTTTATCTATATTTTGTTGTAAGATATTGAGTTCTGACATAGATTTCTTCCTCCTTTCTGCTTTCAGTATAACAATAAAAATTAAAAAACACATGGAGTAATCGTATAAATTGTTTTTATACACATATGCTCTATTTCTATAAAGCCTATAAAGCCCGCCGATACGCCTTTAGAGGGACTTGGAATAAAAAAAGGAATGAAGGCGATTTGAATTTCACCTGTCATTCCTTTTACTATATAATAAAATGCTACCTTTATTGATTGTGCAATAGTTAATTGGCTTAAGTAGGTATGTAGTAATTGTGTACGTACATTGAGTCAAAATGGCAGAAACACTGTACGATATCCGTTTATGAAAAGATATCATTCTATTATATGGTCTATCATAAATCAGAATGATGAAGAGAAAATAAATTGGTTATATATGATGTGATATTGGCACATAATTATGGAGAGTTTGGTATTATTTATGAAAGTAGGTGAATAATAGTTAAAAAAAATACAGTGTTTATGCAGAATATTCAGTATATTTAATTATATCGAAATTATTAATAACTTAAACACAAAAGTTTTATGAAAATAAAATGAAAAAAAGTTTACTTTTCCTGTAATATGTGGTATTTTAGATATACACATTCAAGAATATCGATGAATTCTCAATACATCATCGATCCATCATTGTTATTTCATTAAATATGTAAATAGTTAGTTAGTAAGTTTTATAAGTTTTATAGGAGAAAGATTAATGAATCGAGTATTTAAAGTGATTTGGAATCGCACAAAGGGCTGCTATGTCGTTGTGGCAGAAACAGCAAAAAACATGACGAAACGTTCCTCTTTGTCGGTTGTATTCTCTAAAATGGTAGGTGCTACAGCAGTTGCCGTTATGTTGACAGGCGTTATGATGCCTACGGATGCCTTGGGGGCACCGATTAAAAATGGTGTCGGAGCGACAGCTGAAAACGACGGTGGTATCGCGATTGGTGACAGAACAAATGCTCGCGGTGACTATAGTGTGGCTATGGGTACAGACGCTACTGTTGGTAAAAATGATCCATCTGAATCTGAAAGCCAAAATGGTATCGCTATCGGTCATGGTGCTACAGTAAGTGTTAACCCTGCTACGGCAACACCAGGTATTACAGATAAGAGCGGTGGTATTGCCATCGGTCATGATGCGACAACTAAGGATATCAATACAATTGCTATTGGTACAAGCACTATCGGTCAAGGTGCGCAAGCTGTAGCTATTGGTCGTAATGCGCGCACAATTGCTAATAACGGCGTAGCTATTGGTAACGAAGCACGTGTACAATCCACGAACGGCTTTGCGTTGGGGAACAATGCACGTGCCGGTTTTGATGAAAACAATCAATTGATAGGTCTTGATAATGATCAGGCTTTCGGTTCCAATGCACGTGCTTACGGTGGGTCCTCCATGGCGTTCGGTAATAATGCGAAGGCATCCAAAGGGGGTGCTATTGCTATGGGTAATGGTTCTCAATCTCGAGGTGATTGGGGTGTAGCCATCGGTAATGGTGCAAAAGCATTGGCACAAGGTGCTCGCGCAATCGGTGCTAACTCTACAGCTGATGCTACTAATGCTGCTGCTATGGGTTGGGATAGTGTGGCTAGCGGTGAGGCTTCTATTGCTATCGGTGAGACGGCAAAAGCGACTGCAAATAATTCTATTGCTATGAGTAAAGCTGCAATCGCAGCTGCAGATGATTCCATTGCCATCGGTAAAAATGCATCAGTTGATGCGAATCAACAACGATCGATTGCATTAGGTGCTAACTCCAAGACTGATAATGTAGTAAGCACACCAAATCAATTGGTAAATGGCTTATGGTATAAAAACTATGCCGGCGGCTCTGCTGACTCTACACTTAGCGTGGGTAGTGATACGCTAAAACGTACTATCACAAATGTGGCTGCAGGTCGTGTGAATGCACAATCTACAGATGCAATTAACGGTAGCCAATTATATGGTGTTGCCAATACCTTGGGTAATTTAGCAAGCACTACAAAAGGTATTTTAGGTGGCAATGCAGCGCTTGACCCTGATACTGGCAACTTGTCGATGAGCAATATCGGTAACACTGGTAAAAGCACGATTCATGATGCTATTAAATTCAATAAAGACACTATAGATAAAGGTCTTAACTTTGATGCTAATACAGGTGGTGCTAAAAACAACTTATTAGGTTCTAAAGTTACCATCAAGGGTGACGGCAGCAATATCAATGCCGCAATTACACAAGCCAATGGTGATACAACTATCAACATGACTTTGGGTAATACTATTAAAGTAGGTACAGCAAACCCTGTAACGATTGACGGCACTACAGGTCATGTAACAGGCCTTCAAAATAAGGATTGGAATGTAGATAGTCCTGTGGCTGTATCTGGTCGCGCCGCTACAGAAGATCAGTTGAAAAAGGTTAATGATAAAGTTAACACTAATAAGGCTCAAATTGACAAGAATAAACAAGATATCGCTGATAATAAGCAAAATATCACAAACAATGCCAATAATATCGCTCAAAATAAGCAAGACATCTCCAATATTAATACAAAAATTAATAAAGGTTTGAACTTTGCTGGTGATACAGGTACTGTAAGCAACAGACAATTAGGCGATACAGTTACTGTTAAAGGCGGTGCTACAGGCACATTATCCGACGGTAATATCGGTGTTGAATCCGACGGCAATGGCACATTGAATGTGAAACTAGCTAAAACATTGACTGGTTTGGATAGCGTTACAGCAGGTGGTACTACTATCAATAACGGTGGTTTGACTGTAGGCGGTAAAACGTATGTGTCTCCATCAGGTCTCAATGCGAATAATCAAAAGATCACTAATGTTGCTAATGGTAGCGACCCTAATGATGCAGTTAACTATAGCCAATTACAAGCTGCTATCGGTGGTACAGCTAAAGCATCCACTGTAAAACCAAAAGATGCAAATATAACTGTAACAGAAGCTACAAATGCTAATGGGGGCAAAGAATTTACTGTTGGTTTAGGCAATAAAATTACCGTAGGTACTGCAAACCCTGTAACTGTAGACGGTGATGCTGGTCATGTAACAGGCCTTACAAATACAGATTGGGATGTAGACAATCCTGTAGCTGTACATGGTCGCGGTGCTACAGAAGATCAGTTGAAAAAGGTTAACGATAAAGTTAACACTAATAAAACCGCTATCGATAAAAATGCTGGAGATATTACTACTAATAAGCAAAATATCACAAAAAATGCTGGCGACATTGCAAATAACAAAAATGATATCGCTAAAAACAAGCAAGATATCTCCACTATTAATACAACCATTAGTAAAGGCTTGAATTTTGCTGGCGATACTGGTGCTGTAAGTAATCGACAATTAGGTGATACAGTTACTGTTAAAGGCGGTGCTACAGGCACATTGTCCGACGGTAATATCGGTGTTGAATCCGACGGCAATGGCACATTGAATGTGAAATTAGCTAAAACATTGACTGGCTTGGACAGCGTTGCAGCTGGTAATACTAAGATTGATAACGGCGGTTTGACTGTAGGTGGTAAGAACTATGTATCTCCAACAGGTATCAATGCGAACGATCAAAAGATTACCAATGTTGCTGATGGTACTGTAGGTGCAGGTAGCAAAGACGCTGTAAACGGCGGTCAATTGCACGATGCCAAAAACGAATTAAATACTAATATCAGTAATGCTAAAACTGAACTTATCAATAAAGGCCTTCGTTTCAACGCTGATAATAACGATGAAAAAACGAACAAACTTGGTTCTAAAGTAACAGTAAATGGTGATGGTAATATCACTACTGAAATTACGCAAACTGGTGATGATACTACAATCGGCGTTAAATTGAACAAAAATCTTAATGTTCAAACATTGACGGCTACAGATACTGTGAAAGCCGGCGGTGTAACAATGGGTAAACACGCTGATTCTAACAACTATGTAACTGGTCTTGATAATAAAGATTGGGATGTGAATACAACTAATCCTGTAAGCGGTCGCGCTGCTACAGAAGATCAATTGAAAAAGATTAGTGATGTTGTTAAGAACCAAGGTGCTGCTGCTACAGATTACCGTTTGGTGAAAAATGCTGCTGCTGCAGATGGTGCTTATACAGTTGATTCTAACGGTGATGTTGACTTGACTGTAGAAGATAAAAACCATGCAGGTACAAAAGAAACCGTTAAGATTAAGGACGTTGCGTCTAAATCTAGCCTTGATAAATTAAATGATCGTGCTGTTAAGTATGACTTGGATCCTGCTGGCAGTCCAGATTACACAAAAGTAACTTATGAAGGTCCTACCTATACTAATAAAACTGGTGGCACTCATGTAACAAACGTGGCGTATGCTACAGGTAACGATGGTAGCGAAGCGGTTAATGTGGATTACTTGAAAGATAAAATCAAAGATAGTGAAGACGCATTAACTAATAAAGGTTTGAAATTCGACGCTAACAGTGGCGGCGTAAAAACTAATAAACTTGGCTCTACAGTAACTGTTAAGGGTGAAGGTAATGATGCTGATGCTAACTACAGCGGTGAAAACCTTAAAACTTTCATCACACAAGATCAAGATGGTAACACAACTATCGATGTAAAGATGAACAAAAACCTCAAAGCTAATAGTGTGGCTATTGCTGGTAAAAACGGTCAAGACGGCGTTACACTTAAAGGTGGCGACGCTAAAAACGGTGTAGATGGTACAAGCATTAATCGTTTAGTGACTGAAGATAAAGATGGCAATACACATACGCTTGCAACCCTTGATGATGGTATGATGTACGGCGGCGATACAGGCAATGTAATTAAAAAGAAACTTAACAATCAAGTGAATGTTAAGGGCGGTATCTCCGATGAAAGCAAATTAGCTACTGAAGACAACATCGGTGTTGTTTCCGACGGTTCTGATACATTGAAATTGCGCTTGGCGAAAGAATTGAAAGGCTTGACGTCTGCTACTTTCACAAACGGCGGCAATAATACTGTTATCAATGGTGATGGCATGACCATCAATCGTGCTGGCGGCGATGCAGTAAGTCTTACAAAAGACGGCTTAAATAACGGCGGTAACAAGATTACGAATGTTGCTGATGGCACGGACCCTAACGATGCAGTTAATAAATCTCAATTGGATAAAGCTACAGCAGCTGCATCTACAACGGTATCGGCAGGTAATAATATTACTGTGACACCTAGCACCAATGCGAATGGTTCCAAGAACTATGAAGTAAGTCTTAAAGACAAAGTGACATTGGGCTCTGATGCTACGAAACAAATCGCAATGGATGGTACTACAGGTACTATCAAGGCTGGTGATAAAGTTACAATCGATGGCAATAAAGGTACGATTAAAGCTGGCAATGTAACAATTGATGGTGAAAATGGTACCATTAAAGCTGGTGACAAGGTAACTATCGATGGTAAAGATGGTAAGATTGCAGCAGGCAAGGTATCTGTTGATGGTAAAGACGGTTATGTGACAGGTCTAGAAAACAAAGATTGGGATCCTGACAACATCACAAGCGGTCGTGCTGCTACAGAAGATCAATTGCAAAAATCTCACAAATCCTTGGATAACAAGATTAATAACTTAGGTGATGAAATCACGAAAAAAGGTATGAATTTCGCTGGTAATACAGGTGAATTCCACCGTGATTTAGGCCAAAAGGTTACTATCAAAGGTGAAGGTACAGAGTCTGACGATAAATACTCCGGCGAAAATATTAAAACAGTAGCCGACCAAGATGGTAATGTTAATATCAAGATGGCGAAAAACCTTAAGACTGACAGCTTAACTACCGATAAGGTGAAAGTTGGCAAAAACGGTAAGGACGGCGTATCCATTACAGGCCCTAACGGTGCTGACGGTACAGACGGCAAGGTAGGTATCACAGGCAAAGACGGTAAAGATGCTGTATCCATGTCCGGCAAAGACGGTGTTGGTCATATCGGTTTAACTGGCAAAGACGGCCGTAATGCGGATATTACCGTTGATAAAGGTGATCCAGACTTAGACGGTAACAACATCACTCGTATTAAGTACCAAGACGAAAACGGTAAGACCCACCAAGTGGCAACTAAAGACGATGGTATGAAATACGGTGGCGATAGCGGTTCCGTAATCAAGAAAAAGCTTAACGAACAAGTTAATGTAGTGGGTGGCATTACTGATGCTAGCAAGTTAACTACAGAAGACAATTTAGGTGTCGTATCCGATGGTACTGGCAACCTTAAGGTTCGTATGGCAAAAGACTTGAAAGGCCTTGAAACAGTAACAACTAAGGATGCTGCAGGTAATACGACAGTTATGAACGGTGGCGGTGTAACAATCACACCTGCTAGCGGTAATGCTGTAAGTCTTACTAAAGATGGCCTCAACAACGGCGGTAATACAATTACCAATGTAGGCCCTGGCGTAAACGGCACGGATGCAGTTAACGTAAATCAATTGAAAGGTGCTACAGATGGGTTAGCTAATGCTATTAACTCCGTAGCGGGCGAAACACAACGTGTAGGCGCACATGCAGCGGCTATGTCTGCATTGAAACCGATTCAATATGATCCATTGGAACCAACTCAAGTGATGGCTGGTATCGGTAATTACAGAGGTGAAACTGCGGCGGCTCTTGGCGTTGCACATTACACAGCAGAAGATACAATGTTCCATGTAGGCGTATCTGTTGGTAGCCACCATAACATGGTGAATGCTGGTGTAACTCGTAAATTCGGTACTTCCGATGCGAAGAAAGCAGTTCCTGAACGTTACAAAGGAGGCCCTATCAGCTCCATGTACGTAATGCAAGATGAAATGACTGCTTTGAAAGCTAAATACGAAAAAGTACAACGCGACAATGAAGAAATGAGAGCACAAATTGCATTATTGATGCAACAAGCGGGCTTGAAATAATATGAAATAACATATTGATACGGCAGTGCTTATAAAAGGCGCCAAAAGCGAAATGCTTTTGGTGCCTTTTTGCATGCAAGAAATAGATGCAATGGTTGTTATGAGCATATATATGTCATGATTAACTTGTAAGATAATCGAAATAGGTGAGTAACAATTGGATCATAATAGTTTACTAAGGTGAAATACATTTTTTTCATGAAGTTAATTTTATGCGAAAAAATTAGTACATTTAGCATATTCATAAGGTATATAGCGGAGTTTTTGTATATTCATAAATATTTATGATTTGGAAGTGAGTGTAGAGTGAAAAATTTTTTACTTTTACCATAGAATATGATATGTTTAATATGATATGCATCGGTAAATAGCCATATATTAACTGTATTTTTACTTTTTAAAATAGTTATAAAATATTTTATTATATTCATATAATCTGATAGTTTTATGCAAGGAGTAAGACGAGATGAACCGAATTTTTAAAGTAATCTGGAGTCGTACAAAAGGATGTTATGTCGTTGTGGCTGAAACAGCGAAAAATATGTCGAAACGTTCGACAATGACATCGGTATTTGCCAAGATGTCAGGGCCTGTAATTGCTGTGGCTTTGTGTATGTCCGTGATGTCCCCAATGATCGTGCATGGGAGTACTATTGTGCAAGGGGCCGGCGCTCAAGCTAAAAATGGTACTGTAGCGATAGGTGACAATAGTACAGCATTGGCAGATAACAGTGTGGCATTGGGTACAGGTGCTACTGTTACAAAAGCAAATAGGGCTGGTGTTGGTAATGTACAAGGTGTTGCCATCGGAAGAAATGCAAACGTTGAAGTAAATAATGGTGTTGCTATCGGTAATTTGACAAAAGTAGCTTCTTTAAATGGCTTTGCCCTTGGTAATACATCCTGGGCTGGATACGATGAGGCCGGTAACTATGTGGGTGCCGATAATGATCAGGCATTTGGTACCAATGCCAGAGCTTGGGGTGGATCCTCCATGGCATTTGGTAATAATGCTAAAGCCGCTGCCGGTGGGGCCGTTGCAATGGGTAACGGATCGCAGGCAAGAGGTAAATGGGCCGTTGCAATCGGTAATAATGCACAAGCTAAGGGTGAAGGGTCTCGTGCTATTGGTGTAAATTCCTATGCAGTAGGACTCAATTCTATTGCAATGGGCTGGGAAAGTAATGCCCGTGAGGATTCTTCTTTAGCTATTGGTACAGATTCTGATTCAGTTCAGAAAAATAGTATTGCCATCGGTAATCGTGCAGTTAGCTATGCAGAGGATAGTGTTACTCTCGGTAGAAATACGACGGTAAATAAAAATCATAATCGCTCAGTTGCGTTAGGTACTAATTCTGCGACTGCGGATACTCATAGTACACCGAATCAACTTGTAAATGGTTTGTGGTATAAGAATTTAGCTGGTGGCAATGCGGATTCTACTGTTAGTATCGGTAATGATACGGTAAAACGTACGATTACCAATGTGGCAGCAGGGCGTATGAATTCTTCGTCTACAGATGCTATTAATGGTAGTCAGCTATATGCCGTAGCAAATAGCTTAGGCAATTTAGCCACTACTACTAAAAATATCCTTGGCGGTAATGCGGCGCTCGATCCTGATACCGGTAAATTAACGATGAGTGATATCGGCTTTACAGGTAAAAGCACGATCCACGATGCTATTAGATATAATAAGGACAATATCGATAAAGGATTGTTCTTTTATGGTGATAACTTTGTTCAGAACCAAGTAAAATTAGGTGACACAGTAAGAATAAAAGGTGGCGCTACCGGTGCTTTGGCTGACAACAATATTGGGGTTCAAGCAGACGGAAATGGCACACTAAATGTGAAATTGGCTAAAAAAATAACTGGTTTGGATAGCGTAACAGCAGGAACTGCTACGATTGATAATAAAGGGGTGTCTGTAGGCGGTAAACTCTATGTGTCAACAGGTGGTCTTAATGCCAATAATCAACAGCTTAGAGGTGTTGCAGACGGTAGCGGTAGTCAGGATGCAGTTAACTACGGTCAGTTGCAACGCGCAATTAACGGTACAGCTAAAGAAGCCATAGTAAAAGCAAATGATGATGGTAATATTACGATAAAAGAAAACTCAACGGCGAAAGGTGGTAAGGAGTATACTGTTGGCTTAAATTATAAGATTACTGTAGGGAAAGGGGCGGCCTCGCATCCTGTAACCATAGATAGTGGTACAGGAACGGTCACAGGTCTTACCAATACATCATGGAATGTAAATAATCCAGCACCTGTTACAGGACGTGCTGCTACGGAAGATCAGTTAAAGCGGGTTAATGAGAGAGTTAATTCCAATCAGTATTTTATTAATCAAAATACGCAGAATATCTCAGATAACTCAAGCCGTATTGGTGCCAATGCACGAAATATCACAAAAATACAAGGTGATATTACTACTAATAAGAATGATATTAACACTATCAATAATACTCTTGAAAAAGGGCTCTATTTTAGCAGCGATACAGGTGCTTCGATTAAGAGAAAATTAGGTGATACTTTAGTCATTAAAGGCGGTGCTACAGGGGCATTATCCGATAATAATATTGGTGTTGTATCCGATGGTACCGGTAGATTGACTGTAAAGTTGGCAAAATATTTAACAGGATTAGAGAGCGTTAATGCAGGAAATACTACTATTAGTAAAAATGGTTTGAGTGTAGGTGCTAGAACCTATGTAACACCTGATGGCATCAATGCTAATAATCAAAAGATTACTGGTGTTGCTAATGGTATAGCGCCTAACGATGCGGTTAATTTCAGTCAATTACAAAGTGCTATCGGTGGTACTGCAAAGGCGACTACAGTAAAATCAAAGGATGCAAATGTAACCGTAACAGAAGGTACCAATGTGAATGGTGGTAGGGAATACACTGTTGGATTGGGCAATAAACTTGCGGTAGGTACGGCACATCCTGTAACTGTGGACGGAACCGCAGGAACTGTAACAGGACTTACTAATGCTGCTTGGAATGTAAATAATCCACAAGCCGTAACCGGTCGTGCTGCAACGGAAGATCAGTTGAAAACTGTTAATACGCAAGTTAACACAAATAAGGATAAAATAGAGCAAAACACAACTGACATTGCTCAAAATACCACTGATATTGGTAAGAATAAGCAAAATATAGCTAAAAACACCACAGATATAGCTAAAAATACAACCGATATTGGTAAGAACACGACTGATATTGCAAAAAATAAACAAAATATCGCTCAAAATACACAAGATATTACAACTAATAAGAATGCTATCTCTACCATCAATACAACTATTGCTAAAGGTCTAAATTTTGATGGAGACAGCGGTGCTGTAATTAACAAACAGTTGGGCGATAAGCTTAGCATCAAGGGCGGTGCAGCGGCTGCGAATTTGACGGATAATAATATCGGTGTCGTATCTGATGGCAGCACATTAAATGTAAAACTAGCTAAAACATTAACCGGTTTGGATAGCGTAACGGCTGGTGGTACAACGATCAATAGTGGTGGGTTAACCGTAGGTGGTAAGACCTATGTATCTCCGAACGGCATCAATGCAAACGACAAGAAAATAACTAATGTTGCTGATGGTGACGTGGCGGCTAACTCCAAAGAGGCAGTTAACGGCGGTCAACTTCATGCGGCTAAAACCGAATTAAATAACAACATTAATGATGCTAAGACTGAATTAAACAAAAATATCGGTGATACCAAAACTGAACTCAATAAAAATATTAATGACGCTAAAACCGAACTGAACGGCAATATAGATAATGCAAAAACCGAGCTAAACAATAATATATCGACAGCGAAGAATGATGTGATTAATACCGGTCTCAAGTTTGATGCGGATACAGGTGGAACTAAGACCAATAAACTGGGTTCCAAGGTAACGGTAAATGGTGATGATAATATCACAACAGAAATCAGTCAAACTGGTGACGATACTAAGATCGGTCTTAAATTAAAGAAAGATCTCAATGTTACTACTGTTACTGCCGCTGATACTGTGAAAGCTGGCACTGTGACTATGGGCAAACAATCAGGTGGTGCCGGTGGTGCAAACGGTAACTTTGTGACAGGGCTCGATAATAAGTCTTGGAATGCGGATAATCCTCAAGCTGTAAGTGGTCGTGCTGCAACAGAAGATCAGTTGAAATCCGTTAATGATAAGGTCAATACAAATGTAACTAATATCAATAAAGGATTAAACTTTAACGGTGATAGCGGTGCTGCGATTAATAAAAAATTAGGCGACACTGTTACCATTAAAGGTGGTGCTACGGCGGATCTTACAGATAATAATATCGGTGTCGTATCTGATGGCAGCACATTAAATGTGAAGCTGGCTAAAACATTAACCGGTTTGGATAGCGTAACAGCTGGTGGAACAACCATCAATAGTAGTGGTTTAACCGTAGGTGGCAAGACCTATGTAACTCCGAGCGGTATCAATGCAAATAATCAAAAGATTACCGGTCTAGCAAAAGGCACAGACCCTACTGATGCGGTTAATTTTAGCCAGTTACAGGATGCTATCGGTGGAACTGCTAAGGCAAGTACTGTGAAAGCTAAGAACAGCAATATCACTGTAGATGAAGGTACAAACGCAGCTGGCGGTAAGGAATTTACAATCGGACTAGGCGATAAAATCACCTTAGGAACTGCTAATCCTGTATCTGTGGATGGTACTACAGGTACAGTAACTGGCCTTACCAATACTGCTTGGGATGTAGATAATCCACAAGCCGTAACCGGTCGAGCTGCAACAGAAGATCAGTTGAAATCTGTTAATACACAGGTTAATACAAACAAGGATAAAATAGCTCAAAATACAACTGACATTGCTCAAAATGTGACTGATATTGGTAAGAATAAACAAGATATAACTAAGAACAAGGCTGATATTGCTCAAAATACGACTGACATCGGTAAAAATAAGACTGATATTGCACAAAATAAACAAAATATTGCTCAAAATACGCAAGATATTACGACCAATAGAAATGCTATTTCTGCCATCAATACGACTATTGCTAAAGGTCTTAACTTTGATGGAGATAGCGGCGCTGTAATTAACAAACAGTTGGGTGATAAGCTTAGCATCAAGGGCGGTGCAGCGGCTGCTAACTTGACGGACAATAATATTGGTGTCGTATCTGATGGCAGTACGTTAAACGTGAAGTTAGCTAAAACATTAACTGGTTTGGACAGCGTAACAGCTGGTGGCACAATCATCAATAGTGGTGGTTTGACCGTAGGCGGTAAGAATTATGTATCTCCAAATGGCATCAATGCGAATGATCAAAAGATTACCAATGTTGCTAATGGCGATGTGGCGGCTAACTCCAAAGATGCGGTGAACGGCAGTCAATTGCATGACACTAAAACTGAGTTAAATAAAAATATTAGCGATGCTAAGACTGAGTTGAATAAAAATATTGGTGACGCTAAAACTGAACTTACCAACAAAGGCCTTCGTTTTGATGCGGATAATAACGCTGAAAAAACGAATAAACTAGGCTCTAAGGTAACAGTAAACGGCGACGACAATATTACGACGGAAATCACGCAAACCGGTGACGATACGAAGATCGGCCTTAAATTGAAGAAAGATCTTAACGTTACCACTGTTACTGCTACAGAAACTGTGAAAGCCGGTACTGTAACTATGGGTAAACAATCCGATGGTGCAACCCCTGCTAATACGGGGAATTACGTAACAGGTCTTGATAATCAGGCATGGAGCGTAACTAATCCGACTGCTGTCAGCGGACGTGCTGCAACAGAAGATCAATTGAAGACAGTTACTGAAGCTATCAAAACTCAAGGTGCTAATGCAACGGACTTTAGTCTCGTTGAGAATCCTACGGCAGGTTCCAATGGTGACTACACTGTAGATGCCAACGGTGACGTAGCATTGACAGTACAAGATAAGAACCATCCGGATCAAACAAAAACCGTAACGATTAAAGATGTGGCATCTAAATCTGAAGTGGATAAAGGCTTGAACTTTGACGGTGACTCTGGTACGACTATCAACAAGAAGCTAGGTGGTACTGTTGCCATTAAAGGTGGAGCTGCGGCTGCAGATTTAACGGATAATAATATTGGTGTTGTATCCGATGGCACAGGCACATTGAATGTGAAGTTGGCAAAAACATTAACCGGCTTGGACAGTGTAACAGCTGGTGGCACAACCATCAATAGTGGTGGTTTGACCGTAGGCAATAAGACCTATGTATCTCCAAACGGCATCAATGCGAACGACCAAAAGATTACCAATGTTGCTGATGGTAATATTGCTGCTAATTCCAAAGATGCGGTTAACGGCGGTCAATTACATGACGCTAAAACTGAGTTAAATAAAAATATTAGTGATGCTAAGACTGAACTTACCAATAAAGGCCTTCGTTTTGACGCAGATAATAATGACGAAAAAACGAATAAACTAGGCTCCAAGGTAACAGTAAACGGCGACGACAATATTACGACGGAAATCACGCAAACCGGTGACGATACGAAGATCGGTCTTAAATTGAAGAAAAATCTTAATGTTACATCTGTTACTGCAGCGGAAACTGTGAAAGCTGGCACTGTAACGATGGGTAAACAATCCGATGGTGCAACTCCTGCTAATATGGGCAACTATGTAACTGGTCTTGATAATAAGGATTGGAGTATTGATAACCCTACAATTGCATCTGGCCGTGCAGCAACGGAAGACCAGTTGAAAACAGTTAGTGACGAAGTTAAGAAACAAGGCGCTAGTGCAACGGACTTCAGTCTTGTTGCTAATCCTGCGACAGGCTCCAATGGTGACTACACTGTAGATGCTAACGGTGACGTAGCATTGACCGTACAGGATAAGAACCATCCGGCTCAAACAAAAACCGTAACGATTAAGGATGTGGCGTCAAAATCCGAAGTGGATAAAGGCTTGAACTTTGATGGTGATTCCGGTACGACGATTAATAAAAAGTTGGGTGGTACTGTTGTCATTAAAGGCGGAGCTACGGCTACAGATTTAACGGATAATAATATTGGCGTTGTATCTGATGGCACAGGCACACTAAATGTGAAGTTAGCTAAAACATTGACTGGTTTAGACAGCGTAACAGCTGGTGGTACAACCATTAATAGTGGTGGTTTAACAGTAGGCAATAAGACTTATGTATCTCCAAATGGCATCAATGCAAACGACCAAAAGATTACCAATGTTGCTGATGGTAATATTGCTGCTAATTCTAAAGATGCGGTTAACGGCGGTCAATTGCATGACGCTAAATCTGAATTAAATAAAAATATTAGCGATACTAAGACCGAGTTGAATAAAAATATCAGTGATACCAAAACTGAACTCAACAATAATATTAATGACGCTAAGACTGAACTGACCAATAAAGGCCTTCGTTTTAATGCTGATAATAACGATGAAAAAACGAACAAGCTAGGCTCTAAGGTAACAGTAAACGGCGACGACAATATTACGACAGAAATCACGCAAACCGGTGAAGATACGAAAATCGGTCTTAAGTTGAAGAAAGATCTTAACGTTACATCTGTTACGGCTACGGAAACTGTGAAAGCTGGCACTGTAACCATGGGTAAACAATCCGATGGTGCAACCCCTGGTAATACGGGCAACTACATAACAGGTCTTGATAATAAGACTTGGAATGCAGGTAATGTCGTATCCGGCCGTGCTGCAACAGAGGACCAATTGAAACAAGCCTTGGCAGGTCAAACTGATACAGGCCTTAAATTCAATGCCAATGTAGGCGGTGTACAAACTAATAAATTAGGCTCTACTATCACTGTTCAAGGTGAAGGCAAAGCTGCTGATGCCGACTATAGTGGTGATAATATTAAGACTTTCATCAAACAAGATGCTGCAACAGGTAATACAACAATTGATGTAAAAATGAACAAAAACCTTAAGGCTGAATCTGTGAAAGTCGGCAAAGACGGTAAGGACGGCGTATCTCTTACAGGTCCGGATGCGGCGAATGGCACCAACGGTAAAGTAGCTGTTACGGATAAAAACGGCAAGGATGCTGTGTCTATGTCGGGTAAAGACGGTGTAGGTCACATCGGTTTAACTGGTAAAGATGGTCGCAGTGCGGATATTATCGCTGATAAAGGCGCTGCTGATGTTAATGGAAATGAAATCACGCGCATTAAATACCAAGATGAAAATGGCACAACCCATCAAGTGGCAACCAAAGATGATGGCATGGCATATGGTGGCGACTCCGGTACTACCATCAAGAAGAAACTTAATGAACAATTGGACATTAAGGGTGGTGTCACCAATGAATCTGAGTTGACTGAAAACAATATCGGTGTTATTAGCAAAAATAATATCCTTAATGTTCGTTTAGCAAAAAATCTGAAAGGTCTAGATTCCATAACTTTCAACAATGGCAATAATGGTGCAAACGGTAAAACCGTTGTTAATGGTGAAGGCATGACCGTTCAAGATAAGGATGGCAACCCGTTGACTGCTATTACAAAGGACGGCGTGAAGATTACCAATGGTCCATCTATGACGAAAGATGGTATTGATGCAGCCGGCAATAAGATTACAAACGTAGCTGACGGTACAAATCCTAAGGATGCGGTTAATAAATCCCAATTGGATAAAGCCGCAGCAGCAGCTACTACAACAGTAACGGCAGGTAATAATGTCCAAGTAGATAAGACCACTAATGCGGACGGTTCTACAAATTACAAAGTGGGTCTTAAAGACCAAGTAACGATGGGGACTGATCCTACGAAACAAATTGCGATGGATGGTACAACAGGCACTATCAAAGCCGGTGACAAGGTTACCATCGATGGCAACAAAGGCACTATTAAAGCCGGTGATAAAGTTGAAATCGATGGTGATAAGGGTACAATCAAGGCCGGTAATGTGGCGATTGACGGTACAAACGGTACAATTAAGGCTGGCGACAAGGTAACTATTGATGGTAAAGATGGTAAGATTGCAGCAGGTAAAGTATCTGTTGATGGCAAGGACGGTCATGTGACAGGTTTGGAAAACAAAGATTGGGATCCTAACAATATCACAAGCGGTCGTGCTGCTACAGAAGATCAATTGCAAAAATCTCACAAATCCTTGGATAATAAGATTAATAACTTAGGTGATGACATTACGAAGAAAGGTATGGATTTTGCCGGTAATACAGGCAATTTCCACCGTGATTTAGGTCAAAAGGTTACTATCAAAGGTGAAGGTCAAGGGGCTGATAGTGATTATTCCGGTGAAAATATCAAAACAGTAGCCGAAAATGGTAATGTTACTATTAAAATGGCTAAGAATCTTAAGACCGATAGCGTTACTACCAAAACGGTCACTGCCGATACGGTTAATACTGATAAGGTGAAAGTTGGCAAAAACGGTCAAGATGGCGTTTCCATTACAGGTCCAGACGCTGCGAATGGTACAGATGGTAAAGTAGCTATTACAGGTAAAGACGGTAAAGATGCTGTATCTATGTCTGGCAAGGACGGCGTTGGTCATATCGGTTTAACTGGCAAAGATGGTCGCAATGCAGATATGATTGCTGATAAGGGCGATTCTGATCTAGGCGGTAATGCTATTACTCGTATTAAGTACCAAGATGAACAGGGCAAGACACATCAAGTGGCAACCAAAGACGATGGTATGAAATACGGTGGTGATTTCGGTAATGTGATTAACAAAAAGCTTAACGAACAGGTAAATGTAATCGGTGGTATTACTGATGCTAGCAAGTTGACTACAGAAGATAATGTAGGTGTTGTATCTGACGGCACTAATCTTAAAGTTCGTATGGCGAAAGATTTGAAAGGTCTTACGTCAGTAACGACTAAGGATGCCGCAGGTAACTCTACGGTTGTGAACGGCAGTGGCATAACCATTACTCCTGCTAGCGGTAACATTGTAAGCCTTACTAAAGATGGATTGAATAACGGTGGTAAAACAATTAGCAATGTAGGTCCTGGTGTAAACGGCACGGATGCGGTTAACGTAAATCAATTGAAAGGAGTTACAGAGGGCATGGCCAATGCTATTAATTCCGTGGCGGGCGAAACGCAACGTGTAGGTGCTCATGCGGCGGCTATGTCTGCGTTGAAACCGATTCAATATGATCCGTTAGAACCAACTCAAGTGATGGCTGGTATTGGTAATTACAGAGGCGAAACTGCAGCAGCTTTAGGTGTTGCTCACTACACATCGGAAGACACTATGTTCCATGCAGGCGTATCTGTTGGTAGTCGTCATAATATGGTGAATGCTGGTGTAACTCGTAAATTCGGTTCTTCTGATGAGAAGAAGGCTATTCCTGAACGCTACAAGGGCGGTCCTATCAGTTCTATGTACGTAATGCAGGATGAAATGACCGCTTTGAAAGCTGAAAATGCACGCATGAAAGCGCAGGATGAAAAATTAACTGCAGACTATGCGGCATTAAAAGAAGATAATCTTCGTCTACAGAAAGATAACGAAGAAACTAAGCGACAATTGGCTCTTATTATGAGTCGTTTAGGCATGTAATTCATACCTGTTTCATCTTACGTTCATGCGATAAAAAGCGAGCTGATGTACCAGAAAATACCCATGAAAATTAGATGATTTTAACCCTATATGGTATATAAAATGAAAGAACGAAAGTCTACTGTGAAAGGACTTTCGTTCTTTTTTTGTGTTTGACTTCACAAACTTTTCATAATAGTGTATAATACAGAACATATAATTTTAATCGAAAATTATAAATGTGATTAATTTACTATAAAATCATTAGCTTTAGATTATAAGTGTTGTTTGGCCCATTGTTGTAAGGGTTTTTATGATTGAAAATATATTTAAATGAGTAAGAAAATCAATTTTTAAAAGAAGTTTAAAGTTCTGAAAATAAATGAGCGAAATATGAAAAAAATATATTTACATTCATAAACTAATCTGATATTTTATATGTATAGTAATTAAATTTTTGATGAAAATTTTATTATTTTTAGTGTTTTAGTGTTGGTTTTAGAATCCCTTATAAAACTGTGTG
>ENA-OXEB01000230-OXEB01000230.1-human-gut-metagenome-genome-assembly--contig:-NODE-230-length-25652-cov-17.7408_pt1 | contig 25652 bp, 20 predicted proteins | sample MGYA00249353_ERZ652239 | MGnify/ENA primary metagenome ERZ652239 (study PRJEB26925, sample SAMN05826586) | human gut metagenome | biome: ENVO:2100002; feature: ENVO:00000062; material: ENVO:00002003... | reverse complement strand
CCATAACACATATAACCATAAAGATACGTTATATGTATATATTATATACTGAATAGTCATAATCTTACACAAAAAAATACCTTGTATCTAAATTTAGTGAATGTCCCTGATCTGCGATCAGAGCATAAAACACTCAAATAGAGTACAAGGTAATTTACGTAATTAATATAACGCTTTCTTTATTAATTTAATTCTTTCTTGAATAATATAGTTGTATGCTGTTTTCCTCTAAAATGAACCTTATCATACGCCGTAAACCCAAAGGATTCATACATTTTAGGCAACCACGGATGCTCCTTAGCCGTTCCTAATGTAACAATATGTGTTTTAAACTGTTCTTTTAAAAGCTCCTCTGCATAGCCCAAGACTTCCCGTGCATATCCTTTACCTTTGAAAGCTGGCGCCGTTACAAAATGAGCAATATGAGGATATTTATCCGGCGTTGAGTATTTCACCCAAGGCATACAAAACGTAATAGAACTAACTAATTGCCCATCAATATACAAGCCGTATACAGGATAATTTTCAATCCATTCCTTAGATTCCTCTTCCGTAAAATCAATAGCGTCGAAGCTAATAGGATAATCTTTTATAGCTGCGTAACCGTCAATTAATACCTTATGATATTCTGCTGTGTCTGCTACTGTTAATTGTCTAAATTCTTTCATGGTCTTTCCCTCATATCTATATTTTTATTCACAAACTACGAATATTAATTCACTTTATGAAAGCAATTATACACCTATATGTATTTATTTGCAATATAATTACATAAATATTATATGAAATTATAATATCTATAAAGAGGATCTCATATGGAGTGCCATAATATATACACAGAAGAAACTAATAACAAGATAAAACTATTGAGACAAATAAATTATCAACTGCGCCATATTGATAGATTTATATTACGTATTCTATTTTTAATCAAAAAGAATGACACCAACCATAAAATGATTGGTGTCAAAAAATACTTGTAAGATAAAATTGTAATATTTGACGGATAGACAAAATAAATTATGTCTCCTTAATAATAGTATTATACATATAAGGAGACATAACTCAAAATCTTTTTAAAACACTTTTAAAATTATACGTTATAAATGATATACTTACGCCCTATTATTGGACATCCAATCACAATAAAACAGATTTTTTCTCATATGAAAATCTTTCGATTCTATTAACCGCGACCTTTAATAACGCGAACACGTTGAATATCAGGCGTACCATCTTTATGTTTAGAAATAGTATCTACTCTGATACGTTCAAGTTCTGGTTGGAATTCTTTAAGTGCTCTAACCATTTGATCATCGGCGACAGCACCGTTTTGAATAGCCCTGTAAATTAATGCAGCCATTTCATAACGAGTCATCATACGATCTCCACCAAATTTACCGTCTGGATAACCCACAATAATACCATTACCTGCTAATGTCGCCACATAGTCGTATGCCCAATGGTTTTCAGGTATATCTGGGAAAAGTTGCATCTTATCCAAATCCAAGGAGTTGAGCTGTTTCCCCTCAGAAACCTTCATGAGTATGCCCTTCACATTTTCAAGCTCAGCACGAAGATCTTTGATTTCTTTCGCCATTGCTACTCTAGAAGTAGACACATGATTGCCTTGACCGATTTTCATGCTAACACCAGCGTTCAACATATTTTCACCGCCGCCGAAGGAACCACCTACACTAAATAGAGTATCCTCATTTGGACGATAGAATGCACCGATTGAGGCTGCATGAGCATCTTTGTAGTTACCATAGCCTGCAGCGATATCCCATTTATCATCAGGATCGAAATCTAGAGGGTGAAGTGCTGCCAATGCGGCTGCCCCTGCACCAACCCTATTCATACGACTATCAATATTCTTGATATTTCCACCGATTTCTTTTAATTGACTTACATTAACGGCATCCGAATCAGACGTACCTGCTGCAACATTGGTGATTTTCTTATTACCTGCATTGATACCAGTTTCTGTGATGCTAGGACCATTCTTAATTGTCAAGCCATTATTGTTCATTACGGTATTACCAGTTGTTACAGATTTAAATGTCGGTGTATCGATTACAGATACTTTATAGTCTACACCACCAATTGCATTTGTCCCTTTAATTACGCTAATATTGTTACCTTCCGATACGGAAGAGTATTTACCTGCCCCATTAGCTACAGCCTTCAATTGGTCTTCTGTTGCCGCTTGACCACTAGTTATGTTAGCAGGGTCCCAGGTCTTATTAGTCAAATTATTCACTGTACCAGCTGTGCCATTAACAGTTACTTTACCTGCTTGTATTGTTCCTTCAGAACCCTTAATAGAAATTTGCTTATTAGGATCTGTTCCAAGAGTAATATCATCATTGAGGTTTACTTTATAAGTCTTAGATCCATCATTATTAGTTATGGAAGTTACTGTTGTATTTTTACCATTCTCTAGTTTTGTTGTAGCACCAGCTACCGCTTTACTCAATTGACTCACATTTACTGCATCTGTAACATCAGTACCGTCAGCGACATTAGTAATCTTCTTTCCACCCGCATCGATACCAGTCTTAACAATCTTGGGACCACCATTAATAGTCAATCCATCAGTATTCATAACAGTATCACCGGTAGTTACGCTGTTCAAACCTTTCAAGTCCTTAGCTAGACGAACTTTTAAGTTGCTATCACCATCGGATATAACACCGATATTGTCATCAGTAGTCAATTTACTTACATCGGTAATACCACCGACTACATTCACTTGTTCGTTAAGTTTCTTCTTGATAACAGCGCCTGTATCACCGCCATACTTCATACCGTCATCTAAAGTTGCAACATCATGCTTGTCGCCATTCTTTTCTTCGATTACTAAGCGAGTAATATTTTTGCCATCAATACCAGATTTTCCCTCGCCCCCCTTGATAGAAATAGCGTTATTACCATCCTTGCCATTCAAACCAATAGATCCATCTTTACCATTGATAACAACAGCTGAACCATCTTTACCGTTAACTCCGATGGAACCGTCTTTGCCATCAATACCTTTCTTACCAAGGACTAGATCATCATTTACATTAACTTTGTAAGGATTAGCAGCTGAGCCATCACCTTCAACAGTTGTATTTTTACCATCTTTAAGAATAGTCTTACCTGCTGCAATAGCGTCTTTCAGTTGACCAACATTTACTGCATCCGTATTATCAGTACCAGCCGCTACATTAGTAATCTTCTTATTGCCTGCATCGATGCCGTTCTTAAGAATCTTAGGACCACCATTTATAGTCAAGCCATCCGTATTCATAACGGTATCGCCGGTAGTTACACTAATCAGATTTTTCAATTCTTTTGCTAATTTAACATTAAGCGCACCATTTGCAGATACTACACCAATATTGTCATCAGACAATTTATTAGTATCGGCACCACCTTTGATATCTAACTGTTCACCTAATTGTTTATTGATAACAGTTGTATCGTCGCCTTTGAAGTTTAAGCCTTTTACAATGGTTTTATTGATATTTGTAATATCATTTTTATTATTTTTTACACCGTCACTAACATATTTTAATTGGTCTTCTGTTGCTGCTTGACCATGTACAACTGTAGGATTATCGATATCCCATATACGGTTAGTCAATTCATTTACCGTACCGGCGCCAGTTATTTTAACTATTCCGGCCTTAATATCACCTGTTGTACCATGAATTGTAACCTTATTTCCAGCTGTAATCGTACCAGTAGTACCATCTACAACGACTTGTTTATCAGCATCTGAACCGAGAGTAACCTTATCGCCTAATCCAACTGTATATTCTTTACCGCCAGCAGCGTTAACTCCTTCTGTAACGGTTACGTTAGCATCTTTAGCTTTTACAGTTGTTGCTTTGGCTGTACCACCAATGGCGGCATTTAATTGATCCACATTGACAGCATCAGTTCCAGCAGTACCTGCTGCTACATTAGTAATTTTTTGACCACCCGCATTCAAACCATCTTTATTGACATAAGTCTTCCCATTAATAGCCAGGCTACCATCAGGCCCTAAGTTAATATCTTTTTTAAGTTTAACATTTAGTTGAGTGCCATCAGATTCTACACCAATATTATTATCTGTCAAGTCCGCAGAAGCACCACCCTTAATAGATAACTTATCACCCAATTGCTTATTAATATCTGTACCAGTATCACCAGCGAAGTTCAATCCTTTTGCAATAGTAGTATTGATATTTGTGATATTCGTTGTATTCGTATCTTGTTGTACTTTGGATGCGATATCTGTCAATGTAACTTGTTTTTTATCGCCTTTATCATTAGCTACAGTCAATACCATGTTGCCATCACTGTCAACTTTATATTTACCTTGGCTATTTGGATCAGGGTTTGCTACCAAACGATAGTCCCCTTTTCCCACTTCGGTAAATACATTACTCAAATCGACATTGACTTTACCTGTATCGTTACGTTCCAATGTCAACATTTTACCATCATTGGATACACTACCACTTGTAACAAAGTTATTTTTAAGGCCTGTCACATTAGCAATCAAACCATTTGTACCAGTTAGATTTGCAATGCCATCACCATTAGCTTGATAAGTTGCAGTACCGCCGGTCACGTATTTATCCTTTGCATCAACGATACGGTTAATATCTCCGATATTAGCACCATTTGTAATTACATCTCCACCGCTAGCAACGCTTGTAATCTGTTTGTTCCCCGCATTAATACCATCTTTTACGATTTTTGGACCTCCGGTAATAGTCACACCGTCAGTATTCATAACCGTATTACCAGTTGTTACACTAGTCAGATTGTTAAGTTCTTTAGCCAATTTAACATTCAGCGTATTTATTCCATCAGATACTACACCAATATTGTTATCGCTCAATTTAGATACATCTGTTACCCCGCCAACAACATTAGTTTGTGCACCTAGTCTTTGAGTAAATTTATTATCCGTAGCTCCTGCAACCTTTACATCTCCTGCATACACTACGCCTTTATTCACTTCAGTATTCACCGCATATAATTGACTACCATTTATAGCATCGGTAGATGTAGCAGAAAGACGCCCAGCTGCTACGTTAGTAATGGTACGCTCTACACCTGTCTTGCCAACACTCACTGTAGAACTAGGATTAATGCCTGCAAAATTATGTACTTCTCCATTGACCGTTTCAGACGTAGTACCAACTGCTGCTGCAGTTTCAGATCCAGAACCGATAGCTACAGCATTTTCATTCTTTGCATTTGCTTCATTACCGATAGCTACACCATTCTTTACTGTTACGTTAGCCTTATTACCTATCGCAGTACCATTTAATCCAGTAACAGAAGTCGAAGACCCTATGGCAGTGCCATCTACTGCAGTAACATTCGTGAGTCTACCAAGTGCCGTTGCTCCTAAAGCTTTTGCTTTGGCTTGATAGCCAACAGCTGCAGACTGCCCACTCGTAGCATTTGACCATGTTCCAATCGCCACACTAGCATCATCTTCAGCCACCGCATTCGTCCCCATAGCAATAGACCATCTTCCCTTTGCCTGCGCATTACCACCAATTGCATAAGCATAGGTATTTGTAGCTTTCGCTAAATTCCCCATCGCCAAAGAAGATTCTTCTTGAGCATGAGCAACGCTACCAATAGCAATAGCATGAGTCTTATCCGCTTTTGCGTCTCCACCAATAGCAGCAGCATATTCTCCAGAAGCTTTAGCATTTGCACCTACAGCAACTGCATTTTTAGCTGATGCATATGCTACGCCACCAATAGCAGTAGCATTTTGAGCCGTAGCATTTGAGCCTCCACCAAGAGCAGTGGAATATTGAGCCGAAGAATTGCTATGAGCACCTATCGCCAAAGCAACTGTGCCTAAAGACTTAGCATAACCGCCTATTGCCACATTATTAGGATCAGATCCTGTCTCAGTTCCATTTCCCAATGACATACCTGATCCTGTTCCTTCAGGAATTACTGCATGAACAGTGTTCAATGGCAGTGCTATACTTCCCACCAATGCAAGTGCACATAAAACAGTACACGCACTCGTTCCACCACTTCCGCTGATTTTTCCACGATTATTAGCAAATTCCGAAACAACCACATAACATTTTTTCACCCGACTCCAAATGACTTTATAAATCCGGTTCATAACACTCCTCCTAAATTTTTTCTGTTACACTAACTAATTACACTAAAAATACACTATATATATTAAGATAAAAGATATATACTCTCTGCCAAAAACACCTCTTCAAAAACAGGTAAGTATATATTTTAAAATCATTATTACATTATTATTATAATAATAATTCAAGAACCCCAAGATCTTAATTATTATGTAATTCTATTTATAGTGCTAGAAAACAAAATAAGGCTACTTTGATTTGTAAAAGTTTCGCAGAAAAACCATATAAATCAAGGCAGTCTTTTTTAAATTTTATTATAACATAAAGAAAAACATCTGAAAAGGAGCATAAAAGAGGCTTCGTCAAATATTGGGACATTTATCTCACAAATCTTTTTTGATTAAAAGTAGAATACGTATTCACAAAAAAACATATAAGATAATACAAAAGCATATTAGACAAAAAAACAGGATGTATCAAAGATACATCCTGTTTTGAACTTTTACAAACTCTAGAAAAGTTAATTCTATTGATTATTGTATATACGGGAACCGTATACGTCACGTTCGTTTTTAGGTTCGTTGTTAACGCGAACACGTTCAGTTTTATGACGATCGTTATCATCACCAGAAATACGATCGACACGGAAGTGGTTAAGACGAATATTTTGTAATTCAGGACCGAATTCATTCAATGCACGTTTCATGTTTTCGTCAATAGGAGCACCGTTTTGAAGTGCACGGTACAACATAGTAGCGAATTCGTAACGAGTCATCTTAACATCGCCTTTGAATGTGCCATCAGGGTAACCAACAAGGATACCATTACCAGCCAATTGGCTAATATATTGGTAAGCCCAGTGGTTACGAGGAACGTCTGGGAATTCAGCAGTTTTGCTAGGATCAATTGCATGTGGAGTCAAGATTTGTAACAAGTTATTATATTTGTTTTCCATATCTTGAAGACGTGCGTTCAATTCAGCAATTTCACGACCCATAGCTACGCGGGAACGGGATTCTGGGGAACGTTTACCAAGACGAATAGATACACCTGCGTTCAATTGAGTTTCGCCAGTACCTACAGTGCCACCAACGGAGAACATTGTATCTTCGTTAGGACGGTAGAACGCACCCAACGCAGCGGAGTTAGCATTATGGTAGTGACCATAACCAGCAGCAATTGTCCATTTGTCATCTGGGTTGAAGTCCAATGGATGCAATGCAGCCAATGCAGCAGAACCTGCGCCTACTTTGTTAACGCGTCTTTCAACAGTACCAACACGACTAGTCAAGTTCTTAATATTGTTATTAATTTGACCAGGTGTGGAATTGTTGATTTGTGTTTGTAAGTCATTAGCTACGGAATATAATTGGCTACCGTTTACAGCATCTGTAGAAGTAGCGGAGATTTCCCCAGCCGCAACATTTTTAATTTGACGTTCAGCACCAGCTTTACCTACAGACACGGAACCATTAGCTGCAGAACCTACGCCAGCAAAACCACCAAAGGTATGACCAGCGATGGTTGCACTACTTTGAGCTGTAGCTTCACTTGTAGTAGAACCTGTGCCTAATGCGATAGAGTTTAAATGTGTTGCATTTGCATGATCACCGATCGCCATAGCGTAGTCAGCTGTAGCACTCGCATCAGAACCAAATGCATTAGAACGCACATTAGTTGCCTGTGCACCAGCGCCAAATGCTTGAGCATGATCACCAGATGCAAGGGCAGAGGAACCCATAGCAACAGAATGATTATTAGTTGCTTGTGCGCTAGAACCAATCGCATTAGATTTATAGCCAGACGCTAGTGCTTCATAGCCAATAGCTTGTGAGCGAACTTCGGAAGCCTTTGCACGAGTACCAATAGCGGTAGACCATGTACGTTGTGCTTCAGCAGAATGACCAATAGCAATAGATTCATTCATCAACGCTTTGGAAGAATTCCCCATTGCTAATGCAGAGGTACCTGCTGCAGTATTGTTAACACCTATAGCGACAGAATTACTTTTCCAGTCACCAGTTCTCTTTGTAGCATCATCTGGCTCATTTTCATAATCACGATCACGGAAGTTTGCATCAGATTCTTTTACAGTATTACCACTACCATACGCAACTGCATTATTAGCACCTGTAACAACATTAGTGTTGTCCATTACAACAGAAGCAGCGTCTACTGGATTAACATTCGCACCAACAGCAGTGACAGCAGCCAATACAGCAAATGCTAATTTTTTGGAATGTTTCATTTCTCTCATCTTACACCCTCACTAAATTAAAAAATTATCTAAATTACAATACAATTTTTCATTCTCTCTATGTTCCGTCTCTCACCTCGGTCTGAACAGGTGATATTCTAAAATAGCATAAAGAAATACCCCTATATCAGTTTAAGAAAAATTTATATTGTCGATTACTCGCATAGAATATCAAAGTTTTACGATATACACAACCCTTTTTTCTAACACAAATCAAATTAACAAGTTTCTATACCTATCAAAATCCGCTTTATTCCTAGCTTTATAAGGAAATAAATTTTACTCATTATTTTCCCTTATGAGTTAAATTTTTCGCAACTTTGTAAACTTTTCTCATGTAACAAACTGTATAACTTATAAATAAATAACCACCTTATAAGTACGCAAAATATACCTTTTACCCTTATTATATCCCATTCACACTTAATTCATGAATTATATGTGAATTAAACTGTTTTGTATATTTAATCAACAACTTAACATTTTATTATAATTTTATATTTCTATAGCGCCAGTATCTATCAATGCAAATCGGTGCCCCAAAAAACGCTAACGAGAATGTTATGAGAATAAACATGACAAATACAATTTATATTGACTAATATTTTATGTATATGTTTAAAAAAAGAAGGCCCCTATTCTTCATGAAAATACCCCTTTTACTGATTATCCAGTAAAGGGGGTACATATCAAAAATAGGGGTTTTATAACAAGAATCTTTCTTTATTATATGTAATTATGCTAATAAGGCGCTTACAAGTGCTTCTGCTTTATTAAAATCGGATTCTTCTGGGTTCCAGTTGCATTTGATTTCAGGTTCTACTACAGAGAATCCGTATTTAGTCAACTCTTCACGGAGTACCTTTGTAGATTCACCAGACCAACCATAGGTACCAAATACTGCAGCTCTTTTATTTTTAAATTTCAACTCACGCAAGAAATCAAGCCAACCAGCTACGGAAGATAATACGCTATTACCTACTGTTGGGGACCCTACAGCAATAGCTTTAGACTTAAAGACTTCCGTCATGATGTCATTTTTATTGGTTTTACTAATATTGAAAATCTTAACACGTGTATCAGGTGACTGTTTCGCAATTTCTTCGGCAATCTTATGTGCCAACTTCTTGGTGCCGTCCCACATAGTGTCGTATACAATTGTGATTTGATCCTCTTGGTACGCTTGCGACCATTCATAGTATTTTTCTACAATTTGCATTGGATTTTCACGCCAAATCGCGCCATGACTAGTCGCTATGATATCAATTGGCAAGTTAAGCTTTTGAATTTCTTCAACTTTAGCTTTTACCAATGGAGAAAACGGATTCAAGATATTAGCGTAATACTTCATTGCCTCTTCCCATAGACGGCATTGATCGGCCTTGTCGGCCCACAATTCCTCTACAGCGAAATGTTGACCAAATGCATCGTTAGAGAACAAGATATTATCCCCTGTCATGTACGTCGCCATGGAATCAGGCCAGTGAAGCATGCGCATTTCTACGAACACCAAGGACTTTCCGTTCCCAATATCTACGGAATCCCCTGTTTTAACGGTCTTAAAGTTCCATTCAGGGTGATGATATTGGCCAACCAAGGACTTAACAGCATTTTCCGTACAATAAATAGGCGTATTAGGAATCTTTTCCATCAAAGCAGGCAAGGAACCGCTGTGATCCACTTCGCCGTGGTTACATACGATAAAATCAATCGTATTCAAATCAATTTCAGATTCCAAATTATCAATGAACTCAGAGGAATGAGGTTTCCATACAGTATCGATGAGGACCGTCTTCTCCTCTTCAATCAAATAGGCATTTTGGCTAGACCCATTATTAATGGTGTAATCAGAACCGTGAAACTCTTGCAATTCCCAGTCGATTTTACCAACCCATGATACGTTGTTTTTAATGTGCTTTCTCATAATAACCTCCATGTTCTGTGAAAGTAAATATACTCACCTCATATCTTTTAATGAGTCTATAAAGGCCCTCAGATGATAGGAGTTACTTTCACTGGTATTACCCAATATATGGCCCCATGTTGTATCAATGAATACAACACAAATCGGTCATTAACTATGGTTCTATTATACAGACATCACATAATGAAGTCTGTACCTGTAGGTACAGATTTGAGAATTATTATAAAAACCACTCATAGGTAATCACATGCCGTACATTAGTACACATCGATTTCCCATGAGTGGTTACGAGTATATGTAATTATATGATTATTTATTACCCGATTTAGATAGTCCAGGAATAGCTTTATAGATATATAATGCAATATATCCATCAACCAAACTATGAACGATAGTGCCGCCGCCTACAAGAACAAATACAACGTAGATGAGATCAATGTTTGGCATCGTAGTTGTAGTATAGAACAATAGGCATGCTAGTACCTCACCAATAGCGTGAACGATAGCACAAGCAAGGTTAAACGCAACAAAGGATAGAGCCCCTGTTAATACGCCTGGATGATGTTTAATATAGTAAGCCCCCATCAAGGCAAAGATGATATGAGATGCAGCACGCATAACGATAACAATTGGGAAGCCTGCTACAAAGAAGCCGAGCGTAGAACCTATCACGACACAAGCTGCCATCTTACGAGATAAGAACATGGCCAGGAATATAGGAACGTGACTCGCCAATGTATACGATGCCGGTGGGATCACAACTTTCAAAGGCATCACAATAGGAATCATAATGGCTAATGCCATCAATAAAGCAGTAATGGTTAAATTTCGATACATCGAAGAATTCATAAAGGCCTCCTTAAAGAATATCTTGCTATACATCTACCAATATAGCACTCTGATATATGAAGAGCAACTACACATACCGCTAGACGTCCTACAAAAAAGAGAGGGCCTTACAACCCTCTCTTATTTAATTAGACAAATATATTATGATATCTGTATTTTAACACTTATGGTACGATTTTGAAAATGACGTAACTCACGTTAATAACTTTGAGGAATCTTAATTCATTGCTTTTATAAACGTTCGATTACAGCTTGCGCCATTTCTGTGGTACCTACTCGTTTTAAACCTTCGCGGTAGATATCTCCTGTACGGTAACCATCAACGAGCACTTGTTCAACAGCACGTTCAATAGCATCAGCCACTTGAGGTAAATCAAGGGAATGACGGCACATCATAGCGGCGGACAAGATTGTGCCCAACGGGTTCGCTAAGTTTTTGCCCATGATGTCTGGTGCGGAACCGTGGATTGGCTCATACAATGCTGTGCCTGTACCCATGGATGCAGATGGTAAAAGCCCGATAGAACCGGAGATTACAGCGCCTTCGTCAGACAAGATATCGCCGAACAAGTTTGTCGTAACGATAACGTCAAATTGTGCAGGATTTACAACGAGTTGCATCGCTGTGTTATCTACATAGAAGTAATCTGTTGCGATGTCTGGATTAGCAGCCGCTTTCTCTTGCGCGATTTTACGCCACAAACGAGAAGACGCCAATACGTTTGCTTTATCTACGGATACGACCTTTTTGTTACGTTTACGAGCTGTTTCCATAGCGATATCCATGATGCGTTCTACTTCGTAACGGCTGTATGTTTCTTTATCCCAAGCGAACTCATTAGCACCTTCACCTTGTGCCTCTTCACGTTCACCGAAATAAATACCGCCAGTTAACTCACGAACGATGACGAAATCCACATCTTGTACGAGCTCCTTTTTAAGTGGAGAATACTCTTGCAAAGATGGATAAATTTTCACAGGGCGCAAGTTACAGAACAAACCAAGCTCCTTACGAAGACCTAGGATTGCCTTTTCAGGACGGATAGAAGGATCTACATTATCCCATTTTGGACCACCAACAGCACCAAGCAATACAGCATCAGCATTTTTACAAGCCTCGATAGTATCCTCAGTCAAAGGCACACCGTATGCATCAATAGACGCACCGCCCGCTTTCTTATCAATCCAATTAACCTTTACACCGGCTTTCTCAAAAGCCACATCGCACACAGCCTTCGCTGCAGCAATAATCTCAATACCGATACCATCACCAGGAATCAATACAATATTCTTTTCGCTCATCTTACCTCTCCATATAACAAATGCTTACTTGCGGTTTTTCGCAAAGTTCACAAGCCCTCCTGCTGCCGCAATGTCTTGAATGAATTGTGGCAATTCAGTACCTTGGTATTGTTCATTTTTCGTCAAGTTGTACACGATACCTTTAGACAAGTCTACGCCTATAGCATCGCCTGCATCGATACGATCAACTTGTTCACCGATTTCCACAACTGGTAAACCGATGTTGATAGCATTACGGAAGAAAATACGTGCAAAGGAGTGTGCAATGATAACAGGCACGCCTTTGGCTTTAATAACGCCCGGTGCATGTTCACGAGAAGAACCACAACCAAAGTTTTTACCAGCTACCATGATTTCGCCGGCTTTCACATTAGGAGCAAATGTTGTATCAATATCTTCCATCGCATGTTCAGCCAATTCGTTCCAATCAGCAATCGCCAAGTAACGAGCCGGAATGATTACGTCTGTATCTACATCGTCGCCGTAGCGCCAGATTTTCTTGCTTTCAAAATCCATATTAAACCTCCTCAGGGCCTGCAATGCGGCCTAATACAGCACTTGCTGCCGCCACATAAGGGCTTGCCAAATATACTTCAGAATCAACGTGACCCATACGACCACGGAAGTTACGGTTTGTTGTGGAAACTGTGCGTTCCCCTGCAGCCATGATACCCATATAACCGCCTAGGCATGGACCACATGTTGGCGTGGACACAGCGCAATCAGCTTGAATGAAGATGTCTAACAAACCATCTTTCATAGCTTGGTCGTATACATCTTGGGACCCAGGGATTACGATACAACGAACGAATGGAGCCACCTTGCGACCTTTGAAGATTTCCGCAGCTGCTACCAAGTCTTCATAACGGCCATTTGTACAAGAACCGATGATAACTTGATCGATTTTAATATCCTTGTCGATTTCGTTGATGTAATGCGTATTGGATGGCAAATGAGGGAATGCTACAACTGGCTGCAATTTGGACAAATCGATTGTAATAGTTTGGGCATATGCTGCATCAGAATCTGGAGTGATTGGCTCAACAGGGCGATTTACGCGACCTTTGATGTATTCTTCAGTAATTGCGTCGTAAGGGAATACGCCACATTTACCGCCCGCTTCGATAGCCATATTACAAATTGTAAGACGGTCAGCCATAGTCATATGCTGTACGCCTTCGCCGGCGAATTCAAGAGCCATGTAACGAGCGCCGTCTACACCGATTTGACCAATCAAGTCAAGAATTACATCTTTCCCCGTTACCCATTTATTAGGTTTGCCAATAAGCTCAACCTTAATAGTTTCAGGCACTTTGAACCAAGTTTTACCTTCTGCCATAGCAACGCCTGCATCAGTGGAGCCTACGCCTGTGGAGAATGCATTCACCGCACCATATGTACAAGTATGGGAGTCAGCACCGATCATCATTTCACCAGGACCGATAAGCCCTTTTTCTGGCAAAATAACGTGCTCAATACCCATACGACCAACTTCAAAGTAGTTCGTAATGCCATGTTCGCGTACGAAATCACGCATTACTTTCGCTTGTGTAGCAGATTGAATATCTTTATTTGGCGTAAAGTGGTCAGGCACCAAGTAGATTTTATGACGATCAAATACAGGTTTGCCGATTTTTAAGAACTCTTTGCGAGCCGGTGGGAATGTGATGTCGTTCATCAATACCGCGTCCAAATGACACTCGATGATTTGGCCTGGCTTTACAACATCAAGACCCGCGTGGCGAGCCATATTCTTTTCAGTAATGGTCATACCCATATTATTCTTCCTCCTGTTGTTCTAGCTCCATAGCTAGGAATACTGAGTTTACTGCATTAATATATGCATTTACACTTGATTTAACGATATCGGTGCTGATACCACGTCCATGATACAAGCGACCGTTATATTCTACCTTGAGAGTTGCTTCCCCAAGGGCATCTTTACCAGCTGTGATAGCGCGGATTTGGTAATCTTTCAAGCTGATTGGCAAGCCGACCACACGTTCAACCGCTTTAAGGGATGCGTCTACTGGACCATCACCAACGGCAGCATCAGCTTTTTCACCTTCTGGAGTCATGAGACGAACGTCAGCATAGGCATAGCCTTTTTCACCCAATTTGTAATATTGAGCCACGAGTTCAAATGCTTTTTTGTGATGAAGATTATCTACTACGAGGGCTACGATATCATCATCGTATACTTGTTTTTTGCGGTCCGCCAATTCTTTGAATTTACCGAAGAGGTCGTTGATTTTCTCTTCTGTGAAAGATTGGAAGCCAAGTTTTGTCAAATGATCGGCAAAGGCATGACGGCCAGAGTGTTTACCTAATACGAGGTCTGTTTTTTCAGCACCTACAGACTCAGGCGTCATGATTTCATAGGTTTCAGGGTTGCTCATCATACCATGTTGGTGAATACCAGACTCATGAGCAAAGGCGTTAGACCCTACGATTGGTTTATTTGGAGGAACTACAACACCTGTTAAACGGCTCACAAGTTTAGATACTTTCGTAAATTGTTTTGTATCAATATTCACTTGAAGGTCGTCGAAATAATCATGGCGTGTTTTAAGAGCCATAACAACCTCTTCAATTGCTACATTACCTGCACGTTCACCTAGACCATTAATTGTGCCTTCTACTTGACGTGCACCTGCTTTAATAGCAGCTAACGTATTCGCATTGGCAAGGCCTAAGTCGTCATGGCAGTGAACAGAGATGATGGCATTTTCAATACCTGGTGTATGTTCTTTGATGTAACGGATTTTGTCAGCAAACTCATTAGGGTTCATGTAACCTACTGTATCTGGTACGTTAATAATCGTTGCACCACCAGCAATGGCAACACCAAATACTTGGCACGCGAAATCTAAATCAGAGCGTGCTGCATCTTCACCGGAAAACTCGATTTCATCAACTTTATCTTTTGCATACGCCAATACAGATTTAACCTTGTCCAATACTTCTTGGCGAGTCATTTTCAATTTATATTCCATATGAAGTTCGGAAATAGCAATGAATACATGTAAACGGCTACGTTCCGCATCTTTCAACGCATCAATCGCTTTTTGTACGTCCTTTTCATTAGCACGTGCCAACGCACAAATTGTTGCACCTTTTACTTCACGTGCAATCGTTTGTACTGCTTCAAAATCTCCAGGGGATGCAGCTGGGAAGCCAGCCTCGATTACGTCGATGCCGAGGCGTACTAGGCCTTTCGCAATTTCAATTTTTTCAGGAGTTTGTAAAGACACACCTGGTGTTTGTTCCCCATCACGAAGAGTTGTATCGAAGAAATATACGCGATTCTGTTCCATAATAGCCACCTTTTCTATCCTCATAAAACATAACACTTTATTATATCTATCCATCGTGAAAGTTTGTAACATTGCCAATGTCGACACCATATATATCAATGATTTACTAGACTTTCACAAATAAAAAAGCCCCTCAGAACAACCGTCGTTGCTCAAAGGGGCGTTATATTCATAACACGGTACCACCCTAATTGGGACTCGTTTCGGGTATAACGGAACCACCGTCGATGACTACTAACGTTCGCCACCGAAGCTCACGGGAGAGTGTCAGCGTACAACCTCTATTGCCTCGCACCAGCCGGCAACTCTCTGAAAGCAGGATTTGTAAACCTTTATACCCGTTCATCGCTTGATTTAAGATATAAGGGTATTGTACTGTATTCTATAGACTTATGTCAATTAAAATAAAATGAATATGATTTCATAAAACTCATCGTTAGTAGTTAGTCCACTCTAAACTATCAAAATCATTCATAATGAGTTTCTTCTTCTTTACCACTTGGTTCGTTAGCTCAATGCGTTCACTAACAAATGAAATATCTGTATACCATTCCTTTAAATTAGCATACACTTCATTCTCTAAATCAATAATGATAGTTTCTATGGGATCCCAAGTTTTACACTGTACAGATTCCACCATAACCATGCTACTACCTATGAAAGTAACATCTCTACCATAAATCCAAAATGGCAATACCTTATTTTTTATAGCAATAGAGTATATAGCATCCCCATGAGGCGGTTCCGTTTCATATTGCGTGCGTATTTGGTACTTTTCCATAATTTCATTACTACCATTTTCTATATATGGTAGCTTTGAAATCTTGTAATTTTCTGCGTTCATATAAGCTCCATTATTTTTAATATCAATCACAACAAAGAGGACTGTATAACCTTAGTTTGTCACCACTATCTGACAAAGAAGCCCTTGCTAGGACCGCCATCCTTTGCAAGGGCTTCTTTAGTGCATTTAATCAACACTTTGCTCTATTGGTATTTTACCATAAAAAGTAAAATATTATCACTATAAGTAACTTTATTTTTATATATAATATAAAAACCCCTCGGAGTTGTCGCTCCGGGGGATTTTGTAGTTAATTGCACAACTATCAATTGCCTACCTATAATATACTACACCTTTAGTGTTTTTTCAATATTTTACACTGTTAATCATTTCCCTAGCCCGCTCAACAGAAACTGGCTCATTAAATAAGAACACATGACTTTGTCCTTCATGTTCCCAAGATGTTAAGTAAACAGAGTCATCTACCATTCTATAGGTCACGGTCATGCCATTTACAACCTCTGTTTTCTGAGGCACGTAATCCTTATAATCACCTGCAATATTACCAGATACCGCAGATACGCGATATTTAATATACTTTGGCATATCATCTACACGGTCAAAGTATTTTCCTTTTAAAAGCTCATGATAAGCATACACCACCTGTAGCACATCATGATCCACAATAGCTACATGTATAGGGCTGAGCCCCTCTACCCCCATTGGCAACTGAGGATTAAAGTTCAAATGCTGTTTAGCCTCATATACAGTATCAAATACCTCTATTGCCTGCCCCTTACGAGTACTTTTATAATCTATATCAGTCATAGTACAACTACCAAGCCTATCGGGACACGGAAACTCATTTCGGTCACCATAAGGCTGATCATAAATCGAATTACCATTGAGACGAAGCCGCATCAAGTCCTCTGCGGAGACAATATTAATAGAACCTATGAAAGCTAATGCAGACAATGTACATAAAATCTTATTCATAATACAATCCCTTTAAAACATACTATATGTATTAAATAAATTATATCACTAAAGGAAGAGGTGCTCACATAATATTAGTTACATCATGATTCTAAGTCTATAGTCAGTAAATATAAAGAAGATTATAATGATGTACGCATAATTAACATAGCTTGTGCAAGCTTTATTAGATGCACACACAAGTAATCCAACAGTAAAAAATTGCTCAACCATAAGCTGATGCCAAAGACAAGCCTGAGCAAGATTAACTACTAAAATTTCAGTAGTCCATTTTCATCAAACTCAAATTTTGGCCCCCATGCAACTTCCCAGTAATATCCATCCGGATCAGAAAAATAGGCATGATACCCACCCCAGAAAACATCTTGTGGTTCTTTTACAATTCTCCCCCCTGCATTTCGTACTAATTCAATGACACTATCAACATCTTCTTTATGTTCAACATTGTAAGCTAATGTAATTCCAGCAAATCCATCTCCCGTTGGAGGATTGCTTTCATCAATATCTTTTGCTAATTGTTCCAAAGGAAATAGTTCAAATTTTGTCCCTGCCGTATCGAAAAATATTACTGGCGGATTATTTTCTTTACAGTCAGTCTTATATCCCAAACCATCTCTATAAAACTTTATTGATCGTTCCATGTCTCTAACGCCTAAACATATGCAAGTTATCTTATTCATTACTACCTCCATAAGTTCAAATTACATTAATCAGATAAACTAGAATTTGTCAGCTAATAAATTTACTCGCCAATTTGTACACTTGATTTATTTCTTTGCTGTCTAATTTCCAATTATTGAGTTCAGCTCTAATTAATTCAGGAAATTTTTTGCTAATATCCCTTAAAGCATTGCCTACCGATTTTCTGACATATTCACTGGTATCTTCTTTTAGTACAGCAATTCGTCTAATAGCTTCATTAGGGTGGTCTTTGAAATATGGCCTACTTGTCCATATTCTTAATCCCTCTGTAACGGCTCTCCTCGTATTTGGATTATGATTATCTAACCATTCATCAATAATTGGAAGAGCTTTTTCATACCCTGTCTTTCTGCAAAATTCATCAAATGCCTTGGCTAATACTTCCTGCACTCTCCAATTATCATCTTTAGACACTTCATCTCTCATAAATACCAAAATATCTTTTTGCTCTGATAAGTATCCAAAAAGAAATACACCGTACATTCTTACTTGATAGATATCAGATTTATAGGCTAAAAATGCCAACTCCTTGATATATTCAATATCACTAGATTTATAATCGGCCAAGGCTCGTCTTTCTTCCTCTTTGAAGCCATTTTCTATCAAGGAAAACTCTGTTTCTAAACTTCTAATATACGCTTTCAAAGAAACTCACCTCACTTACAATTTCTAATTTGTTTATAACTATCTGATTCTATCTTTTATTCAATAAAGCTACGTTTTCAATATAGCTACATTGTGCCCATTATTGGTGTTCGGCTTTTATTATTAAATTATATCAAAAAATTTTCTCAGTAATCATCATAAATCTATCCTATTTGATAGTATCTATCACAAATCATTCTACTATTCAAAATAATTGTAGGTGCTATAATAAACTCAACAAAAGGAACATGTGCTCATATAATACTAGTTAGCGCACTGTTCTATATAGTTAGTAGTTTATAAAAGGAGACCATCATGACACATACACAAGTAAAAGAACTCGTACAAGCTTTATTAGATGCACCTACAAGCAATCCAACATTAAAAGAATTCGCTCAATCTTGGATCAATGCAGAAGGCAAACCTGAACAAGAAGCACTTACAAAACAACTCGTATCCGTTGCGGAGCAAAACATTGCACTCATCGACGAAACAATCGGCTTTGCAGGCTCTGAACTTGGTACACAAATTCTTGGTGCAGAAGGCGCAGCTAATCTATTACAACACGCTAAAGACATTAAGGCAAAAGGCGCTGAATTTTGCGACTGTCCAGGATGCACAGCATGTAAACACGTTATCGATTTGAAAGCGGAAATTGCATAATAATATATTACGTAAAAAGTGGCTATCAACTTTATGTTGATAACCACTTTTTATATCACTATATGAGATATTAAGTTTATGATATTTCTATCTTTATAGGCATTTGAATTTCAGTAATTATTGGTGTATAGAAGTCTACTTCTGTATCTTTTGTACTCAATGAAATAATTAAGGAGTACCGGATTTTATCATAATATCTCTTTAAACGTTTTCGATTTTTCCACCAACCACTAACAGGATATACGGCTATATCATTTGCATTTGATAAATCGATAGCAGGTACACACATAAAATCAGAATGTATGGATCCAACATTTCTATTATTAACCCCCAAATACCATGACGAAGATCCTAGTTCATTACGCCAATTAGGATCTTCATCTCTTGCAATTTGATTCACCCGTTTTTTAAAATCATCAAGTGACTCCATACTATTCTTAAGTTCAAAGCGCAGCCCGCAAGATTGGTATGTATATTTCTCTTTCCAACCTATATGGCCTGGACTCGGTTCAATATAATATGACAACGTAACTCGTAACTCAACCTCTTCATCACCTAATGATTCTAACACTTCTTTTGGCCAAGGTAATTTATGAATATGAAGTTCATTCGTTACAACCCTTTTATCAAAATCAAAAGGCTGTAATTCTTCTTCGATAATCATATTAACATAATTATTTTTACAAGATATCGCCCGTTCTAGATTTGGAATACCATACCCACAGGTTCGTAACAAACTGCGGATTTCACTTTTTTTAGGTGTTTCTGATAACAAAAACTGTTGTTTCATCTTATCGGTCCATCTAGCAGAGTGTACCATTAGAGCACGTATTGTCTCAGGCCATGCATTAGGGTATTTACAATAAATTTCTGCAGATAATTTAGTTGCTTGAGCCGTTGCAGCACTCGTTGCCCAAATAGTTGAGAATAAATTTTTAGATAACTTATAATTAGTTGTTAGTAGTGATAAATCATCACAATTACTATAAAAATTATCTTTACAGGCTATATTCCCACCATCCATAAGAATTTCAGGTTTTATAGGCCATTTATTATCCCATGAGATTGACGTTCTACTATAAGGAGATAATTCACCAACATCCGCAACAGGATGACAACCTAAAAAATCAATATCATCAATTTGAATTTTAGAATTATATGCTCCAACTGTTAATGCATTCCAAGATTGTCCTGGACTTTGTACACAAGAAACTATATTAACATCAGGATACTTTGTATCTCGTAATTCAGATGGTCCAACATTTCCAGCACTAATATACATTAAACGCTTATTTTCATTATCAGCATCAGATACATTAACACCGGCTATAATCTCATCAATAGCCCCTGACCAAGATGTTGGGAGCCCATTAATAGCCTCAGCTGTTACGGCCATACAAATTGATCTATCCTTATTAGGATTATCAATTTCATTAAGGAGAACCCCTTGAGCCGTAATAGCGCCATATAATTCAGGATTATTCTCCTGATTTCTTAAGATTTTAGAACTTTCAATTCTATAAAATATACTAATAATATCTCGAGATAATAAGGATTGATTTAAATCATGATATAGTGAAACGCCTGCCATACCTGTACCATGACCACCATAATCACTTAAATCACCGTCATCAAAAACAGTATGAATACCATGTTCCTGTATAAAAGGTTCAATTAATGGATGTGCACTAGAAAGTCCAGTATCTAATAAACATATTGTCGCATTACTATTCTCAGGGTGTAGACGACTTTTTATATCATCGACCCAATCATACTGCGCCGTTAAAGATTCTTTAATAAAAAAAGAGTTAGGCTCCTCGCACTTATTTAATTCTGCAATATACTTAGAGCATTGTAACAAAGCAACTAAATCATTATAATTTACAAAAATCAACATAACAATTCGTTCAGGAAAAGTAATATGCTCATCTTTATATGCTATATTAAATTCATCTAATAATAATTTGAACTCAGTAAGTACATCACAATCATTTTGCTTTTCCGTACTTAACCAAACTTCACACCAAATTCTAATATCTGATGTAGGAATATTTTCATGAGGTCCTTGCCAGAAAGACACAACATCTGCTTCCCTAATGCTATCAATACTTCGAACTAAATCATTATTTTTAGGATTACCACCAGTGTCTAATGTTGACTCAAATTGATTGAATTTGCGAATTAAATAAGGTGCTTTATTTTTGGGCACAAATACAGTAGCCTTTGTTAAATCATCTTTTGATTTAACGTTTAATAGTTGTATGCCATACCTTCCATCTTCTAAGGATTTATAATTTAATTCATAGCCCTGTTTTCCTGATACATCGAGATAAAAACCATCTTTTGCCTTCATAGCGGCAACTTGTTTTGGACTAATCGAACTATTAACAATTGATTCCAACTCTTGCTTTAATTTACGTACATGCTCCAAAGGTCGTTCTAGGTCAGGATAGTTGTGTTTCACACGCGACTTTTTTGGTGTTTTATATGGCATCGATTCTTTAGTATTACTTAAAAAAATATTTGCCTTCTCCATCCTTACATTCTAAGCCTCCATGATTCGAGAATATAAGCCTTTATATTTCATAACAGCAATTAAATCAGTTTCATTAAATTGTTTATTATATAAAATAGCTGATTTAAAGCAATCATCACAAGCACTAATAATTTCAGATTGACTTAATCCCTTAGCTGCCTCTATTAAGGATGTATTTATGTTTCCTATATAGTATTTTTTTACTAGTTTCTTCTCAAAAATAGCTCTAATCTCATCTTCTTCAGGCATTGCATAATGTATTACATCATCGAACCGTCTAAACAAAGCTTGATCTAGTAGTCTATGATTATTAGTCGCAGCAATAATAATACTATTAGAATTATCTTGCTCTATAAATTGTAAAAATGAATTTAGTATTCGTCTTGCTTCACCAACCTCGTTATCTAGACTTCGGTTAGCACCTATTGCATCAAATTCATCAAAGAAATAAACGCCCATAGTCTTTTTAATATCTTCAAAAACGAGTCTTAGTTTTGCACTCGTTTCTCCCATAAATTTGGTAACAATTTTATCCATTTGTACCACAAACAAAGGAATTCTTAGTTCAGATGCAATTACAGAAGTGGTGAAAGTTTTTCCCGTACCAGGAGCACCTTCCAATAAAATTTTACGACGATTAGATAAACCATAAGCTTGCAGTTTATCACGATTCTTAAACTCTTCAAGTATACGATTAATTTTAATCTTTTGATTATCAGATACGATTAATTCAGAGATTTTATCATTAGGCAGATACATTTCTAGTAAAGGATTATTATTGATCTGTACAATATTATTAGTGTTCGATAATTTTTCACTTAATTGTTTTAGCTCTCTAGCTACTACCACATGACCTTGACGGGCTTCGTTAGCAGCAATTTGAAGAACAATGGTTTTAAAGCGTGCATTATCTTGCTCTAAATGAGCACGAATTAGACCTTTAATATGTTCAGCACTAGCCATAGTATCACCTCCTCTATTATGTTAGTATCTCACACCACACTTGACAAAGTCAACAAACCATGATGCCAATTAGACCCAGACACTAATTTCTTCATAAAATCGTCATGAAGCGAAAGCTTTATTTTCACAATTTAATTAGATACTTTTAGCATATGAAGGATTTTATAGCACAAAACGATATTAACAATTATAAGCAGCAATGTTATGAACGAATACGCCAAGAGCCAATAGTTTGCCGATATCGCATCATAGATCCAGCAAGTACAATAACCGGCCGTGATGATACCGCTAAAAACGCCCGGTATATACTGTTGCAGCAAAATACTTTGGAATATATGCCCAATCACATGGTATATATACGCTATGATGACGGTGATATAAATGTCAAAGCTTTCAAAATAAATACTCAAGCCCAGCACAATCAACAAGAGTATGAATTCCTGACAGACGATAGCATTGAATCTGAACGGTGTAAACGCGGTCCCTAAGAATTGCTGTTGCAATTTTGGATTCCTTCGCATAAATCTCGGAAATAAAAGAATCTCCTCAAGTTCGTGCACCATAAATATGCTCGGGAATAATAAGAAAAAACTATTCAGATCCATAAGGCGCCTCCTTCATAAATCCGATTAAGTTTAATATGACAGTTTCATCCTATCCCTTTTTCACTTGCACGCGCAGTACCGTCTTCAATTTTGCGGGCTCCACCTTTCGCGCATCGGACAGGTATATTTCCCGATGCCACTCGTCATTAACACGTTGCAAACTATGAGAAGAGCAGAATTCATCTACTTTCATAAACGATTCCGGTTCATTATCATAAGGCCCGACATGCAATATCTGCACGCAATCCCCATCCTCTATCGATTCGAGCCGCACATCCTTAAATCGAAGCAACGTTTTTTTCTTGGACACATTAATAATGGCCGCCTCCAACACGTCAGATGTTACAAAATCAGGTTGTCTGATCATCACCCGATATTGCAGATTATTCTTATCAAACTGCTCCGTATGCTCAATCTGCTTCCAAAGCGCCTCCAGCGGATACACGGTGTAATCAAAGTATCCATCCGGCGTCACGCCCTTTTTCGGCAACATCTTTATCCCGTAGGACAACGAATATAACGCCTCGATATCATCGGCAAAAGCCGCATGATTAGGATCCCCTACGCCGTCCAGCACGAGGAACTTCATGCTCGGCACCGTAATCTGCACCGCCTGCTGCTTCGGACAATACAATTCCTTTTCGTGCTTACGCCATTCATGCTTTACTGCTGTCATAATCAGACCTCTCTTTCTGAAAGAAAACATATGATTTCTTTTATCGTAAGGGAAGATTATGAAAAAAGCGTAAAAGCCTTTAAAAATCATAAATAGTGTTCTCTAAACTATGCTATTCACTATATATTATCTCATCTAATTGTGAATCACTTAACCTACTATATTTTTCACTATAATAATTCGGTAACTCTTTATGATATTCATCTAAAGCATCATTATTTTTCTGCGTATAAGAAGTTACTTTATTATATTGCCAGTGCTTTTCTGAATGACGCAAGCCTTTGATAATCTCTTTTTTAGGAATAGGCTTTCCATCACTCATATATCCACCCTCTTGACGTATTCGTTCAATTATAATCCTGGAAAAATACTGTCCTGTTCCAAACAAATAGTTTTTTCTAAGAATACACTTAGGTACAAGCAATAATTCTTTTCCATCAACACAACATACTGGTGCTTCTAATTCTTCCCAACTTGCTTCTTTTGGATTCCAGCTCCAAAACTTCTTTGTCTTTATACTATTCATTCCATATTTTTTCATTTGCTCTAATGTATATTCATTTAAATGTTTATGTAAAATATTGGTCAATAAATCTGACAATCCATCCTCAGCAAAACCTGGAAGTAGTACTACTAAATCTACAGCCGTTTCTATAGTAGGAATCTTAATAATAAGTTCTTCTAAGGGCTTAAATAATTTAAGTAACCCCTCTGCAGTATTCCCTTTTCCATTATTCCCTGAACCATAGCCTAAATGAGTTGCATTTTGTTCCCTTGCATGTAACAATAATGCTTTCTTTCTTTCTATATTTTTTTCTTTATATGCTTTATAAAGTTCATCAAAAAATGATGCAATAATTTCTTTTGCTTCTTTACACCATTTATTTTTTTTAGTCTCAATCAATACAGGATCAATAAATAGTAAATTATCACTATTTATTGCTATATCTGCAAAATCATAATTAGAATGTCCTTTTATTTTCTTATTACAAATATCTGATACAAACTTTTTCATATGATTTCAAACCTTCTCCCCACAAAAACATATAAAATCACATTATACGCATTTACTTATCTTCTAATTCCTGTAACCATTGTACTAACCTATCTATATATGCATAGATATTATCGATACATTCAATTAAATATTTAAATACCTCCTATACACAAATAATACATTTTATCTCATACTATTATATTTCTACAAATTATCAAAAACTCCTGCATATATAAGTATAATTAATTTATTTTTTCTAATTTTTATACTTTTGATAAATTTTTAGGTTATTAAGCTTTTACAATTATTAAAAC
>ENA-OXEB01000214-OXEB01000214.1-human-gut-metagenome-genome-assembly--contig:-NODE-214-length-27150-cov-11.8423_pt1 | contig 27150 bp, 42 predicted proteins | sample MGYA00249353_ERZ652239 | MGnify/ENA primary metagenome ERZ652239 (study PRJEB26925, sample SAMN05826586) | human gut metagenome | biome: ENVO:2100002; feature: ENVO:00000062; material: ENVO:00002003... | reverse complement strand
GCGGCAATGTGATGTGGACCGCCGATTCCGGGCAGTCCGAGGCCGTGCTCATCGATCCGGCGGCACATGGCGGTCATCGCGAGGAGGATCTGTCTATGCTGCACCTGTTCGGCATGAGCTATCTGAGCGAAATCACCGAGGGCTACCAGTCCGTACATCCGCTGAAGGCCGGATGGCAGGAGCGTATCACGCTCTGGCAGCTCTACCCCATCGCCGGCCATTGCGTCTTCTTCGGCGGCGGCTACGTCAACGAATACCGCTCCATGTGCCGTTCTCTGCTGAAGTGACAGACTTGGCTCCCCTCTCTGAGGGGAGCCAAGAACGCATCCACTCTCAGCTCAGTGCGTCCTTCAACTTGCTGAAGAATCACCATTCATGGGAATGGCGTGATTCCAACGTTTCTGAGGGTTTCATACGGGCTCCAAAATGTTTTTGCCCACATTTTGCCCACATTCTTCCACGCCCGTCTCCACCTGCACTGCGGCGTCGAGCATACGGGCCACATCCATCAGGTCGCTGTCGAACAGATCCGCATACACATCCAACGTCATGCTCGCGTTCTTGTGGCCGAGCATCCGCTGCAGCGCCTTGACGTTCGCCCCGGCGTGCACGGCCAGCGATGCCGCGGTATGGCGCAGGTCATGCGGTGTGGGCCATTCCTCCTTCGGCCAGCCCAGGCGCACCAGCGCGTGATACCACCAGCCGGTCGTCTTCGCCGTGCTCTGCTTCATGATCGGGCCGCCCCGCAGGTCACGGAACACCCTTTCGTCCGGTTCGCGTGCCCCGCATATCGGTTTCAGCGCTTCCATGACGATGAGAGGCATGGGCACGTCGCGTTCCTCGCTGTTCTTCGGAGTGCCCTCGACCCATCTTGCCCCGACGTACACGAGGTTGCCGCCCACATGCAGCACTCCCCGATCGAAGTCCAGGTCACGGGCCTTCAACGCCGCCGCCTCGCCCCAGCGCAATCCGCAGAAGCCCAATGTCAGCACGAGCGCTCGCCGCTCCGCTCCCAGATGCTTTCCTCTGGCGCATTCGTCGGCGAATGCGATCAGCCGGGATATGGTCAGGTACACGCGACGGCTCTTGCGCCTCGGCAGTTTGGGGAGCTCGACGTTTTCACAGGGATTGTCGAGTATGAGCTTGTCCCGCACGGCCATGCGGCAGATGCCGAGCATGGTCTGGTACGGGCGGCTCACGGATGGAGCGCCCGAGTTCTCGATGATGTCGCTGATCCACGCCTGGACCTCGGCGCGGGTGATGGTGCCGATTCGACGATCGGTCCAACGCTCCTCGCAGTAGAGCCTCCATGAGTCGGTGGCGTTGACCCGTGTGGTTTCCTTCCAAAACGGCCATTTTTCCTTCAGCCACTGCTCATACAGGTCTCCGACGAGCCGTTTGCCGCCTTCCGGATCCACGTAGCTGTTGGTTGCCTTGGCGATGGTGACGTGTTCCGCCGCCCAGTTTTCGGCGTCGATTTTACGGCGGAAGCCCCTCTTGTCGGTCTGCGTGCCATCCGGTTTGCGGTAGCGGACGCGATAACGTACTTCGCCTTTCGATGTCTTGTATCTGGTGATGTTCGCCATGATTTTCACTCACTTGTACGGTTTTCCAGTTTTAACGTGTTTTAACCGGTTTTGATGTGTTTTAATGGGATTTGACAAGGGGAAGGGAAATACGTAGGCTATCCCCTTACGCCAAAATCGAAAGGAGGCGGCCATGACCATGACGGATACCGGCGTGAAGCCAATACCGGCGTACGCGCCGTCCGAGGACGGCAAGCCACGCAACGCCGTGGACGAGAAATGGATGCGACTGCACCGCGCGATGATGAACCGTCCGGCACGACTCGCGAAGAAGGCGCAGAAGATTGAGAATAGCGATCGTCACTAGTCGCCTGTGCGACTCCGGCGACCAGCTCGCATTGCGCCGCTTCGTCTGCTGCGAGCCGAACGGCCCGGAGTACGCGATGGACGTGCAGCGCTATATCCGCGGACTCCGCGTCAAGGACGAGCCGGGGATGTACCGGATGGTTCTCCAGTACGGGGAAACCCCGAACGCTCCCATCGTCGGCTTCTGCGAGTTCGGATACGACCCCGCCGCCCTGGAATCCAGTGGTTACGCGATATCGTTCATCGCCACCGCGTTGAGCGAACGTGGCCGGCATCTCGGTGCGATACTGTTGGACTGCGCGCTGCGATGGATGGCGAACGACGCCGCCAGACACGGGCGCACCCCGTACGTGCTTACACAGATCGACCCCCGGAACGAGGCCAGCGTTCACCTTTTCTCCGGCGCGGGCTTCGAGAACGAGGGGCGGGATGAGAACGACCCCGAATTCGACATCTGGTCGAAGGAATTCGAACCGCTCGCCACGGACAGACTCTACTTCTACTCCCCCATCATGATTGACGAGGACGATAAGAACTGACATTTCAGGTATGGCTTCGCCCCGTGTAGGATATGGGGGTGAAGCGTCCTTCTTTCTTGAACTAGCTGGATTCTTCACTCGCCCTATCGGTGTGCAAGACCGGTAGGGCAATTCTCTTTTCTCAAGCAGACACGGGCGCTGCTCCTATGTTCTGTTTCGCGGCGATGGCCTGACTGACGCGATATTCCTCCGCGTCGGGCTCGACCTTGTATTCGACCACGGCCACGTCCTTTTCCTTGAGCTTGTCCAGCACCTCCTGTGGCGTGCAGTAGTAGAACTCCTTGCGCGCGTTGACCTTGTTCACGCGCCTATCCTCGAACTCGTGATGCAGCATAGTCTCCAATGAAACCGCATCCTTGGAGAAGAACAAGGCATGCACGTCAAACTTGAACGGCACCGATGCATCGGACAGCTCACGTACACGATCCATGGGCTCGAGGCGTCGGGTCATACCAATCTTGACCATGCGCCCGCCGAACGCGCCCACGTCGCTGATGACGTACACGTAGCCGGCTCGAATGTTCGCGGCCCGGTAGTCCACATCGTTGATGGACTTGTTGATGTCCGCAAGCTTCGATTCCAGCTTCGCGACCTCCTCCACATCGCCTTTCTCCTTCATCTTCTCGAGCACGTTCTGGTAGTGCTCCTGCTCCTTGCGCAGACGAGCCATCTCGGCTTCGAGCTCCTTCTGAGCCCGCTGCTGTTCGCGCAGTTCGGCACGACGCTCGCGTTCGGCTTCCTTCTCGGCCTGTACCGCCTGCATGTAGCGTGCGGTCAGTTCCAGTTCTTCGATTCGCAACTGCTTGTATTGCCATGTGATGCGCAGGTCGATGAATTGCCCGAATCGATCGATTCGGTCGGAACACCGGTTGAGTCGGGCTATCGATGTTTGCAGATTGCCGGCCTTGACCGTTTTCACGCAGTTCTCGGCTTCGGCGTTATAGAGGCTGAGAGCCATGCGGGACATGTCGTTGAGGAATTTCCTGCCCTTTGCCGCCGAGTTGTTGAAGGTGAAATTCGACGTTACGTGGACCGCGGTCTTGTTCTTGACATGCTGTTTTTGCGCCTGTCGATTGACCGCTAGTTTGGATTGCAAGGACACGGAGTCTTCCGCCGGATTCTTGTAGTCGTAGAATCCCATTTCCTGTAATTCGCCGAATTCCCTGAGATTCAATACGGTTGCGTCAAGCTGGTTCAGTTCGGTTTTCTTCGATGCGATACTGGAATCCAGTGAATGATTTTCGGCATCCAATCGTTGCTTCAGATCCTCACGCTGCTTGATATCCAGTGCACCAAGCTGCATGATCTGCGCATTCAGACGTGCGACTTCCTCGCGGAGCCGCAGTATCTCCTGCTTGCGCCCGAAAAACGGCACATTCCGATCAACGGTCGGAGGAATCGGCTGCTCCATTCGAGCGGCATCAGGGGCATTCCCCGGTTGTTCGGGAATGAAAGTCGTTTGTTCCTGCCGTTGAGGTAGTGCTCCCGGAGGCATGACGCCATCATGGGATGCCTGATATTGCTGAATGATTTCATCCCTTTGTTGGGGAATCGACCGATTCATCCCGTTGCGCGGAGCTGAATGCCTTCCCATGGCTTCTTCTTTCCCTAGGCGGCCACACTGTCGTGCAGCCAGTTTTTGTATGCCCGGATTACCCAGGGCATGACGTTGAGTTCTCGTGCTATGGCACATTCGTCGCCGTCGAAGATAATCTCGGCGGACTGATATTCGAGCTGGTTGACGAGCATGCGTGCGGCCTCCATGTCGGCTCTCCGCTCGGTTGCGGAGTCGCATTTGCATCCTACGTCGTGGTGACGGGCATGACTAATCTCATGTGCGAGCACGCACCGGCGTTGGATTGGTGTGAGCCGGTCGCTGATGAGTATGCGGTTGTTTGCCGCGTCGTAGCCGCCCTCAAGATCTGCCGGCAACGCCAGCTCGTACACGTTGGCCCATTTACGGGCGATGGTCTCCACGTCGATCATGGCATTTCCTCGTATGCTTCCTGCTCACGCTCGATATCACCATGCTTCGCGGCAAGATCAAGAGTCGACGGATCGATAGAATTATCGTCACGCAAAGTGGGGAAATAAATTGAACCATCGTTAATCATGTGGTCAAGGCATAAATCGATTTCCTCAATGACGCCGCGAGTTTCTCGCCCTCGCTTTTGGGGTGAGGCGTTCCGACCCGCTCGTTGCGAAGTTTCGTCATCGAGGAAATGACCGTATTTTAAAAGACAAATCGCAGCAAAAGCAGGGGCTGTAATATTAACCTTATTAGCCGCCCTTTGCTCGGACAGGGTTGGAGAATGGCGAACCATTTTATTACGTATCTCGTTTGGACCGTTAAGCGCGGTTGACACTAAATATTCTGAGACCTTTGCCATGATACTCGGAATCGAATTCAACAATGATTGATTGATTTGTTGTATTACTGGATCGTCGGACATTTTCTTCGGCGGTACGCCCAATAATTCGAAATGATTTCCATTAAGGGCTTTGCGGAGCTCCTCTCTACTAATTGAAGCTCCTCCATCTAATTTGATATCGCCTTCACCAGGAAAAAGATCGGAGAGAACAAGAGATTCTCCCGTCAGTGACTCCAATGACTTGACAAGAATCAGCATGTTGAACAATGAGGCTGCAGAAGCATTTCTTTTCATACCCGAAATGAACCCCGGTGTCCATGTTGCTCCATAGCGCCTCGCTTCAGTCGCGATTTGATCCAACGTCAAGCCTTTGGCGGCTCTCATTGAATCTATATAAGCGTAGATGGCTGCATTAATTCTCATGTTCTCAATTTAACAACACGACACGCCAAAAGGCAAAATACAAGTTGTCATATTGAAACTCTGTGCTACCTTGTTAATCACGTTCTCATAACGACAACTTGTGAAAGGAGGTTTTGATAATGCCGGCAATTGCTATGAGTCCGACTCTCAGCCCCAAGGAGGTGTTTGAGCACTACGGGCTCAAGCCCAATCATCTGGCCCAGCTGCGCTACCAGAAGAAAGGCCCCCGCTACATCCAAGCGACGCCACGAACGGTTTTGTACCGACAAAGCGACATCGAAGATTGGCTGACTGCAAACACGGTGGAGACCGAAGACAGCAAGGAAATGAAAAAGGCATCCGCCGCCACGGATGCCGAGATCAAATGAAAGAAGGTTCAAATGAACAACACCATTCTAACCGACAACAAGGAAATCGAAACCCTCGACCTCCCCTCATGGTGGAGCGACGACTTCCCCTGCGTAGCAACCTTGCTCAAGACCGGGTTCAAGGGGCACCGTCAGCTGTTCGCAGCTGACGTGGATGTCCTCCCCGGCGTCGGCTTCGCGTTCTACGAAGTCCAATGGCTCGACAAAGACGGGTCTTCCTCCGATGGACCCCTTACGACAATCGTTCCATTCAACAACATCGAAAGCATTGAACAGGTAGAAACCGTGGAAGCAGAGGACGGTGGTCTCAAATGAGCAACGCATTGCAGACCCTTCGTTTCGAAGATACGGAGGTCACCGCACTGGACTGCAACACCGACGAGCCGGTGTTCGTCGCCAGCCCCATCGCGAAGAAACTCGCATACGAGAGCGCGAAGGACATGTTGCGCAATCTTGACTCCGATGAAAAGGGTAAGCACATTGTGCCCACCCTTGGAGGAGAACAAGAAATGAGCGTCATCACGCTGCCCGGCCTGATCCACGCCTTGAACAATCGCCGCCCCGGCGCAGTCAAGGACGAGGCCACGCGCAACATGGTCATCCGGTTCCAGCGTTGGGTGAACCACGAACTAGTGCCGACCGTAATGCGCACCGGCAGATACGAGGTGCAGCGTCCGCAACACCTGCTTGAGGCGGCTCACCATGAGCGCATGATGCAAGTCGAACTGTTGAAGGCTTCGCAGGGCATCGTCCACCCGGATTTCCTCGAAGCGAAGACGCGCATCGTGATCGCACGGGAATTGGGGGAACTACCTGAGCTCGACCCGAAGACCCGTCCCCTGTACACACAGGACTATCTACGGGAGAAGAATCTGAGCGCCAAGCAGCTGCGATCGAAGAGTGGCACATTCGGCAAGAAGCTCAAGGCCGCATATCGAGAGCGAAACGGTCGAGACCCACAACGCGCTGATCTGACACTGCCGAACGGTCACATCATTCAGGTCTACGCCTACACGGAAGAAGATCGCCCCTTGTTTGACCGGGCATGGGATGAGCTCAGTCAGAAAGCGGGTGCGTGATGGCCGGCGCTCTCCCTGAGAAAAATCTTCGTCTATCTCTCACCCACCCTATCGTGTCGGACTCTTACAGACATTCCTTCCCCATGGAATTGGTATGTGATCCGAACGATGAGGCCGACCTGTTCCTGACGGTGTTCAAAGCGAAGGTTCCTATGTTCGACTTGTGGTTCGACCTGACGTATTCCACGTTCGACGGGGTGACCGGTTCGTTCTATCCCGATTGGAGCGAATGGACGTTCGGTGACCTGAAGGAAGCGAAGGACGTATTGCACTCCTATCTGGATTCCATCGATGTTCTCCGCGTTTTTTTTGCGGACTACCTGCGGGTATTCGAGTGGGCGTCGACCGTGGACTGGCGCGGCCTGCTCGCCAAGAAGCGTGGTGAATCATGTCCAAGCAGATAGAAGCACAGGACGGTTGGCCCATTGGCAAGGTGGCGGAATTCCTGAATCTTTCGAAGAGCACTCTTTACATCTGGTCTTGCTACGACCGGTGGGGCGGGAAATACCCGCCGGCCCCGAAGCGTATCGGCCGTCGGCTGGTGTGGGATCCACGCGAGGTCATCGACTACCGGAACAACAGGTGCGCCATCACCCGCAAGGAACTGGTCTACGGCAAATAAAGGTTTCCCGGCCCCAATGCCGGGAGAAAAAAGAAATAAGCGGTGCCAGCGTCGCACTGCCAAGGTTCACGCCGGCACCAACATCACCAATCACATTGAAAGGAAGACAAGTGATGTCAAACAACAAGATTAGCGGTATCCACGCCATCGGCGTCGAGGTTCCGGAGGACATGTCGCTGAAGGAGCTCATGGAGCAGCTCCTGAATGATACGGAGGTCGAATTGGAGAAGGATTTGGACGGGGAGACCCGCAAGCCCGAACCACAGTCCGAGGCGGACAAGTGGCAGCGGTATGCGGACATGCTGGGCGACCTGTTCGATATGGCGCATCAGATCGGCTATGACGCCTACATGCAGGGCGACCTGAAGATCATGCGCAAGGTGTTGCAGGTCGAATCCGACGTGGTGGATCTGGCCGGCATCGTGACCACGGAGAAGTCGAGGGCCGTGAAATGAGCATCGAAGCGTTACGCAAAAAGCGGCGCATGCGCCGACCCCGGCCGAGGTTAACGGACGGGCAGAAATCGGCCGTGCTGCTGGCTCTCACGTTCTGCGAGGGTTGGCTGGTCGGTTTCGCCGGCACGCACAGCCGCATCCCAAGTCCGGTGGGTACGCCGCAGTGGATGATAACCGGCTCGCTCGCATTGGCGGTCATCCTGCCGCTCATGTTCGTGGGAATCCTGTTGAAGTGGGGCGGCGATGGAACAGCCAAGTGAGTTCACGCTCTGCCTGCCGGGCGACCCGGTGCCGAAGGGGCGTCCCCGCGTCTACAACGGGCACGCGATGACACCGAAACGCACCGTCAGGGCGGAGGAACGCCTGTTCGCCGAATTCAGGCTCAAATACCCGCAGGCGAAACCATACCAGTGCCCGGTCAGGTTGGAGGCCGAATTCTGGATGAGCCATCGCGGCCGTCCGGATCTCGACAACCTTTTGAAGCTGGTTCTGGACTCCCTGAACGGCGTCGCCTACGTGGACGACGCGCAGGTCGTCGAATCCCATGCCACCAAGCGCATGCCCGACCTATGGGTGTACGGAGCCAAAGGCAAATACCGGAAACGCAAGAGCGGCGACCCATACACGTACTGCGGGCACGAATACGAACCACATCTCTATATCCGAATCAAGCCGCTCCCGGGATGGGAGCCGAACAAGCAAGGAGAACAATCATGAGCAAGCCGATCAACGAACCCCGTCTGGCGCAGCAGGCGCTGATAGCGGACGAGGATCTGAGTTTCGAACTGGCGGCTTTGGTGCCGCCGGCGAACGGCATCACGAACGCGGCCAGCACGTTCATCGACCGGGCGACCAAACTGTTGCTGTCCGACAAGATCATGCTCACCAACGAGCAGCATACGGCCGTCGTGACGGCCATCGCCGTCGCCCAACTGACCGTCAAGGAAGGCGCGGCCATATCGAAGCTGCTGCGCAACCCGGACGCTTCGGCGGACATCATAGCCGGACTGCGACTCACCTCCAAGGACAAGCAGGATGCCCGATAAACGTCTTTGGATGCCGCGTTGCAGGACGTGCGGCCCATTGGGGCCGATAGCCGGCCTGTCCGACGCGATCAGCGCCTGCACCCGGCACGCGAACCAGTACCCGAACCATCAGACGGCGTGGTACCCCACCTACGCCCAGGTCACCGTGAAAGGAAAACCAAATGACTGCGAATGACAACAACGTGTTGACTCCGGATTTCAAGGAAATCGAAACCAAAAACCCCGACGAGGGCCTGCGACAGGGCCTGTTCGAGGCGCAGGCGGCGCGCATCGTCGAACTGCAGGCCGAGATCGCCAGCCGACAGGAGGAAATCGACAATCTCAAATCCCTGATTCTCGACTCGCATCCTGTCGGCACCTACCTGGCCGGCAATCTGAAGGTGCAGGTCAAGCCGGGCGCGCGCCGCATCAACGCCGGCACGTTCGAAAAAGCCTACCCGGCCACCAAGTATCCCGGAGCCTACCAGTTGCGGCCGCGGCCGCTCAGCCAGTTGGAGAAGCTGCTGTCGGCGGACGCGGTGGCCGATTACGCGATGAGCGGCAAGCCTATGGTGGTGGTCTCATGAGCGCGGAACTGTCCAGCTTGGGCATCGCCCAGATCGTGGAAAGCGTTATCGCCGACTACGACCTGCGTGACGAGGACGGCAACGAGCTGACCGTCGACCTGTACGTCATCCGTTCCGAGCAGCTCGACGAGCTGGGCCTCACCGTCGCCAGACGCATCCACAAGGCCATACACGAACTGGAGACGCAAGGCAAGACCGGCTTCCCCGTGCATTCGATGGCCTTCGGCAGCATGCCGGTAACCATCGCGGAGGACGGCGACCGCACCTACACGCTGCGCTTCGAATCGGACGAGGCGGTGGCCATTATACGGCTCAGCCAGACCGCACTGGGCGACATCAAGAAACAGATCGACGACCTTCTCAAGGAAGTGAAGAACCATGAGCATGAATGACGCCATTCTCGCCGTCGCACAAGCCCAACAGCAGGGTGACGCGATACCCGTCGACGTGCCGCCCATGACGCAGTCGGCACCCGGCATGGGCAAGCCGCCAGTCACGCCGAAAACACGGGTGGACACGATGGAGGAACCCAGGTTATGGCCGGAGATCCGCCAGCTCATCGAGGACGACATCCAGAACGCTCCACGCGAACTGCAACGTGAGATAGGCCCATCCGAACTGGGAACGGACTGCGTGCACTGTCTCGCAGCCAAACTGGCGGGCTGGCCGGAGCGACGCTCCCCGGGCTGGCTGCCGTTCATCGGCACATGCGTGCACGCGCATTTCGAGACCATGTTCCGAGAGCTGAACGGGGAGCCGGCGGCCCAGTTCCCGTACACGAGCGAGGACAACGTGCACTGTCTCGCGGAACGGTGGCGCCCGGAGTACCGGGTCACCGTAGGCCGATTGCAGGGCCTCCACGGCGGCTACGACGTCACCGGATCGATCGACCTCTGGGATCGCAAAACCCATAGCACCATCGATTGGAAGATCGTCGGCAACACCACGGTCACGAAGGTCAAGGCGCACGGCCCCAGCCAGCAGTATCGGGTGCAGGCCTCGCTCTACGGCATGGGACTGCAGAACGAGGGCGAGCGGGTGGAACGCAACTGCATCTACTTCCTGCCCCGCAACAAGACCTCGTTGGGTGACGCATTGCCATGGGAGACCAGGTTCGACGCGAAGCCCGGCAAATGGGCGTTGGCCCGAGCCCAACTGCTCGTCAACCTCATGGACATCATCGAACAGGCGGACGGCGCGGAGGTGCGCGACAGCTGGATAAAGCAACTGCCCGCGGCTGGCCCCGACAAGTGCTTCTCATGCAAGGGCCGCGTGTGGCCGGACATGAGCGCGCTCCCCGAGTTCGACGAGAAGCCGTGGCCGGACGTGCCCGACAAATGGCTCCAACTCATCCCCCTAATCGAATCCGAATACCAGTTCACCGAATAACGAAAGGAAACACAATGTTCGGTCAACAACCACAGCAACAGTACGGCTATCCCCAGCAGGGATATCCGCAACAGCAGGCTTACAGCCAGCAGCAGTATGGCGGCTATCAGCCGGCTCCGATGGCTCCGAAGATGAGCGCGGAGCAGATGCTCAACCAGATCGACTCGCAGTCCGGCAAGTCCGCGTTCACGAAGGACAGCATGCCGGGCACGAGGGTGACCGGCATCATCGAGAACGTGACCGCGAACCAGGTGCGTGACTTCCAGACCAAGCAGCCGGCGTTCTGGAACGACGGCTCGCCTCGCCTGCAGGTATTGGTCACCATCGACACCGGCATCATCGACCCGAACGTGGAGGATGATGACGGACGCCGCACCGTCTATATCAAGGGGTGGGGCGTGCAGCGCCGCGCATGGCTGCAGGCATTGCGCAACGCCGGTTTGAAGAAGGCCGGTGAGGTCAAACCGGGCGACCGGTTCACGGCCACGTTCACCGGCTACGGGCCGCAGGGCAATCTGCCACAGCCGCCGAAACTGTTCGAATACGTGATCGAACACCAGTCGCCGGCCGATCTCGCCATGGGCCAGCCCCAGCAGCCCGCACAGCAGCCCTTCCAGCAGCAGCCCCAGCAAAGTTACCCGCAGCAGCAGTACGCCGCACAGCAGGCGGCACAGGCCCCGAATCAGGGGTATCAGCCGGCCCCAACCGACCCGTGGAACCCGCCCGCACAGCAGGGCCAGCAGCAATCTGTTCAGCCTGTGCAGCTCGGCCAGCAGCAGGTGGATCCGATGAAGGTCAACCAGTTGAAGGCGTTGGGCAAGCCGCCGCAGGAGATCGCCGCCTTGTTGGGCGTGCCGGTCGAAGCGGTGACGGCCGTCACCGACCAGGCGCAGCCGCAGAACCACGGCGGCTCGGAACAGCAATTGGAAACCGGTGAATTCTGATGGACGAACTGCTGAAACACCTGCAGAACCAGTGGCTCGAGCTGATGAAAGACATGGATTCCTCGCCTCCGATCAGGACGGTTTCCGTGACGTCGACTCGGAAAGCCTCCAGCTCATGAGCGTGAGACTCGTGCTCCTGGGCTGGCACAAGAGCAAGGATTCCGACAAGGACTGAGTCCAGTCCCGACCGCCGTAGCCGTATCCAAGCGGCCGGCACGCATGCAAAGGCGTGCACGGCACCACACATATTCACATCACATCAAAGGGGTTTCAAGAATGACCGACATCTACGGATACGCGGCAGCCGCGCCACTGTACCGTGCGGCGGGCTGGATGCAGGTCATCCCCCTGCCGGAAGGCCGCAAGACCCCACCACCCAGCGGTTTCACTGGACGCAGCCGCAAACCCGTCACCGACGAGCAGGTGCGGTTCTGGTCGCAGTCGGATCCGACTGCGAACACGGGCATCGTCATCCCCGAAGGCGTATTGGTTCTGGACATCGACGCCGAACAAGGGCACCAGGTCAAGGCAGACGGGGCGAAAGGCATCAGCGAACTCTCTCAGGAACTGGGCATGCTTCCGGCCACGTGGAGCAGCACGGCGCACGGCATCGACAGTCCGGCACGCCACCTGTTCTACAAGGTGCCCGAAGGGCTCGCGTGGAAGGGCGGTGCAATCGAGGGAGTCGACATCCTGCAGCCCGGCCACCGGTATTCCGTGGTCTGGCCGTCGATCCACCCGAGCGGCGAAATGTACTGCTGGTACACGCCAAGCGGCGCATTCTCCGGCACGCTCCCCCATATCGGCGACTTGGCGACACTGCCATGGAAGTGGGTGGACTACCTGCGCAAACCCGACAGAGTGTCGAATTCGACCACTTTAACTCCCTCGTATTCAAGGGAATACGACGACCGCATGTGCAAGGCGGTCAACACGTTCCTCAACAAGACGCTCGCCAACCCGGCAAGCAAAGGCTCAAGGCATGACACCACGCTGCAGGCCGTCTGGGCGTTGGTTAACTTCGCGCAGGAGGGACACCGGGGGGGGGGCTCTCGACGCCATCAACCAATTGAAGCCACGGTTCATCGCCGAGGTGGCCCCCGACCGTCAAGGCAAGGAGCGTGAGGCGGCACGCGAATGGGCCAGCATTCTCAGTGGCGCGATGGAGAAGGCCAACGGCGTGCAATCGCATGTGGATCCGTGCGAGCAGTCGAAGATAGAACGCATGACGCCCGGCGAGTTCAACGAACTCACCCAAAACACGATTGCGAATCAAATGAGGGAAAGTCATCCGCAAGCAGTTCAAAACACTGGAACAATGCCGGTTCAAGCCGGTTCAACACCCGTCGCGCCGGTTCAAAACGGTTCAATGGAAAGTCACGAGGCAAGTAAAAACGCCTCCTCCAGCTGGCAGTTCGAAGACCTCACCCAGCTCGCTTCCGGAATTGAACTGCCGCCCACGCCCACCGTGTTCCAACGAGAGGACGGCCAAGGCCTCTTCTATAGGGGCGCGGTCAACGACCTGCACGGCGAACCCGGCTGCGGCAAAAGCATGATCGCCCAAATCGCCACCGCGCAGGAATTGAAGGCAGACCGTGACGTCATCTACATCGACTACGAGGATTCCGCACGCAACGTGGTCAAACGCCTCCTGCTGCTCGGCGTATCCGGCGAACAGATCATCGGTCACCTGCACTACGTGCGCCCGTCCGCCAAGCCGAGCAGCCCCACCAGTCTCGGCGGCTGGCGCGAAACCCTCGACTACGCCGATACCGCCACGCTCGCCATCATCGACGGCGTCACCAGCTGCCTCGCCTACGCGGGCCTCGACAGCAACAGCGGCGACGACATCGCAGCCTGGTACAACACCATGCCCCGACTCATCTCGGCATGCGGGCCGGCAGTCGTACTCATCGACCACGTCGTCAAGTCCAAAGACAACCGTGGACGCTACGCGGGCGGCAGCATGCAGAAACTCGCCCTCATCGACGGCATCAGCTACAGCGTGGACATGACCAAACCCGTCGGCAAAGGCGTACGCGGCACCATCGTCATCAAAAGCGGCAAAGACCGCATCTCGGAGATCGAGGAGCATTGCGCCGTCAGTTGGAGCGGCAACGGCTCGCACCTGCGCGAAGCCGCCCGCATCGAAATCAACAGCACTGACCCGAAACTCATGCACGTCACCATCGCACGACCCAACATGATGCCCAGCGAAGACCGACAGGCGAAACGTGACGACTTCCGACCCACCGGACTGATGGAACGCATCAGCCGCATGCTGGAGGATTCACTCGAAGAACCGAACCAGTCCGAACTGTTCAAGGCGCTGAAGGAAGACGGTTCCGGAGCGCGCACCGCCGTCATGAGCAAAGCCGTGAGCCTGCTCCTGCAGGAGGGTTTCGTCTCGAACCGCTCCGGACGCAACAATCGTTCGATATTCAAATCCGTCCGACCGTACCGGCAGATAGACGACCCGAAATCCGACGCCTATGTGGACCGTATGAGCAGGGAGGAGGCGAGTGAATCGGATGACGAAAACCACCTCGAAATCTAGTTTTTCCCGTTTTTCCCAGTTTTTCCGAGTTTTTCCCGGAAAAACTGAGCCATCGAGTCTAGTTTTTCCCCACACTCCCCGGACACACTACGTGTGTGTCCGGGTGTGGGAAAAACTACGGCTCGCCCCTCCGGAAAGACCAAAAACACCCCTCAACGACACTAGATTTTCCCAAACCAAAGGAGCCCAAAATGGCACTCACATTCAGAGAGCAAATCGAAGAGACCGCATGGGAACTCGGCAACGGCGAAGGCACAGTGCCCGACCTGCGTCAGCGGTTCGCCGACAATCCCGACACTCCGAACTTCGACCCGGCCAAGGCATTGGAGATGCTGCACATCCTCCAAATCGTCAACTACAAGCAAGTCCCTCAGCATCGAGGCAGACCAGCCCGCAGCCATTTCCTAAAACAATCCGAATACTCGGTGCTCGATTTTGACATTCCGAAGCCAATCCCCCAGGACGAGCGGGAACGACAGACGCGGATTCAGTGGGCCAAGGACTTTCGAACCATCGCCGACTGGCTCGACGCAAACTGTTACACGACGGAGGACTGACTCATGGTCGAACCGATTGACCTCACCCAACAAGCCCTCAACGCATTGGCCTCATCGGGCCTGGGCAACGACAGTCCGGCCGAAGCGTTCGTCATCGGCTACCAAGCCGGCTGGAAGCAGGCAATCGACCTGTGTATTGAAATCGAAACACGACTCAACAAGGAGGAAAACTGATGACCATGCTGCTTGATGAACGATTGCGTGATCTCGCGACGCAGACCCACCTGCTCGAGACGAAGGTGAGTTCTCTCGGCTGGATGGCCGCCGCCGACGTGAAGACGTTGAAATCAATGACCCGCGCCCAGGCGCATCTCATGCTCGCCGAATGCGATCTGCTGGACGCAATCGAAGCGAACGAAAAGGAGGCAACGGAAGAATGATCAACGGGAATCCAACCAATGCCGATTACGTCCGTGTGCTGGAGAAAACCAACCCTTATCTGTTCGAAGGGAAGATTGGCGACCAGTGCGAGCAGGCATTCGCCAACACAGCGTTCGACCCATTGGCTGTCAAGCACGCTTGGGAACGCGGCTATGAGATGGGCGCGCAGGTCATGTCCCGCCGACTCTGGCCGTATCTGACCGACGAGCTCACGCAAGGATGAACCCAATGACTCGCTATGAACATTACGGAATTGAGGGATAGGGGGGGAGACATGAGCGGCAATCTTATCGACCCGCAATCGAGGGGCGTCATGCGATGCTGCAGGAAGAATCAACTCACAAGGATTTCTTGTCAGCTCATCGACCCGCAATCGGGGGGCGTCATGCGATGAGCGGCAAGCAGAAGGCCGGCGAGCGCAAACCCCCATGGCTTCGCGCGTTCATTCCGAAATCAAGTCCTCTCGTGGTCACGGTCTGCGAGGGGTGCGGATTGTACGTGATCGAGGATCGGGAGAGTGTGTGGGAGTCGTGGGATTACGGGTGTGTGGCGGGTGACGACCTGACCGTGGCGATAATCCTCGGCCGCCCGTTGACGCGCGTCACATGGCTGCCATCAGTCGGCTATCCGTTGTTGCGCAGCGTGAGCGGGAGCGCGGGCATCAGGCCGGATGGCCAATACCTCGCCGGGCATACATGCCATTTGGCTCGGGTGAGCGTCAAACCGTTCACGCCGCCGAAAAGAGACCGTCCGCCGGGCAAACCGTGGGGCGGGCCGAGACTGTCGAAACAGGAGATAGCCGAATTCAAACGCATATGGAATATGCCGTATTCGCGGCTCAAATATGAGAAAGCCCCAACCGTGGTCGGCCAGGGCGATGAGATCCAATCATTATTCTAGCCGACCAGCCGGAAGGGGCTCAATGTGAACTGTCAGAACTGCAGGACGATGACCGAAGAGGGGTGTTCGCTGTGCGAGACGTGCGAGATGCGCTTCGCAGGCACATTATTGCGCTTGGCGCGTGATGTCACGCCGTTGCATGACAGCCTCGACGCGACATTGCATCCGGGAGGGCATTCGCCCGTGCGCATCCAGACGGCCATGCCGCCGACACCGATACGACTTGACGTGCTCGATTTGCTGGATCTGCTCGACGCGACGGCGCGTGAACTGTGGCGTTGCCTCGACGGCATCGACGCCTTGGACTGGCGCAAGGATCCGCGCATGGAGGACCTCGAGGCCACGCTCATCGCATGCGCCGGCCATGCACGCCTTGCCACGTTCGCGGACGCGGGATTCTACATGCACGTCATCAACAACCTTGCCCGCAAAGTCGACCTCGCGTTGGATCCTCCCGAGCAGCACAGGGAGATCGGCACGTGCGAACTGTGCGAGACCATGCTCACCGCAGGAACCGCAGACCAGTGGGTCACATGTCCCGTGTGCGGGAGGGAACAGCGAGCGCAGACCGTCAAACTGCGTAGGCTCGAGACGTTGTGTTGGGATGATTCCAAGCGAGGTTCGGCGGCGGAGATAGCCAAGGCGTTCACCGACGCGGGAATCACCGTGCGCAGGGGCACGCTCAACGTGTGGGTCAACCGGGGCAAGCTGTGCAACGGCCCTCAGGGCATCGCCTACTGCGACGTGTACCGGCTCGTGGTCGGAGGTGCAGCTTGACAAAATCGCGACTGTAACCGATGATTGCAGTGGCAGAAGTGTCGAAAAACCCAGTCCGGATGGCTGGGTTTTCGCGTATCTGGCCTTCCTGATTTTGCGTGGCGTCTCCTTTTCGGTTGGCGCTGACGGCGACGCCACGCATCGCAATCGTTCTATGATTGGCTTATGCCAACCGAAGACAGCAAGCAAAACATTCATACGTCGGGATTGTTTGAACCGGGCGCTGATCATTCCGACCGCGTACTCGCGATGCTGCAATCCCGATGGTCGGGCGACCATAAATGCCCCATCTGCGGATGCGAGGACTGGCGAGTGCAGTCCGAATTCGAAATCGAGTCCGGGCGTGTTCGCGGGGGAAACGGCGATGAGACCTTCATATCGCTTCCTCTGGTTCCCGTCATGTGCGGGCACTGCGGATACACGTTTTTCATGAACTCGATGCGCATGACGGTCGCCAATCTCGTCACCGTCGAGGATTCCGATACGGATGGCGAGCATGGCCGCTGAAAAGAAACCCGTGATCCGCCGAGACGTCGAATCGGGTATCGCCCTGCATAAGACGTCACGAGACGAACGGACGGTGGAAATCATGTTCAAGGAGATCGATTCGATTGAACGGCGCGTCAGCGCACTGCATCTGATGCCGCCGTGGTGCGACACCGTATTGGGTGCTGCGTTGGGACTTGTAGTCTCCGCGGTTTTCGGATTGTTCGCGGTTAATGATGGAACGCCGGAATGGGTTCTCATCGGGACATGGGTGCTATTGTTCGTGGGAATCGTATCGGCGATACTGTGCCTGATTTTTAAGCGTAGTATGTCCGATGTCGAAAAATCCCAGAAGAGCCAAATCATCGAGGACATGGAACGATGGAAGGGCGATAAGGATGCCTCTGTGACGGGCAAGGAATTCGTTGATTCACTCATGAAGGAGTACGGCGACGCCAAGGTGTCCGATCTCCAGCGGATTCTGCGCCACTGAGCCTTAGCCAGCCGCTTGCCTCGGGGCGTTTTGCGAAGAGCCCATGCCCCTTCGGATTCAGTCGGGGGAGGTGCCTCATGTCTTCCACCCGCAGCGGCAACCCGCGCAGGGGCAAAGGCTATGCGTATCGGCGCGACCAGCTGTGCCGGCGCGTGTACGCCTATTACGACACCTGTTACATCTGCGGCCGGCCGGTGGACAAATCCCTGCCATGGCCCGACCCGTGGTGCAAGACCGTGGACGAGACCATACCGGTGGCGCGCGGCGGCAGCCCGCTGGACTGGGGCAACGTGGGCCTGGCGCACAACTGGTGCAACCGGGTCAAGGGCACGCGCACACTCGCATGGGCGCGCGCCGAAGTCGCGCGACTGCTCGACCCCAACCGCACGACGGCGACGGCATCGACGACAACGACAAGCGAAGAATCAGCATCGTCGAACCATCTTGCGGCCACGTCGATGCCGTTGACGACCAGCGGCGACTGGTAGACCCCACGGGAGGGGACCCGTCCCGGCCGTCAGACCCGACCCTCGGGGGCAGTCGGGATATCTCCCCGGTCGAAAGCATAAGGCTGAATCCGATAACACTGAAACGGGGTGAGACATGAAATGCGAGCAGTGCGGCGCGGAATTCCAGTCCTCAGGCCGCGGCAAGCGTCAGCGTTACTGTTCGAAAAAATGCCGAAACCGCGCCGACTACCTGCGACGCAAGAGCGGCATCCCGTCACCCGATCCGCACCCCATGGCGAAGACAACGCCGGTTATCGACAAAAACGAATTCGACCGCATGATGGATGGCAGCATGGCCGACATACTGCGCCACCAACGCGACGTGCTGCAGAAAGCCATGGACGATCCGGCCACGCGAACCTCCGACCTGCCCGCGCTCAGCCGCCAGATCATCGCCATATGCGAGAAACTGGACTCCTTGTCAGGCGGAGACCTGCTGTTCGACGAAATGGGTGACACCGAGGAGGTTGCCGATGATATCGGAACGTCGATTGTCTGAACTCGCCCGCGAGCTCAAACGGCCCTCCGGCATCACCGGAAGCGATTTCGCAAACATCCAGCGCATCGCCGTCAAAGCAGGCATCCACTACGACCTCTGGCAGCAGGGGCTGCTGTACCTCCTGTTCTCGAAAAGACAGGACGGAAGATATGCGTGCGGCGAAGGCGGCGGCGTAATCAGCATCTGCCGGCAGGTCGGCAAAACATTCACCATCGGCTCGGCCGTGTTCATCCTCTGCCTTATGCGCAGGAACCTCAAAGTCCTATGGACCGCACACCGCACCCGCACTCTGGACGAAACGTTCAACGACATGTGTGACAACCTGGCGAAAAACAGGCTGTTCACCCGCTACGTGGAACGCATCCGCAGGGCAAACGGCCAACAGGAAATCAGATTCACCAACGGCTCCCGCATCATGTTCGGAGCCCGCGAACAGGGATTCGGACGAGGCTTCGCCGGCGTCGGACTCGAAGTATTCGACGAGGCGCAGATCCTGACGGTCAAAGCCCTGGATGACATGATTCCCGCAACCAACGCCGCACACAACCCCCTGATCATCTTCATGGGCACACCCCCGAAACCCGGCGACCCATGCGAAGCGTTCGCCGAAAAACGCCAACAAGCGCTCGCCGGTACGGATGGCATGGTGTACGTGGAGCTATCCGCCGACCGTGACGCCGACCCCAATGACCGCGAACAGTGGGCGAAGGCCAACCCGAGCTACCCAAAACGCACCAGCGAGGCCGCAATACTGCGCATGCGCAACCTACTAGGCGCCGACTCGTTCCGCCGTGAAGGCTTGGGCATCTGGGACGAAACCGCCTCACACCGTGCCATCGACCCCCAGCAATGGGCGAAAGCCACCACGGACTCGCCAAACCTCAACGGACTGATCGGCTACGCGCTCGACATGAAACCCGACCGCAGGTCGCTGGCCATCGGCGGAGCCGTCAACCACAGGGACGGCACCGCGCACATCGAACTGCGCCGCTTCGAGGCCACCCAATCCAAAGGCACCCAATGGGCGGTCGACTACATCGCCGACCACTGGCCGCGCACCGCGAGCGTGGTCATCGACTCGCAATCACCCGCCATGAGCCTGCTGGCCGACCTCAAGGCCCGGCACGTGAAAGTCATCGTCACCAACTACAGCGACATGGGCCGCGCCTGCGGCAAATTCCTAGACATGCTCAGAGACGGCAAACTCACCCACCTGCCGGACGACAAGGCACCGGCGCTCGCCACGGCCGTGGCCAACGCCACCACACGCAGCATCGGCAAATCCGGCGCCGTCGGATGGAACCCGATGGGCAGCGACATCGACATAAGCCCCCTGGTGGCCTGCACGCTCGCCCTCTACGGCACCACCATAACCAAACGAGACCCGGACCGAGTACAGGAGGTCATGATCGGATGAACGAACAATCCATCAGCTTCGGCAACCCCTACCTGTCCACCGGCTCATCGTTCATGACACACATCGCCAACGTGCCCGACGACGACATGACGGACATCATCCGCCTACTGGAGCTCTGGCGCGCCAAATACCCGCGCAACCTGCTGCGCTCCGCGTTCTACGACGCCAAACAACGCTTCAACAACCTCGGCATCAGCATCCCGAACATCGTCGCCCAGAAAGCCGGCGTCGTGGTCGGCTGGCCACAGAAAAGCGTGAGAGCGCTCGCCGACAAGAGCGTGTTCGAGGGATTCGAGACCGCCACGGGGGCCGACAACCACGGCATCGACGAGATCATGCGCATGAACGAGCTCGAAACCGACATGAGCGAGGCCGTCATCAGCTGCTACAAGCACTCCTGCAGCTTCCTGACCATCGACTACGACCCCGCCGACAACGACCGGATCCTCATCACCCCGCGCTCGGCCGACTGGTCGGCGGCCCTGTGGGACAACGGACGGCGACGCATCAAGGCCGCGCTGACCATCACCGACAGCGACAAATGGGGCAACATCACCGCGTTCAACGCATGGCTGCCCGGCCGCAACTACGCCTGCATGAAAACCGGATACGGGTGGACTGCGGAACCCCAATACAACCGGCTCGACCGCGTGGCCGTGGTGCCCATCGTCTACGACAAGCAGATGGACCGCCCCTTCGGCCGCTCACGCATCAACCGGGCCCTCATGAACCTGACCGACATGGCCATGCGCACCATGGTCCGCATGGAAGCGTCCGCCGAATTCTACTCGGTGCCCAAAATCTGGTTCCTCGGCCTGAGCCGCGAATCCTTCCAACAGGACACGTGGAGCGCGCTCGTCAGCAGCATCAACGCGATCAGCCGCGACATCAACGGCGACATACCCGAACTCAAACAGGTCTCCCAGGCATCGATGCAACCCCACGGTGACATGCTCGAAACCATCGCCATGCTCGCCTCGGCCGAAACCGACATCCCGCCCGAACAACTCGGCATCCGACTGGCCAACCCCACCAGCGCCGAAGCGCTCGCCGCGGCCGAGAACCAGCTGACGCGCACCGCGAACCGGCAGAACCGCATGTTCTCCCGCCAGCTGCTCAACGCCATGGGCATGGCCGTCCAACTGCGCGACAACAGCCCGCAGCCGCCAGACCTGACCGGCATCCGCCCCCTGTGGGCCCCGACCCGCGAGGTGAGTGACGCCGCGAGAGCCGACTACTACACGAAGGTCGCCGGCGTGAACGGCGACTGGGCGGATTCCGACGTGGGACTGGCCAAGCTTAGGTCTCACGGCCGGCGAGCTCCAGTCGTTCCGCGCCTACCAGCAGCGGATGAAGGCCCAACGGAACATCGACCAGCTCAGACAGCAGCGGATGAACCCGCAGGACACGGAGGCAGCCGATGGCAGCGAATCCGAAGGCCCCGCCGGAACTGCAACGGCTGCTGGACAAGGCATACAGGGACTACCAGACCGACCTTGACAACCTCAGGGAGAGCGCGGCCGACGTCATCGAGAACATGGTCGAACGCGACCCCCTGAACGTCAAGGACGCGATCCGCGACTTCTCCCGAGACGCCTCCCAGCTGGCGAACGAATACTACGACACCGTGCGCGGCCTGTGGAGCGAATACGCGGGCGTCCGGCTCGACGACTTCGACCACACGCGGCTCATCGACCCCGACCGCGCCCTCTGGCAGGTGCAGGGCGGCTTCAACAACACCGACTACGCCGGCCTGACCTACACGCAGGTCAAGAACGGGCAGTCGCGCGCGGGAGCCACGATCGACGACCTGTGGCCCGATCTGGGCAACCCAGATGACGCGATGCAGTTCGTCGCCGACATGGTCAACGCCTCCGCACGCCTGACCACCCAACGCAACATGCGCATCGACCCGTCGAAACCACGATGGGCAAGAGTGCCGCGCGGAGCAAGGACATGCGCATTCTGCACCATGCTCGCCTCACGGGGCTTCACCTACCTGAGCGAGGACTCGGCAGGCCTGGAGATGCAATACCACCGGGACTGCGACTGCCAGATCGTCCCCAGCTGGGGACGCCAGACACTCGCCGGATACAACCCCGAACGGCTCACCGCCATGTGGCAGGAAGCCAGCAAGGAAGGCGGCGACTACCGGGAGAAGCTCAAGCGCATGCGCCGGGACAATCCCATGGCGTTCACGGACGGCGTTTACCCGACGCCGACCATGCCGTGGGAGCAGTCCGTCAGACTCCTGTCAATGAAGGGAGAGCCAAAAGGCACTGCGGAATCCTGGTACCGGCGCCAGCTCGCCGTCGGCGTCGACCCGAGCAGGGAAATCCTCGAACGGCACGAGATCGTGTTCCTCGAGAAGTTCCAGAAGCTGGGCGAGGAATACGAGTGGATACCGAAAAGCCATGATGGCAAGCCCAGCAACGACTTCCACTGGCTGAGCCACGAATGCGACGCCGAACTGAAATCACCAGCAAGCCTGAAATACAGGAACGTGGCCCAACGCATCAACGACGCCGTCGTCGGCGGCGTCGAACAGGGCGTTGTCAAGGACGTGTTCGTACTGGACTTCGGAAGCACGAAACTGCCCGACAAGTTCGTCAACCAACTGTCGCTGTACAACGCCCGTCATGAATCCCACATCAAAGAGCTGTGGGTGTTCGACTCGGAAGGATTCCACCAAATCGTATTGAAATAGAAGAACGGGGATAACCCCCCGGATTATGTGCCGGTCTCAAGAGCCGGTTACGTGGGATCCCCGTTACCTCGATTCTACCATACGGCGGGTTGCCGGAGAGGCCGATCGGGGCCGACTGTAAATCGGCTGCATCACGCCACGCAGGTTCGAATCCTGCACCCGCCACTCCACACCACCCGCACGGGTGGTTTTTACGCCCGGAACGGGCCCCATCAACCACAAAGGAGAACCATCATGCACGACATGCCGCACTGGCACCGATTCCGCAACAACCTTCGTCTCATCGATTCCGGCGCAGGCGAAGGCGGCTCCGGCGACCCCGCAACGGGAGACCCGGCCGACCCCGGCGAGGACATCGACTGGAAGGCGAAGTTCGAGGAGCAGCGCGCCCACTCGCGCAAATGGGAGCAGCGCGCCAAGGACAACAGCAAGGCCGCCGAGGAACTGCAACAGTTCAAGGACTCGCAGCTGTCCGAAGCCGAGAAGGCCGCCAAGCGCATCAAGGAACTCGAAGCCGCCAACGCCGCCTACGAGGCGGAACGACAGCAGAACGAGTGGAAGGCGCAGGTCTCCAAGGAGACCGGCGTGCCCGCCTCGCTGCTGCACGGCGACACGCTCGAGGCCATGACCGCGAACGCGAAGGCCATCGACCAGTACGCACACCCCAAGCCCAAGGGCATGCCCCACCAGGGCAAGACCCCCGACGGCAAGGCCGCCGGCGCCGACGAACGCGCATGGGCCGACGACCTGTTCTCCAACCTCTAAACGCAATCATCCCCAGAAAGGAACAACATCATGGCAATGGACACCAGCAAACTCCACCTGCCCAAGACCGTCGCCACGGCCGTCGTCAACAAGGTCAAGGAGACATCGACCATCGCGGCCCTGTCCCCGAGCAGCCCGCAGATCTTCACCGACAAGGAATACATGATCTTCAACGGCGCCGCCGAGGCCGACGTGACCGCCGAAGGCCAGGCCAAGAGCTCCTACGAGCAAGACCTGAACTACGTGAGCGGCAAGACGTTCAAGGTGCAGACCACCACCCGCGTCACCAGCGAGCTCAAATGGGCCGACGAGGACAACCGCTTCCAGATCATCCAGTCCATCCAGGCCGACCAGGCCGAGGCCATCGGCCGCGCCCTCGACTACGTCGTCTACCACGCCGTCAACCCCAAGACCGGCGGGCCGCTCACCGGCTTCAACGCGCTCACGGCCAGAGCCATGCAGGTCACCGCCGGAGACGACGACATCACCAACGTCGACAACCTGGCCGACCAGCTCAACGAGACCTACGACATCAACGGCATCGCCATCAGCCGCACGTGGGCCTCCCGTCTGCGCAAGATCCGCGTACCCGCCACCGGCATGCGCTATTACCCGGAGATCCCGCTCAACCTGCAGGTCGGCACCCTCGACGGCATCAAGGCCGCCACCAGCGCCACCGTCAACGGGGCCAAGGCCAAGACACCCACCCACGTGCTCGCCATCATGGGCGATTTCAGCCTCATCAAATGGGGCATGGTGCGCGACATCACGTCCGAGATCATCCCCTACGGCGACCCCGACCAGACCGGCGTCGACCTCAAGGCCCACAACCAGATCGCCTACCGCACCGAGGCCATGTTCTCCTACGCGGTCGTCGAACCCAAGGCGTTCGCCGTGCTCAAGTCCTCCACGGAAGCGGGTGACTGATGAGCGCGTTCACCCAGGACTTCATCATCCAGCCGGCAGGCAGGAAGAAACACAAGACCGGTGCCATGGACGTGCCGGCACGCCTGTGGAACCCCGACGGCACGCCGTTCACCGGCGGCTCCGCCTATACGCTGCCCGCCGCCACCACCGCGGCGCTGGGAGGCGTGAAGAAAGGCGCGGCCGTCGCCGCCGTGTCCGCGGCCGATGCGGCGGCGGCCGCCGGCGATACGCCGACCAAGGCCGAATTCGACGCCGTGGTAGCCGAACTGAACGAGACGAAGAAGCAGCTCAACGCCGCGCTCGCCTCGCTCAAGGCAGCCGGCGTCATCGGATAAGGAGGCCCGTCATGGCCGATGAGCCCGTGCCGTTCGCCACGCACGAGGATCTGGAGAAACGCTGGCATACGCTCACGCCCGACGAACAGGCGCAGGCGGACGAGCTGCTGCTCGATGCGAGCGAGAGCATCCGCAACCACGTGTCCGTCTACCCCGAGACCCATGAGGATTCGTGGTGGACGGCGCACCAGCGCGGACTCGAGATCGTGTGCTGCCAGATGGTGCGCACCGCCATGGAGCAGCAGGTGTCCGGCGTGCCCACGGGAGTCACGCAGAACACCGAGACCACCGGCCCCTTCTCCAACTCCTACTCGTGGGCTTCGCCGGACGGCTACCTGCGATGGAACAACGACTACCTCACAGTGCTCGGCTTGGGTGGCCAGCGGGCCTACAGCATCGACATGGCATCCGGGGAGGTGGTCTGATGGAACGCATCGACGTTTGGCGCGGCGAGCCCGGACTCGACGCCGACGGCAACACCGTGCAGGGCCCGCTGGAACTCATCACAAGCTTCAGCGGGCTCGTCGCCCCGGTGAACACGCCGGAAACGGCTTCGGAGGAATCATCGGGCGTGACCTTCGACCACACCATCTACATCCGCTCCACGGAACCCACCGGCATCCTCGACACCGACCTGATCGGCGTCAGGGGCCGCAGGGTGCCCGTCGACGGAGCGGTATGCGAATGGCGGCGCAAGGACGGCACGCATGTCGGCGACGTCGTCAACGTGAAACTCAAGGAGGGCTGACATCATGGCAAGAAAAGTCAGGGTCGTGCTCAACCGCAAGGCGTTCGACCGGCAGATCCTGCACGAACTGCCCGCACCCGTATTGGACGACGTGCAGAAGCAGATGGAGGGCATGGCCCGGATCGACCCCGCCGTCACCGTGTACCGCAACGACGACAGGGAACGAGGCAACGTGGTCGCCACCGCTCCCGCGGCGTTCGAACAGGCGCACGGCGTATTGAGCCAGATGCTGGGCAAGGTGGTCGTATGAGCGTCACCACTCCCCGCACCCTTCCAAGACGGGTGGAGCCCGTGCTCCTGCCCCTGCTGCGCGAGGAGTTCCCCGATGTCGTGTTCTCCAGCATCCGATCGCGCGACAATCCGCCGCGCGAATGCGTGATCATAGGCGAACCAGGCCAGAAAGCCACGCCGGTCAGCCAGTACGTGCGCCTGCGCGTATCCGTGTGGGTGCGCCGCGACGACGGGGCCGGCGACATCGACGCCGCGCAGAAACTGGCGGCGGGCATCGAATCCTATCTGACCGGCCCGCACCCGCCACGGCCGGTCGTCACCATCGGCCACGAATCCGGGCCGATGCGCATGACGGACGAGAACGGGTGCCTCATGGCGTACCTCGTGCTCCTGCTCACCGTCGAAACCAACTAACCGTCTCCGGGCACGCCGCCACATGCCCCGGCACAACTCATTGAAAGGCATATGGCAATGGCAACGGACACTGCATACATCACCAGCGGCAACAACGCGCAGCTGGTCAAACTCATCAAGGACTACGCGCTGTTCCTCTGGAAGCTCAAGGACCCGGACCTGCCGGGCATGCCGGAATCCGAGAACTGGACGCCGCCTGCCAGCAAGCTGCCGGTCGGCTACAACAGCGAGGACGGCGCCGTGCTCCACCCCGAGCCCGGCGACGACACCGAGATCAAGGCCCACAACGGCGACATCGTGGTCTCCGAACAGGAACCCGGCTACTGGACGCTGCAGATCCCCGGCATCGAATGCAAGAAGGACATCGCCGAAGCGTACTTCGGCGTCGAGGCCGACGACAAGGGCGCGTTCCACGTCAAGGACGCGGCCACGAACATCGAATACATGGCCGTGCTCGCATGCCTCGACCAGTACGGCAACCCCATCGTCCTGCCCATCGGCCGCTGCAAGGTAAGCGACCGAGACGACATGACCCTCGTGAGCACGGAGGTCGTGACCTTCAACGTCACGTTCAAGATGTTCAAGGCCGCCGACGGCTACATGTTCCACGTATACGGTCTGCTCGCCGCAGAAAGGGCCGGGCTCGCCGCAAGCATCGAATCCGTGGCGGCCAACCCGGCCGCCCTGAGCGTCGCCGCGGGCAAGACCGCCACGTTCGCAGTCACGGTCAAACCCGACAACGCCGCCGGCTG
>ENA-OXEB01000213-OXEB01000213.1-human-gut-metagenome-genome-assembly--contig:-NODE-213-length-27275-cov-6.49313_pt1 | contig 27275 bp, 27 predicted proteins | sample MGYA00249353_ERZ652239 | MGnify/ENA primary metagenome ERZ652239 (study PRJEB26925, sample SAMN05826586) | human gut metagenome | biome: ENVO:2100002; feature: ENVO:00000062; material: ENVO:00002003... | reverse complement strand
AAGCAATATATACCATCATATTCAAGTATTCATGCAAACACATCATATCTTCCAGACTATCACTTTGAAAAATTTTTATGAAGAGTATATCCATACTTGCTTCAATTTTTTTAACAAGAATCGTCTCCTCTTTTCTTCCAGCATAAACGTTAAATTTATAATTCACTCTCTCTATCCATGCAATTTGGTTCTTTCTGAACGCAGAAATTCCCCGAGGGAGTTCGGCGTTCAATGTTTTTAAATCCCCGCTTTCATGGCGATAAAAAGAGTTTTCAATTTTCATATTTTTATCTATTATAATAATTTCTTGTAAGCAGACGATAATAAGCAGAATTGGAATCCCATCCTCATCCAGTTTAAAAGCACTATTATCCTGAAGCATCTCTAAATAGAATTTAATTTTTGAAGCGGCAGCATCAAATTTTTTATACTCATTACTAGAAATTCTATCCTGACCAAATACAAATTGTGCTAATTTCTTTCTATTCGTTTTAATATAATCTGTTATTGCAATTCTTTCCTCATTTTCTTTCACCACTATGTATGCAAGCTTTTGGTATTTATCTGGGCAATAATCTATTCTATCATCTATATCCTGTATCTGTATAACATGAGCCGCTACGTCTACGATATCCACTTCCCTCCCGAGACACTCATGCTGTACCAACATAAGGTAAAAAGTTTCCAATACAGAATCTTTATATTTCACATACTGCTTATCTCCTATTTGAGACAATACGATTTGTACATATTCATAAATTCGATTTAATTCTTGAATATACTGGCCATTATCACTTGCATCCAGAATAAGCCGGACTTTCTCCATTCCTTTTTTCCATTGATTGGCTATCCTTACCACACTGTCATTCAGCGACATTAAATACCGTGGTTCTATTTCCTTAGCAATATTTCTCTTGATTTTTCCAACTAAATCACCATTCTTTGTAATATCCCCAACAATTCTATTATCTACATTCTCTAGCGTAGGATTTCCCAGAAATGGTGTCAGTTCCAGTTTATTTTCAACTTCAAAACAGTAGAGGAAATATAGCAGTTTCACGCTTGCACCAGAAACTACAAACTGCTCAATATTAAATCCCTGTTTTTTAAGACGATAAATTAAGCCCAAGCGTTCCGTTCCATCCTTTGATACTTCTTTTCGATAAAAATAGCGATATATATCCGTCTCTGTCCGAACCATTTCTGGATACTTATCTGCTAATTCTTTAAACCATACATTGTCTTTCAATTCACTTTTCAAAAAAACATGTTTGATTCCTAAAGCATATATCCCATATATTTTCGTCATCCGTTCCTGTCCGACAATATTTTTCTCTATCCACCATGCTTTCGTCATCGTCACACCGCCATCCATAACCAGCTCTTGCTCCAACTCTTTAAACGCTGGCTTTTGGTAGTAGTCATCCTTCGATATATCAATTTCCTTTTCCCTTAGTTCTTCCAGGATCGCACTTTTAAAAGTATTATCCATCGTAATTATTTTTGAATCGCCTCCCCTCACGGTATATCCCTCCCTTATAAAATTTTGTTTAAAAAACCGCTCTGACTTTAAACCTCTTACCTTTTCCCCCACCCATTAAAGGTGGGGGAAATCTACTTCTGAATATAAAAGATACTACCACAATACATAAGTCATCTTATCCATCATGATACCATATTCCTATCGCTCTCACCAGTCCACCTTTATGAACAATTTCCTCGGCTTTCACATTTATCAAATACATACAGCAGCTTCGCCAATAGTACAATCTCCATTATATTCTACTACACAACGATAATCATTTTTTCACTTAATGAATACCGATAAATCCTGTTAGAAAGTACATCCTCCTCCGGCACCTCCTCCCGGTTGATATGCTTCACCATCTCTTCCAAATCCTCATAAACCATATCACCTCGATCCGCAGCTAACAAAACCTCATGGACGCTCGAAGGTAAAATAATAATATCTGAGTTGTGCTTCTGAGCAAATTCTGCCAGGCAATCCTCATACAAAATACATCCTGCGCCATTAACCCCTTGCTGATTGGTAAAAACATAAAGTGGTGACTTATCCGGCATATCCTCCAATAATTCACCAAGAATATCGGGCTCGACAATCTCTTCAAACTGTGCCGCCAGCATCTCAAGCATAACCTCTTTCATCGATTTAATCCTAGCCGGAAGCAGCCTGGGCGTGTTTATTTTTGCCAGACGGTACACTTCCTCCTCTGTAATATTCCAGACTCTAAGATGATTGTTATGTATGAGCGCTGTCATCTGCCCGATCTCACTCGTATCCAAGAGCAGATAAAATACAATTGCCATATCCAGAAAGCGGACATGTGGAATGTCACCAAGCAGTTCCATGTTTGTCTCTGCCTTAATCAGCTTAAATACCACTTTACTCTTGATATTTTCAAAGTTGGATAATGCATCTGCCGTATGCACAGGCAATCCTATATGAGATTTATAAATTGATACGATATCAGCAACAATTTCTGTCAGCGTCATATTACTTCCTAACTGCTCATAATAGGCATTCAAATATACTACTGGAGCAAGACTCCCAATCTTTAAATTGATGCTTAACCCATCCAGCATTACGCCGTTATTTTTTGGCACTTTCCGTATTCCTACCTCATACTCATCCCCTATCTTCTCCTGAACCAACTGTTTTACTTCTGCTAAAAATCTTCCGTATTCCATTTCTCTTTTCTCCTTTTTCATTCCGCCTTTTCTATACTTCTTGATCATCTTTCTGTAAAATTAAATTTTTAATCTCTTTCAGCGCTGCAACTTCCTGATCCAGTACCTGGGCCAAAAGTTCTACAGATTTCGCAGACATTTCTGCCTCCGCATCTGCGTACAGTATCCCTTCTTTTACCAAATATGCGGTTACTGCCGTATTTTCCAATTGTAACAACAATAGATTTAGCTTATCTATAATTTAGAAGTTCCTCTCTCTCTTCCATCTGTTTTCCTCTGCCCTTTCCTTATTTGCTATACTTTCAGCAGCCATCGGGCAATTCTGATTCCATCCTTCACTCCGCTTAAATATAAATCTCTGCTTTCCTCGGAATTTTCCTCAATCATCTGGTCCAACATCTCCTCAAACTGATTCTGCATATCAGCATTCAGTTTCTCTGTAAAGGATTCAATCGTATCAGCAAGCTTCCGTCCCCGTTCCCGTATCTCTTCCGACCGTTCAGAAAGCAGTATGGATATCCGCTCGTCTATCAGTTCACTTAATAAATTTCTCTGACTCATTTTTCATCACTCCTATGCGACGGGTAGGGGCGCATGGCACATTCAGGCGGATACCCCGTCCTTATTCTGCTCCACCGGTTCCTCTATATCATCAATATCCTGACACTGTTCCCACAGCTGCTCCAGGCTCTTTCCTTTCTTCCATGTGTGTGCCAGCTTGATTTCCGCCTGAATAAACGGCTGTATCTGCTCCGGATACCGTTTCATATTCTCTATGGCGTGGCGGTCGCTCATAAACATACAGGCCATACAGGAACATCTCCCAAGATACTCATAGCAGAAATGAGGCTCCAGATGCAGAAGCTTTCCCTGTTCGAACATCTTTCCTTTCTCAAAATCCAGACATGGCCTGTACCAGTGGCAGGTAAAGTCTCCTTTCCTCTTTGTCCACAGCGTCGTGCTGTGATACTCGATTTCCGGAAGCATTGCCCGGCTTTTGCTTTCATCTCTGCGCTCTCCGGATAGAAACAGACACTTATTTCCGAGGATATCCCGGTGAGACCGTATCCATTTATCTGTAATTCCTGTTTTAAGATAAGCAGTGCACCATCTGTTTTTCATATCCGGCCACTTAAAACGCTCTTCCAACAGCAGATTTAAAAAGCCTTTCGAATGTTCTAAGAGAACAGGGCGGACTCCAAGAAACGAAGCTGTTCGATAGAACAGCCGGATATTTTCCGGATATTCAAATCCGGTGTCACAATACAACAAAAATATTTTTCGCCTTGGAAATTCCCGCAGCGCCCAGTATAAAGCGCCAGTGCTGTCGATTCCATTTGAGTAACTGACAATCACGCTGGTATAATCTGTCTGTACTCCCTCAGTAACGATCTTATTCGTCTTTGCCATTTCTCCTTTTGAAAGGGTGCCCTTTTACGCCGGCCGGCAAAAGCTCCTTTCTTTATAATTGGCTATATCCGTTTCCAATATCGTTTAAAGTTCTACTACCTCGATCTTATCGTTTTCCCTGCTGTAACGGTACACCTGCTCAGAAAGAAAATCTTTCTCCGCAATTACCTTTGCATTCATGTGCTTTAAGCACTCCCGAATCCGCCCCACCTCAATCATACCAACTTTATGAAGAACTGCTTCATGCAAACTCGTAAATGCAATATAAAAATCTCCACTCAGCAGTCCTCCCAGTTTCTTTGACACTCCGGGCAGAAAAATGGAAACTGCTCCGTTCATTTGATTGGTATTGGTCAGAAAGACTCCAAATTCTCTATTCGGGTCAAACGGCAGCTCTTCGTCGTCCATAAAAGCAAAATTAATCCCTTGTACCACATCTTCCAAGGCCCCAAGATGAATCACTCTCGGCGGAAATAAATCATATGTGTTTCTCAGTGCAGTCTCCATGACATCTTTTTTTGACCGTTTCCATTCGGAGAACGCACTGTAAGGAATCATACTGCTGATATACTGCTCCCTTACGCTGCCGATATTAACATACAGGACCAATGCGATATCTCCAATACGCTCATAAACTCCTTCCTCTAATTTTTCTGCATTATGATCGTAGTTTAACGGGCGAACAATTAGATGGCTGCGGATTTTCTGATAGTCCTGGATTTTATCAAGCGGACTGATTCTCTCAACCTCTTTACAGCATTCCAGCATCTCCGCGACCTGATTGAACATCTCTTCCAGACTGAATTCTCCGCTTTCCATATCCTGGTACATTTCCCACAAGTGAAATCTCTGCACATGCTTTCCGTTTTCTCCATTCGTCTCTACTGCCAGATAGTCTTCTGACTGCTTACCCTGGGCAGGCTGAAACATAATTTCAGCGTTCCAGTCTTTTGTAATACGGCAGACTTCTTCTCTAAGACTTTCAACAAACTTCTGATATTCTTCTGTGTTCTCTTTTCTCATTCTTAATCTCCATTCCACCGATTCATTTCCAGCACTGATCTCTTTTCCTATTCTTTTTCCGCATCACAGAAAGCCACATGGATTTCTGGTCCATGTGGCCTGTTCTGCTGTGTCTGCTATATAATTTCTGGTCTTAACATTTCTATCAGCTTCTTATTCTGGCAGTTCCTCTAATATGACTGATTTCCTGACATGACCGTTTTCCTGATATGACCAATTCCAGAATATGACCGTTTTCCTGCCTACGACTGTATTCTGACCTGATTTACGCCACATCTTCCTGAGTATCCTCAATCAAATTCATATTCCGGACTTCCGACATATCAACAGACAGCTCCGTTTTGATCGACTCGTCCATGCTGACCGCCTTTTGGAACTCGGACTTCATAGGCGAGTATTTCAGTAATTGTTTCAGTACCGTCTTGCAGGCCATACTCTCATAATTGTTTTTCCATGGACTGGACGCGCTTTCGTAGGCTTTTGAATATCGAGCGGCATATGCGTCGATGGCGTTTTTATTCATCACCTCAAAACGGAAGCCTCCATTATCCAGACGGAAAATACCATAAAACGCGATCGGTTCTCCCGGCGTATCCATCGTTGGGATATGTACCAGACGCGGATTTAAACCCAATTCATATTCAAATACATCATTTTCATATACGGTGTGGGCTTCTATGCTCTGTACCCGCTCATTCCGATAGGCCAGATCAATCATTCCTCTGTAGCCAAGTTGAAACTGGCACTCCAGATTCCCCTTATTTTTATAGGGAATTAAAAATGCCTGTCCAAGAGGTGTATTCGGCTCTAACCCAAGCTGCGCTGCATTCATAAGCGCCGCGATAAAACTCATGGGGCTGCATTCCGCCAGCTTCGGAATATTGTTGATCGCTGACAATGCAATTCGGGTAAAACGCTCTGATGTAAGGATTGTCGGCAATGCCCTCTTAATTTCCGGTTCCAGTGCCTTAATCATATCCGGGATACTCATATTCTTTGTCAGCTTTACCGCCTGTGCTTCCGGTCCGGACGCACGCTTTGCTAACTCGCCTTTGATATCATTTGCCATGATTCTGTTCCCCTTTCTTCTGCCTCCATCATCGTGTGAATCAACGCTGTGATTTCTTCCCATGTGTCACAGTGGCAGCTTTCATTCTTCAAATAGAAATCCCACATCATCTGTACCGGATGGCTGAGTGCTGCGGTAAATTCCATCACAGGGTATTCTATCTTTTCGTTATATTCGAAATATTCCCGGATATAACAGTAGAACTGAATTCGTCTGCTCCGTTCCCACACTTCCACGCTCTCCATGCCCAGAATGCGGTCACGGAATTCATTATATTCATCGTTTACTTTTTTCAATGCTTTTTCTCTGATATTCATGGTTGATCCGCCTTCTACGCTGCCTTGACGGTAAAGCGCCTTGTATGGCTAACATTTGCATAACTCTGATAGATCTCCGGGCGCTCCTTCTTCAATCTTGTCGTATCGAGCCTGGCTGAATCAACACCGCTCCAGGTCACTTGATAGCGGTCTCCTACAGCGGATTCATGTTCCTGCATAAACAGTTTGATCTCCTGCTCGATCTTCTTCTGCTCCTTTGTCAGACGATCAATCATTTCCTGCAGAGTCTCCCGTCTTTTCAGTTTCAGATTAAAGCTGTCCGGAAGAACAATTGTCTCCTTATTACCGTGTGGATAGTATTGCTTAATCACTTCATCGCAGATATCAGAACCATCCGGCTCCGGCATGGCTCTGGCAAGCACGTGGTTATACCAGAAGTCTGATTCAATCTTAATCAAGTCACGAATAATCGCTTCTTCCCGTTCAATCTTTATATACTTAAATTCACGGCCGAGAATCACGACCGCCAGATACCATGCTTTCGCTCCGGTTACCGCCATGTAGTGGTGGCACTGAATCTGATAATGAGCCGGTATGTTATCTTCCTTCCATTTATCCGCACTATAAGCGCTGGCAGTTTTACATTCCAGTCCTGCATCTTCACCAACTACCAGACGGTCTACGTTGGCGAGCATGAACGGATATTCCTCGCTCTGGTACATGGCGTTGGAACGTCTGACTTTCTTACCTGTAGCCTCCATAAACCTCCATGCTACATAATCTTCCAGATCACGGCCTTGTCTCATGGATTCATTGTCGCATTCCTCTGTATCCTCTCTCGTTTTATCATGATAAACACTCATGGGGCTTGCGTATGGATTGAGTCCGCAGATCGCGCCTGCATCGGAGCCACCGATTCCTAATTTCCTGTATTTCAGCCAGTCTTCATGAGATAAATTCAGCGTTGATACCAGTTTCTTCATTATGCCGCCCCTTTCTGCTCTCCGAATGGGTCAATCCCGGATTCCTTAAAGCTGATGTATTCACGATCGTAACCGATGATAATGTGGTCAATCAATTCGATTCCCAACAGCTCACCTGCCTCTTTTATTCTCCCCGTAATCTGTGAGTCTTCCGGACTGGCTTCCAGGCTTCCGGATGGATGATTGTGGAAGCAGATAATCTTGGCTGCGTTGGATAATATCGCATGTTTAAATATCTCTCTCATGTCCACTCCGCAAACATTGAGGCTTCCCACCGCCACAATTTCCATTGCGATCGGCGTCAGCCTCGTGTCCAGTGACATTACCACCAGCCTCTCTCTGTCTGCATATTCAAATATTGGATGTACCACTTCTGCCGCATCTCCCGAATTCCGAAACCGCTCCGTACCATAGAGTACGGTTCCTTCGCGAACCATTTTCAGCTTAATAATACCGACCTTCTTTTTGGGAATGGGCCGCTGTATCATGGAGATAATCTGCTGTTCTTGTGTCTGTTTCTTCATGTTCAATCCTCCTGTAATTCCAAATTTTTCTATGTTCCTGTACTACAAGTTCTTTCAACAGCCTTCCAATTCTTTGATTAAATCTTCTGTAGGGATCATACCCTCGAACCAGCACACAATTCGAGGAACATCTCGTAGATAATCGTCAGAGACCTCGTCCAACTCTATGTATTCATTCAACTGCTCTTCAAAGCAGTCCAGAAGAGATTCACTGAATACCTTCTGGAACTTTGGATAGTCCGGACAGCCTTCCAGCCTTGGGCGGTCATGTTTTTTTGCGTCTACGGCCTTCATTTTATTAGTTCCCTTCTTTCACAAATGGGCATCAGACTATGCGTAAAACCTTATTATCAGGCTTGAACCTATTTTCCGGCATAAAATATGGAGTATCCACAATAGATACCCCATAATCTTTATATATAAATTTATGCATTTTTAACTAACTCATATGCCTTGTCAATCATAGCATTGCCATCTATGGTTCGGGCAAAGAGACTTTCTTTGAAATTCTTTCTCTCTCTCAAAGGCTTCGAATGGGTGGCAAAGTCGGAAACAGCATTTACAAAACGGTAAGCATTTTTGCCAACGTGCCTCAGATCAGGGGCATCAAAATAGCGTACTTTTAATTCTTCCTTCATACCTATGAGATTTTTCTTCTGCTGTTCGGTAGGCTCATCGATTAATGGAAATAGTGCGTCAATATACTCGTACACCTGCCTGTCAGTAAGCTTAATCTGATTTAGACGGTTGATTGTTTTCCCCAGTTCGCCCATATATTGATTGGCATAGAGTAGCGTATATTTTGCATCGTTAATCTTCCCTTGAATGTCTCCTGTATGATTTGTTGCCCAATACCGCCGAGCTGTAGAAAGAGCTAAATTGAGTGTGTTTTCACACACAATTCGAACTGGAGTCATAGCCACCTTGATGGAGCCGCTTCCGTCATGGCTGTTCATAAATACGAGATATGGAGTTATTTCATCTCCTGAGATAATATAGCGCTGTGGAAGTTTTGCCAGGAGCCAGGTGCGCCTGCCTCCCTGTAAACTTCCCGCCGTTTCATATTTTACGCCTTCCCCCACTAAAGAGTCAGTAAAAGAAAAGGCGTCAGTATTCTGTACGACCTTATACCGGTCCGTCACAACACCTAACACCTTCTCATCCATCTCTCTTAAATTGGCTTTGAATCCGGGGATAGGGATACCATCCTCTGTTACAATGGGCCTCTGGATTACGTTCCAGTCAAGTCCCGCGAGTCTCAGCGCCGCCTCCGAAGTGGGGGCCTCCATCACCATTGTTCCCAGGCCGTGCCAGGGTACTTTTCTTACATAAAACATTGATTCAACATTTGCTGGCATAAAATTACCTCCTTGAATATGATTTTGTTATTGGTATTCAAGGAGATAATATATAGCCATAATACCCAGGCTTTACAAATATTCACACCACACTAAATTCCAGAATAAGAGTAAGTATAACCATCCCCCATCAAATCTTTGGCAAACGTAATTGTCAGATATTTATAGGAATGCTCCGTTGGGAAATATACATAATAAACAGCAGAAAATCCACCAAGAGCAGATGCATACGCTCTGTCTTTTCTTACAAGTTCATAGGAACAGCCGCTAAACCTCGTTTCAGAAATCGCCTGGGCAATATATGGATCTGCATAAGAAAACATCTGCTCTTCCGTCAGGGCCGCTTTGCCATTTTCCCCGTTTTCCATCTGTGCACTCCAGTCCGCATACGACTGGCCTGAAACACTATATAGGAACTTGTCATATGAGGCGGCTCCATTACAGTCAACGCTTACATAATGAGTGGTATTAAGCGTATATGGCAGCGCCTCAAATTGGTATCCATAATCCTGCTCTGCATATGCAATAGAGCATGTTGATAATGCCAATAACCCGGCAATCATAATGATTTTTATTGATTTTCTCATTTTCCTCACCTCATTCGTCAGTTAGATAACTTAAGAAATTTAATAATCGTCTTCCTCTTCATCATTATATGTTTCGCCCTGCCTCATCCTATGAAGAGATGATTCAAAGTCAGAATACTGCTGCCTCATATCTTCCGGGAAGTTCTTATTCCTGGATTCTCTTCTTGCAGTGCTTTCCAGGCTGTCTAAAAAAGCATTTCCGATATCTCCTAAAATCCCCATTTCCTCACCTCCCTATATTTTATCCGCCTTATCCCTATTCCTATCTGCCCGGTCAAAAGCGTCACGCGCTTTTGCATAGTGCTCCTCTCCCATTCCATTTTTAGCATACGCCCACTCCCTTTTCCCTTTCTTTTCATACGTCTCTGCTGTGCTCTCATACCTCTTTTTTAATGATTCTTTTGATTGTGCCATCTTACTGCCTCCCTCATAATATTTAATATTTTCTGAACTTTTCCGTTTCCGGTTCAGCCCTTATATCGCTTCCCGCCTCCAGGCCGGCAATGAAAATTAATACCTTTGCCACCTGCTCTGGTGGCATTTCCTTGACCTTTTCTATTACAATATCCTTCTCTGCAGGTTCCATATCCCACTCCTTCCCCAATCAAGATATTCTACATTGAATTCAGTTTATCATGATTGTATTAAGTTGTCAATGTTACTTGTTTCTTGACTGTATTTAGTTACTATGATATCATTTTGTATAAAGGCGGTGACCAATTTGAATTTAAGCGAACGAATCAGTATTGTACTGAAAGAAAACCATTTAAAGCAAAAAGATCTTGCGAAAGAGATAGGGGTTACAGAGAGCTATATATCCGCCATCATGAACGGCAGAAACGCCGCTATATCCATGACGCTTGCCACCTTGATTGAGGAAAAGTACGGCTACAGCTGCTCCTGGATTATGAATGGGACGGAACCGAAATTAAAGGCGGCTGGAAAAAACCGCACCTTATCCGATATCCACAAAAGGGCTATCCTGCAGATAGAACGACTGTCACCCGGGCAGATTAAGGCTGTACTGGCTTTCATAAAATCCCTGGAAGAAGTGGAGAACGATTTGAAGGGCGGTCAGTAAACCATGTATACCTGGCTATAATATATAATTATCTGTACCAGGGTATACAATAATTGGATATGGAACTGGCAGGATAAAGCAAGGGAGCCTGAATCTAAAGGCTCCCTTTTTTAATTGCTTTCTATGAACCGAAGGCATCCTCGCGGCTCACGAAGAACCATAACTATAATATACATTTGTAGTCTCCTGTTCTTTCTTTTGGCTATGAAAAACAACATCTCTCACTATCCTGTTCATGGAGGCACCCCAACAGGATAATTTGTTATCAGCCACCGAAAGAACACCGACTGCATATAGAAGCCGCCACCGCTTTTTAGCCTCCAAAAGTCACCCATTTTCAATGATGGATTTCCACTGAAAATGGCCCCAAACTATATGCTGTTAATCATACCCTATGTGCGTGAACAATTTTTCTATAAAGCCTATATACTAATCTATAATTTTCCTGCCATGCCAGGACTACAGGCTTTCATCAATCCCCCATCTTCCGCTGTTTCTAAATAATCATCCTGGATTAATTCCGCCTGCTCACATGGAAAGTTGGAAAGGACCAGAACTGTACAGTCATTCCGCAATAGTCTTGCGCGTCCAACACACTGCTCAAGCTCCTTGCCAATAAAAAATATCTGTAGATTCTTCAATGCCTCATTTTTATACGTCATAAAATTAAACTCATAATCTTTATATTGAATCCTCCTCACCGCAAGGACATCCGTCTGAACCTCTATCCCCAGGTGATATCCAATGAGCTTGTAAACAAACTCACTCAAATGCGGCGTACCCATCACTATAACATCCTCCCCTTTCAGCCAATCCACCCCCTCCGCATTGCCGAAGTGTAGATTTGTATTCCCTAATTCAGCCTCATATTTCATGAAGGTAATCATCTGATACCGGGATTGCAGCAGCCCCAGGAATGCTTCCAGCCTATTCCTGTTATCCTGGATACACTGCCGGCTCATGGTATAGGCAGTCAGTTGCTTCAGCCTGCCCCGGTATTCCGCCTTATGGTATGGATACTCTTTTATGAACCTGCCTGGAAAATACCTCCGGTATAAACCACTGTCACTAGTTGCCGAAAGGATGATATACTTCCCCTCCTTCAGCGTCCGCGGGGTAAAGTAGTGAACCATGTCCCCATCCATTTGAAACGCGGAAGCCGCCGCGATCTCATTCACATTATCATACACCTCCAGTTCTTCCAATTCCTGATCTGACAAATATCCAACAGAAAATGATTTATCAAATTTCCCATACCCCTTATCCGGTGTCCCTATAACCTGTCCTAACCGTTCCTGCAAAACCACCGGACATTCACCTGAATCAAACACCTTTTGGACTGTCTGACGGGAAACCGTCCTAATGTTTTTAAATATGGTGGAAAGGATATCCTCGTCAACGATAACCGTATATTGCTTTATGATATCTGAGGACAGCGTAAGTAGCCTGGCATGGGTCGTTACCAGTACCCGGCTTTCTGCTAAAGCATCGCTTCCCCTCAAATACATATTACATTGATTAACCGTATTCATAATTTCCGGTTCTTCTGTATCCCTGTTTTCTTTTATATAATCACGCAAAAGGTTGATAACCTTTTCTCCCAGACCAATCTGGTAATAAAATTGTATTCTGGCTTTTAACCGCCCTTCAAGATTCATTTCATCCAGGGATAACGTAATTTCCGCCTCTACCCCCTTTTCTCCCAGGCGTTTCCCGACCTCCCGCTTTAGCTGGTTGGTTGGAACCGCAATCAAAAAGCGCCGGCCAATTTCCCGGCTTATCAGCTTACAGTACGCCTCCGTCTTTCCTACCGCCGTCTGTGCAGGTATTAAACAGATCCCTTTCCTGGGCGCTGCCAGCGCATCCTGGAGATGATTTTCAATAAAGCTGTACACTTCATCTACCTGATAATACGTTTCGTCTTTACATATCTTTCTTATATCTCCCTTCTGTTTTACCGTATTCACAATATTCACAACATGGTCACAGGTATCCGAATATGGGCAGTGACCCTCGCAGGATTGGGGCTTATATCTCCTGTCCTTCACATATTTGGCATAGAATCTCCATTCCTGTACATCGTATCCTTTTTTTGCTATGATGGACTGGAACCTTTTACAGCCTCCCAATATATAAATAAGGTTAGTCAACAGATGGAAACGCTCATTATGGTGGATATGCGGTTCTTTTATAAAATCATGGTATAAATGGCACTTCTGCTCTATTACTTTAAAATCCTTCCGGATTTCTCCATAAGATAAGGAAGTTTTTTCAAGCTTTTCGCATACATCAGCCTGGTAGTGTGTGATGAGGAAATACTTTGGAATATTTGAAGGAAAAACCGTAACTGACCCATATATATATTGGTCATTAACGGAAAAATCTTCAACTTTACCATCCCTATGTACGCAATGTATCTGAAGACAGCCGTTAAGGCAGGCAATCTGGTTCACTTTTGCGAACTGCTCTACCTCCCGTTTGTAATTCTTAGGCTGTGTCTCAAATATATACCGCTGGAAGCTTTCCATAAGTCCAACAATATTGATAGCTTCCCGGCCGGCATGTCCAATAAGTCCTTTCCCTCCAAAGAACATCCTGGACACATCTGCGCAGCTTTGGTCTGCCTGATTAAATATCCGCAGCAGCATCCGAATCATAATTTCTGCCGCATGTTTATCCGTAACCGGAACATCATTTAAAAATACCACACGGAATTTAGCCAGTTTACGCGTTGAACTGAATGTGGAATATGCAAATGCTATCGGCAGGTGATACCGGGCAGCCTGGTTCTGGATTTCGCCAAAGGCGGCCCCGCCATCAAAGTCCAGGGCAAACAGCTGCATTTCCACAAAATTATCCGCTTTTCGTTTTCCTTCCCTAAACACCGCAGGACAGAACGTATGCCCTTCTCCGCCTATTTTACAGGCCAATTCCTGTATATCATATGAACACGGACAGGCAGCTATCCTATCTGAGATTTTCGCAATATCCAGCTTAGCTGGCTTTCTTTTGTATGATTGATTATCTAAACTAACAGTAATGTTCATTCGGTTTTTACTCCTTTGTATGAATTTTCACTGATTCCGATAACTCTCTATGCATTATCAGTGATTTACTAAACTGTTAGTTCACTTCTAACATTTTAATAAATAATACAACGAAAAGGAGATCTTAAAACCATGTTAAATCAATACGAGGACATCATAACCGTTGAGGAGCTTTGCGAAATTTTAAAGACCGGCAAAAACCGGGTATACGAATTACTTCAGACAAACCAGATAAAGGCATTCCGGTTAGGGCGTAATTGGAAGATACCTAAAATATCAGTGGAGCATTACCTGGAAACACAATCTGGACTCTCTAAAAATCATGTAAAAAAATAATGCCCAAACGTACAAAACCGCTATGGAAATCATCCATAGCGGTACGTTTAAAAAATCCTATCTTATGTTACTACACCACTCAACTTCCAATATATTCTCTCACATCTCTGATTTTCGATACTTTCAAGAAAATTGGTGTAAAGCTGGTGTAGTAACTTCCAAAATCATATGCATACCATGCTTCAAAAGTCTGCATCCAACAGTGTTTTAGTACAGTTTCGCCCCCGCCGGAATCCTGTCGTCCACCATCAAAAGATTCAGTCCTTCTTTTCCGTCTTCCTCATGAACCGCAGAAATCAGCATCCCGCAGGAATCAATGCCCATCATCTTACGGGGCGGCAAATTTACAATAGCGATTGCCGTCTTCCCAATCAGTTCTTCCGGCTCGTAATACTCGTGAATTCCGCTTAAAATGGTGCGTTCTGTGCCTGAACCATCATCTAAGGTAAACTGCAGAAGCTTCTTACTCTTCGGTACGGCAACACAATCCTTGACCTTCACAGCCCGGTAATCAGATTTTGCAAAAGTCTCAAAATCCACCATTTCCTCAAACAGCGGCTCAATTTTAACCTTAGAAAAATCAATTTTTTCCAAGACCTTCTCCGTCGTATTTCCAGCTTCTGCAGCAGTCTGGGAAGCTGACGAATCTGCCTTCTTCGAATCGCCCAAACCGCCCAGCGTCTTCATCGTCGGGAACAGCAGAACGTCACGAATTGCATAGGAATCAGTCAGCAGCATAACGAAACGGTCGATGCCAATGCCGATGCCGCCTGTCGGAGGCATACCGATCATCAGCGCATTTAAGAAGTCCTCATCCATGGAGTTGGCTTCCTCATCGCCTGCGGCCTTTAACACTTCCTGCGCCTCAAAACGAAGTCTCTGGTCAATCGGATCGTTTAACTCAGAGTAAGCGTTAGCCATCTCACGCTTCGTGATAAACAGCTCAAAACGCTCCGTATAGTCAGGATCCTCCGGTTTTCTCTTGGTCAGAGGAGAAATCTCCACCGGATGGTCTATGATAAAGGTCGGCTGTATCAGATTCTCTTCTACAAACTCTTCAAACAGCATGCTTAAGATATCGCCCTTCTTATGACGCGCCTCATACGCAATATGGTACTGGTCTGCCAGTGCCTTTGCTTCCTCATCGGTATGAATCTCCGTAAAGTCAATTCCCTTATATTTCTTCAGCGCGTCTACCATGGTAATGCGCTCAAATGGCTTTGATAAATCGATTTCCACGCCGTCGTACGACACGACTGCGGTTCCCAGAACCTTTAAGGCTACGGAACGGAACAGGTTCTCCACCAGGTCCATCATACCGTGGTAATCCGTATAAGCCTGATACAGCTCCATTAAGGTAAATTCCGGATTATGGCGGGTATCCACGCCCTCGTTGCGGAATACACGGCCAATCTCATAAACTCTCTCCAGACCGCCTACGATCAGTCTCTTCAGGTACAGCTCCAGAGAAATTCTGAGTTTTACATCCTCGTCCAGCGCGTTGTAATGGGTCTCGAATGGTCTCGCAGCAGCACCTCCTGCGTTGGGAACCAGCATCGGAGTCTCCACTTCCATGAAGCCCTGCTCATCTAAATGATCCCGGATTGCTTTGATAATCTGGGAACGCTTCACGAAGGTGTCACGCACCTCCGGATTCATGACTAAATCCACGTAACGCTGTCTGTAGCGAAGGTCTGTATTGGTCAGGCCATGGAACTTCTCAGGAAGAATCTGAAGGCTCTTTGTCAACAGAACGACGCTGGTGGCATGGATGGAAATCTCACCGGTCTTCGTGGTAAATGCGGTTCCCTTAATGCCGACAATATCGCCGATATCCATCTTCTTGAAATCCTTATAGGACTCCTCGCCAATGCTGTCTCTGGCTACGTAAGTCTGGATATTTCCCTTTAAATCCTGAACGTTACAGAAGGAAGCCTTTCCCATCACACGCTTGGACATCATACGTCCTGCTACGGAAACTTCCTTTCCTTCCCATTCCTCATAATTTTCCTTAATATCACTGCTGTGTACCGTTACATCATACTTTGTAATCTTAAACGGATCCTTTCCCGCTTCCTGCAGCTCCGCCAGCTTATCGCGGCGCACCTTCAGTAACTGGTTTAAATCCTCTTCCTTAACCTGGTTCTGGTTCTGCTGTTCTGCCACTTATATACACTCCTTTGTGAACTTGACTTTTGGACTTATGACACTCTCTGGATTTCCAGCACCTTGTACTGGATCACACCGGCCTGGGTTTCCACATCTACGACATCGCCGGCTTTTTTGCCCATCAATGCCTGGCCTACCGGTGACTCATTGGAAATCTTGTTCTGAAGGCTGTTCGCCTCTGTGGAACCCACGATCTTGAACTCCATCTCCTCATCCTCATCCACGTCGTAAACCTTTACCTTACAGCCTATGTTAATCTTATCTAAATCAATCTCGTCTTCTACAACGACTTCTGCGTTCTTAAGCAGCTTCTCAAGCTCCTCGATACGAAGCTCGATATCTCTCTGCTCGTCTTTCGCAGCATCATACTCCGCGTTCTCAGATAAGTCCCCCTGTTCCCTGGCTTCCTTAATCTTCTGGGCAACTTCTTTTCGTTTCACTACTTTTAAGTTCTGAAGCTCATCCTCATATCTCTTAAGACCTTCATATGTTAAAATATTTTTCTTATCTGCCATGGTTTTACTTCCTCCTGGTTTAATTCTCGCTCTTTCGCATTCAAAGTATTATATCTTAAACGTCCCGGATTGTCAAGAATTCCGCCTATTTTCCCTCGCAAATGCGAGTTCCGTTTTTAGAATCCTGACCGGCTGTAAAACGGTCCTTCCTTTCCCGATCCGGGACATAAAAAATGTGTTTTCTATTCTTATCCATTTCCGATGTATTTTATTCTGCTTTTTTATAAACTCACACTTTATTTTCAATCCTCTTCCAGGATAAACCGCAGATACGTCCTGTCATCGAAGCTGTGAAATCCCGGGGCAATCCCTTTCGGTCCCTTAAACCGGAACATGCACATGGGATCCGTCTCCTTCACCTCCCGGATGACGGCTTCGCTCTCCGCAAGATTCCCGAAAAGCTCCGGGTATCCGTCGCTCGCCAGCACCACCTCTTCTCCTGGCCGGACCGGATACACCTGGGTGTGTTCTTCATGGATGGGAAAACCATCCAGCACGTCGTAGGAATACTCCCCGTCACCATTGGCAAACTGGCACTCTCCCACCAGAAGCGGCATGATGTACTCGCGCCCCGTGTCATGCTCCGCCAGCTCATCAAGCGTCTTTCCGGCCGCCAACTCCAGCTGGTTGTAAGCCGATCTGACACCCGCGGTCAGTTCATCCATCACCGTCGTTTTTCTGTAAAGCCTGCCGCCGATCATACACTGGCAATCCCCAAAGCACCAGACCTCCCGGCGCATACGGCTGTATACAATGAGAACAGCCTGAGGCCGCTCCTCCCTCACCCGTTCCAGTACCTCCGGGTTTTCCGCCGCCTGAAATGAGGCCTCCCGCAGCACGCCATTTAAATAAGAAACAGCGCCTTTTGCATTCATATCCGCAGGAAGCGTATCCAACGCCTCCAGAAGTACATCTTTGGCGAATCGGCCCCCTGTCTTTTCCCCTGGCCAGACGAGGCTTCCCTTGCTGGTCACCCCATCGATGACCGCGTAATAGTTACGGCCTGTATACAGGCCATCCTCGCACAGCTCCTGATTCGGATGCTTGGCCTGGATCCATGTTTCAATAATCCGCTCTCCCATTCGGAACACTCCTCCTCCCGTCTAATTCTGCGGGCAATGAGCCGGGCGGCCATGTGAGCATGTCCAGCCGGCGACTTCCGTTTTTTCTCTCCTGCTGCCTCTCTCCACAGCGAAACCGCCCCGCGAACCGCTGCACAGAGAATACGAAATGGCAGGTTTTCTCCCTGCCATCGTTGCCGGAAGCATCTGCCTCCGCTAAAGCCATATAATATCAGTTGGTAGTATACCACATAACGGAAATAATAACAATATTGTCTTCCTAATTCAAAAGACAGGCCTTTCCCCTGTTTTTCCGGTAAAAGGTCTGTCTTTTTGCTATCAGCCACACAATTAAAGCGCTCCGTCCCCTTTCATGGCATCATACTGCAAAAGGCTGGCAAAAAATGTGAGCGCCATGCCCTGCCCCCAGCCCTGAATCCATTTACGGGAGATATTGCGGTAGCCTTCCCTGTCCTTCATAACAGCGGTGCCTCCTGAGACATTCATCACGCGGCCATCCGCTGTCACATTGGCCAGAAGGCCCTGCACCGTTTTGTTGACATATTTTAAATAGAGGGGATTCTTTTTCGCCAGCATCGCCGCGGCAATCCCGGCGGAGGCCGATACTTCCTCGTAGGACTCGTCATCATCCAGCAGCGTGCGCCATAAACCGGAGTCCGTCTGGTACAGCTTCAGAGCCGATAGCTGCTCGTTTAAGCTTCCCGCGATCTCTAAATACTCCGGATATAAATAGCACTCCGGGAGAATGTGTGCCACCTGGGACATGGTATACGCCGCCCAGCAATTGGCCCTTCCCCAGTAGAACCCGCTCATATGGTCCTTTGTGATATGATTATAGCCATGGTACCACAGCCCGTTCTTCTCATCCTGTAAATACTGGATATGCCAGTACCACTGATTCAGCGCATCCGCTGTCAGCTCCGGCCTCTCAAGCATTACTCCGGCCCGCAGCAGAAAGAGCGCGGCCATGAAAAGCGTATCCGCCCAGCACTGTTCCGGAAAATCATTGTCAGCCGACACCGTGTGCTGAAGGACATGGTCTCCGAACCGGAGCGCCTCATGTTCCAGATAATTCAGTTTGGCCTCTATGATATCCTTATAGACCTCCTGACCGGTGTGCTGATACAGGGTCAGCAGCACGTGCCCCATGGCGCAGGTGTTAACAGTAAAATCGGGAAGCCCCAGACTGATCAGTTCATCCACCCGCTCCTTCATAAGATCCAGATACTCCTGTTTTCCTGTTGCCTCATACGCCTCCGCGATTCCGTAATACGCAACGCCGCAGGGCCAGTCCCAGGTCATATCCATCCGCATCGTCCGTTCCACGATCCGGTCCATAGTCTGTTCCATACAATTTCTATCAAATTCCAGTTTTCCCATCTGCCTGTTCCTCCATCTTCAACCGTCGTTTGTGTCTTCCTTATTTCTTCTTTCTTCCTTCTTCTTTATCCCTTCAGCCCGCTGGTACTGATTCCCTCCACCAGATATTTCTGGAAGAAAATAAAGATAATTACTGACGGAAGAATGGATAAGGACGCCATGGCAAACATTGCGCCGTAATCCGAGGAAGAGCCCGGATCGCAGAACAGCTTTAACGCAAGGCTGACCGGATACTTAATGGACTTATTGACGTAAAGAAGCGCGGAGAGGAAGTCATCCCATCTCCACATAAAGGAGAAGATTCCTCCTGTAACAAGGGCCGGTGTGATGAGCGGCAGGATTACTCTTCCAAAGATCTGCGGGTAGGAACAGCCGTCGATCTTGGCCGCCTCGTCCAGTTCCTTCGGAATTCCGTCAATAAAGTTCGTCATCAGGTAAACGAAAAATCCCTGAATCGCAAAGAAATACGGCACAATCAGCGGTAAGTAGCTTCCCACCCAGCCCAGCTTCTGATACCAGAGGTACTGCGGGATCATTAAAACCTGTGCCGGAAGCATCATGGAGAGCAGCATTGCCGCAAACAGTATTTTCTTTCCCTTGAAATCAAAACGTGCGAACCCGTACGCCACCACCGCGGATGAAATCACGGTTCCTATCGTGGCAACTATGGAGATAAACAGTGAATTTTTGAAGAATACTAGAAATGGAACCTTTGCAAATCCCTTTAATCCATTGATGTAATTATCCAGTGTAAACGGATTGGGAATCAGGCTTCCGGCCGTCTGGAAAATGGTTTTGGTCTCCTTAAAGGAACTCATGAACATCCAGATCAGCGGATAGATCATGAGAATGCCAATACCGAAAACGATGACATGGTATACGACATCGCGAATTCTTTTCTTTGCCTTCATAATTAAAGTCCTCCTTCGTATACCCAGAATTTCTTCGTTGCAAACAGGAACAGCGTGATCATTCCGATCATGGCCAGCATAACCCAGGCCAGAGCCGCGCCGTATCCGGTGTTATAGAACTCGAAGGACTGCTGGTACATATACACCGTGTAAAACAGTGTGGAATTCATCGGTTTTCCCTGGGTGATGATGTAGCTCTGCGTAAAAGCCAGGAAACCATTAATCATCTGCATAACCAGGTTAAAGAAGATCGTCGGTGTCAGAAGCGGCAGTGTAATCCGGAAGAATTTGGAGATGCCGTTCGCGCCATCCACATTGGCCGCCTCGTATAACGACTGTGGAATCTGCTTTAACGAGGACAAAAAGATCAGCATGGAAGAACCGAACTGCCACACCGCCAGGATAATCAGCACCCAGATCGCCGTCTTCGTATTGCCCAGCCAGGACATGGTGCAGTTGATGCCGACTGCCTGAAGCAGCTTGTTGATCACGCCGTCCGTGGCAAACATACGCTTCCACAGGATAGCGACCGCAACGGAGCCGCCGATGATGGATGGCAGGTAGTAAGCCGCCCGGTAGAATCCGGTCATCTTCGTGCTCTTGAGCAGCAGCATCGCCACGATCAGCGCAAATAAAAGACGCAGCGGCACAGACACAAATGCAAAGAAGAAGGTAACCTTAATGGATTTATAGAACGTTTCATCTGCAAACATGGTTTTGAAATTCTGCAGGCCCGTGAAGACAGGCGGAGACAAAATATCATAGCTGCAGAAGGAATAGTACAGTGAAATTCCCATCGGCACTATCATGAACAGCAGGAACCCGATGGTAAACGGCATGGTAAAGATAATTCCCGCCGTGCGCTCATTATTCATTGCTTTTTTCAGCATTTTCATAGATCTGCTCCTTTTCCCAATCTCGATTATTTCCCAATCTCAATTATTTCCTATTCTCGATTATTTCCCATTCTCAAGAAAAGGGCGCCCCGTAAGTCAGATTATGCCGAAATAGGGACACCCTCAATATGTTTTCAGTTTACAGCCTGTTATTTAGCCTTTTCTGCCATGATCTTATTTCCCTCGGTATAAAGCTGTTCTGCCGCTTCCTCCGCAGTCAGTTCGCCGTAGCATACCTTTTCACCCAGCTTGTTGATTAAGTCGGATACCTCTGCGCTTCCGTTCGGATACGGAGGGTTGATCTGAGAAGAATTCGGTGTCACCACATCATTGATGAAGCTGATTACCTTCTGATCGCTCTCTGTCAGAGACGGAGCCAGTTCCTCGGCAACCTTGGAAGAGATCGGCACGCCTCTCTCGGCCAGAAGAATCTCGTTGCAGTCCATGGAATTGGTCCAGTAGTCGATAATCTTAGCACCTGTAACCGGATCCTTGGAATCCACCGATACGGAGAAGAGCTGGGACGGTTTTAAGAAGTTGGACTTTTTCGGGTCTTTCGACGGCCATGTGGTCAAGTCTAAATTTATGTCCTCCGGAGCTGCGTTGGTAAACGCCGCATACTGGTTTGACCAGCAGAACGCTACCCATGACATGGTTTCCGGGCTGGAACCGTAGATCAGAGGATCCTGCTCGATGGAACCCGGGGTCAGCTCTGCAAATACGCTCGGTTCAATGTACCAGCCTTCCTTCACGCCATCCTCATATACTTTGTAAAATGGTACGAATTCGTCTGCGCTGTCCACGCCCAGCTTCCCCTCGTCAAAGAGCACGTGGCCGTCATAGCCGCGGATCATGGCCTGTAAGATTTCCTGGGAGACGCCGTATGCCATGTTGGTCTTGCATCCGGTCTTTGCGTAGATTTCCTTGCTGACTGCCACGAACTCGTCCAGCGTCATGTTGTCTTTGATTTCCACTCCCGCCTGGTCGGTGATGGTCTTGTTGTAAACCATGGCCGGCGCGTTAATGCCGATTGCGATGGAATACACCTTTCCGTCAACTGATCCGGAATTAATGATGTCCTGGCTGCAGTTGTCTACATTCAGGGTGCCATCCTCAATATAAGGAGTCAAATCCACCAGAAGATTGTTAGAAACGTACTGATCCAGGTAAGCGTAATCCATCTGGATTACATCGGGAAGCGAATGGCCTGCTGCCGCGGTCGCCAGCTTGTTCCAGTAATCAGACCACTCGGAGAACTGTCCGTCGAATGTCACTCCAGGGTTCAGCTCCGAATACTTATCGAGCGCCGCCTGAGTCCTCTCGTTTCTCGTCTGGTTGCCCCACCAGGCCACCGTCAGGGACGCGTCGCCGGAAGCTGCTGCCGTCGTATTTTCAGCCGCCGCACCTGCGGTTGTCTGGGAATCCGCTCCCGTCGTGCTTCCGCTTTCCGCCGTGCCGCCGCATGCCGCCAGAGATACCACCGCCATGGAAGCGGCCAGGACTACTGCCAATTTCTTCTTCATTTTCATATCCTCCATCTTTTTCTGAAAACGGTGTTGCTCTTCCGTTTCGTTTGTAAGTTTATTATAAACTGGTTTCCTCTGATACCGGTATAAATAAAACCGACTTCCTTTTAGAAAAAACCGACTTTCCTTTCCGAAATCTTGAGTTTGCAATGCAATTATTATATACTGTCCATGTACCATTAGTAACCATACTTTTCTACTTCAACCGAAATCTTTAATATAGAAAGAAGCAGGACAATTCGCATGAAAAAACGGGCAGAAACCTTAAAAGCAAAGCTCCTTACCTTGTTCAAAAACCTCTCGCTGAGATGGAAGATTTTCTTTATTGTACTGTTAAACGTCGTCTCTCTCCTACTGTTTTCCCTCATTGGCTTTACCATACTGTCAAAGACCTATAATGAACTGCTCTACCGATCCATTGCGGGAAATTTGAGTTTTTCGGCCAATACCATCTCTGCAAACTTAAAGGATGTGGAGCGCCTGTCCTCCATCATCCTGTCGACGCCGTCCATCCAGACGTCTCTCTCCGCAATCCACGAATCGGATGATGCCGTGGTCCGTTCCAATGCCAACAGGAGCATCAACACCGCCCTTTCATCCTATTATGAGACATTCCGGCAGAACGGCGTCTCCTACATCGTCCTGTATAACGATGCATTTTCCAATACGACCAACTGGGCCGCCTACGAAAGGACCGATTCGGCTTTTATCCATCATGCCCTGGAGAATGCGGCGGCCGGCGACGGCGCGGTCAGCTGGACCACCGGAGGCGGCAGTACTTCCGGCCTCTTTCTCGGAAGAAATATCAGGAAAATCGAGGCGCTGGATTTCTCCACCATCGGAAGGCTACTGATCTACGTGGATACCGACAGGCTGATCAATACGATCAACCGTTCCTTCCAGACCTTCGATACCGGCTACTACATTCTGGCAGACGGACCGGACACCATCTACTCCTCTGCCGACCTCTCCAAAGACCTGGTAACCCAGACGCTCCAGCTGGAGGACGACACGTATCAGACCCTTCGGGTGGACAACCACACCTATTTCGCAGTGAGCAGCAAGATTCCGTATTACGACTGGCGTTACATCAGCCTGATCCCGTTTGACTCCATCATTCACTCCATCGGACGCTCCGCGAAAATCATTCTGGGCATCATGGTGCTCGGCATTCTGATCGCCCTCGCCTTAACGCAGTGGCTGATTTACTCCATTCTTCGCCATTTCAACGCGCTGATCGTTAAGATGGATGGATTCAGTAAAAATGAGCTCACCCTGGAGCAGTCCGCCTACGATTACAGCGTCCGAAATGATGAGATCGGGCGGCTTCACCAGCGTTTCGACCGGATGGCCACCCGGATCCGGACCCTGGTGGACACGAATTATAAAAATGAACTGCTGCGCAAGGAAGCCCAGATCAAGGCGCTGGAATCCCAGATCAACCCGCATTTCCTCTATAATACGCTGGAATCCATCAACTGGAGGGCAAAGGCATCCAAAAACGCGGAAATATCCATGATGGCGGAGTCTCTCGGAACGCTGCTCCGCTCCACCCTCAGCAATCGCGAGTCCCTGGTGGAACTGGACTACGAGCTGGAGCTGGTCCGCGCCTACATCACGATACAGAAAATACGGTTTGAGGACCGTCTGGACTTCGTCTCCCTGGTGGCCGACGATCTGCATCATATCCTGATGCCGCCGCTGACCATACAGCCGCTCATAGAAAATGCCATACGCTACGGCATGGAAGAGATGACGGAGACCTGTCACGTGGAACTCCTGGTGCGCCACGAGGATGATAAGGTCCTGATCCGGGTAAAAAACAACGGTTCCGTTTTTGAAGAAGACCTTCTCGAAAAATTAAGGAGCCGGAAAAAGCAGCCGAACGGCTTCGGCATCGGTCTCATGAACATTGACCAGCGCATCCGCCTGCTGTTTGGCGACGCGTACGGTCTTGAGTTAAAAAATGAGGACGACTGCGCAACCGCCGATATCCATATACCATTTCAAGTCAAGGAGAACCAATCATATGCTGAAACTGATCATTGCAGACGATGAACGTATCATCCGGGAGACCATATCCACAATTATTGACTGGAGCCAGTATGGGATTGAACTGGCCGGTCTCTGTTCCAACGGAATCGAGGCCTACAACATGATTTTAGATGAATCTCCGGACCTGGTCATCACGGATATCCGCATGCCGGGCATGAACGGGCTGGAGCTGATCGGACGGATATCCGAGACGGATCTGGACACCCAGTTCATCCTTCTCTCTGGCTACGGGGAATTTGAATACGCCAAACAGGCCATGAAATATGGGGTCCGCCACTATCTTTTAAAGCCCTGTAATGAGCAGCAGATCATTGACGCCGTAAAGGAAAGTGTCAGCGACTGCTACGCCAGGCGCCAGACGCGCCGGATATTGGACTCCCAGTTCAGCCAGGCGGACAGCATCCGCCACAATGTCGTCTCCAGTATCATCAACGACGCCCTCTATCTGGAGAAATCGCTGGATGAGATTATTCCCACCTATGAGCCCTACATGGATTTTTACTTTACGCCCTACCGTCTGTTCTACATTTACTATCTGGAACAGGAGAATCTGGAGGAATTTCTGGGCCTTCTAAGCGATTTTGCCCAGAACTGTCTGCCGCAGGTCAGCATCTACGGAATCTATGTGCGAAATACCTTTTTGATCTTCTGTCAGGACATCTCCTTTGACTTCGGCCAGCTGAAGGCGAAGCTGGACCGCGTCAGCTTAGAGGGCCAGCACACCAGCCTGGAACTTCAAATGGAGACGTATTCCGACTTAAAAGGCCTGTTCGGCGTCGTCCTTGAAAAGATCCGCAGATTCAGCACCTTTTACTACGTAAACAATTACCATGCCTTATGCACCTGCAATTATACCGCAATCACTCAGGAGACTGAAAATTACTGCCGCGCCATTGCCGAGGGCAGCGCCTCTGCCATGGAAAGCCTCATGGAACTGATCTCCGATATCATGGATATCCGTTTTCTCAAACAGCTGTCCGGCAGTATGTTCCTGAAAATCACGCTCGGCAACCCGAATATCTCCGGCTCCGGCCTCACGGAGTGGCTGATGCAGGCCGAGGGGGAGAGTGATCTTGACGCACTGAAGGAATCCGTCTTTCAAAAGCTTGCAGAGCTTATGGAGGGATGCTCCAGAACGGAAACCGTCAGCAGCATGACCAGGCAGATCTTTACATATATCAGGGAAAATCTGGAGAATCCCAACCTGACGCTGAAATACATTGCGGAGCAGCATTTATATATGAATGTAGACTATGTATCCAGAAAATTTCAGAAGGAGACCGGCATACGCTTTTCCGATTACCTGACCAATGAGCGGATTCAAAAGGCAAAGGAATACATCGAAAACGAGGAGATGGACCGGATCTCGGATATTGCCGAGCGGGTCGGCTTCGGCAACAATCCACAGTATTTTTCCCAGCTTTTCAAGAAGAAGACCGGCATGGCACCCAGCGCCTACATCACCGGCTTACGCGGACCGTCCGGCCCAGCGGAACCAGAGCGTATTTGAAAATTCATTTCAGGAGGAACTTTAAGGTCAATTACCCATGTCTAAAGGCACGGGCTTGTAACTCAACTACACGTAGTACGACATGTTATTCATGTCTCCTACCTCAAACGTTGGCTACAACAGGCTGATTGACGGCAGCCCGCCTGCTTCGGTTCTGCCTAACAGGCCTCTGCGAACAGAGTATTCCATCCTTTACGGTAGATGTTTATGGCTCCGGTACGGTCGTCATTACCTCGGTAACCGCATACCGTACAGCAAAATTCATGCCTCTTTCTGTTACGGTTAGCCTTCGTCGTATTACCACAGACTGGACAACTCTGACTGGTGTACTTCGGATCCGCCGCAAGGACTTCTGACTGCGACAGCGCAGTTTTGTATTCCAGCATCTCCCGGAACTGACAGAATGCCCAGGAGACCATGACGTACCGGGATTTTAAACGGACGTGTTCCGTGGCAGTGCGTATCCCGGTTAAGTCCTCTATAATAAAAAGCGTACCTGCTCCATATTGTGAGATAAGTGCCTTCGTAACCGCATGGTTTACAGCGGTTACGTAACGGGTTTCTTTCTCACGGAGCTTTTTAAGCTTACGCTTTGCTGATTTTGTTCCACATGTCTGCAGGCGCTTGCGCAGGGCAAGGGCTTTTGCACGTTTTTCCTTGACTGCGCGGCCGGAAAAGAATCTGGTGTTCCCTTCATCATCAATGGAAACTGCCAAATGGTTCACGCCGAGAGCAATTCCAACGATATGGTTTAAGATATTCCTGTTCTCAACTTCCAGGGTGACCGGAATATGCAGATAATATTTCCTGTTTTTCCGAATCAGTT
>ENA-OXEB01000212-OXEB01000212.1-human-gut-metagenome-genome-assembly--contig:-NODE-212-length-27308-cov-6.39082_pt1 | contig 27308 bp, 23 predicted proteins | sample MGYA00249353_ERZ652239 | MGnify/ENA primary metagenome ERZ652239 (study PRJEB26925, sample SAMN05826586) | human gut metagenome | biome: ENVO:2100002; feature: ENVO:00000062; material: ENVO:00002003... | reverse complement strand
TCAGTGTGTGTTGATTCGATGATCTTATTCGAAAATTGGAAATCATAATAATTGATAATAATTATGAAAAACCCCTTGACAGTTCATACTGTAACTAATATAATTACAGTATGAACTGTATCTGAGAAAATAACAGTAGTTACAGCAGAGGGAAAGGAGCAGCAACGATGGATATCATGACAATTAATAAAGATAATTTTGACAAAGAGGTACTTCAGGCGGAAAAACCGGTGGTTCTGGATTTCTGGGCGCCGTGGTGCGGTTACTGCCGCAGACTGGGACCGGTGGTGGACCGTCTGGCGGCACAGTATGAAGGAAAGCTTCTGGTGGGCAAGGTTGATATTGATGAGAGTCCGGAACTGGAGGAGAAGCACGAGATCGAGACGATCCCGACACTGATCGTATATCAGGGCGGTAAGGCGAGCGAGCCTCTCATCAATCCGGGTTCCATGACAGAGATTGAGGACTGGCTGAAAGAGAACGGCGCGGTTTAAAACGAAACGATAACTGTTCACAAGAGGAGAATACGATATGAACGATAAAATATATGACGTTGTCATCATTGGCGGAGGTCCCGGCGGCTATAGTGCGGCACTTTACTGTGCAAGAAGCGGCATGTCGGTCCTGGTGCTGGAAAAGCTGTCGCCGGGCGGTCAGATGGCGACTACCGGCCAGGTAGATAATTATCCCGGATTTGAAGATGGAATCGACGGCTTCGAGCTGGGAGAAAAGATGAAAAAGGGCGCGGACCGTTTCGGTGCGGAGACTGCGTTTGACGAGGTGATCCGTGTGGATCTTAAGGCCGAGCCGAAGAAGATAACGACTACAGGCGGTGAGCTTCTCACAAAGACGGTGGTGATCGCCACCGGCGCTTCACCGAGAGAACTGGGACTGCCGGAAGAGAAGAAGCTGCGCGGCCGCGGAGTGGCATACTGCGCGGTATGCGACGGAATGCGGTATAAGGACAAGACTGTCGTGGTATCCGGCGGCGGCAACAGTGCGGCGGAGGATGCGTTATTTCTGGCAAAGATCTGTAAGAAAGTATATCTCGTTCACCGGAGGGACGCACTTCGCGCCTCCATGGTATATCAGAATGCGCTGAAGGACAGCCCGGTCGAGTTTTTATGGAACAGCCGTATTGAAGAGATTCTCCACGAGAAGAAGGTGACGGGAGTTCGTCTGGCCGATGTGAAGACAGGGGAAGAGAGGGAGATTGCCTGCGACGGCGTCTTCGTAGCAATTGGCCGAGTGCCTGATACCGCAGTTTTTGAAGGACAGGTGGAGAGAAATGAACAGGGATATATCATCGCGGACGAGACGACCAGGACGAACGTACCAGGTGTATTTGCGGTCGGCGATGTGAGAACAAAACCGCTGCGCCAGATCGTTACAGCCGCTTCGGATGGGGCAGTGGCCTCTAAGTTTATTGAAGAATTTATTCAGAAATAAATAAAAAATGTGGGCAGTAAAGCTTCCTTAAAAGGCAAACATAAAATCTTTATTGCTGACATAGCCATCCGCAACGCGGTGTTGGTGGTCGATGATATTCTGTCTGGCGAAAGGGGACTTGGCGCAATGGTGGAATCTATCGTATATAAATATATTGTATCTTTCTATCAAGGCAGTACGGCGCAGCTTGGTTACTTTAGAAAGGTAAAGGATAACTAGAAAGATGTAGATATAGTGATCGAATTGCCCTGCGAAAAGATTCTGTGTGAGGTAAAATACCGAAACAAATCTCTTATCCCTCCCTCTGACGATATCATAGTATTGTGCAGAGAAACAGACACTAAAGTGAGCAGCGACTTTTTAATTACAAAACGGTTGGATGATGTGGGAATTACAAGACATGAAACAGTGGTTCCCATTTTGAGAGTGCCGGCGCTTGCATTCCTTTATTTGCTGGGCAAGGCAGAGGCGGAGGGACTAAGCGGAAAATTGTAATATATCTCTGCATATTAAAAATGTTTCTGGTGTAGAGAAATCTTAATATGTAGTGGATTTTGGCCAGAAGACAGAATGAAGGGACTGTGACCAAAGTCACATAAAAAAGAACGCTTTCAGGTATGAAACCTAGAGGCGTTCTTTTTGTGATAAAATTAAGCTGCTATGAATAGCACTACTGAGAAACATTAGAGGAGATAGAATTGAGGTTAGAGCATATTAATATCTTACTTTTTGCTGCATATCAGTGAAACAGGGCACTGTGTTTTTGTGCGCTAAATCAAAGAAGGTTTTGCATAAAACTAAGAGTGAAAGCGGGCAAATATAGTATTTCAGCGTGAAATATAGCATTTTAGCGTGAAAATACCGCATGATAGAGCGGAATACTAGGCAATATGCAGACAGCATTGTAAAATAAGCTTATTCAAATCAGAGAGGAAGTGAGCATATGATGAAGAGCCTGTTTCAAGTAAATGGAGCTCCTTTTTTCTCTATAGGAGGGCAGACAAATAATTCAAGTACCTATCATGCAGAGGCAATGCGGCAGGCGTTTAAGGGAATTGAGGCAATGGGAATGAATACAATCGCTGCACCAGTGTACTGGGAACTGTTGGAGCCCAGAAAGAATGAATACTGTTTTGAACAGATAGATATGATTCTGGAAGAGGCAGAGGCCAGAAAGCTGAAAGTAATACTTTTATGGTTTGGGTCGTGGAAAAATGGGGCATCTCACTATATACCGGAATGGATGAAAAGAGAGAAAGAAACATACAGGGTCTGCAAAAATAAGAGTGGAATGGATACGGCGATTCTGTCTCCGCTGTGTGAGAAAAATATGGAAAAAGATGCGGAGGCATTTGAGAGATTAGTACGGCACGTGAGAGAGAAAAATGCAAATGGAACCGTCCTTGCTCTTCAAGTTGAAAATGAACCAGGACATTTGGGGACACCCAGGGATTATTCCGAGACTGCAAATCAAGTCTATGAATCTCTGATTCCTGAAGAGTTGTTTCAATGGATCAGGACTTTGAGAGAGGGTTCAGTATATGACTGCGTATCAGAACATAACTGTGAAGAATGGAAAAACTGGCAGATGACGTTTGGATTTCATGCTCCGGAGATATTTTCGGCCTATTACGTATGCAAATACATTGAGAAAATCGCGGAAAGAGGAAAAAGTATCTATGATATTTTGATGTATGTGAATGTATGGGTGAGAGAGACTTCAAACCGGATTGCCGGTATTGATTATCCGTCGGGAGGTGGAACTTCCCTTGTGCTCGATTTGTGGAAGGCATTTGCACCCCATATTGACTGTATTGCTCCAGATATTTATTTTGAATCTTATGAAATCTACAATGAGATTTGTTCGATTTATAAGCGGGCCGATAATCTGTTGTATATTCCAGAATCGAAGGCGAATGGAAATAATGGCAGGCATCTTTTGCGGATGATCGAAAAGCATGAGTTGTCATCGGTTCATTGTTTTGCTATTGACAGTATTTTTGACGGAAAGGGGAATATAAAAGAGGAGTGTCTGGACTATAAGGATACGATATCTGTTCTGGCAGCCATGAAACCATTAATTGAAAAGTATCATGGAACAGGGCGAATCTATGCAGTCGCTCAGTATGAGGGAATGGATTCTCAATTTATTGATTTTGGTGACTATTATGGTAGAGTCTACTATTTGAATTGTATTAGCGATGAGGCTTATATTCATCTGGATCCCAGCCACAATGAAGAGGAATATATTTCACAGATTGCCAAAGGTCTCATCATTTATGAGGGAAATGGAAGTTTCTATCTTGCGGGACGGGGATATAAACTGATACTGATAAAGAAGACTTCTCTGGAAGAAATGTCGGACATTCTTGTTTCCTATAAGCAGATTGCAGCCAGAAATATCAGCTATTTCAAGGTGGAAGAAGGCTATTTTGATGAAGAAAACAGATTTAAAGTTACGAGAAAAAGGAACGGAGATGAGTCTGATATGGGGTTGTGGGTGGAACCGGATATTGGAGTTTTGCATGTAGAACTGTGAGGAAAAGTATGAAAAAAAGAGATATCAGTAAATATATATTTCTATTACCTGGTATGGCTTTCTTTACGTTTGCCTTGTTAATCCCCTTTCTGATGGGGATTCATGTGGCTTTTACCGACTGGAATGGGATCGCGAAAGACTACCATTATGTAGGATTTCAAAATTTTAAAACCATGTTTTTAGACCAGCGTTTGTATGGGCCGATACGAAATACATTGATTTTTGCATTATTGGGGACCATTGGAAATAATGTACTGTCACTGTCACTGGCACTTCTTATTCATACAGAAACAGGAAAATTCGGAAAGCTTGCCAGACTTATTTACTTTGTTCCGGTATGTTTTTCGGCTATATTAACAGCCTTTTTATGGAAATTTATGTTTGGCGAGGTTTTCTTAACGCTGTTTGGGATTAAAAATCTTTTGGGAAATAAGTATATGGCGATTCCTGCCATTGTCATGATGGGATTATGGAATGGAGCAGGAGTTAATATGCTGATCTATTTATCTGGACTTAAAAATATTCCTCAGGATTATTATGAAGCAGCTATGATGGACGGAGCAAATGTGGTCCAAAAGTTTCGGGGAATCACGTTACCTCTCCTTATGCCATCCTTTACAGTCTGTATTACACTGACAGTGACGACATGGCTAAAAGAATTTGCGACCACCTTGGCGGCAACGGATGGAGGACCGGCAGGCGCCTCCAGGACTATTTCCATTTACATTTATCAGAATCTCTACAGTTACCATAAAGCAGGATATGGACAGGCGGTATCGCTAGCTTTTCTGATTCTGTTGGTTGCGATCGGTTTGGGAATTTCTGCTTTTTTTAGAAAAAGAGAGGTGGAACTGTGACGGAAAGTTTTAGAAGAAAAAAAAGGATGTCGACTGGGAATGTATTGGGGAGAATTCTAATGTCGTTGCTCGTTCTGTTCTTTTTGTTCCCAATCTATATGGCAGTGCTTACTGCGTTTAAAACGAAACCGGAAATTGCAGGTTCTGTGCTGGCAGCGCCGAAAGCGCTTTATCTTGGTAATTTTGCAGAGGGAATTAAAAAAAGTGATTTTTTTCGTGCTATATGCAATACATGTATCGTTACTTTTCCGTCGGTACTGCTGATCGTAATTTGTTCCTCGATGTGCGGTTATACGATAGCACGCAATGGAAAGAGAACTTGTCTGATTAGAAGTATCGACAAGCTGTTTCTGGCTTCCTTAATGATTCCCTTTCAGATCATTATGATTCCGGTATATAAGATATTCAAAAGCTTAAGTTTACAGAATAATCTGATCGGAATGATCCTTATGCTTACCGGAACGAGTATTGCATACTCTTCATTTTTATATGTGGGATTTGTAAAGTCTATTCCGTTGGATATCGAAGAAGCTGCTTCGATTGATGGCTGCAACAGGTATCAGACGTTTTTTAGAATCACATTTCCTTTGCTGAAGCCTATATCGGCGACGGTTGCGGCACTTCATGTTATGTGGCTGTGGAATGATTTTAATATTGCACTTATCTTACTGCAAAAGGATGGAGTGCGGACTCTGACAGTAAAACAATTTTATTTTTTTGGACAGTATACCGCAGATTATGGAGTTGCATTTGCAGTAACTCTATTGTCCATGATACCGGTAGTCATATTTTTCCTGTTTATGCAGAAGTATATTGTTAATGGTATTGCAGCAGGGGCGGTTAAGAACTGATACTTTAAAAATCAAAAAATAGCCAGTCAGATGGCAGAATGGAGGATGTTATGAGAAAGAAAATAATGTATGCTGCTTTGGGCGCAGTCTTGGTTTGGACGCTGGGGGGATGCCAGAAAGCACCGGAGGTAAAAGAAGAACAGAATAGTACGGCACAACCGCAGACAGAAGTATTGACGGAGCCGGAATCTGTGGAGAAGACGGACGGAAAGAAAATAACCATTACATGGCTGAATCACATGCAAGAGGAAGGAAAGAAGGCCTGGGTCGAATTTGTGGTTCAGAAGTTTGAAGAAGAAAATCCTAATATTAAGGTTAACGTTGAAACTGTTGGGGCTGACAGTTATGTGACTGTGCTACAGACGAAAATTGCATCAGATGATGCGCCGGCGGTGTTTGATCTATATACGAATGAAGATGTTGTTATGTATCAGGAATCAGGGTATTTATATGACCTGGGGGAAATTGAAAATGTAAAGAATGTAGATGAGCAGCTTTTGATCTCTGGACAGGTAGACGGGGGACAATTTGGGATTCCTATGGAAACAAGTGGTTACGGTGTATTTTATAATAAAGATATCTTTGAAAAATATGGTATGAATGAACCCGGAACACTGTCAGAATTATATCAGATATGCGAAAACTTACAGGCAGAGGGCATCCAGCCATTTGCGGCTCCCATGGGAGAACAGTGGGCTTTAGCACTGTATGCAAGAACGGTAAATGATCTGATTTCCGTACAGAAGGACAAGGAGTGGTATGTAAAAAAGGCCAGGTTGGATAGCAGTTTTAAGGGAGATGAGGATTTTAAAAAGGCAATGGAGATTTATTTCAGCTTTAAGCCTTACTGGGGAGATGATCCTTTTGGAACTTCGTGGGATAATGCACAGGATATGATAGCAACGGGAAAATCGGCAATGCTGATCCACGGTTCATGGGCCGTTGACGGTATATTATCTAAGAATCCAGACTGTAATATTGGCGTTTTTCCAATGCCGGTAAGTGATAACACTACAGATGCAAAAATGATTAAAGAACCAGGGACGATGCTGGTATGTTATAAAAGTGATGATCTCAATATTTTAAAAGCCAGCGCAGAACTCTTTAATACTATTTTCTCTATGGAGTCTCAAAAAAAATATGCAGAAGAAGCAAAACAAATTCCTGCAGTGGCAGGGGAATATAATATGTTGGAACCGCTGAAATTGATTATGGATTATCCAGAAGATCGATCCTTTGTGGAATCTGGAGTTCAGAAATTTACTAATGAGTATGAAGACATATTCTATGAAACAGTATCGGCAGCATCCATGAATGATACCTTGAATGCAGACTCGCTTTGTGATGAACTCGACAAACAATTCTCTGTTCTGATAAAATAACTGGTGATAACCAGAGAAAACAGGCTTCTTGACTGTTTCCTCTGGTATCTCTATAATAAGAATATGAAAAAAAATACACTGTATTTGATAAACGGGATTACTCTTATACTGATATTACTTCTAATTATTTATATTACAAACAATTATATCCGAATTTTTGACCGCTCTTTATTTGGAATGCAGCAGTTTATTATTTCTCATGAGATACTGATTACTCTGCTGAAGAAGACGATTATCAGTACAGTTTTGGTGGTAATGGGTCTGGCATGTATTTGGCTTTATCTGCTGTCTTATGAATCACATAAATTTTTAATATATGCTGTTACTTTCTTTATTAGCGCGGGGGTCTGTATAACGATATGGGATACAACAGTGATGTTCCTTGCAGGTAGGGAGGTCTCTCGGGTTTGGAACCGGGCAGGAGATATATGCCTTCTGCTCTTTTTGGCATTGTTTTACTGTTTGGGGATAAGCAGGTATAAAGTAACCAGACCATTAAATCTCGTTCATATGATCTGGGGGATTACGATGCTGGCATCTGCAGCCATTCCGGTAATCAGACCGATAGAGGCTAATAATATTATGCAGATGGTTAGTATAGGCTATTGCATAATGACTGTATATATTTGTGGATATTTTTTCTATAGAAAGCAGAAAATAAGAAGCAACGATTTTTTAATGATAATATCTGCCTGTGTGACAGGGGGATTATCATCATTTGCAAAAATGAAGACATTATCTGCTGCCCACAGTTTTTATAGAAATGTGCTGCCTTTTCTGATTTTGGTGGTCATCATGTTTTTCTTCCTGGATTTTTACCAACGTCATAGGACAGGAATTTTATTTGGCAGAGAGAATAATCGAAAACTACATGAACTTACCAGACACAAGGAGAGGATCACGGAACTGATTATTGATTATTGCCAGCGTCCGATTAATCTTCTAAAATCAATTTCCATGAAGCTAGAGAAAAATTATAACAATTATGAACCTGAACAGGAATATCTGCTGAGTCAGATGGACGGTTACTTAAATGAGATCAACCGATATGTAAAAAATGTTGGGGAATACTCAGGTATCTGTATGAGTACAATTGAACAATATAATGTGTCTGTCAGTATTTATGTATTGATTAAAAATGCGCTTAACAGCCTGGAGGCGGAAAACATCAGGTGGGACTATAGAGAACGGAATCTGGAAAAAAACTTGGAGGGAAAGCTAATAACAGGAGATCCATTTCAATTGATCGATGCAAACCGAAAGATACTGGAATTCCTCTGTCATTATCGTAAAAATAATCGTCTGGATATCGAAACGGTAATCGGTGACGATTCTGTTGTGATTCTGTTTGGAATTACAATTGATCAGATCAAACGTCGTGAACTGCACAGAATTTCCAGGCAATTTGCGAAAAAAACTTTTGTATCTTCTCTGGTGGAGCAGGAACTGGTTCCAATATCTATAGCAAAACAGTCGATTGAGCAGAATCACGGAAAAATTTGTATCGAACAGTCAGGTGATCAGTTATCCATATCCTACAGGCTTATGCTGGCAGAAGAAAAAAAGAAACCGGAGGCAGAGCCGGAAACTGAAAAAGTATTTTCTGATGCGGCATATCACGTTGTTTTGATTAGTGCACTGCCTCAGCAGATAGAGTTGATCGAAGAATACCTGATATATGAAAATTTTGATGTAAAAACCTTTTCATCTGCATCTGAGGCTTTGAGATATATTGAGGGAACCAGAGATATTAATATAATCATTGCGGGTGATATGTTTGGCGAAATGGATACGTTATCTGTTTGCATGGAGATTCGGAAAGAGTATGCGTTAGAGCAGCTTCCGATATTAATGATCTCACATGAAAAGCAGCGTGTTCTGAAAATGGAACCATTTTTATATGTAAACGATATCATTTATGAACCGTTTGAGTATATAACTCTTATGCAGAAACTGCATTCACTGATTATACTTCAGGAATCTGCGAAAGAATCCATGCTATCCAGGCTTGATTTCCTTCAAGCGCAGATGGATCCACATTTCATATTTAACACGATCAGTACGATTATGCCGCTTTGTATGGAGGAACCGGAGGAAGCATACCGTCTGCTCGGCTATTTCAGCGAATATTTAAGAGGCAGCCTGTATCATAAAGGACTCAATACAACTATATTGCTGGAGCAGGAACTGGAGCTGATTCACGCCTATTTAAATATACAGGAAGTCCGGTTTAGCCATATGATACGCTATATACTGGTAAATGAAGTGGATGAGACGGTAAAGATTTTACCATTAATTGTGGAACCTATTGTGGAGAATAGTGTGAAGCACGGAAGAATGGCAGGTAAAGAGCTGCTGATTTGTCTGGAAATACGAAAGGAAGGGAATGGAATCCGTTTTATAATTGAAGATAATGGAAAAGGCATGAGTGAGGAAAAGGTTCAGGCGGTTTTACAGGATAACAGTGAGGAAATGTCGAATGGCTCATATTCAATTGGTCTAATGAATTTGAGAAAAAGACTTCAGATTTATTACCAGTCAGTTCTTAGAATTGAAAGCAGTGAGGGAGAAGGCACGAAAATCAGTTTTACCATACCCAGTGATAGTGTCAGATAAAGGGGGAGGAACACATGAAGGCGTTGTTGTTGGATGATGAAATTCTGGTTTTGAATAATTTGAAGTTTTTACTGAAAAATTTTTCGCAGATAGATATTGTATATGAGTCTACAAGTGCTGCAGAAGTAGTCAGCTGGATCAAAGAGAATGAGGCGGATGTACTGTTTATTGATATATCCATGCCTGACATTAACGGAATTGATCTGGCAGAGTATGCATCTGGTATCCGTCCTAAGCTTAAGATTGTTTTTATAACAGCATATGATAATTATGCGCTGGAAGCATTTCGGGCGAATACCGTAGATTACTTACTGAAACCGATTACGCTGCCGAAACTGACCAAGACTATAAAAAAACTGGAAAACTATATGGGCGATTATGGAAGCGATATTATCAGAAAGTCAGAAAGCCAAAAGCTTACCCCTAAAATTCAGGGATATGTGGAAGATAAGTGCTATATTATCAGCAGCCGGGAAGGAATTTTTATTAAGGCAGAGCCGAGACGAATTGTACTGGTTTCTGCAAAAGGAGAATATTTACTTAAGAATCCAATGACGTACTGGGAGGAACTTTTGAAGAGACATCAATGGTTTAGATGCCATAGAGGTTATTTGATTAATCTGGATAAGGTTGTTTCCACATACCCGTTGTTTAATCAAACATATGGGGTGCAGATGCAGGGATCGAAAGAAGAGGTGATTGTCAGCCGGTCCTATATTCCGGAATTTAAAAGATTGTTTTCGTTATAGTGGAGGGAGAAGAAGAAACTACGGAGGCTGTCTTTTAAATAATAAACGATTTGTAATTTTGCATATTCAATGCTAAGATATCAGCTTTGAAAAATACAAGAATGTATAAGTGTTACAAGTCCTTGAAAACATTGGTGTTCTTTTAGAAAACGGAGACGGTGGGATTCGAACCCACGTGCCGGTTACCCGACAACCGCATTTCGAGTGCGGCTCGTTACAACCACTTCGATACGTCTCCAGAGCATTCAGTTCTTCCGGCCATATGTGCCCGCCGAAACCCGAACTTCTACATTATACACGATAAATCATTTTTTGTGTAGTCCTTTCTCGTAAAAAAATGAAAGAATTTCTCATTTTTTTATGTATGGAAAGTCCAAAACCGGGAAAGATTAGAAAAGAACATAAAATATTACAACATTTCGTAAAAATATTTTATTTTATTCCGTCGAAATAAGGAGTAAAATAAGATCATCAAACAGAGAGGGAGGTGCTCCAAATGAAAAACATGTTTTATACATTTTCAACCGTAGAAGAAATGGTTGCGTTCGTAAACAAAGCGGAATCCTGTGATTTCGATGTTGACATCTGTTACAATCATCTTGTAATCGATGGAAAATCACTGATGGGCGTTATGAACGTGGGCCTTGGAAAATCGGTGGAAATCGTATGCCACAGCACGGCATTTTCCCCGGAATCGTTAATCGGAAAAGCAGCATGAGCGCAGAACACTCAATAAGCAAAAATGACGGGCGGGCAAATGACAAGCCCCGGTTTTATCTCCTGAATCCCTGAGAACAGTCTCCTGGGAAAAGAAGATAAAACCGGGGTTTTTATTTGTCTTTTATTGCGCCGGTGCTGCCGACTTCATATCCGTCGGGAGTCTCCGTGTTCTTCAGCATGATCCCGTCTTCGTCACAGTAATACCAGGTACCCTGCCATGGGATCCATCCGCTCTTCCGGTATCCGGAGTGATCGAAATAGTACCACTCCCCGCCGATGGATTCCCAGCCGTCCGTGGTCCACGTTCTGTCCGGGTGCTCAAACCACCATCCCGTGTCGTCGGAATTCCATTCTCCTACGGCTCTGCCGGGGGAGGAGACTGTGCCGGGACCGTACGTGCTTTTCGTCCCGTTCCCCAACACGGCTGCCTCGGAAGCGCTGATCTCCCAGGTCTCGGAGGTGATCCATTCACTTCGGTTTAAGGCGCTGTCAACGAAACGGACGCTGAAGCTGTAGCTGCCTTTTCCCGCTATCTTATCGGATAAACGGCAGTAATTGGTGTAGGTGGTTACCATGGCGCCCACAGGCTGACCGTCTTTTAACAGCTGAACCTGATAATAGCGGGCGTTGCTGTCGTCGTTCCAGAGTGCGGTGAAGGCCCCTTTATCCCAGGAAAGTCCGGTTAGAACGACCGCCGCTTCCGGGTCGGAGAGCGCATTTAAACGGACTGTCACATGCAGAACAGACTGGGATTCGAGAAATTCCGCCCGGTCGAATACGGCGCCGGCTCCGGTTAAACGGAACGCCTCTCCCTGCGCGGAAGAAAAATAATACCCGCTTTCCGCGCGGAGGGAAATCATGATTTCCGGCGATACTCCGGCTGTCCAGGACGAATCCGGCTGATTGACAATCTTCGTGTTGACGATCCGGCAGTGTGATGCGTAGTAGGGATCATCGACCGTGACGTATACTTCTCCGCCTGTTTTCCCCGCTGTTATGGAGGAGGAAAAACTGAGGGGAATCTTATCGATCTTTTCCTTCTCTTTGGCAAAGGCCGGAAGAGAGAGAAGGATGGAGAGGAGGCATGCGGCAAGGAGCAGCCCGGTCCATCGATGTGTGTATTGCTTCATAAATCTCACCACTTTCTTTTTCATATCCATATCATAATACTTTTTTTGAGGGAATATGTGGCCAAATTGTGAACAATTTCCTTGCTATCTGAAGATCACAGCGTTATAATCAAATACTGTCAATAGAAAAATTAACACGTTTTTAACGAAAGGATTGGAATGTTAAAAGAGAGTAAAGAGGGGGAACGTAAGATGCGGTCGGAGAATACGGTTACCAATACGATTAACCGTTACCGGAGTTTTCGTTATGCACTGATACTGGAAGGGGTCGCCGTGGGCGCTATTTCAGGAGTCGTGGTGGTGGCATTCCGTTACCTGCTGGGATATGCGGAAATACTCCTGAATTCCGTTTTGAATTATGGAAGGACCCACACGTGGTTTGTGCCGGTGTGGTTTGTGGTGCTTGCTGTGGCGGCCATAATTGTGGCGATGCTTCTGAAATGGGATTCGCTCATATCGGGCAGCGGTATTCCCCAGGTGGAAGGCGAGATCATGGGCGAGATCGACGAATGCTGGTGGCGGGTCCTGCTGGCTAAGCTGGCAGGCGGCTTAATCGGTCTGGGATGCGGCCTGTCTCTCGGACGCGAGGGCCCCAGCATCCAGCTGGGCGCTATGGCAGCCAAGGGATTTTCCAGGATTACGAAGCGGGTGAAGACGGAGGAAAAGCTTCTCATGACCTGCGGTGCGAGCGCCGGTTTATCTGCCGCGTTCAACGCGCCGATAGCGGGCGTGCTGTTCTCCTTAGAGGAGATACATAAGCATTTTTCACCGGAGATCCTTCTGTCATCCATGGCGGCATCGATTACATCAGACTTTGTTTCCAGAAATGTATTCGGCTTGAAACCGGTCTTTACTTTTCATATTACTCATATGATGCCGTTAGGTACATACGGCTATGTGCTTATTCTGGGAGTGATCATCGGGCTGATGGGTGTGGTCTATAACACCTGCCTGTCCAAATCCCAGGACCTGTATCAGAAGCTTCCGGGACAGACGATGCGGCTGCTGATCCCATTTATGCTGGCCGGGGTGTTCGGATTCCTTTATCCGTCCATCCTGGGCGGCGGCCATTCCCTGGTGGAGGTGCTCTCCTCCGGAGAAATGGTGATGGGCTCCCTGTGTCTGCTGTTTGTGCTGAAATTCGTATTTTCCATGGTGAGCTTCGGTTCCGGAGCGCCGGGCGGTATCTTCCTGCCCCTTCTCGTCATGGGAGCCGTGATCGGAGGCATCTACTTCAACGCGGTGGGAATGGTGAGCGGTTCTTTAGACGGGCTTTTAGGCAACTTCATCATCCTGGGGATGGCCGGTTACTTCTCCGCCATTGTCCGCGCGCCGATTACGGGAATTATCTTAATCAGTGAGATGACGGGGTCCTTCTCCCATCTGCTCACGCTGTCCATGGTGTCCCTGGCTGCATATCTGGTGCCGGATATCATGCGGTGTGCGCCGGTTTACGACCAGCTGCTTCACCGTCTGCTGGCGAAGCAGAATCCGGATAAGAAGGCGGTTCTGACCGGAGAAAAGGTGCTGGTGGAAGGCATGATCTTCCATGGAAGCGCGGCGGAGGGCATGAAGGTATCGGAGATCGCGTGGCCGAAGACGTGTCTCGTCGTCTCCCTGATGAGGGGCGAGGCGGAATTCGTGCCGAGAGGCGATACGAAGCTGCTTGCCGGCGATAAGATTGTCGTGCTCTGTGACGAGACGGCGGAGGGCCAGCTGCACCGGACGCTGCAGGAGTTCTGCGAGACGGTGAAAATGCAGTAATTATAGGAAAATTTTACATAACCTGTCTTGTTGGCCTGTTCGGAACTTCGTATAATTGACGTAAAATTGTAGTGTTTCTACATAATGGGAGGCGTCAATGAACCAGAGACTGAAACAGGAGATTACCCGGTCCTATCCGGTGCTGCGCAGATCCGAGAAGAAGACGGCGGATTATCTGCTAAAATGCGGGGAAAATCTGAAGGATTTAACGCTGGAAAAGATCGCTGAAGGGGCAGGAGTCAGCCAGCCCACCGTCATGCGGTTTGTGAAGGCGCTGGGCTACCAGGGATTTAAGGATTTCCGGTATGAACTGGCGGGGAGTGAACAGGAGGAGGGCAGCCGTTTTCTGTACGGTTTTCCATTTTCCGAACGCGACACCATCCGCGATGTCCCGGCAAAAATTATCGGAACCACCATCGGACAGATCGAGAAGACTATAAGAAGCATAACGCCGGATATCCTGGAAGACGTGGTAAAAGCGATTACCGGGGCGAATAAAATCGCCGTCTATTACGTGGAGAATTCCTCCTGTACGGCGCAGGATCTGATCACGAAGCTGATGTACCTGGGAATCCACTGCATCGCTTACGGAGATGTGTATATGCAGAGCGTCAGCGCGGCCAGCCTCTCGGAGGGGGACGTGGCGATCGGCATATCTTACTCGGGATTTTCCAGAAGTACGGTGGACGCCATGGAGATGGCCGGAAAGGCCGGAGCGAAGACGATCGCCATCACCAATTTTGAACATACCTTACTGGAACAGTATTCCGATCTGGTCCTGTGCACCAGCAACCGGCAGTTTCTGTACGGCGACGCCATCTTTTCCAGGGCCTCGCAGCTCATGGTGGTGGATATGATCTACATTGCCATTCTTTTGAGCGACTATGAGCGGTATACCGGAAAGCTGGATGAGAGCAGCAGGGTAATACGGAAGCAGGCCTACGGGCAGCCCGCAAAGTTTTAAGTGATGAAAAAATATAAGCTGTAGAATTTCGAACTGTAGAAATTCTACAGCTTTTTTTACGTCCATTTTACAGAGAATTTTCAATAAGACGGTAGTTGAAAGCAGGAAAAATATGGTTTCATAGAGACGTCGGCAAGGCAGACACGCCATATATGAACCATGAGAGGAGTTTCTATGCTTGAGATTAAGAATCTGAAAAAATCGTATGATGGAAATATTATTTTGCAGGATATCAACCTGAATATTGAGGAGGGCGAGATCGTCTCGATCCTGGGGCCCTCCGGATGCGGAAAGACTACGCTCCTGAACCTGATTCTGGGTCTGACCGGGGCGGATGAAGGGGAAATCATCTTCAACGGGGAGGTGATCACGGATATGCCCATGGAACAGAGGGGCTTCAATATCGTATTTCAGGATTACGCCCTGTTCCCAAACCTGAACGTGTACCGGAATATCACCTACGGCCTGAAAAATAACCCGAAGATCTCGACGCCGCAGGAGGTGGAGGAACTGATTGATCTGCTGGGGCTGCGGGAGCACCTGCATAAGAAGATCGAGCAGCTTTCCGGAGGGCAGAAGCAGAGAGTGGCGCTGGCGAGAACCATGGTGATGAAACCGAGGATTCTGCTGCTGGATGAGCCTCTCAGCGCACTGGACGGTGTGATCAAGGAATCCATCAAGGATAAGATCCGGCAGATCGCCCGGGATTACCACCTGACTACCATCATCGTCACCCATGACCCCGAGGAGGCGCTGACGCTGTCGGATAAGGTGCTGATCGTCAATCAGGGCAGGATCTCCCAATTTGGAAGGCCGGAGGAGATTATCGAGACTCCGGAAAATGATTTCGTGAAGGAATTCATCTTAAACCAGCTGGTGATTAAGCGCAACCACATATTCACGCTGTTTAAACAGACGGCCGCTCCGATCATGGAAGTGAGAGTAGGGTAGCGTTATGAAACAGAAGAAAGAAGTGGAGATCAAGGGGATATTTCTGGCGGTCACTTTGCTGTTCCTTGGTTTTCTGATCGTGCCGCTCTGCCGTCTGTTTTATAAGTCCCTTGAAAAAGGCGGTGTTCTGACCCTCAGCAATTACCTTGAGGTTCTGACCGGAAGGGGATTCGCAGCGGCGTTCGGCAACAGCATTCAGATATCGGTGTGCTGCGCGGTCCTTTCGACGCTGCTGGCATTTCTGCTTGCATACACCATTCATTACAGCAATCTGCCCTCCTTCTATAAAAGCCTGATTCGGCGGGCGGCGGTGATACCGATGCTTTTGCCGACCATTACGTATGGATTTGCCATTATTTATTCCTTTGGAAAGCAGGGACTGATCACGAGGCTGTTCGGAAGACAGCTGTTCGAGCTTTATGGCTTTTACGGGCTGTTGCTGGGATATTTAATCTATACGCTGCCGGTGTCATTTCTGCTGGTGTCCAACACCATGGAATACATAGACAAGAAATTCTCCATTGTATCCCGGATTATGGGGGATAATCCGTGGCAGACGTTTTTCCGGACGGTGGCCCGGCCGCTGCTGGGGACGCTGGCGGCCTCCTTTGTACAGTGTTTCTTCCTGTGCTTTACGGACTATGGGATTCCTGCCTCCGTGGGAGGGAAGTATGAGGTGGTGGCAACAGTGCTTTACAATGAGATGCTGGGCAGCATACCGAATTTTAACCGCGGTTCCGTAGTTGCGATTCTGATGCTGATCCCGTCGGTGCTCACGATCACGCTGCTGCATTATCTGGAGAAATACAATATCCGCTATAATAAAATCTCCGTAATAGAAATACGGAGAAACCGGTTGAGGGACGGCATACTCGGCCTGGGAAGCGCCCTGGTCTTAGTGGTGGTGCTGTCGGTGTTCGCGGTGATCTTCGTGGTGCCGTTTGTGGAAGAATGGCCGTACCGGGTCAGCTTTACCATGGAGCATTTGCAGAGCGTCCTGAGCGATAAGAGCCTGCTGGGAGTGTATAAGAATTCCCTGCTGGTTGCATTTTTGACCGCGCTTACCGGCTCTCTTACCACCTATGGAGCGGCCCTTTCCACGGCGCGGAGCCATCTGCCGGAAAAGGTGAAACGGGTGATCGAGAACATTTCCCTGATCACCAATACCATACCGGGCATGGTGGTGGGTATCGCCTATATGCTGGTGTTCTCAGGTACTTCCCTGCAGAATACTCTGACCCTCATCGTCATCTGCAATGTGATCCACTATTTTTCCACGCCGTATCTGATGATGAAGAACTCCCTGGCAAAGATGAACGCGTCCTGGGAGACGACGGCCATGCTCATGGGGGACACCTGGCTGAAGACGATTGTGCGGGTGGTGACGCCCAATGCCATGGCTACCATTCTGGAAGTATTCAGCTACTATTTTGTCAACGCCATGGTAACGGTCAGCGCCGTGATCTTTATCGCGGGAGCCCGGACGATGGTGATCACCACGAAGATTAAGGAACTGCAGTATTACACGAAATATAATGAGATTTTTGTATTGTCCATCTTTATTCTGCTCACGAACCTGGCGGCCAGGGCGTTGTTTTCCTGGCTGGCGACGGATCGGAAAGAGGCGAAGGCCGGCAGAGTATTGCGGCGGAACAGAAAAAAACAGGAAAATTCAGGAGGAGTAAGAATATGAAAAACAGAAAAAGAGCGGCAGCACTGGCCATGGTCTGTGCCCTGGGCGCGATGGCCGCGCTCACCGGATGTCAGAAGAAGGCGCAGGAAGTGGTAATCTATACGAATGCGGACGACGAGGCCATAGAGGCCATGAAAAATGCGCTGGACGGTAATGGCTACGAGGGAAAATACATTCTTCAGTCCTTTGGAACCTCCGAGCTGGGCGGAAAGCTTCTGGCGGAGGGAACTAATCTTGAGGCCGATCTGGTCACCATGAGTTCCTTCTATTTAGACAGTGCACAGGAGACGAATCAGATGTTTCAGAACCTGTCCTTTGAGACGAAGCCCCTTGCCGAGTACCCGGCGTTCTATACACCGATTACGGCCCAGGAAGGAACCATTTTTGTAAATACAGAGGTTTTAAAGGAAAATAACCTGCCGATGCCGACCGGCTTAAAGGACCTGGCGGACCCTGTATATGCGGGAATGGTATCCGTAACCGATGTAAAGAGTTCTTCCACTGCATGGCTGCTCATCCAGGCGCTGGTCAGTGCTTACGGAGAGGATGGGGCGACGGAGGTTCTCGCCGGCATCTATCAGAACGCGGGAGATCATATCGAGAGCTCAGGCTCCGCACCGCTTAAAAAGGTGCGCGCCGGAGAGGTGGGGGTGGGCTTCGGTCTTCGCCATCAGGCCGTTGCGGACAAGGTGGATGGACTTCCCGTGGACTATGTGGACCCGCCGGAAGGCAACTTCTCACTGACTGAGTCTGTCGCAGTAGTCGATAAGGGTGCAGAGAGCAATCCGCTGGCCATGGAGATGGCGGAATGCATTATCAAAAACGGACGCCAGGAGCTGCTTAAGACTTACCCGCTGCCGGTATATGAGGGGGAGAACAGTGATTCCGCCAACAAATCCGCGTACCCTATGGTATTTCCGGAGAGGCTGACGGTTGGGCTTCTGGAGAAGCATCAGCAGTTGTCGGAAAATGCAAAGGTATTGGAGTAAAATGCAGAGGCGCTGAAGAAAAGTGCAGAGGTGCTGAAGAAAAATGCAGAGGTGCTGAAGAAAAGTGCAGAGGTGCTGAAGAAAAGTGCAGAGGTGCTGAAGAAAAGTGCAGAGGCATTAAAGTAAAGTACAGAAGCGTTGACGAAATACGCAAAGGCAATCAAAATAAGAAGGGGAATAAGAAGCATGATACAGTATAAATTATTGACACCGGGACCACTGACCACCACGGATACCGTGAAGAAAGAGATGATGGTGGATCACTGTACCTGGGATGACGACTATAAGCAGATAACACAGTGGATACGCAAGAAGCTTTTAGAGCTGGCAGGCGTGACAGAACCGGAGTATACGGCCGTTTTGATGCAGGGCAGCGGGACCTTCGGCGTGGAATCCGTTTTGACGAGTACCATAGGGGACGGGGATCATTTACTGATTGCGGCGAACGGCTCTTACGGGCTGCGCATGAAGGAGATCGCGGACCACGCAGGAATCTCCTGTACGGTGTACGAGACCGCCTACGATGAGATTCCCGATGCCGCGGTTATTAAAAAAATGCTGGAAGAGAATCCGCAGATCACTCATGCAGCCATGGTGCACAGTGAGACCACCTCCGGGGTTTTAAATGATATAGAGGCTGTGAGCCGCGTCGTAAAGGCGGCGGGGAGAACCATGATTGTGGACGCCATGTCAAGCTTTGGCGGCATGGAAATTCCTGTCGGTGACTGGGGCATTGATTTTGTAGTCAGCAGTGCGAACAAGTGCATTCAGGGTGTTCCAGGCTTTTCCTTTGTCATATGCAGGCGTGACGCGCTGGAAGCGGCGAAAGGCGTGGCGCGGAGCCTGTCCCTGGACCTGTATGACCAGTGGAAATGCATGGAGGCCGATGGGAAATGGCGCTATACCTCTCCAACCCACGTGGTTCTCGCATTTGCACAGGCGATCCGGGAGTTGGAGGCGGAAGGCGGCATTGCGGCCAGGCACGCGAGATATACGGAAAATAACCGCATACTGATTGAGGGATTAAAAAAGCTGGGATTCCGCCCCTACGTGGGACCGGAGCATCAGGGACCGATCATCACTACATTTTTCTATCCGGAAGATAAATGCTGCAGCTTTCAGGAGATGTATTCCTATATCAAGGAGCGGGGATACGCCATATATCCGGGAAAAGTGACCGATGCGGAAACCTTCCGCGTGGGAAATATCGGAGAGATCTATCCGGAAGACATGGAAAAGCTTTGTGCGATTCTGGCTGATTATTGGAAGGAAAAGGAGACTTGAATCTATGAAATGGGAAGCGGTTATATTTGACTGGGCGGGAACGACTGTGGATTATGGGTGTTTCGCGCCGGTGCAGACATTTGTTGAGGTATTTAAGGAGTTTGGCGTTGAGCCTACCATGGAGGAGACCAGAAAGCCCATGGGAATGCTGAAATGGGATCATATTAAGACGATGCTGGGGATGAACCGGATACATCGGGAATTCGTACAGATCCATGGAAGAGAGCCGGAGGACAGCGATGTGGACGCCATGCACGATCTGTTCCTGGATAAATTGATGAAGGTACTGGATCAGTTTGCCGAGCCGAAGGAGCATGTGCTTGAAACCGTGGAGAAATTAAGACGTGCGGGAATTCGGATCGGATCGACAACCGGATATACGGATGAGATGATGGCCATAGTCACCAGGGATGCAAAAAAGGCCGGTTATGAGCCTGACTGCCTGTTTACGCCGGATTCCACCGGGCATGTGGGACGCCCCTACCCTTACATGATCTTCCGGAACATGGAGGCATTAAAGGTCACCTCCGTAAATGCAGTCATGAAGGTGGGAGATACGATATCCGATATTCTGGAGGCGAAAAACGCGGGGGTTACCGCGGTGGGAATCGTGGAAGGAAGCTCGGAGCTGGGGCTTACAAAAGCGGAATGGGAGGCGTTATCCGCAGATGAGCGAAGGGCGAAGGCGGATGAAGTCGAAAGACGCTACCGGGAGGCCGGCGCGGACTACGTGATCGCGGATATCCGCGGGGTGGCTGCGCTTGTGGTGGACGGCGGCCGGCAGAGCGGGTGATAGAGTACGGAAATATAGAGCGGAAATATAGAACGGAAATATAGAGCGATAATAGAGCGCGGTAATACAGGATAAACAGGGTGGACTAACCCAGGCAGAAAAAAGGCGTCAAAGTATCGGCTGACATTTTAATACAGCCGATATTTTTGACGCCTTTTTATGGGACGGAGGGCCGCAAATTTTTGTAAATTTTTTTTGCAAATGTTCTATCTTTTCATTTCCCGTAAACTGGATTATGATAAGGCATGTAAGGAACAAACAAATTCTTCCAGGCCTGGAACAAAGGAATTTTTAATAACCGGCAGAAGCCGGCAGGAGGTTTGCAATGAGTAAATTAATTAATAAGAACTGCATCGTATTTGACATTGACGCGGCGGAAAAAAAGGACGTAATAAGCGTTCTGGTGAAGGAACTGGACGCAGCCGGAAAGATCACGAATCAGGAAGAGTTTTTCGAGGACGTGCTGGCGAGGGAAGCCATCGCACCGACCTACGTGGGTTTCGACATGGGGCTTCCGCACGGTAAGACGGATCACGTTCTGGAAGCGAGCGTGGCATTTGCGAGAACAGCAAGGCCGGTGGTCTGGAACGAAGAGACCGGGGAGACGGCGGATCTGATCATTCTCATCGCAGTGCCGCTTTCTGAGGCGGGAGATACACATATGAAGATCCTGGCGAATTTATCAAGACAGCTGATGCATGAGGAATTCAGAGAATCCTTGAGAAGCAGCACGAAGGATCAGGTATTTGACATTTTAACGGAAGTATTGGAGGGGTAAGAAAATGAAAGAGCAAATCAAGATTTTAAAGAAGCACATTCTGACTGGTACGTCTCACATGATTCCGTTTATCGTAGCCGGCGGTATTCTGTTTTCCATCTCGGTTATGTTAAATCCGGCGGGAGCGGCAACTCCTACCGAGGGCTGGCTGGCAGGTCTTGCGCAGATCGGTCTCGGCGGCCTGACGCTGTTCGTTCCGGTTCTGGGCGGCTATATCGCGTACTCGATCGCGGATAAACCCGGTCTGGCCCCTGGTATGATCGGAGCATATCTTGCCAATTCCATGGGCGCCGGCTTCCTCGGCGGTATGGCGGCCGGTCTGATTGCCGGTGTTGTGGTAAAACAGTTAAAGAAGATTAAGCTTCCGATTTCTTTAAAGACACTGGGCTCCATTTTCATTTACCCGCTGCTTGGTACCTTTATCACAGGCGGTATCATCGTATGGGGTATCGGCACACCGATCGCATTTATCATGCAGTCCTTAACCTCCTGGCTTTCCGGTCTCGGCGATGTGGGCAGAGTTCCGTTAGCAACGATTCTCGGCGCTATGACCGCATTTGACATGGGCGGCCCGATCAATAAAGTGGCAACCTTATTTGCACAGACACAGGTCGATACACTTCCATATCTGATGGGCGGTGTCGGTGTGGCTATCTGTACGCCTCCGATCGGCATGGGTATCGCAACCCTGCTGGCTCCGAAGAAGTACAATGCAGAAGAAAAAGAAGCAGGCAAGGCGGCTATCCTGATGGGATGCGTGGGAATCACAGAAGGTGCGATTCCATTTGCAGCCAATGACCCGTTACGTGTTATTCCGTCCCTGATTGTGGGCGCAGTCGTCGGCAACATCATTCCTTTCTTAACCGGTGTGTTAAACCATGCGCCATGGGGCGGACTCATCGTACTTCCGGTTGTTGAGGGACGAATCTGGTATATCATTTCCGTATTAGCAGGTGGATTTGTAACTGCAATTATGGTAAACTTATTAAAGAAGAACAATACTGACGATTCCGCAGTCAAAGCAGCGGCAGAAGACGACGGACTCGATGAGATCACATTTGACGAATTATAATAGAAAAATTTCAAGGAGGATATTACAATGAAGGTAGTAGGAATTACATCTTGCCCATCAGGCGTGGCACATACATATATGGCAGCGGAAGCGTTAAAGCTTTCCGGACAGAAACTGGGAATTGACGTAATCATCGAGACACAGGGCGGAGCCGGTGTGGAGAATCAGTTAAAGCAGAAGGATATCGACGAGGCGGCCTGCGTGATTCTGGTCAATGACGTGGCTCTGGAAGGGCTGGACCGTTTTAAAGGAAAAAAAGTTCTGAAGATGGGAGTGTCCGATTTAATTAAGAAATCAGACGCCGTTATGAAAAAGATTCAGGATACATTTCAGTAATGCATACAGGGGAGCATAATCATACATAACGTGAGAGACAGGACTAAGAGGAGATGGGGAGTATCTCCTCAGGGCGTGTTTGAAAATTGCTTTCTGTCAGATGTGCGTCACATTTTGCGGGAGCCTGGTTCCGAAGGTGCGCAGCGTAGTGGGCTACGTTAAGCGGATTCGGGGCCAGGCTCCCGCAAAATGGGGCGTACAGATGGCAGAAATGAATTTTTAAACACGCCCTGGTCCTGTTATCTGCGTTTAGAGAGAAGAGCGGCGGGGCCGCGCAGGGGAAAAGACTATGTTTAACGGAAGAATGCTGAATATCATCCGTCATTTGAAAACGCAGGGCGAATCCACCTATAAGGAGATGGCGAAGGAGCTGGGGGTGTCGGAGCGGAGCGTGCGCTACGATGTGGACCGGATCAACGACATTTTATCGCTGGAGCACCTGCCTGAAATTGAAAAACATTCTAAGGGAGTGCTGAAATATCCGGCAAATCTGGATTTAAAGGGATTAGAGGATGGCAATGAGGTCGTCTACACGAGCAGGGAGCGCATGTCCATCCTGCTCCTGATTCTGATGATACGAAATGAGGATTTAAAGATCAATCAGCTGAGCGAACAGTTTGGCGTCTCCAGATCTACTGTGAAAAATGATATGGCTGCACTGGATGAGGAGCTGAAAAAGGACGAGATGGGAATCGGCTATTCTGGTCATTTCTATCTGGCCGGACCAAAGCTTAAGAGAACCACTCTGATGAACCAGGAGTTCAGGAAGTATATCGATTATCTGATCAATCCATTTACTAACTATAATTCCTATGAGTTTTACTGTATCCATATCATACACAAGGCGTTTGAGGGTGTGTCGATCGCCAATGTGGTGATGGTGGTCGACGGGCTTTTGGAGGAACTGGGCTGTACGCTGACCAGCAGTTCCTATCTCTGGTATATGTCCAATATCGTGGTCCTGGTCTGGTTCATTCTCCACGACAAGGAATATCCTCTCGACATCACGGTGATGCCGGAGTTTGACCCGGAAGTCTACGGCCGGTTTGCGAAAAAGCTGGAGGAAATCATCGGGAGGCCCGTGTCGGAGAATCACGTGTGCATGATGGCGAAGATGTATGACTTTACCAATAAAATGGCGGGAGGCAGTGCGGATGTAGACCCGGTTCACGCGCAGTCGGTGACATTTTCCCTGATCTCCGCCATGTCAAAGCGTCTCGATATGCCGTTTGATAAGGATAAGACGCTGGCGGAAGGGCTTTTAAACCATATGATTCCTTTGATTCAGCGTGTCAGAAACCACGTGGAAATCAATGACAATATGATTTCCCTGCTGGGGCCGGAGGAGCGGAAGCTGTACGCGGTGATGACTTCCGTCTGCAGGGAGATCGATACGCTGGAAGATATTACAAATGAGGACGAGATTGTCTATTTGACGGTCTGCTTCATGGCCAGTATCAAGCGGATGAAGAGTGCGCCCTATAAGAGAGTGCTCCTGGTCTGCGGCCACGGCTACGGCACCACTACCATGCTTAAGGAGTCTCTGCTCAGCGAGTATCAGATTCATATTATGGATACGATTCCCATCTATAAACTGTCTTCCTACCCGGACTGGGCCGGCATCGACTATGTGCTTTCGACCATCAGGCTGAACAACAGCCTCCCGAGACCGTGTATTGTGGTAAATCCTATCCTGCGTCCGGAGGATAAAACGGCCATCGAGCAGCTGGATATTCCCAGGAAAACCATACTTTCCGGATATTATTCCATTGAGGAAAAGCTGGGCTTCCTCGACGCGGCCACCAGGGCGAGAGTGATGGAGGTCATCGAGCGGGAGCTTGGATACCAGACGGTAAAGACGGTGCACAATCCCAAGAGCTTCAGCAGTTTCCTGAAGTTTGACTGTATCCGGCTGGTGACGGAGGAATACGAATGGAGGGCCGCGGTGCGGGCGAGTGCGGCATTGTTGGAAAAAAGAGGATTTATAGATAGCACTTATACAGATAATATGATAGAATTCATAGAAGAACAGGGATTTTACGCGGTATCGGACGATTCCTTCGCACTTTTGCATGGAAAAGGGGTGGAAGGGATCTATCAGACCAGCCTGAGCCTGCTGGTCAGCCGGCAGCCGGTTCACTTTGGGGACAAGAAGGCGAAGGTCATCCTGTGCCTGGCAAGCCGGGACTCGAAAGAGCATATTCCGGCGGTCGTGACGCTGATGCGTATGGTGAAGACCACGCCGTTTATCCATGATCTGGAGCAGTGCTCCAATGAGGAAGAGATTTATCAGACAATATTGAATTGTGAATTCGAAGTACTGTAGAGAAAGGCAGAAAGACAGGAATCATGGCGACCAAGATCAGACAAAACTACAAACATACCTTAAACGCCTGCTATATCGGTTATATTACCCAGGCCATTGTAAACAATTTCGCACCGCTGCTGTTTTTGACATTTCAGAGAAGCTTTGGGATATCTTTAGCAAAGATATCGTTTCTGGTTACTATAAATTTTGGCGTTCAGCTGCTTGTGGATTTTCTGGCTGCCCATTTTGTGGACCGCATCGGGTACCGGATCTGCATGGTGGGAGCCCATTTGCTGGCTGCGGCGGGGCTGATCGGAATGGCATTCCTGCCCAGGCTCATGTCGGACAGTTATCCCGGTCTGATGGCGTCGATTATCCTCTATGCCATCGGAGGCGGCCTGCTTGAGGTTTTGGTGAGCCCGATCGTGGAGGCGTGCCCGACGGAGAAGAAGGAAGCGGCCATGAGTCTGCTGCACTCCTTCTATTGCTGGGGACATATGGGAGTAGTGATCCTCTCGACTGCGTTCTTTTTCGTATTTGGCATTGACAAATGGCAGATGCTGGCTGTGATCTGGGCTGCCGTACCGCTGGCAAATGCGCTGTATTTTATGGTTGTGCCGATCCGTACGCTGGCGGAAGAGGAGGAAGGCCTATCGATCCGTACGCTCTCCGGGAGGACGGTATTCTGGATTCTCATGGTGTTGATGATCTGTGCGGGGGCCAGTGAGCAGGCGGTGAGCCAGTGGGCGTCTGCGTTTGCCGAGTCGGCTCTGCACGTGTCGAAGAGTATCGGTGACCTGGCGGGACCGTGTGCGTTCGCATTTTTCATGGGAACCTCCCGTGTGGTTTCTGCTAAATTCAGCGAGAAGCTTTCGCTGGAGAAGATCATGCTGGGAAGCGCCGGACTTTGTGTGGTGAGTTATCTGATGATTTCCTTGTCGCCGTGGCCGGTTTTAAGCCTGGCGGGCTGCGCCCTGTGCGGATTCGCGGTAGGAGCGCTCTGGCCCTCGACCTTCAGTCTTGCAATGAAAAAGATTCCGGGCGGCGGAACCGCCATGTTCGCGCTGTTTGCTCTGGCCGGCGATATCGGCTGCGCAGGCGGACCGCTGCTGGTGGGCCGTATCTCCGGAATGTTCGGAGACGATCTGCGTACCGGCATTCTCGCGGCGCTGGTCTTTCCGATCCTGCTGATCCTGGGTGTCCTGGCATCGGGAAAGATGAGGGAAGAGGCCAGTGTTGCATTGCGTAATTAAATATGTGATTTAGTGTGTATAAAATGCCTTAAATGCGTCGTAGTTCGCTGATAAGGGGTTTGATAAAGAAATAGGGGAATAAATGAGCCGGACAACGTATGGCATGGTTGATGCCAATGCGTTGTCCGGCTTTGAAATTGTGTGGGGCACGCTTTTGTGGTTAATGGAAATCCTGTATTATAAATCTCTTCTCAGTTTAAATATTACCATGGTCAGTGTGCCTTCGGTGGCAGTTACGGGGCTGTTGAAGGTTAAGCTGAATGCAGTTTCTGTCGGAACCTCGATGATAAATGATACAGAACCGAATGCACTGGAACGCCCGGAATTAGTCATGAAGTAGATACCATATTCGATATGAGGCGCGCCGTTATAGAAGGGCGTAATCTGCATATAGCCCGAATCTGAAAGTAAGGCAGATACTTCGTAAAAAATAGAGTAGATACCGGGGGCCAGCGTAACGTGCGTCGGATCTGTCAGCACAATGTTGCCCGTTGTATCGGCAACGCCGATCCCCATGGGAATCTGTGTGGCATTTGTAAACAGTGCGGCAAAATTGATAAAAGATCCAAATATATCGTCGGGTACCGGGCCTGTGGCACCGGTTGGGCCAGTTGGGCCAGTGACTCCGGTGGAGCCGGTTGGGCCAGGATCGCCGGTTAGGCCAGTGGGGCCGGTAGGGCCAGTAATGCCAGTGGGACCGATGGGGCCAGTGACTCCGGTGGAGCCGGTTGGGCCAGTAGCACCAGTAAGTCCGGTGGAGCCAGTTGAACCGGTAAGTCCAGTAGGACCAATGGGCCCTGTAGCTGTCTCTTATACACATCTCCGAGCCC
>ENA-OXEB01000208-OXEB01000208.1-human-gut-metagenome-genome-assembly--contig:-NODE-208-length-27928-cov-5.72949_pt1 | contig 27928 bp, 25 predicted proteins | sample MGYA00249353_ERZ652239 | MGnify/ENA primary metagenome ERZ652239 (study PRJEB26925, sample SAMN05826586) | human gut metagenome | biome: ENVO:2100002; feature: ENVO:00000062; material: ENVO:00002003... | reverse complement strand
AAGCCGATCTGTTCATTTACAGCGGAGCCGGAATGGAGCACTGGGTGGACGATGTGCTGGCCAGCTTAGATAACAAAGACCTGATATTGGTGGAGGCTTCCAAGGGGGTGGCGCTTAGAGACGGCCACAGCCACAGCCATGAGGAGGAAGAAGGCGCCGGGGAACCGGAAGAAGAGGGGCAGTATGATCCCCATGTATGGCTCAGCCCTCTGAATGCGGAAAAAGAGATGGAAAATATCAAGAATGCCTACATAAAAGCAGGTCCTGACAACAGGGATTACTATGAAGCCAACTACGAATTGTACGCCTCCAGGTTTGCTGACTTAAATCAGAAATTTAAAGATACCCTGTCTTCCCTGCCGAACAAGGATATTGTGGTTTCCCATGAAGCCTTCGGCTATCTCTGTGACGCCTACGGTCTCAATCAGGTGGGAATCGAGGGACTGTCCCCGGATTCTGAGCCCTCCCCTGCAAGAATGGCGGAGATCATCGATTTTGTAAGAGCCAATCATGTCAGGGTTATCTTTTTCGAAGAGCTGGTAAGCCCAAAGGTTGCCGAAACCATCGCAAAGGAAACCGGTTCGTCAGTACAGGTGTTAAATCCGCTGGAAGGCTTAAGCGATGAGGAACTGGAAAGCGGCGCCGACTACTTCTCGGTGATGGAGGAGAACTTAAAACGGCTGGAGGCTGCGCTGAAATAAGAAAACTGAATAAAAATGACAAAAGACAGACAAGGAGTATAACGTGATGGATGCCATTGTAGTCAGAGGACTGAACTTCTCTTATGGAAACACTCAGGTCCTGAAACAAATTGATTTTACGGTTCCCGAGAACCGTTTTGCGGTTCTGCTGGGGCAAAATGGAGCAGGGAAAAGCACTCTGTTAAAGCTATTGCTGGGGGAACTATCCTCCGGTGAAAAAAATGGGGAAATCTCTGTCTTCGGATGCGATATCCGGCATTTTAAAAACTGGAATCGTTTAAGCTATGTCCCCCAGAGCGGTATGGCATCCTGCCAGAATTTCCCGGCCTCTGTGGAGGAAATCGTCCAGGCAAAACTATATGCCCAGATCGGACTCTTTCGTTTTGCCGGAAAAAGAGAAAAAGACCAGGTACGCCAGGCACTGTTTCAGGTTGGGATGGAAGATTATGCAAAGCGGTTGATTGGACGGCTGTCCGGCGGCCAGCAGCAGAAAATCCTTCTGGCAAGGGCGCTGGTGAGTCAACCCAGGCTGTTGATTTTAGATGAACCGGCAACGGGGATGGATGAACGGAGCACGGAGGATTTTTACCGGCTGGTAAAGAGGATTAACCTGGAACAGGGGGTAACGGTACTGATGGTTACCCATGACCGGAAACGGCTGGAAGCCTTTGCAGATGATATCTGGCTTTTGGAGAATGGGGGCATGGAACTGATACAGGCCGGAGAGGGGGAATGCGCTCATGGAGATCTTTAATTACGGCTTTATGCAGCGTGCCTTTGTTGTCGGAATCCTTCTTGCGGCCGTTATTCCCTGTATTGGAATTGTCATTGTATTTAAACGGCTGTCCATGATCGGTGATGCGTTGTCCCATACTTCTCTGGCCGGAGTTGCAGCCGGGCTGATTCTGGGCATAAATCCGGTGGCGGCCGCCGCGTTTGCCTGTATCGCCGCCTCCCTGGGAATTGAACTGATCCGCAGGAAGCTGCCGCGTTATTCCGAGATGTCCATTGCCATCATCATGTCCGCAGGAGTGGGACTGGCAGGTGTTCTGTCCGGATTTGTAAAGAATGCGGCAAACTTCAACAGCTTTCTGTTTGGCAGCATTGTGGCAATCAGCGATATGGAGTTGCGTCTCGTGGTGGCAGTCAGCGCCGCAGTGCTTCTGATGTTCCTGCTGCTGTATAAAGAATTATTCTACGTGTCCCTGGATGAACAGAGCGCCAGGCTCGCCGGAGTGCCGGTGCGGACGGTAAATTTTCTGTTCACTTTTCTGATCGCCGTGACGGTTTCCGTCGCAGCCAGAACCGTAGGGGCGTTGATCGTGTCCTCCATGATGGTAGTTCCGGTGGCCTGCGCCATGCAGTTCGGTAAAAATTACCGCCAGACTGTTTTATGGGCGGTGGTACTCGATGTGATCTTTATGGTTACCGGACTGTTTGCCGCTTACTATCTGGGATTAAAACCGGGAGGAACCATTGTTTTAGTTGGCGTCTTATTCCTGCTTCTGGTATTTGCAGGAAAAAGGCTGTTCAGGAGGATTGGAAGTCAACTGAAACAGGAAGCCGGCCTGCTATGATAGGAAGGCTGGCAGAAAAGGAGAGTAAATGACAGATATTTATATTATATCCGGCTTTTTAGGCGCGGGTAAAACAACATTAATTAAAACCATGGTACGTTCTGTATTCCGTGATAAGAGGATCGTTGTCATTGAAAATGATTTCGGGAAGGCGGGGATTGACGCGGAGCTGCTCCGGGAATGCAGACTGACGGTCACCAGCTTGAATGCAGGCTGTATCTGCTGCAGCCTGACCGGCGATTTTGAAAAAGCCCTGGAACGGATTCAGAAGGATTATGCGCCGGACGCCATTGTGGTGGAACCGTCCGGCGTGGGGAAGCTCTCTGACATCGCCAGACTATGCTTAAAACAGGAGGATAAAGGAAACCTTCACCTTCAAAGGACAATTACCGTGGTGGATATCCGTTTCTTTGATAAGTATTTGAAAAACTATGGAGAGTTTTATAAGGACCAGATATCCTATGCAGATCTAATCCTGCTGAGCCACCAGGAGGAGTGTCAGAAAGAAATCGGACGGGTAAAAAAGAGTATTCTGGATATCAATCCACAGGCCAGAATTGAAGCGGACTTCTGGGATTCCATTCCACGCCCTGTCTTCCAGTATGGGCCGCGGAATATTGCCCTGTTTAAGCTGGGTATGGAGCAGTCGGTATCCATGAAACCGGTTCGGATCAGAACGGGATACCGGAAGGACAGCAAACAGAAAAACGGGATTCTTTTCCGTCATTTTGCCAGAGCGGTCTTTTCGGCAGTAACACTGGAGTGTGCGGAACCGCTTTCAGAAGAACAGCTTCGAAAAAAGGTGCTGCATGTCGTAAAACAGGCGGATGGAGAGATTCTGAGGGGAAAGGGAATTGTAAAAAGTTCTCCTCATGGTCTGATCTTTCATTTTATGCCGGGCAGCCTGGAGATAGTGCCTGCAAATATAGAAGGAAACCAGCTTTGTTTCATTGGAACAGGGCTTGACGAGCAGCAGATCAAGACATTATTCAGCGAGGAATTGTGATATGAGGACACCCACATGGGTCATAACCGGATTATTGGATTCGGGAAAAACAACACTGATTAACAAGTTGATAGAAGAGGTGCTGCATGAGCGAAACGTCCTGGTTATCCAGTTCGAGTCCGGGGATGAGACGCTCCGAAATGACAGACAGATTCAAACACTGGTGTTCTCCAAGAGCCGGCTGGAGCAGTTCCCCATGAGTATTACCGACCGGATTCTGGAGTATTTAGAACAGTACAATCCGGATTTGATGCTGGTAGAATGGAACGGGATGGAGCACTTCCACAAACTGGAGGAAATGCTGCTCCAGTTTTCAGCCGCACCGATGGTGAGCGTGGAAAAAGTAATCTATATGGCGGATGAGACCGGACTGCAGCACAGGATTCCCGATGCCGGAGCCGCGGCATTTTCGCAGATTGCAGGAAGCGACTGCGCTTACATCAGAGCCACAAAACACTTACATGGCAAAACAGACGCCAGTCTCCTTTATAACTGCAATCCGGATATCCGGGTGTTTTCCGAGCGGAAATGGGAGCGATTTGTCCGTGAAATGTTTCATTTCAACGCACAGCCGGGACACTGGTTCCTGATTGTTCTGACTGCTGCGTTGGCTTATCTGTTTGCGTTTAACCTGCTCGGAGATTTCGGGGTTCCTGTTGGGCGTTATGCCAACAGATTTCTCGGAGTATTTTTACAGGCAGCCCCGTTTCTGGCAATCGGAGTTTTGCTTTCCTCCGCCATCCAGGTTTATATACCACCGGACTGGATTCAGAGAAGGTTCCCGGAAAAAGTTCTGACAGGCCAGTTGTTTGCGATTCTGGCTGGCTTCTGCCTGCCAGTCTGCGACTGCGCCTCCATCCCGGTCTTTAAAAGTCTGGTTAAGAAAGGCGTCCCTCTGCCTGCCGCGGTAACCTTTATGCTGGTATCCCCGGTTATTAATCCCGTGGTAATTCTCTCCACCTGGTATGCCTTTAACGGCAATTACCGGATGATTGCGGTCCGCTGCGGTCTGGGGATTCTGTGCGCGGTGATCTGCGGACTGACCTGCCTGATCCGGACACCGGGGGATTATCTGCTGGAGGAAGCCGTGCCGGTACAATCCGGCTGTGGAGATTACAGTCTTCCCACCTGTAATGAAAACACCCGGGCGGCCCGTTTTTCCATGATGATCCGTCATGCGCAGAACGAGTTCTTTGCCGTGGGAAAATATCTTCTCACCGGTATTTTTGTATCAACGCTGTTTCAGGATCTCATTCCTTCTGCCGTATTGGCCGGAAGCGGGTCTGCCCCGTGGAAAGCCCTTCTTCTGATGATGGGGCTGGCCTTTATTCTGTCCCTCTGTTCATCCTCCGACGCGGTGGTGGCGAGAAGTATGGCGGGAAGCCTCCCTGCCGGGCCGCTGATCGGATTCCTGGTATTCGGACCGATGATGGACATGAAGAATGCTGCCATGCTGCTGTCAGGCTTTCGGTCTAAGTTTGTGGTCCGGCTGGCCGTGACTGCGTTTCTTGTCTGTTTCATTGTAGTCGCACTGTTTATGCTGTGCGGAAGCGGAGGAATATGGATTTGATGCTGAAAGGAAAAGGCTGGAACCTCCAGGTGCTGACGGAATGCTGCTGTTATCTGATTTTCGGATATCTGCTTTTTCGTTTGACATACTCGGGCGAGTATCTGAACTATGTGACGCCGAGAATGAAGCCGTACCTCTACGGAATGTCGGCTCTGATGCTTCTCTGGACTGTATGGGAGGGAAGGAACCTGCTGACACCGCAGTACAAGGCAAACCTGTCACGCTCCTTCGTTTTTATTATACCGATTCTGCTGCTCGCCGTCCGTCCGGCTGCACCGGGAGGAAGCAGTATGATTCAAAATTACGACGGTCCCGGGATCTCGATGGCAGCAGGAAATGGCAGCGGGCTTCTGTCTGCCAGAGGAAATCAGACGCCGCCAAGTGAAAAAAAGGATTCCATGGCAGACAGCCAGGAAGCTTTAGAAACCGATACACCGTCTGAAAACAGAACAGCCACAAAAAACACAGGATCCCCGGAAGGAATCACGGAAGGAATCGCGGAAGGAATCGCGGAGGAATCCGTCGATGAATCGGCCGATGAAACAGTCGATGAATCCGTCGATGAAACAGCCGCCAGGGAAGACGAAAGTCCCTGGTACGACTTAAACGGTTTGGACGAGGATACAAAAACCATCACAATCGCAGATGAAGATTGCTATACCTGGATGTATGAGCTGAGTTCCTTCTACGAAAAGTATGAGGGCTACACCGTCGTGATGAAAGGATTTATATACAAAGACCCTGAGATAGAAAAAATCAGTGATTTCGCTTTGGTTCGTCTGTCTATGTGGTGCTGCGCGGCGGATTTATCACCGATCGGCTTCCTGATAGACTGCAGCGGAACTTTGGATTTTAAGGAGGACGACTGGGTGGTCGTAAAAGGAACGCTCGAAGCCAGCACGGACGGCGAGACCCTGATGCTGAAAGCACAGAGTATTGACAGAGCGGAGAAGCCGGCAACAGAGTATGTCTATCCATACTTTTAACCCTCAAAAAGGAAAACTGAAAATGGCAAAGGAATCGAAAGCCGAGAAAATAAAAAGGTAGCAGAAAACAACAGAACAATACGGGAATCAGCGCCTGAAAATAAAAGCAGAAAGAGACTATGCGTCTCTGGCTATGCTTCCCAGAGACGCCTCTGTGGTCAACCCTCAGAACCGCGGCTGGATTTCAGGGCGCCCTCCGGGGCAGCGGCGCAGATATGGAAGGGTCAGGGTTTTATTTCGGAAGCTCACCTGCCAGGGCGTGCTGTCAGTATTCCGAAACCTGCTGCCAGAACGAACCATGCAGCAAAACTGTATGAATTGTGTGTTGGAACAATGGAATCAGTACGAAGAGGCGGTCAAACGGCGCGCTGTTCAGAATCGGCGGATCACTGAGCTTCAGAAGCTGATCGGAGAGGTGCCGGTTGCTCAGCCGTCTGATCGCCAGTTCATAGATACCCGTTCGCGAAAAGCAGAAGCAGAAAGCAGAAGAATGGCTATGAACTGCGGACTCATGGTGATTGAACGTAATATTAAGCTTTTCCATACGACACTTTCCAGCCTTGACAAACCCGTCTGTCCCATATCCGATCAGTTGGTTTGCTCGACAGACAAAACGGATGTCCGTGAGGAGGTGTCCGCTGCTCTACAGAATAACCATCTCCTGCGCAGTTCCCTGAAAGAAAGAATAGAAAGCCAGAATACGATCCAATTGTCTGAACGTAGAACAGGCGAACATGATTGCAACACCTCCCCCTGCGGCACTTATGGCGTCCCCCTTAGCCCCCGGTTAAAGCCATCATATAGAGTGCATCTGCTTAAATTCCTTAGGACTCAGCCCGGTATATTTCTTGAAGATAGAAGAGAAGTATGACGGGTCATTAAACCCAACCTTCTCGGCCACTTCATAAGCCAATGTATTCGAAAAAGACAGCAGCTCCTGGGCCTTCTCTATTCTCACCTTGTTGATAAATTCTGTAATACTTTCCCCACACTCTTTTTTAAACGTCCGGCTCAAATGTGTTGGGTTCACATGGACATGGTCTGCAATGGTCTCCAACGACAACGCTTCATCCAGATGCGAGTGAATGTAAATCATAGCTTTTTCAATTAATGGGCTTAAGACCATACCTTTGTTGGCCAGCATTTCGGTTACCTGGTCAAACAGATGATTGATATTATCTTCCAGCTGGCTCAGCGTGGTACAGGACTGCAGCTGCTCGATCATTGCGGGAGAGGGCGGGATCAGATTCTTTTTGATCAGTATGCGGGAGCATATATAATAGATCTGTACGCACACGCTTTTCACGTCAAAGGAGCGGGTCAGATTGACGCGGAGCCTTGAGAACAGGACGTGAATCCATTTACGGGCGTCCTCAAAAGCCCATTCTTTCATCATATTTTCAAAATGGTACAGTTCCATGGTGAATTCCGATTCCGTGTCAAAATACTCCCTCTCCACCCTTGTTTCAAAGACGGAGATGGAAGAGTCATTATAAAAATTCATGTTCAGGGCACCGATGGCCTCAATCGCAGCAGCAGATAATTCGCCCAGTCCGCGGTGAGGCAGACTGATTCCGGCGTTCAATCGGATATCATAGAGGGACTGCATACTGCTCAGCAGTTCATCACAGGTGTTCCTTAACTCCTGAAGCCGCCTTGTATCCGCAGACTCTGTCCGGTACAGCCAGATCACCAGACGGTTCTCATAGCCATAGACGTAGCCAGTCTCTGACTGCCCTGCGAGAATGCTCTTCAGGGCGGAGATATCATGTTCGTTTACTTGATTGTGCGGTGCGTTGATCTGGAATGCTGCGGCGTAATACCTGTCTAATTCAATCTTATAGTTTGAACTGCGCTCCAGAAGCTCGATGTCGGTTCTGAGGGTGCTGGTGACCTCCGCCAGGTATTGCTCCTGAAGGTAGGAGAAGTCTTCCTTCTGGATGACGGTTCGGTTCCGAAGTTCTGCGATGGCGGCCTGGGCTTTCTTCACGGCTTCAATCAGCTTATCCTTTGAGGTTGGTTTCAGTAAAAAATCGCTGACGGCATAGCAGATTGCCGACTGGGCATACTGGAAGTCGGCGTAGCCCGTCAGCAGGATCACTTTGATCTGAGGATATTCTTCGTATATGAATTTAGCCAGGGCGATACCGTCCACCTGAGGCATACGGATGTCTGTAATTACGATATCTGGCTGCTTCAGGCGAATCAACTCCATGGCCTCAACTCCATCGCAGGCTGTGGCATCCACAATACTGTCTAAGGTGTCCCATTTGATAAAACTAGATAATCCTTTTCTTATGGTAGGTTCATCATCTACTATCATCAGATGAAAGGTCATAGTTCGTTTCCTCTTTCTTTTGGAATTTTAAAAGTAATAGTGGTGCATTTGTCCGGGATACTCATGATCTGCAGACGGCAATTCTCACCATACAGAAGTATCAGGCGCTTGTTTAGATTGCGCAGACCGATATGGGTGCGGGAGTCTTCCTTCGAGGGTTTCAAGGTATCAATATTAAGCGGTGAGTCTGCACTGCCGTGCTCTGTGGAAGATTTGGAATCTGCAAATCCTACGCCGTTATCTGCCACATTGATCTCTATAAAATCATCCTGTTCAATGATGTTCACGGCCAGTCTGCCAAAAGTTGCTTTCGGTTCCAGCCCATGGACGATGGAATTCTCCACAAGCGGCTGAATGCAGAAACGCGGCACTGTGATGTGTTTTGCGTCCAGGTCTGCGTGAATCTCCGCGGTAAATTTGTCCTCAAATCTGGTCTGCTGAAGGTAGATATAGAATCTTACATAGGTAAGTTCCTCCTCCAGACTTACAAAATCCTTTTCGTGGGACAGAATGTTGGAGCGAAGCAGCTCACCCAGGGATATGATCATCTGGTAAATGTCTTCATTTCCACTCATCTGTGCTTTCCAGGCGATGGTATCAAGAACATTGAACAGAAAATGGGGATCCATCTGTGACTGGAGTGCCTTGATCTCTGAGTTCTTCAGCAAAAGCTGTTTCTGGTAAATATCATTGTAATAGATATCAAGCTGTTCAAGCATGGCCTCAAATGCTCCCGCCAGATCATTAAATTCTGAATACAGGCTGACCGGAGCGCTTCCGGCTTGTTCCCGTTTGCCATCGGCGATACATTTAATGTGCTGTATCATTCGCTCGATGGGTGCCGTGATCAGATGGCTCAGAAGAATGGTGAAAACCAGTGTAATCGAGATGATGATCAGGAAGATGAAGAGGAAGCTTCGGAGCGTCTGGTTCAAATCCTTTAATAAGTACGGTTTTGGAACTGCCACAGCGGAGGTGATTCCGCTGGTACCCAACTGCTGGGAGGCCATGAAATAGCTGGTCTTGTCCAGCTTGATTTCCCTGAATGGACTTCCTCCGGTGGAAGCCTGTTCCATCAGACCTTGAAATACGGCAGTGTTGCTGGACTGTGCATGGCTTAACACCTGCATATCCTTGTTAAAGATGCAGATCAGCCAGTTCTCGTCCGTATTTCTGCTGTAAGACTGCTTCCAGGCATCCTGGCTGATATCAAGGATAATGGTGCCAATCTGACTGCCTGTGTACATACTGTTCACGTTCCGCGAGAAATAGATCGAGTGGTTATCGCTGTTTAATGTCTTGATCTGCAGGGAGGCACCTTCCTTGGATACCTGGTCATATATGGTTTTTACCTGGTCCAGTTCTGAATTATTCTCATATAAGGATACTTTGGAGTAGCCTCCGTTCATATCAAATATATAGACGGAATTGACAAACTTTTCATCCCAAAGGTAAGTGCTGATCAGAAGGTAGCTCATCTGGCGCTCGATCTCCAGTCGCTTCTCTACCGGGCTTTTGCTGGTGTATACACTGCTGGCCGGGTCCAGATATTCACGGATCAGATTGTTGGACATGAACAGTGGATATACGGAATCTATGATGTCGATCTGATCTTCGACCTGGTTATTGATCTGATTCAATTGTCTGGTGATATCTTTACTGTAATTGTCCTTGAGTGTGTCCGCACTTTTCGTATAAAATAAAGTAGCGGCACAAAACAGAGCAGCAGCCACGGTTGCGGATACAGCCAGTGTGATAAAGGAACGAAGCGTGTTGATTTTCATGTTGATTCCCCTCTTCCAGTGAATGAAAGTAATTGCATTAATTATCTCATAGGAATTGGGGGGATTCAACGGAATTTGAAGAATGCGCAGATATTTCACAGAAAATGTCAAGATTTTCATAGTTTTAGTAAAATGGTGCTAATTTCGTGCAAAATCAATCGAAACTTATGCAAATATTTCATAGAAACGGGCAAGAATCTGAATTCAAATGGACTCTCAGAACCGATATAATACGATCATAACGATATAATACAAGGAGGAAATGATATGAAAAAAAGTTTTCTGAAACGTGCAGCAGCCATGACATTGGCAGGCGTGATAGCAGCAGGTATGACAGCGTGTTCATCCGGTACCAGCACACAGCCGGCGGCGACTGAAGCCACAAAAGCGCAGGAGAGTGGTTCAGCAGATAAAGGTACTACTGCAGACAAGGTAACATTAAATGTGATCAACTACCACGTAGGTACAGATTACGCAGCAGAATATTATTCCTATCTGTTTGACGCATTCAAGCAGACGGACGCAGGCAAGAATGTAGAATTCAACTTTGAGGAAATTCCTACAACAGATGCTTACAACCAGAAAATTAAATTATTGATCTCCAGCGGAGATTTACCTGATATCGTTCTGAACGGTGGAAATAATATCACTGAGATGGCAGCTAAATCCGGTAAGGTAGCCGATCTGACACCATATTTTGAGAAGGATCCTGAGTGGAAAGCATTATTTGATGATAAATCTCTGGAGTTCAATACGGTTGACGGTAAGATCTACGGTGTTCCGGTTTCCAAAGAGATTTCTTACATCTACTATAATAAAGAACTGTTCCAGAAAGCTGGTATCGAGGCTCCAAAAGAAGGTTTTGCTACCTGGGATGATTTCTTTGCAGCATGTGAGAAGTTAAAAGCAGCAGGATGTATCCCGTTAGGTATGGATACAGCAGACAGCGGCTGGCTGACCAACCTCTGGTACAGCGGACTGATCGGAACTGCCGGCGATGCAGGAAATACCTGGATGAACACCATGTACCCGACAGATTATGCTACACCGGAAGTGATCAAAGCAACCACAGATTTACAGAAAATGCTGAGCGAATACACCACAGCAGATGCTGTTGGCGGCAAATACGATCCGATGGCTACCCATTTCTTCAATGGCGAAGTTGCTATGTTCCCGAATGGCCCTTGGATGATCCCGGATTTCAAGAACACAGAGAAAGCTCCGGAAGGCTTCTATGACAAGGTTGGCGTTATGCTTCTTCCATGCAGCGGTATGGAGATGGTTCCAACTCCTGGCGACATGGTAGGCGCAAAAGATCCGGCTAAGATTGATGCAGCAGTTGCATTCTTAAAATTCGAGACAACCGTAGAAAATCAGGTCAAAGCGCTTGAGATGACAGGCTTACAGCCAGTATCCTCTCAGATCACCATTCCTGACAGCTTAAAGAGCAGTGATCCTCTGATGGCAGAGGTACTTGATTTACAACCGCTTGCAAAATATACATATGGACAGAACCAGGCATATTGGTATCAGAACGTAATCGATACATTCTCTACCGTACTTCCAGAGCTGGCATATAAGAATATGACACCGGAAGAGTTCTGCAACAAGCTTAGTGAGTCAGCAGCGAAGAATTAAAATTCATGATTCGAGAGCGTAGAATGCTTGTAATCTGGGCGGGAAAGGGCCGTCGGCCTTTCCCGCTATATTTATGCTCATATAAATATTTGTTTACAATGGTTTGGTAACTTACACATTTTTATATTTACATATTTCCACGAAAGAATTGTGAAAGGAGTTCATTATGGTTAAGAAAAAGAATTTGTGGATCACGCTTTTTGTTATGCCCTGTATGGTACTGTTCTGTATTGTATATGCAGTGCCTATCGTGACGGTGCTCTTCACCTCATTCTGCGATTACACAATCACAACGAAACCGGCATTTTCAGGGTTGAAGAACTTCCAGCTTATTTTCGGCGATAAGGATTTTCTGATCTCGATAAAAAATACACTGGTATGGATAGCTCTGCAGTCTACATTCCACGTTATGCTGGGACTGTTGATGGCTCTGGTATTGAGAAGAAAACCGAAGGGCTGGAAGTTTGTGAGAACAGCTTACATGATCCCCAATATTATTCCGACAGCAGCGACCGGCGTTATGTTCACACTTCTGTTAAACCCCAGCTTTGGTATCCTCAAATCTATGTACGGCGTGTTCGGCCTTGATATGTCAAAGATTCCCAACCTGTTCGGCAACTCCAAATTTGCATTCTGGACTGTGACCTGCACCTGGATTTTCTACTCTGCGTTTAACACGATTATATTCCTGGCGGAGATGGGAGCTATCGATACCTCGATCTATGAGGCGGCCAGAGTGGACGGCGCCAAACCGTGGCAGCTTGACCGTTACATCACGCTTCCCCTTATGAAAAATGTGGTGGGAACCTGTGTGGTTCTGGCATCTGTAGCTATGGTATCACAGTTTGACATTATCTATGTGACCACAAAAGGCGGCCCCGGCACTGCGACGCTGAACCTGCCGATCTATCTGTACAAGACGGCCACGCTGGAGAATAACTACGGAAAAGCCAACGCCGTAGGTGTTGTTCAGATTCTCGTAGGTCTTGTGCTGGTTGTTCTGATTCAGGGATTGTTTGCCATGGGCAAGGAAAAGATCAAGAAGGAGGTAAAGTAAGATGAGAGAGACTCCAAAATCGATTCGGGTAATCTGCAGCATTTTTAAATATGCTTATATGATCTTTTTCGTTGCTATCGCCATTGGTCCGCTCATCTGGGCATTTTTAAGCTCCTTTAAGACTTATGCGGAGATCAACTCTTCCGCAATCTCTTTGCCAAAGAGCATTACATTTAAGAACTATGCCTCTGCATTCCAGTATGCGCCGATAGCAAAATATTTCTTTAACAGTGTGATGATTGTAGGCTGCAGTGTGTTGGTGACAGTGATGTTTGTGGCTATGTGCGCCTACGTGACGTCCAGGTTTGATTTTAAGATGAAGGCAGTGATCGTGCTTCTGATCTCTGCATCTCTGATGCTGCCGGCACAGGCGATCTCACAGCCGCTGTTTACGATTATGAGGGCACTTAAGATATTTGATACGAAGCTGGGACTGGTGATTGTGTATTCGGCGATGGGAATTCCTATGTCGTTCTTTGTTATGATGAGTTATTATAAGACCATTTCTCCGGCGCTTGAAGAGTCCGCGTATATTGATGGAGCGACATTTTTCAAAACATTTGTCTATATTATTCTGCCGCTTGCGAAACCGGGGCTGGTGACCATAGCTATGCTTCAGTTTATCAATACATGGAATGAGTTCTATTTCGCACTTATGTTGACCAGTGGTGACCGTGCGAGGACGATCCCCATTGCTTTGAATTATTATATGGGTACCTTTGCGAATAACTATTCGGCGTTGTTTGCGGCTGTAGTCATGACGGTGTTGCCGACTATTGTTATATTTATTATTCTGCAGAAACAGGTGATGGAGAGTCTGACTGCGGGGGCTGTGAAAGAGTAAGGAATGAGGAGATTTTATGGAACAGTATAGAGAACCGATCTATCCCATCGAACCATGGGATGTGACAGAGACAGAATATAACCCAGAGAATAATTACCGGAATGAGACAACCTTTGCCTTGTCAAACGGCTATATTGGGACCAGAGGAACCTATGAGGAAGCTTATGATTTCCCTGCAACGGAAGGGCTGGAGGGGAATTTTATCAATGGATTCTATGAGAGCGAGGATATCCGGTACGGGGAGTGGAATTTTGGCTTCCCTGAAAAGAGCCAGTCGCTGCTCAATCTCCCGGATGTAAAGGCTGTAAGACTGTATCTGGATGATGAGATGCTGGATATGCGCGAAGGGGCTGTGACTGAGTACAGCCGCGCGCTTCACATGAAGGAAGGCACCGTAACAAGGGAGTTCGTCTGGACGTCACCAAAAGGACGAAGTGTGAAGGTGGAACTGGAACGCTTTGTATCATTTACGGATAAGAATCTGATGGCGATGAGGTATCGGGTGACAGCGCTGAATTTCAGCGGAACGATCCGGTTTGTATCTGAACTGAATGGGGATGTGGAAAATCATACCAGAGTGACGAATCCTCTTGTGGATTATGGACCATTTGGAAGAAGGCTTGTGCCGGAAGCTTTGGAGGCAGGCGATGATGGGCTGTTTTATCAGGGGCATACGTTGAAAAGCGGACTGACGATGGCCTGCGGGGCGACTCATACCTTGTCGCAGGTCGTGCCCCTGCCCGAAGGGCATAAATTAACGGGGTACCCGGCAGAAAATTATTCAGTATTTTTTAAAACAGGAGAATACACGGCAGATGCTGATTATCAGATAAAAATAGCAGAGCAGGAAACTGTGTGCCTGGAGAAATTTATCGTCTATACGTCAGATCTGGACATGGCAAAAGATGATCTGCATGAATTTGTGTTATGCAAATTGAAATCAACACAAAAAGAAGGTTACGATTCACTAAGCGCATCTCACAAGAACTATGTCCATGATTTCTGGAAAAACGCTGATGTTACAGTGGATGGTGATGATGCTCTGCAGCAGGGAATCCGTTTTAATTTATTCCACATTATGCAGGCCGCCGGGCGTGACGGGAAGACCGGCATGGGGGCCAAGGGGCTGACTGGAGAGGGTTACGAAGGCCATTATTTCTGGGATACGGAAATGTATGTCATGCCGGTATTGATCTACACAGCTCCAGATATAGCGAAAAAACTGCTGGACTACAGATTCAATACTCTGGATATCGCGAGGGATCGTGCCAGGGTATTGGGGCACCAGACCGGCGCACTTTACCCGTGGAGAACCATCAATGGTGAGGAAGCATCCACATATTTCCCGCTGGGAACAGCCCAGTATCACATCAATGCGGACATCGCATATGCATTCTGGCTTTATGTGACTGTGACCGGAGATATGGAATATCTGAAGGATTGCGCGGCGGAGGTATTGTGCGAGACGGCCAGAGTGTGGGCAGATGTGGGCAGCTTTGCGGAATGCAAGGGGAACCGGTACTGTATCTGCGCGGTCACCGGGCCGGATGAGTATAATGCTATCGTTGACAATAACTTCTACACCAATCTGATGGCCAGAGAGAACTTAAGGAATGCTTTGGAAGCTTTGGAGCTTTTGAAAAAGCATGAGCCGGCTGCCTGTCAGCAGTTGATAGAAAAGCTTGGACTGACCGGTGACGAGACCGTCTACTGGCAACGGATCATTGATAATATGTATTTCCCATATGATGAAAAACGTCAGGTGTACCCATTGGATGACGGTTTTATGATGCGCAAGCCCTGGGATGATTCTAAGATTGCCCCGGAAAAACGTCATCTGCTGTATGAGAATTTCCACCCGCTTTTTGTGTACCGCCAGAGGATGTCAAAGCAGGCGGATGCCATATTAGGCATGTATCTGCACAGCAACTTATTTACGGAAGAGGAATTAAAACGAAATTATGATTTCTATCAGGAGGTCACGTTGCATCATTCCTCGCTCTCGACCTGCATCTTCGGTATCCTGGCTTGTGAAATCGGATATTATGAGGAAGCGTACACATATTTCACCCAGTCCGCGAGAATGGATCTGGACGATTATCATAATAACTTTTACGCAGGAATCCATGCGGCCAATATGGCCGGCACCTGGCAGGCGATCGTCAATGGTTTCGCAGGACTTAGAACGAATGCCGGGTACCTGGAATTACACCCGTATCTGCCGTCACAGTGGAAAGGCTATACCTTTAAGATTAATTATCAGGGAAGCCGCCTGGAAGTATCTGTAAAGGAAGATGGCACCCAGATCACACTGGAGCAGGGAAACGCTGTCTCGTTTAAACTTAACAATACGGAATACCATCTCGCAAAGGAGGGGGATATCGTCCATGAGTCAAAAACAATATAAAGCAATTTTCTTTGATTGGGATGGCACTGCTGTCATCTCGCGGAAGGCGCCGGTGGATGACGCGGTAGCAGTGATGAAACCTCTGTTGGCCAAAGGCATAAAGCTGGTGGTGGTCAGCGGAACAACATATGAGAATATAGCCGGGGGGCGTCTGCATGAATATTTTACACCGGAGGAGTTAACGCATCTGTGGCTGGGTCTGGGCAGAGGCGCATATAATTACCGTTATCACGAGGACGGTTCACCGTATATCTGGAAGCACTGCATCCCTGGAAAAGAGGATATGCTGGCCATTCATGATACGGCCTACGCGATTCACCGTATATTGCTTGAGCAATACGGCTATCCCACCGATGTGGTGTTCAGCCGCCCCAATTACTGCAAGATCGATCTGATGGTGGATAATAACCGTGGTGATCAGTTGTTCTTCCAGTCCAGCGAACTTGATCAGGTGAAACAGACTCTGGCGACCCATAATTTTCACGGAGGGCTCCTGGGACTTGTGAAGCTGGCGGATGAGACGGCGGCGGAGTACGGCGTAAAAGCTGCATCTACGACCGATGCAAAATACCTGGAAGTGGGTGTCTCCAGCAAAAGTGACAATGTGAATACTATATTGACACAGTTGATGGAAGAAGACGCAATAGCGCCGGAGGACTGCGCTTATTGGGGGGACGAATATATTGGGCTGGATGATGGTTTGTTTGGCAGTGATAGTTATATGAAAACGCCTTTGACCGGAGACGGGGATTTCTTTGATGTCTCAGAGGCGGCTGGCGCCAGACCAGATAAGGTACAGGTGCTGGGCGGCGGCGTGGAGAAGTTTTTGGAGTTTCTGCGGAGCCAGGTATAAGAGATATATGTGCATATAGTCAATGAACGAAAAGAGTTCTAAACAGTGGACTGCCCGTTGAAAACGGAGCGTTGGAGCAGGTATATACCAGGGCAATATGGTCTATGCCATTCGGGCGCTTTTTGCTGCCTAATGCGATAGGGAGCGGTCAAAAGAACGCCTACTTATTGAAGCAATATCAGCCCCCTGACTGCTTTGTTTCACAAGTCTGAATTATCCTGTAGAGGCCATGGGCTCTTTCACGCTCACGCTATACATATGTGGCAAAATGAAGTATAATTAATCCAACGATAAATAGGCTACGTTTTTTGCAGAGAAGGTGTATTTCAGATTGAAAGGGCAGCCAGGTGAAAATGAAAGAAATTATCAACTTCATTGAAGCGAATGTGGATGGTAAAACGTTGTTTACAAATGAATTAGTTTACAAGCTGGAAAATGGGGCGTTACAGGGTGTTTTCGTTTCATTTCGGCTTCGGGAAAAAATGTGGCGGCAGAGGCTATCGTAAGTGGTATTTATGATTTGCGACTTGAAAATGATGTGCTAAAATTCTCAGAAGACCAAGTATTGTATCGTGACCAGCCGATACAGGGAGGGCGTTTTAAGCCCGTTGCATTTCAAGCGGAACATCGTTTTTATGTTAAAAATGAAAAGCTTCACTATGAATATGATGGCAGGTCTTTTGAGGTGGATACAAGAACCATGCAACGTAACGATAGCTCCGACACCTTTCCTCCGTTTATTTCAATAGAGAAGTAATATAACAAATCCCCAGCTTATCGGGCAGAAAAATTTGAATTTGCGGAGGAAATCGTTATGGGGAAAATTCCAAAATACATATTAGGAATAGGGGGGGGGAGCAATTTACAAGAATTAGCTTTCAGAATTAGCTGAGGCTATTTGATAAAGTAAAAAGCGATAGGGCTGGAATAAAATCACAAGGACCGGCTTATCAGCGGGAACATGGTTTTAATATTTATAAACCATGATTTCAATTAGTGAATTTCCAGTCTGACAAACTGGATAAATTTGAATTGAACAAAATCGCTGCGCCACAGCCTTGGAAGGCCAACGCGCAGCGATTTTGTTCAATTGGAAGTTGAGGGAGAAAAGATAATGGCAAATGAAAAGGCTTCATTTAGAGAGTTTCTAACGGCAGTTGAACCAAAACACCGTGCGTTTGTCGAGAAACTTAATTATAAACTTATAGAACAAGGCTGTAACCTTGTAATTAAAGAAGTAAAGAGCGGTTATGCTGCTTCATATCAATTAGAGAAGAAAACAGTAATGAATTGGGTGTTTCGGAAGTCGGGTGTATTAGCACGGATTTACGGTGACAACGCTGGCAGGTATAGAGATGTAATCGCTTCTCTGCCCGCTGATATGCAAAAGAAAATGACTGCTTCTCGTGATTGCAAGAGACTGATTGATCCTAATGCTTGTAGCGGCACCTGTGTGAAAGGTTTTGTTTATACCTTGAATGGTGACACATATAAAAAATGCCGGAATGATGGAATGTTCTTCCTACTCACAAATGAAACAGCGGAGCAAATAGCCAGGCTGGTCTGTGCGGAGGTTGCTGCCCGCAAGTCGGCTTCATAGAGACAGAATATTTTGCCTGATAAGTTTGAATTTGTACGGGAGATAATGTAGATGAAGAAGAAATCAAAAATTATTATTGCAGTTATTATTTTACTTGTGCTTTTGATGCCTGTTCCAACAAGATATAAAGATGGCGGCAGTGTTCGTTATAGAGCTGTTTTGTATGACATTTCAAAATATCATCAGTTAAATTTAGAATCAGAAACAGGTTACAATGATGGGTGGAATATAAAGATTTTAGGGATATCAGTTTTTAATAATTTTGATTAATAACTTTGAATTTATCAAGGAGGATTTGAATATGCAATACGGACCGAATCCAAATGCAGTTTATCCAAATGAAGCAATTAAAAGTGTCTGCTTCATTAAAAATATAATCACTCGCCCTAATATTACAATAGGCGATTATACCTACTACGATGATGTAAATGGTGCAGAAAAGTTTGAAGAACATGTGACCCACCATTATGAGTTTCTCGGAGATAAGTTGATTATTGGGAAATTTTGTGCCATTGCAAAGGGCATTGAATTTGTAATGAACGGTGCTAATCACAGAATGAAAAGTGTAACGACCTATCCATTTAATATCATGGGATGTGGTTGGGAAAAATGCACACCTGCCTTGGAAGATTTGCCATACAAAGGCGATACAATTGTTGGAAACGATGTCTGGCTCGGTCAAAATGTTACTGTTATGCCAGGTGTTCATATTAGTGATGGGGCTATCGTTGGGGCAAATTCAGTTGTAACAAAAGATATTCCTGCTTATCATATCGCAGGCGGAAATCCTTGTAAAATTATTAGAAAGCGATTTGATGATAAAATTATTTCATATTTGCAGGAACTAAAATGGTGGGATTGGTCACCTGAAAAGATATTCAGAAACCTTGAAGTCTTATGCAGTGGTGATTTAGAACAAATCAAAGATATTTCAGAAGTGTAAATTCCAGGTTATCGGGCAGAAAAATCGGAATTTTTGAAAGGGATAGATTGATGAATAAGCAGCAAATATACGATTATCTAAATCAAGAAAATGTGTGGTACGAGATAACGGAACACGAGGCTGTTTACAATATGGCGGAACTTTCTAATATAGAGATACCATATCCTGAATACGATGCAAAAAATCTATTTGTTCGGGATGACAAAAAAAGAAATTATTATCTCATTACTGTCAAAGGCGATAAACGAGTGAATTTGAAAGAGTTTCGTAAAAACAACAATACAAGACCATTATCCTTTGCATCGGCAGATGATTTAATGGAGATTATGGGCTTGATACCCGGTGCGGTAACCCCTCTTGGGTTATTAAATGACACCGAATGTAAGGTGACACTGTTTTTAGATAATGATTTTATAGGTGATTTAGGTTTAATAGCTGTTCACCCAAATGACAACACTGCGACGGTTTGGATTAAAGCAAACGATTTAGTTACACTTATTCAGCAACACGGAAATACAGTAAATTTTGTTCGGATATAAGCTACAGACAAATTTCAGTTTAACAAACCGTACAAATCGAAAATTGTTTTTGTACGTCCTTGGTAAATCAGGCGCATTTGATAAATAATGATATAAGGAGTTTATAATATGAAAACGCAGGTAATTATCATTCCATGACTTTCTACATCCTGTCAGATAATGAAAAAAAGACTTTGTTGACTAATGCAGTGCAAGATATGACAGGTGGGACGATAAATATTTCTGGTGAAGTTGAAAACAATCTTTTTTTGAACTAAAAACAACTAATTTGAATGGCGGGGAAAATGAATACCAGCTACAAATGACTTTAACAGAAGTCATAAAAGCTGCAGACAATTAATATCCTGTTGTCTAACTAATTAAATGCGCCTTATTTGTGGGAACATTGTTTGAACTGCCGTAAAAGGGCTATCGTGTCCTTGATTCGTTTTCCTGGAGGTGGCGGAATGAAAAAACTATATTTCTTTGCTTTTACACTCACAATTGTGTTATGGGTAGCCGCTTGCAGTGATGGTAAGAGCACATTGCCGGACGATAACAGCAATATTGTCCTGTTTCAGCTTACCCCGTCTGCCAATGGGGTAGAAGAATTCCTGGAAATCAGTGAAATAAAAATGTTGTATCAGAATGAGTTTTGCTATAATGTTACACCACAAACGATTTCCGATGAATACGGCTTTCAAATTTTCAAGCTGGATCAATGCTGCGCGGGTTTTCTTTTGTATGAAAACGAGATATATACTCTTGGCGAGTACTTCGGCGGATTAGGAATCACATCGTTTGCTGTTGCAGATATCGACCAGAATGGTAAAAGCGAACTGTACTTTACTTACTCATGGGGATCAGGTATCCACCGGTCATTGGCCGGATATTTTGACACACATAATAAAGAGGTTGTTCTGTTTGATTATTCCTATTTTAATAAGGATATGGTTTTTGTTAACGAGAACCATTCATTATCGCTCTATGAGGCAGACGTAGACGTGAAATCTTTTGTGGATATCTCTCTGCTGCAAGGCGAAGAAAAAGTCGGCGATATTGTATTTGATTCGGATAAAATACAGCTGATAACATCACAGGAAGCCAATTCAGGCTAAGAAGGATAATTTAATTTTGACAACTTTAAGCAAATGACAAGTATTTTGCGTGACACACTGCTTGAGGTGCTGAACTGCATAGAGGCTTTAGGAGTCCTTGAAAGTGCTTACGCCGTCATAGGAGGAGCATTCAAGTATGCAAAGAGTAAAAAAAATCAATTAGGCCGGAAACTTGATGACACTGGTGTGAAAACAGGAGACATCTGCAAACAGACTATCAAGAAGACTATCAAGACTAAATCACATGCCGGCGAACGGAAAAGCGCAATCCCGGAATTTGTTGTTGAGGAGATTATCGTTGCCAAAGAGCGGTAGAGAATAAGGCAAACTTAAAAGAACTGTCCATAGCGCTGGGACATTATGATGAGTTGTTTACATTAAATGTCTATACGGACTCGGATCAAATTATCAGCCAAGGGGTTCCGGAATTTGACAGCTTCATTGACGAGATTCTTCCGTCTGATGAGCCACAGGTGATCGATTGTGCATTTTCACCGTCCTTTCTTGATTATGTTCTGCCGAATGGTGTTGCTTAATACTGTGAAATGCCTTATAATTATGCATTGTGGCATATTGTGTTATCCCATGTTAAGTAGTCGGGATAAAAAAGATTTGTCATTTTTTTCAAAAAAGGGCCCGATTTTCTTGAAAAAAGGGGTGAAAAAGGAACAAATAAGAGCAAATCAGGATGTATTTTCAAGCTCTTTTCAATTCAGTTTGGCCCTTTGCGCAAACCAAAAATACTGTGCAGACAGCACAATAAATAAGGAAAAAGAATGAGAAAACTAGCTTTAAATGATGAAATATTACTAAGTATCCAGCAGCCCGCCCGTTATATTGGAGGCGAGGTAAATACAGTAAATAAGGACCCGGAAAAAGTGGATATACGCTTTGCCATGTGTTTCCCCGACGTGTACGAAATCGGTATGTCGCATCTCGGCATGCAGATTCTCTACGATATGTTCAATCGCCGGGAAGACATCTACTGCGAACGTGTTTATTCCCCATGGACCGATTTAGACAAGATCATGCGGGAAAAAAAGATTCCGCTGTTCGCCCTGGAATCGCAGGACCCGGTCAGAGATTTTGATTTCTTTGGAATCACGCTTCAGTATGAGATGTCATACACGAACATTCTGCAGGTTCTGGATCTGGCACAGATTCCGCTTCACGCGGCGGACCGGACGGAGAGTGATCCCATTGTCATCGGAGGCGGCCCCTGCGCCTATAATCCGGAGCCCCTGGCCGATTTCTTTGACATGTTCTATATCGGTGAGGGAGAGACGGTTTATTTCGAACTGATGGACCGCTATAAAGAAAATAAGAAACAGGGCAGGAGCCGCCGTGAATTCCTGGAACAGGCCGCCGAGATTGAAGGCATCTATGTTCCGGCCTTTTACGATGTGGAATACCATGAGGACGGAGCCATAAAAAGCTTCCGCCCCAATAACAGCCATGCGAAGGAGACCATCACCAAGCAGCTGGTGGTGAACATGGACGACGCATACTATATCGAGACTCCCGTGGTTCCTTTTATCAAAGCGACTCAGGACCGCGTGGTTCTAGAGATCCAGAGGGGCTGCATCCGCGGATGCCGTTTCTGCCAGGCCGGCAACGTATACCGTCCGCTGCGCGAACACAGCCTCGAATATCTAAAAGATTACGCCTATAAGATGCTGAAAAGCACGGGACACGAAGAGATTTCCCTGAGTTCCTTAAGCTCCAGCGATTATACGTACCTGGAAGGGCTTGTGAATTTCCTGATCGATGAGTTCAAGGGACAGGGCGTGAATATTTCCCTGCCCTCCCTCCGAATCGACGCGTTTTCCTTAGACGTCATGAGCAAAGTACAGGATGTAAAGAAGAGCAGCCTGACCTTTGCCCCGGAAGCCGGCTCTCAGAGACTCCGCGACGTAATCAACAAGGGACTGACGGAAGAAGTGATCTTACAGGGCGCGAACGACGCCTTTCATGGCGGATGGAACCGTGTGAAGCTTTACTTCATGCTTGGTCTTCCGACGGAGACGAAGGAGGACATGGAAGGCATTGCCGAACTCTCTGAAAAAGTGGCGGAAATCTACTATGAGATTCCGAAGGAACAGAGAAACGGTAAGGTAAACGTAGTGGCCAGTTCTTCGTTCTTCGTACCAAAGCCGTTTACTCCATTCCAGTGGGCCCGCATGTGTACGAAAGAAGAGTTTATCGAAAGGGCTTACATCGTCAAGGACAAGTTCCGGCAGATGAAGAACCAGAAGAGCCTTAAGTACAATTACCACGAGGCGGATTTAACCGTATTGGAAGGAGTTCTGGCGCGCGGCGACAGAAAGACCGGTGCGCTGATCGAGGAAGCCTATAAAAACGGTGCCATCTATGACTCCTGGTCCGAATACTTTGACAACCGAATCTGGATGAAGGCCTTTGAGACCTGCGGCCTTTCCATAGATTTCTATACGACGAGAGAGCGAAGCCTGGACGAAGTTTTCCCATGGGATTTCATCGACGCGGGTGTTTCTAAAGAATTCTTAAAGAGAGAGTGGCTGAACGCCATTGATGAAAAATTAACGCCGAACTGCCGACAGAGATGTTCTGCCTGCGGCGGGATGCGTTTTGGAGGAGGTGTCTGCTATGAAAGTAAGAATTAAGTTCTCGAAGCAGGGCCCCGTTAAATTTATCGGTCATCTCGATGTCATGCGGTATTTTCAGAAGGCCATACGGCGTGCCGGCATTGATATTAAATACAGCGAGGGATTCAGCCCCCACCAGATCATGTCCTTTGCGGCTCCCCTTGGACTCGGCCTGACGAGCAACGGAGAGTACATGGACATTGAGGTAAATTCCATGAGCAGCTGCGAATCCATGGTGAAACAGTTAAATGCGGTTATGGTGGAAGGAATTGAAGTTCTGGAGTGTCATAAACTGGAGGACAATGCGAAAAATGCCATGTCCATTGTGGCCGCCGCGGACTATACGCTTACGTTCCGCGAAGGAAAAGCGCCGGAGGATCTGGAAGCCTTTTTTGCAGGCCTGAAGGAATTTTATCAGCAGGATCAGATACTCGCAGTGAAAAAGACGAAAAAGGGTGAGCGGGAGATGGATTTAAAGCCGGCCATCTACGAGCTTACCACAAAAGGAGACCGTATCTTCATGAAGGTTTCCGCCGGAAGCCAGGACAACTTAAAGCCGGAGCTGATCATGGAGACGTATGACCGGTGGCGGGGCGAGTCCTGCCCGGAATTCGCCTTTTTAATCCAGCGGGAAGAGGTCTACGGCAATACCGGTGATGAAGAACACAGAAACCTGGTGCCTTTGGGACTTATAGGTGAAAAAGTTGAATAAGCTCATCATTACGAGATGGAACGGAGCAATCCTTACGATGGTTCAGTCAGACGGTGATACCGTGTCCCTGAACCTCGAGCCGGAGGAAGAGCGTTCCATTCTCGGCAGCATTTATATTGGTAAAGTAAAGAACATTGTAAAGAACATAGGGGCGGCCTTCGTCGAGATCGGAGACGGCTGTATGGGATATTTAAGCCTTGCGGACGGCTATATTCATCATGCCTCCGCAGCCAGTCCGGATGGCCGGCTGAGGGCCGGCGATGAAATCATCGTACAGGTTGACCGGGACGCAGTCAAGACAAAGGCGCCCGTCCTTACCGGCAATTTAAACTTCACGGGGCGCTATATCGTCCTGACGGCCGGTAAACGGCAGCTGGGGTTCTCCTCAAAGCTGCCGGATCTGGAGTGGAAGAAACGGATCAAACCCATTCTGGAAGCAGAAAAAGAAGAGGATTTCGGTATAATTGTGAGAACAAATGCGCCGGAAGCCTCTTTTGATGCGATTCTGGAAGAGCTTAAGAGTTTAAAGGCATTATACCGCAGAGTCATGGAGGACGCCCTTCACCGGACATGCTACAGTCTCTTATACAAGACCCCTCCGTCGTATCTGACCGATATCCGTGACAGCTTTCACGGTTCTCTGGGAGCGATCGTAACGGATGAGACCGATATTTACGAGGCCATTCAGGCTTATCTCAAAAGCTTTCAGCCCGGAGACTTACAGAAGCTGACATTTTATGACGACGCCCTGCTGCCGCTGTCCAAGCTTTACAAAGTGGAAAAATCCATGAGTGAAGCGCTTGGCAAACGGGTATGGCTGAAATCCGGCGGCTATCTCGTCATCGAGCCTACGGAGGCGCTCTGCGTGATCGACGTCAACACCGGGAAGTACTCCGGCAAAAAGAATCTCCATGACACGATTATGAAGATCAACACGGAGGCGGCCGTGGAAATCGCCCGCCAGCTGCGGCTGCGCAACTTATCCGGAATCATCATCATCGATTTCATCGATATGGAGACAGAAGAGGACCAGCGGGAACTCTTATCCGTATTGTCCCGGGTTCTGGCAAAGGATCCGGTTAAGACATCCGTTGTGGAAATTACAAAACTGAATCTGGTGGAAGTCACCAGAAAAAAAATACGCAGGCCGTTCCATGAACAGGCCGCGCTTATAAAAGGGAAGGCAGACACATGAAAATCATAATTGTCGGGTGTGGGAAGGTAGGAACTACCCTGGCCGAACAGTTGAACAACGAACATCATGACATCACAATCATTGATAAGAACACAGCTGTTCTAAGCGCTATCACTGAGCGGATCGACGTCATGGGTGTCGTGGGAAATGGTGCGGTTTATAAGGTTCAGATGGAGGCGGGAATCCAGGAAACAGATTTACTCATCGCCACCACCAATTCAGACGAGTTAAATATGCTCTGCTGTCTGATTGCAAAAAAAGCAGGTAACTGTCATACGATCGCGAGAATCCGGAATCCGGAATACAGCTCGGAGACGCGTTATATCCGGGAGGAACTGGGGCTTTCCATGGCCATCAATCCGGAGATGGCTGCGGCCATGGAGATCTCCAGACTGCTTCGTTTTCCGTCGGCCATCAAGATCGATACCTTCGCCAAGGGCCGTATCGAGATTTTAAAATTCCTCGTTCCCGACCACTCGAAGCTCCATACCATGAAGGTCCGTGACGTTCTGGACAAGCTTCACTGTACCGTCCTGATCTGTGCGGTGGAGAGGGGAGAGGAGGTCATCATCCCCAGCGGTGATTTCGAGATGCAGGCGGGAGACAAGATCTCCATCATCGCGCCTCCTGCAGAATCCACGGAATTCTTCAAGCAGGCCGGAATCATCAATAATACCATCAAAACCGCCATGTTTGTAGGAGGCGGCAAGATCACGTATTACGTGGCAAAGCTTCTGGAAAACACGAAGATTCAGATCAAAATCATCGAACAGAACGGCGAACGCTGCAACGAGCTCAGCGAGCTGCTGCCAAAGGCCATGATTATCCACGGCGACGGTTCTGATCAGGAGCTGCTTTTACAGGAGGGCGTCCGCCAGACAGAGGCATTTGCATCCCTGACCGGATTCGACGAGGAAAACATCATGCTGTCGCTGTATGCGGCCAGCCAGTCGAAGGCGAAGCTGATCACAAAGGTCAATAAGATAGCCTTTGAAAATGTAATTAACTCCATGAATTTAGGCAGTGTGATCTATCCCAAGTTAATTACCTCTGATTCCATCCTGCAGTATGTGCGCGCCATGCAGAATTCCATGGGCAGCAATGTGGAGACACTCTATAAAATCGTGGCTAACCGCGCCGAGGCGCTGGAATTCCGCGTGATGAACGATCCCGCGATCGTCGGCATTCCGCTGGAGAAGCTTCGCTTAAAGGACAATCTTCTGGTTGCCTGCATTAACCGCAATGGAAGGATCCGGAGCCCCCGCGGAAAAGATGTTATTGAAACCGGTGACCGTGTAATCATCGTTACCACCAATACCGGATTAAATGATTTGAAGGATATACTAAAGTAGGAAAAGGCGAAGGAAATGAATAAGAAAATTATCGTCTATCTTCTGGGATGGATTATGAATATGGAAGCCATCTTTATGCTGCTTCCATGTGTGGTTGCTGCCATTTACCGGGAAAGCAGCGGAATCTGGTTCCTGGCCGTCATGGCGGTATGCGGAACGACCGGTCTTCTTCTGACACGCAGGAAACCGGATAATATGGTATTCTTCGCCAAGGAGGGCTTTGTCTCTGTCGCATTGAGCTGGATTGTGCTCAGCTTTTTCGGTTCCCTGCCCTTTTACTTAAGCAGGGAGATTCCCCGGTTTGAGGATGCCATGTTCGAGGTAATTTCCGGTTTTACGACGACGGGAGCCAGTATTTTAACGGATGTGGAAGGTCTGTCCCACTGCATGCTGATCTGGAGGAGTTTTACGCACTGGATCGGAGGTATGGGCGTTCTCGTGTTTATTCTCGCCATCCTTCCGCTGGCAGGCGGTTATAACATGTACCTCATGAAAGCGGAGAGCCCGGGGCCATCTGTAGGGAAGCTGGTTCCAAAGGTAAAATCCACCGCCAAGATTCTCTACGGAATCTATTTTTTCATGACAGTGGTGGAGGTCATCCTCCTGCTTGTCGGCGGTATGCCGCTGTTCGATTCGCTGGCAACCAGCTTCGGTACGGCCGGTACCGGTGGTTTCGGCATCAAAAACAACAGCATTGCCTTCTATGACAGCTATTATCTCCAGGGAGTCATCACCGTGTTCATGATACTCTTTGGCATTAACTTTAACGTGTATTACCTATTCCTGATTCACCATCCGAAGGACGCGCTTCGCTGCGAGGAGGCGAGGGCTTATCTGGGAATTATCGGCGTAACCGTTCTTCTCATCACCCTCAATATCCACGGAAGCTTTACCAGTATCTTTGCGGCCTTCCACCATGCGGCATTTCAGGTAGCATCCATCATCACGACCACCGGCTTCTCCACGGTAGATTTTGACAAATGGCCGGAATTCTCCAAGGGTCTGCTCGTCGTATTGATGTTCATCGGCGCCTGCGCCGGAAGTACGGGCGGCGGCCTCAAGGTATCCAGGCTGTCTCTTATACACATCTGACGCTGCCGACGAC
>ENA-OXEB01000197-OXEB01000197.1-human-gut-metagenome-genome-assembly--contig:-NODE-197-length-28684-cov-19.2354_pt1 | contig 28684 bp, 32 predicted proteins | sample MGYA00249353_ERZ652239 | MGnify/ENA primary metagenome ERZ652239 (study PRJEB26925, sample SAMN05826586) | human gut metagenome | biome: ENVO:2100002; feature: ENVO:00000062; material: ENVO:00002003... | reverse complement strand
ACCAGTTGTTTTTAAACTATTAAGAAAGTAATTCCACTATATATTCCGAAGACCCAGATTTTCTTGAAAGACACCATATCGAACATATCCCACCAATTAAAGATGCCTCTTGCGGCTCTGAATATATACAATGGACTTCTGCAAGAAGAAACTGCTAGTTCTCCGGCGATTAAGGAATTTACTGATCTTTCTGAACAAGAACTTGACCGAATAGAAGTCCTTGTCCAAAATCTTCTCACGATTACGAAGTTGGATGCCGGGACGATTGTTCTGAGAAAAAGCGAACACTATGTTGATGATATGATGGCGCAAATCCAAAGGCGATTTGCATTTCAGGCGCAGCAGCGGGAAATAAATTTGAATTTTGCTGGACAAGATACTGTCATGCTGATCTGTGACGCGCATTGGTTTATGGAGGCAATCGGCAACATCATAAAAAATGCTCTGGATCATACGAAAGCAGGAAGTACCATTCAAGTTTCGTGGCGTGAGTTTACATCAATGGTGCAGGTTGTAGTAAAAGATGATGGAAGTGGTATCCACCCGGAAGATCTTCCCCATATCTTCAAGCGGTTTTACCGCAGCCGTTTTTCAAAAGACACACAGGGTGTTGGCTTGGGGCTTCCGCTTGCAGAAGCGATTATTGAAGCCCACAGCGGAACAATAGAAGTAGACAGCGAATTGGGCGTAGGAACGACGTTCACGATCAATTTTCTGATTCCTACAAAATTGTAGGGTGAGTGTCATCTTGCAGTAGGATTCGTATGGTACTTTTTCTATGCCAAAATAGAAAGAGGTATTAGAACAATGAACTTATTAGAGGTGCAAAACCTATCAAAAACCTACGGAAACGGCGAGGCCACTGTCCATGCTTTAAAAGGTGCAACCTTTTCTGTTCCGAAAGGTGAATTTGTTGCCATAGTTGGTGAATCTGGTTCCGGCAAGAGCACGTTGCTGAACATGATCGGTGCATTGGATACTCCGACTTCCGGCAAGGTGTTTATTGACGGCAAAGACATTTTCTCTATGAAAGACCGCAACTTGACGGTATTTCGTCGTAGAAATATTGGCTTCATTTTTCAGAGCTTCAACCTGATCCCGGAGCTGACGGTAGAACAGAATATCATTTTCCCGGTGCTGCTGGATTACCAAGAACCCAATAAGAAGTATCTGGAAGAATTGCTGGCGGTACTGAACCTGACCGCACGGAGGAACCATCTTCCCAGCCAACTTTCTGGCGGCCAGCAGCAGCGTGTCGCTATTGGACGCGCCTTGATTACACGTCCCTCTCTGATCTTGGCAGACGAGCCGACCGGCAATCTGGATACGCAGAACACAAGCGAAGTCATTGCGCTGCTGAAAGAAGCATCCAGAAAATATGAGCAGACCATTGTTATGATTACACATAGCAGAAGCATCGCCCAGACCGCAGACCGTGTTTTAAGGGTATCCGATGGTGTACTGACGGATTTCGGGGGGTGTCGTGAATGAAAAGCTATCTTAGTCTCATTCCCATCTCCGCTAAAGTTCACCGCCGTCAAAATCGTATGACGCTGCTTTGCATTGTGTTTGCTGTGTTTATGGTAACAGCAGTATTCAGTATGGCAGAAATGGGTTTCCGGATGGAACAGGCCCGATTGGTTGGTAAGCATGGAAGTTTCTCTATTGGCGACTTGCTCGGCAGTTCCATGGGGCAAACCCTTCTTTCTGTCGCGGTTGTTCTGTTCCTGCTGATTTTGATTGCCGGCGTTCTGATGATTTCCAGTAGTATGAACAGCAGCGTTGCACAGAGAATCCAATTTTTCGGAATGATGCGCTGCATTGGTATGAGTAAGCAGCAGATCATCCGCTTTGTCCGCTTGGAGGCATTGAACTGGTGCAAGACAGCTATCCCTATCGGTCTTGTTTCAGGGGTTGTTGCTACATGGGGACTCTGCGCGGTACTGCGTTTTGTAGTCAAAGAAGAATTTTCTGATATTCCCCTCTTTGGCATTAGTATCTTTGGTATTGCTGGCGGTATCTTTGTGGGACTGATTACTGTACTGATTGCCGCAAATGCTCCGGCAAAACATGCTGCGAAGGTATCTCCCATCACGGCGGTGTCTGGAAATGCAGGTCACGAAAAGACAATGCGTCATTCGCCGTATGCAGGCTTCGGAAAGATTGAATTCCTTCTTGGTGTCAGGCATGCAATCTCCGGGAAGAAAAATTTATTCCTGATGACAGGTTCTTTTGCACTTAGCATCATCCTGTTTCTGAGCTTCTCTGTTATGGTCAATTTTGTGGATTGCCTGATTCCTCAGTCGGCTGCCACATCAGATATAGATATTGCAAGTGCTGGCGGTAATACGATCCCTCGCGAACTGCTTACATCCATCCGCGGAATGGATGGAGTGAAGGAAGTTTACGGGCGGCGTAATGTGTCTGATGTTTCTGCCAAACTAAACGACGACGCCAACTTCTCTGGCACGGTCGATCTGATTTCTTATGACGATTTTGATTTACAATGTCTGAAAGAAGACAGTGCTTTGAAAAGGGGAAGTGATCTGTCCAAAGTTTCTGGGGACAGCAATTTTGTTTTGGCAACATCCGATCAGGACAGCACATGGAAAATCGGTGACACTGTTCAGATTGAGGATAAAACTCTTACCATAGCCGGACTGTTAAAGAACGACCCATTCAGTGAGAATGGATTGACAAATGGGAAGCTCACATTGATTACCTCTGATGAGACATTTGTCCGTTTGACAGGAGAGGAAGGTTATTCTCTTGTGCAGATACAGACAACGGGAGATGTTACGGACGAGAATGTTCAGGCAATCCAGAATTCCGTAGATCAAACATATAGCTTCCGAGATAAACGCGACGAACGCACTATGGGAACTTATATGGCTTTTGTTTTCTGTGTTTATGCATTTCTGGCAATAATTGCACTGGTAACAGTAATGAACATTGTCAATAGCATTTCCATGAGTGTGTCTGCCAGAATGAAGCAGTACGGGGCTATGCGGGCAGTGGGAATGGATGAACGGCAGATGGCAAAAATGATTGCTTGTGAAGCATTCACTTATGCTGTTCTGGGGTGTGTTGTTGGTTGTGCTATTGGCTTGCCGCTTAGCAAATCGCTGTATGATTTCCTTATTGCGGAGCATTTTCCATCTGCTGTATGGCAGTTCCCAACTACCTCTTTGGGCGTTATTCTTCTGTTTGTCTCGATTGCGGCAATCGCAGCTGTATATACTCCGGCAAAGCGAATTCGCAGTATGTCGATTACTGCAACCATCAATGAATTATAGTTTCATATTTTGATCTGCCGGACGATGGCAAAAGAAAAAGCCGTCGTACAGCAGCACTCTGAAACGCTTGTCCACCCTGCGGCGGCTTTTTAGAGCCGCCGCTTCTTTTTGTCTGAAGGTTCACGAAGACCCTACCCCTTGCAAATTGGCATGGCAGCAATGGGAGGATGCCGCCATGCCAGTTTGATTTTTTTTTGTAGTCCGCATAGCCTGCACCAGTTAAAAAAGCATAGCTCCGCCTCCGGGTTATTCCGGCTATGTATGCGGAATTTGTTGGAACCTTAACTATTATGTCATTTCATGCGTCCGAGTGGCCTTGTGCCGCCCGGGCGCTTCTGCGTTCTTATGGGGTAGCTTCGGGTCATGTTGGCCCGAAGTCATTCCCCCGGTGCCGCTCCCCGCCGCCTTCGTTTCGGTCGCTCGTCAACCACCAACCGAAACGGAGGTCAATATGGCTATTATCAATCTGCGGGACTATTATCCGTTTTATACGTCGGATTGCTTTATGGAAGTATCGGATGAAGTTGCTGAAATGTTCAAAGAATTTGACCGCAAGGAGGCTGACTACCGGCTGTGTACATACCGCCATAAAGCCTACTATTCACTTGATCGGGATGATGGGCTGGAGCATGAGGCTGTGCATAAACCAGCTCGTATTTCGTTAACTCTGATAAAATATGAGTGTATGGTATACATTGAGCCGTTCTACGGTGGTTACTATGTCTGGCGGTTGACAGCGAAGTCGAAGCAAGCGGTGTGCTACGTATTCATAGAACAAAAGGTGGGATGTGCTTCGCAGTTAGATGGCGAGACAATACCGTCGGCATATCGTCGGCTGGTGCCGAGTAATCGTGGAGATGTATATGTATATAGTTGGCATCTCAACTGTACAATGTGGGATGTCGTCAACTAACTATTGTAGGGGGCGAGTGGTTGTCCTCGTAGACATTGGGTGGCAGGCTGAAGAAGGTACATGTTGATATCGACGGGTGACGTGTTCTTTGGGAAGCGAGTGCTCGTATGCGATCGTAGATGGTCTTGTTTCATGTGCTCTTGGGGTGGACGAGTGGAGTACGCGGCGTGTTCGTCGATGTACGCGGCCATCAGGGCCGTGTCGGGTCGGGCCTCGCCGCGAAGGAAGCCGACGCCGTCGTCAGTATCTCGTTCGCCCGACGAATACGACGTCCTTGACTCCGACGGCAGCCTCACGGCCTTCGCCCTGAACTCGGTCGTGTATCTCGTGCCCCTTGCCATGGTTCCATCATCCCCCATCAAGTTAGAGGAAATACGGAACAAAATCAGTTCATATCACCGTAAAAGAAGCTCCAAAAAGTTCGCGATTCATTGAGTGATCTTTTCGTAATTGGTTACAACCAATGTTGCGTGTAGGTCAGAAGCCCGATGAATGCTCCGAGTCCGAGACCTAGCAAAAGCCATGCATTGCTATTCCATATAGAGCGATTCTCGTTTCTGGGTTGGCGCGGTACTAAGTTGTCATTTTTCTTCAACACTGATTCCTCCTTGCTGTCAGTATGTTGTTTCTTTGAAGGTTGACGGGTAGCAGGCTGCGGACGTTTTCTTGGAGGCTGGACGAAAGGATTATCGTATGTCCGGTCCCGAGGAACGAGAGCGTGCGGTGGACTTGTACTACATTTCAGACGTTTGATTGCATTATATAGCACGGTCGCCGGCTGATGCAAGTTCTTGTTTCCCTGACGTTGAATGCCTGCGTTTCATGCCCAACGAAGTATATCCTAGAATTGCGAACAACACATTTGGATCTTCTCCCTGTCTCTAAGAGTGGCAGAGGACACTTGACACCCGTTGCTGTAATACAGCTGACGGCAACTTCATCGAGAGACCTACGACTATGATTCGTGCCAAAACATCTATGCACAAACCACCGTCAATACGTCTGAGAGGTGCAGCCAAAGCGCCGCTCAGAAGCATGGGATATCGACACCCCCAAGGCATGCAGAAGTCCCATGCTTCTGATTCTCAAGTAAGAGCGTCAGCAGGAACGACAAATCGGTTATCCTAACCTCGCCGACATTCGTCGGTTCAGAATCATGTTCATGTGCAGATACGGTGAGGCGAAACTCAGTCATCGTGCATGGTTCGTAATGCAACAAGCCACAATATCATTATCAGGATGAATGACAATACATAGCAGAGAAAAGCTATGATTCCGCAGTATTGGAGAGGAACAATGAATGACAGAACAATGCAGATAATACCGAAAAAGAGTGCAGAAAACCCTGCTGATTGTGAAACGAACGATTCCGCTTTTGCTTGAGACCGCAGTTTGGGGAAGTGCAGGCCAAACCAGCTAGGTATTGATAGAAGGGGCGCGATATTGCCAAAGATGATTAATATGACTCCGGCTCCGGAGGAAATAATTCGATTCATGCTGACTGGATTTGCATGAACTGTTCCGAAAAAAATTATTAATAACACATCGACAATGATTTCCATAAGGATAAAAGACAAATATGCGGAGAATACTCCTTTGCTCCACCCTTTTTTACTGACATGTACAGTTTTTTTATTGTTACTAAGGAAGCTAAGTCGAAGTGCTGTCACAATAGATATAAATAGAACAGCTATTATGACAGCGACAATTATCAGCTCCCACTTAGACCCCCACCGGTCTATCTTCCCGTCAAAACCAATATGAACAGGAACAACTGCGGGTATCGACGACCAAGATATGGCGAGAGTCACTAGGGGTACGAGTGCTAGCAAGTATGATATTATGGATACAATTGATGTTAATACGTTTTTTTTCATCTATTCTTTCTTTTCACTAAAATCGTGAGACTGAGTCCCGTCATTTTTTGACAAATTCACGAAATAAACAATTAGTTCGTCAATTGCAGTGAGGTTAAGCCGATAAATCAATCGATTCCCCTGACGCATTCGGCAAATCAAACCAGAATCATATAAATAACTCAGATGGTATGATACTGCGGAAGGCTTCATTTGCAGCATCGAAGAAATCTCACCGGCTGACATACTTCGTTCCCTGAGCAACTCAAGGATTTCGCGTCGGGTCGGGTCGCTTAGAGCAGACAATATTTCGCTGATGATGGGAGGTTCTCCTCTCCGAATAACGGTCTTTCATATTTAAGGTATAATCCAAGGTGCTTGGTAATTAGTGTCTGAGGATCGCGTCTGGGTTGTTCCGACTTGGCAGATGAAGTCTTCGACTCCCTTTGACAGAAGATACGAATGTGGATCCTCAGAGAAGGCCCTACGCTCATTTTCTGAGGATTCCGCAGCAAGGAGGGCATTGCGGAGCTTGGTCATGTTCACGTCCCGGCTTGCATAGGCTTCTTCGTCGACGCTCATCATTCCATTTCTTCCCTCAATGGATCTTTAGGATCCATCGAATCGTCTGGTTATATTTCAATTAAATTTGAAATACGATTGTATCGTACCACAGGTGTGATGTCTTGGGGCATAGTTGACGGGTCTCCTGAGGCATGCTTTACATCTGTCGTGGGGCATCGTTGACATCGTTCGCCGGCTTGCGGTATCGATGTTCGCGGGTGGCGTCGAGCGTCTGGCCGGCGAGGATCTCGCCGGTCTCCGGGTCGGCGGCGACGGCCTTGTCGCGCGGGTGCTCGCCGCGTTGCGCTCAGGACGTGGTCTGATTGTCGCCGGCCGTGCCGGACCGCCGCCGTGCATCCATGACGCCGCAACGGCCGCCAACCCCATCGTTGTCAACCATGCCCCGAAACACCTGTCAGCCATGCCCAGGACATGCGTCAACCATCCACTCGAACTAGACACTCATTCAAGAAAAGAACATCATTCAATTCGGTATCCGGGGGGCAAGTACGTGCTGATAGTGTTCGATATCTCTACTCGGCTGAGCGCGCAACTGTATCTATGCAGGAATTGATTGACAATGATTTCGATATTCATTCCTATATAATCGTGGACAATATCCCAGGATGATTTGAGTTCTTCAAAACGTCGCAGCAAGCTCGCCATGCCTATGCTCACGGCAAGAGTGTTCAGCATCTTGGAGTAAGAGTCCATCGCTCCCATCGGTTCCCCTTTTCATGTTTTCTTTTGGCCTCGTTTCGAGTTAAGACAGGTGCTGCATACCATCAAAGTCGTTCGATGCTTGTATGCATGCCTCCGCTGTGACTTTGCGCGGTGCGGAGTAATGCGGAGTAATGCGGAGTAATGCGGAGCTACTTGGATGTGTAGTGCTGTTGCGGATCCCTCCGGCTGGTGCCATGCCACGTAAGCAGGCCTCGTTCGGCCAAGGCGGCGAGTGTCTTGGATGCGGTCCTCAGCCCAATGCCGGCCTCCTGAGCCAAAATCCGCGTGCTTACCTTGCCGTCACGCGCAGCGATGTCCAGCGCCGTGCGCTCCACCGGGGTAAGCTCCTGACCATTCACCACAAGGCCGTGATCATCCGTTTTGTTCCTGGCCATATTCGGAACCTCGTCGGCTGCGGCCACGTAGGGCACGCGCCGGGCGATGTCGTTGCGCAACACGAGCTTGACGACCATGCCGTTGGGCTCGCTGAACTCCGGCGCCGGCAGACCCAGTTCGTCCATTTCCTCGTACATGCGGTGCACGCCCTCGTTGAGCTCGCGCACCATTTCGAACGAGGTGAGCACATGGCAGATCTTCGGATTGCGTGCGAACCGGGTGGTGCGCATGTTCTCCAAAGTCACCCTATTGGGCAGCGTACCCGGACTGGTAATCTCCAATCGGTTGTCGAAGATCATCACACGCGTATAGTCACCCTGCAACGAGTAATCGCGGTGCGCCACCGCATTGACCAATCCCTCGAACCACGCGAAACGCGGATATTCGGGCACCGTTTTGAACCTCACGTTGTCATCAAGCACCTGGAAGTCGCGCAGCAGCGCTTCGATCAGCGCTCCGGCTTTCTCGACCACGCTGACCAATGGGCCGGAGAACTCCACGTCTTTGGTGATGTTCAGATTGCGCCCGGTGCGCAGCTCGGTGCCATCCACGCGCAGCACACGTACCCACGCCGAAGGCAGGAACCGCATCGGATCGGCGGCGAACAGAATCACACCGGCGTCCGTCAACCGGCCATCGCGCAGGAAATCACGGGCTACAAGTAAACGTTCGTCGTCCATGTGCTCCGCGCCGATGACCCGCTTATACCGCGCCAGAAACTCACGGTCCACATCGTCGATGCCCGCGCAGCCGCGAGCCAGCTCGTCCTCGAACCACAGCTGGCCCTTGTCGTACTCCAAGGCGCGCACAGTGTGATCGGCAGTTGCTCGAAGGATTCGATCGGCTTGGCATTCTCGCGTCTGAATCCCGTGATCGTGCCATCGTCCTCGATGCCGATGACCAGCTGGCCGCCCGAGGCGTTGGCGAACGCAATGACATGCCGAACCGCATCCTCCGGCTTGATCCGGGCGCTCTTACGGTCGAAATACTGCCCTTCCGGCATATGAGAGAATTGGGTGACCTCATCCAGTTGAACCATCATGCTGTCTCCTCTTGCTCTGTTGATTTCTGAGACCAGCCTACAGGCAAGCAAACCTGATGAAGCACGCTAAAGAAGTTACCAATTCTGATAGTAAGTGACGGCTGTGCGAATTAAGCGTATGCCAGCAGTTGCTCCTTAAATAAAGAAACGTTGGAATACCAATGATTTGTCCGATGACGTTCCTTAAACGAACCTGCAACCTAAATGGCCTTTCGCTGTTTGGTGTGGGTGAAGCGGGTTAGGCGGTGACGACGGTCGGGTAGTTTTGGTGGCCTGGATACCACGATGCTGGCCTATAGGAACTTTTGTGGTGCTTATGATCGAGGTCTGGCCTTGTACGAGTGGGCGTGTCGGCATGTCTTTTCCCCGCGTGGAAAATGATGCGCTCCCGGTGGGGGCTGGATGGTGTGAGAACGCCATCCAACAAAGCGAAGAAACGCCCGGTATGCGGGCGTGCGATGAAGAAGAACGGACGGACTGGCAAGGGCACGCAACGGTGGAGATGCCGGGCCCATCTCAGGCGCTCCGGCGGCGACGGCGCGACGAGCGCGCGGGATGAAGCAACACCGCCAGCAGGTGCGCGCGGGCGATCCGCACGCGCAGCGACGGGATTGGTTTCACGGCTCCCGCCGCACGCGGGACGGAAGCGATGGTAGGATTGGTCATTGCGATAACTCTCTTTCAATGGAGGGCGAATCCCGGGACTCTTGTCACTTGAATCGCCCGGAATCCCGCCCAAGGTTGTCGATCAGCCCCGCACCAAGCGCCAACACGGTGCGGAGCGCTTTCGTTTTCCATGTTTTTCCCGGCCCGGTTCGACCAGACCGAACCGGGGAGGCGGTCGTATTGCGCAACCAAGCGCGCCGCCCATAGCATGGTGCGCACAAGCCACCAAGGGCACGCGAGCGAAAGGAACGGACATGACCGGCAACACCACGGCAAGGACACAGGCCGTCGAACTGGGAGAGCACCTGCGTGAGGTCGCCGCATGGAACGTGCGCCTGCACCTGGCCAAGGAAGAACTCGAACAGCAGGCCCTGTGCGAGGCGGCCGGCGTGACCAAGGCCACCATTACCGAGGAGAAGGAGACCGTGACGGCGAGCAAGAGGGAGGCCGTCGATTTGACCAGTCGATTATTACGCATTGCGATTCTTCTTCTTGGATAGGGAAATTTTTATGGAATATATGATTTCCATGAGTATGAGAATTCCCAACAGGATGGAAACCAAAGGGATATATGAGATATAGAAATCTCTCATATCCATATCTGCTTTTGCTGAATAAGCGACATCGCAATATGTCAGCATTACAAAAACGGCAGAGACGATCGAGATAAGTATCGGCAGGACGAAGAAGCGTGCAGGAATCCACTGAAATCGGTGCCGATCAAGATAATGCAGATAATAGATATTGCATCCAATCATCGAACAATAAAGAAGAAGCGTCCACATCGGAGCCAACTCAATGGTGTTTGATATAGCCATTTCTCTCCTTTGAGTCCGTCTTCCTACACGATTAAGGCATATCGGGGTCAGGCAAATAATTTTCTCAATATGCAGTCAGTCTGTGAATAGCTTCAGGGTCAGCCCCAGAAGATGATTCTCAGACTTAAGGCCACGATATAAAGTATCGAATCCTATGCAGTCGAACTCAAGATACCCTGGACGGTTTGTCATCTCAAGATGACAAAAACAAGCAACGGCTCTTTCAGCATATTCACTTACACTGTTCCTTGGTTTCAATCTCCCCACAAGGCGCACGCGGGGTGCGCCTTTTCGTGATCGAGGGAGATCAATATGCCGAAAATCAGGCATTCCCATGGAAACCATCCGCAGAAGCCTCCGCGAAGCAAGTGGGGAACCGTGCTGGCCCGTTATGACAGAACCGGCATGCTAATCGCATGGCAGGTTCGATATCCGAATCCATTAGAACCCGGCAAACGCGTCCAACGCCAGTTCAAGCCGGATCAGGAGCTCGAAGCCCGTAGATGGCTGGAAGCCGAAAAGTATCTTGTCAGCCTCCATCGTAACGGCATCGCCGAATGGGTTCATCCAACGGAACGAAGCCGACGAAAAGCCGTCGAGGAAAAGAGCCGGACACAACGCAATATGTTGTTCCGTGACTATGTGATGCGATGGGCCGAGGAATACCGGCTGCCCGACGGCAATGGTATCGCCGGTGGCACGCGTCGCAATCTTTACCTGGACATTGGCCATTTTTTGCCAAGTCTTGGGGACCTGCCGCTTAACGAGATCACTCCGTCCATTATCAAGGCTTGGTATGATGCGCCTCACCCGGAAGGACGGTGGGCGTTCCGACGCTCATGCATGCGGCTGAAGGCGGTACTGGAATCAGCCACCCGAGGCGGATTGGACGGTTCGGAGCCATTGCTGTCCTTCAATCCCTTCATATTCCATATTCCGCCAGCGCCACAGCCCGCCCGCATCAATGTACCGCCGGTGACTCCTTCCGAATTAATCCTGCTGGCTGACGCCATGCCCGATTACACCAGACTGTCCGTGTTCCTCTCGACGTTAGTGGGTGGTCTGCGATGCGGTGAACTATGCGGTCTTCAGGTGCAAGACATCGATCTGAATAGGCAGATACTTCACGTCCGACGCTCCGTGAATCGCGGTGACGCTGACAGAGGGGATCTCCAATTCGGTAAGACGAAAACGGAATCCAGTATCAGGAACGTACACATCCCGGATACGCTGATTCCTCTTATTCGACAGCACCTTTCTGATTACTGCGATCTGACCCGACCGGATTCGTCTGTGTTCGTGCCCAAGCGTGCAAGAATCATGTCCCAGACAACGCTGGACGGCCAGTTCGCCAAGGCCCGATTGAAAGCAGGGCGCCCTGATCTGACGTTCCAGGCATTACGAGCCAGTCATGCAACATTACTCATGATTCAGGGTGGAACGTTGCGGGAAGTCATGAATCAATTGGGACACGTCAGCGAGAAGGTGGCTATCCGGTACTATCAGCTCACCGTCGCCTCGCATCAGAGCCAAGTGGTTGACAAGCTCGCTGAATCATTTATAAGCGATATGGCTAGTACTCGAAGTCGTGAATCCTAGACCGCATTGATGCACTGTCGCGATGCGTGATACATCTTCGTATAGGAAATGCCGTGAGGGATCTGAATTGGTCCTTCACGGCATATCGGTATCTGACAGATCGAAGTCTCACAATCGCAGCATCAGATGGATTGGAAGCGCAGGTAGTCCGTTAACTCCCGCACCGTATCTTGCAGCCGACGGAGTCCGGAGCCTTGGCTGACCGTGCTCCATTGCGCCGCATACGCCTCCATCCAGATTTCCAGCGCTTCGGCAAGACGCGCCGTATCGTCATGCTGAGATGCGGCACTCAACTGCAAGGAGTCGACGACTCCGGCATCGGAGCAAGTCGGAGACCGACCTGATTCAGAAGTCGCTGTCCCTCGATGGCTATGCGGAGTGCCGCGGCGTTCGCTGTGGCCTGTAGTCCTGTGGCGGCGACGATCGTGGCGATTTGTCGGGCGCAGACCCGAAGAAGATGGCCCGAGGTCTCGTCGAGCGTGATGTGGTGCTTTAGATAGCGGAGCAGCATCAGTCGGGATTCTGCAAGTGACGGTATCTGGCTTTCGTCCTGGAGGGTGCGGATCGCATCGTCCGGCCGTTCGTTTTCTGGTAGCAGTCCCGGAATGGTTTGCAGGATCTCGGTGCTGACTCCGCCTTGTCCGTCATCGAGCTCCAACCAGGTGATCAGCTGGTTCCATTGGAAGCAGGCCGAATGACTTGCGTGAGTGGGGATATCAAGCAGCTCTCCGCTGGCGTCGTGGTATTCGAGTCGGGAGATGCGGTGGAGCATCTCGGTTTCATCCGGGATGTGTTCGGGGTTCCATGTCTCCTGCGTGCCGATGATTATGCCGGGAATGGCCATGTGCAGGTCGTTGACGTGGTCAAGGTCGCCCCAGTCGGTGACCAGCATGCCTTGCGCATGGTATGCGCGCCGTAGCGGGTCATGTGGGTGATGTTGTTCCTGACGTCATCGATGCGCGGCAGGAGTGCGTTTCCAGCATCATACGGTCGGATAGATGATCTGCTTGGCCCGGCAACGGGCAGATTTTCCCGTCGTCAACCCGCGGGCCGAAATGCCAGTCGAGCAGAGTAACGGTTTCGGGAAGCCTGTCGAGAATATCCGGTTTTTTTTTGGGGGGGGGGCGTCCCGCATCATCGGCTGTTTACCCGAGCTTTCGAGGTGGCGGCACAGGCAGGTGACGTAGCCGGCGTACATGGTGACGCCGATGCGGTCGATGAATCCGAACGGCTCGTTGGCGGTTATTTATTACAGGTATATGATATATATACTAAATACGTTTAATCCACCTAATTTCATCGTTTTCGTGATTTGAAGCCTTGAAAACGGAATGGGATGCCCCTATTCTTAGCAATAAATCGACGCTTGCTCCAGTTTTTCTCAATTTGTCAATATATTCTCGAATTTGATAGTTGTTAACATTAACATCAAACTCATTTAAGGCAACAAGGGCGGGGGGATAATGTTTACCCTTAATATTTTCTAAGGGAGATAAATGTCGTAAAATCTGCACATCACGTTTGTTATCCGGATTCCCAAATTCCAACATATCCATTCTCCAACGTGGGTTTTTTACATCTTTGATAGCCGTCAGTGGCGAGATGAACGGAGCAGATATATAAATACCAGCAAAGCTCAATGGATTCTCATTTAGAGCGGAGGCGACAACAAATCCGCCCGCGCTTGCTCCCATCCCAATAACTTTGCATTTTGTTCTATGTACTAATCGGTTAATTCCATTTGCAACGTCTAAATAATCATGAATCGAATTAATTGTATTGATTCCCATACCAGCTTGATGCCATTTCTCTCCCTTCTCCCCTCCGCCTCTGACATGAGCATAAGCAAAGTATATTCCATTATCAATTAAGGATTGAATCAGAGGGCTATAGTTGTAATTAAACTTGATTCCATATGATCCATAAACAGCTAGAACTATCTTGTTTTGTGGATTTCTAATTGGTGAAATGATTGTTACAGGTATCTCTGTCTCTCCATCTCTACTTAGGATGTTATATTGTTGAGTTACATGATTTAAGTTGCCTGATGATGAGTAGTCTATAGATGATTCTTCTTTTGAGAAATTGAGATAATGTATTGAGGGTCTGCAAGCCGGACATTCTATGCTGTAAGGAACGGATTGTTTGTTGACTTCAATCGGTCGGACAAACTTTAATAAACTCATATGCTTTTTCATTTGTATGGTGATATTTTTCCATTCCTGATTATGGTTAAAAACTAATGCTTTAATATCCAGAAATCGTATTTGTATTTTTTGATCAAATTTAACCTGAAGTACAATTTTGTTTTCAAGCAAAAAAAGATCCTCGATTTCATCGACCTTAATTTGCTTTCGTAGCCAAGTATCAGTCTTTTTAATACTATCTTCCCCGTTTATAATTATCAAAAACCAATTATTGAATTTGTCAACAAAGTATCCAAAGAAAAACTCACGAGATTCAATTGTTTTATGCATGATTTTATGGACTGATCCTATTCCATTGCATGCATCAATAACTTTTTCAGCTGCGTTGTTTGATGCGAGTCTTATGATTGTAACCTGAGAACCATGATATACAAGTAAATATTTTCTGTCGTCCGTCGCGTGAACAGTAGGCCAAGCCGTGCTGTCAAATGAGGCAACACAACGGTTTTCTTTAATCGAAGTAAGTGACTGTTTGCGTATTTCCGAAATCGCCCCAGATGATTCATCTGTTTTTGCATAGTATATGCATGAATTATCAGATGAAATTATACTTCCCTTTCCTATGTAATTGAGTTTAATGAAATCAATACCTGTCCGCATATTTATGACCCTCAGATTTGAGTAGGGATATTTTCGATCTTGCACTATTATTGCCGCATATTTTGATTTGTTATCTATTTCAATTGACTGCAGAGACTTATAATCATTCTTATTGATTTTAAAGCATTTAGTCCATTTAAACGCTATGTTGGAATCACGGGAAGGAAAAATATCGCTTTCGGACGCTTTCTTTCCTGAACGACAACACCAGACATCATTTCCGTCATTTAACCAAAAGTATAAATATCCCTTGATTCGTCCTATTGCTTTAAACATTTCAAGCGCTCCTATTGGTGTAAATGAGGGGGTGACCCTAACGAGTCACCCCCTCATTTTTAACCTTTATGAATCAGCAGAAGAAACCGCTGGTGCTGCTCGGGCGACCGAAGCAGAACGAGTAGCTGTAGCCACTGTCATGCACCGCGTCGTCATTCACTTCCTCGATCGACTGCATGTCGATGATTTTATTCATTGTTGTTCCTTTCTACTATTTTGTTCCGCGGACCTTCCGCAGAACAAATCTTTTGCATTTGGGAGCGGGAATAAATCCCAAAGATTATGGGTAAGGACATTTAATGCTGTTAGTATCCCTGCTGATCCGGTTGAATAATCGCTTGAGAGGCGCAAGTATGAATCTCCCGGGAATTGTAGCGTATTTTCCCAAGACAAACTATAGTCGTTTAATTCATCTAAAAGTCTATTATTTGTTTGTGTTGTTTGCGGTGACCATGTTGAGGCAAAATGGTTTGCAACTAATATCCCAGCAATCCCATTGTTTAGTCCGGAAAAAGCATATTGAGATGATGAACATGCCGCAATGAGTGAGTCCCATTCTTTATGGAAAAGAGAATCATCATGTAGTGCAATTCGTGCAATGGAAATTGCCACTATTAGGCCGGCAGAACCATCTGCAAGGTAAGGAAGAGACCTATTGTGCTTATCCTTAATTCCTCGCATTCCATTTGGCTCAATAACGGTATTGTCTAAATCTCTGCATATGCAATTAAGCGCACGCCGAATATAAGCTGGGTTATGTTCGATGTCAATACGACTTAGAGCTAACCAAAACAGTGCGATACCACTCCATCCATGCAGGAGGCCACCTTGTTTTATGCTTGCGATTTGATTGGATTCCATCCATTGCGCTATACGATGTCCAAGTGCAATAGCCTCATGGAAATACCTCTTATCGTCTGTAGCCATTCCGTATGATATCAGGGCTAATCCTTGACCGGCTAGTCCGCCATTAAGGTCAAGATTTCGTGTCTCTTTCCAATGTTCATATGTGCTAAATAATAGTTCGTGAGCAGTTTCTAATTCTCCCAACTCAAAAGCGACTAATCCTATGCCGGATAGCCCTGTATATAATCCAAAGTCCGATTGATTGCTTTGCGCGAAACCGTGGATCATGTCTTTCATCCATTGGACGTCATCCGAATTGATAATTGAGTTGGCCCTATGCAGGCTCATTAGGATTCCCGCCGCGCCGGAGCTTACGTTACTTGCACCCCAAATGGAGCCCCGTGTTACATCACCAGGATATAGTTTTCCTGGCAATTTATGACGGGTATGAAAAATGCCATTAATAATTTCAGTTTTAACTAATGACAAGGAATCAGGGTGTGATAACAGATTAAAGGAAAAACGTGGTGTAAACTGTGTAAGATGTGCATCTGGAGTTAATGGAACATCTGAAACTCCAGATGCACATGGGCAACGTGATTCAACATCCTTTAACAGATTTATATATTCCATGCCAAATTTTTTCGAAATATTATTCTTAACTCTGATCCAATGATCTGGGCTAAGCATGCAAATCGAGGTATTTGCATAGCATAGACATGCGAGTACCCTTGAAACAGCAAACCAATCTGCTTCTTGAGCGGAGCAACCCAATGGGGGATGGAATCCCATAGCATTATGTGCTGATATTTCCTTGGAGTCCAAGGTGCGTCCATCCTCAAAATCTATAAAGTGTATAGACATTGTTTTAGGATTAATCATTATGTTTCCTAAATGAATATCCCCGTGAACATAGCCTGTGCGATGAATAATTTTTACAGCATTGATAATCGATGTTGCGATTGTATTGATATCACTTCTATATTGCATCAACTGATTAGTATGATCATTTTCACATTGATAGGGATAGTTTTCCGACAACCAATGGTTCAGTGTGATTTCATTAAGCCATTCCATTTCAATGTAGCCATGTTCCCAAGCGTTAAACCTTCGATATGGTTTTGGTGCAATGCCGGTATTTTTAAGAAGATTGAGCATCTTCCATTCTATGGATAGTCTCTCAATGGCATCGCGTTGGCGTGCGTCTAGACCGGCATATGGTCTCGCTTCCTTTAAAAGGGCAATCTCATTCTTTTTATTGGTTGCACGATATACCCCACCGGAATTCGAGAAATGTACAGCTTTAATCTCATAGTTATCTAAATCGGTGGGAATATTTTTCATATATTCATTCAGAGATATTTCTACACACTTTGGCTTGTCGATTCCCTCTGCTGGATGTATAAAATGTGGAAGCCTCTTATCGGCGACCAGTATTCCAGATTGGTCTGGGATCATAGAAATATAATCGTTATTTTCATCCTCGCGACGCAGGTCAATGAATCCTCCGTATCGAAAGAAGATTGGACTTTGCTTGTATCTAATGTCACTAAGAATATAAGGGCCTTTTTCATCTTTGATGAGGGGATATAAATCACCGACTATTTTTTCAAGTTCATCATTTGTTGATGGATATATGGTGATGAATTTCCCACTACCTGAACGATTTGCTGCCTTCCCGTTGCAGTTGAGAAAATCTCTATGTGAACTTTGAAATTTGAATGTTGTATTATATTTACAGCAAATTTGTATTACTTCTGCAAGAATCTTTTCTGCGTTCTCTTTTGTTGCGCTTAAATGAATCTTCCATCCGTTGACTCGCATTTTTCCATTCGGAGAGCTTACATACGTCCACGGTTCTCTTCTTGTTACATACCAAGTATCGGGAATAAGAGATTCCGCAATCCAATGGTCACGCTTCATGGATGGAAGCATAGAAGCGTGATCTACAAAAAATGGAGATTGTTTCGTAATTGATTCGAGGTAATCTTCTTCACCAATCATATTTTTCCTTTTTTCTTGTATGCTTTAATAATTTTTCATTGTTGTATCCTTACTTATTGATTTCAATGTGTTTGGAGCGGATTGTCAGCTGAAGATGACACATATCTTCGTGTTCTTACCATTGACATTGCTTGCTGTGATGCGTGGGACTTGAGCCAGCTGACGGCGATTTGCGTGCGGTCATGCAGTTGCAAGGTGAAGAGGATTCGACTGATGGTTCGTCGTATCGTCGCGGGCTCCAGTACCAGTTTGCGGGCGATTTCCTCGTTGGTCATGCCTTCCGCGATCAGTGTGCATATCTCGCGTTGGCGCGGCGGCAGGGCTGCGAACGAATCCCGCAGCTTCTGTTGTTCGCGGCCTGCTGTGGGTCTGGGCATGCCGTGTTCGAGAATCTGCCGGGTGATGCGTGGCGTGACCACGGCGTCTCCGTTCGCCACCGCATGAATCGCATCCTTGACGGCTGCAGCACTGGCGTCTTTGAGCAGGAATCCGCTGGCTCCCGCATCCAGTCCACCGTATGCGTAGTCGTCCTCGTCGTACGTGGTGAGGATCAGCACGTGAATGGCGGGCCATCGGCGGGTGATTTCACGGGTGGCGGTGATGCCGTCCATCACGGGCATGCGCACGTCCATGAGCACCACGTCCGGCAGCGGGCCTCCTGCCGATTCCAGTCGCTCGATTTCAGCGATAGCCTGTCGGCCATCGCCCGCCTGAGCGACGATCGCGATGTCACTCGCCTTGCCAAGCATGAGTTTGTAGCCGAGCCTCGCGTATTGCAGGTCATCGACCAGCATGATGTTCGTCATCCCACGTCACGCCTTTCTCTTGTCGGACGGACGTCAGCATCGCGGTCACCCGCCAGACACCGGTTTCCGCCCTGTCCGGCCCGTAGCAGAGGAACCCTTCGGTTCGGGCGATGGCGTCCGCGATTCGCGCCAGACCGGTGCCGATGGCACCATCGGAAGGCTTGGGGAGGTTCGTTGATCCGTCGTTGGTGATGGTCGCGATCAGGCTCCCATCCGCCGCGTGATCCCATGTGACGTTCAGATGCGCGAGGCCGGGCGCATGGCGCACCGCGTTGGTGACGGCCTCACGGGTCACCCGGAAGCACAGATCCGCCTGGTCGGGGTCCTCGCTGCGTCGGCCGGTCTCGGTGAATGTGGCGATCACGCCGGAAGCCCGTACGTGTGCGAGCACCGGTCGGATGTCATCCCACATGTATCGCTGCGCCGACTCTTCGATCGCGGTGTCATTCATCTCGTGCGACTGCGTACCGCCTGTGGTCGGCGGAATACCGGGCAGGTTCGCATCGGTGGCGGTCAAGGCCCGCAGGGCGTGCCGGGTGTCCTGCAGGCCGCTTTTGGCGATGTCGCGGATCGCGTCGATGGCCTGTGCGACCTCTGGATCCACATCTTGTCCTTCCACCTGTTCGGCCAGTCCTTGGGCCAATGCGATGATGCTGGTCAGATCGTGGCCGACGCTGTCGTGCATCTCGCCGACGATGCTGCCGCGCCGAACGGCCGCATCCCGCTGTTGGGCGAGCAAGTCCGCGCGCAGACGCTCGTCGCGTTCGCGTTGGAGCGCCAGGGAGGATAGGCGCCGGTTGCGGACCGCATAACCCAGCACGCCGATGACCACTATCGGAAGCATGGCGGGCAGTATGTCAAGCCAGATCGACCATCCGGCCTGCCGCCAGCCGTCTCCGGCGAACGCCTGACTGCCCAGCACCATGCAGGAGGCAAGTCCGAAGCACAGGATCCGCAAATCACTGGAGACGGTCATGATCAACGCCCAATAGGCAATCATCGGCATGATCGGAGCCCATTCACCCACGCCGGCGAGATCCAGCAGCAACGCCAGAGCAAGCTCTCCGCCCATCACCCATTCGGGTCTCACGTACCGCCATGCCAGCGCGACGCCGCCGGCAAAAACGGCGGCCAGCATCAGCATAAACACGCTTGGCGTGTGCGTGGCCCAATACGAGTGATACGACGGGACGGCATCGCGCCTGGTGACCCATAGCATGCGCAGCATGAACAGCGTGGCCACGACCGGCAATCCATAGACCGGCAGGCCGCCCGGTTTCCTCAATCCCAGCGGAGCATCGCCCGTATCCCATATCCTCGACTCACAATCAGACATACTCGCATGCATATCCGCTTGGTGCTTATTCTCCTGCCGCACGAGCGATGACGACCGTCGGCGATGTGCGAATGCCACGTTGCGCGGTGAGCCACGAACCAAGCATCGCCATGGCGGCAAGCAAGAGCACGACCACGAGCCACAGGAGCCACGGCATGCCGAATACCAGCACGTCAAACGACAACCAGATGCCGATGGAGAACGAGACGGATACGAGCAGACTGGGAACGAACGCGATCAGGGACGAGGTGACGACAATCATAAGCCCATCCAAGGCGGCGATGGCGTTGAGCTGGCCTTGGGTTCCACCGCTGACGGCTACTAGCGCGAGGTCAAGCTCCCGTCCACGCTGGGCGATCAGATAGCCCGAGCACACCGCCGCCAGCACCAGGACCAGCGATGTGCCGATCAATGCCAGGATACGGGCGAAACCGGGCACCTCCACCGTCGGCGTCCCCGCGGGAAGCAGCCGCGTCCACGCGGTGATGGTCGAGGTGAGCGACTCATATGACATGAGCAGCGTCAATCCGGCGGCCATGGGAATGATGGTGGACGAGGACGCGCACACCCTGGCCCGAGCCTGCTGGCATGCGATGCGCCACGCCGGCCAGGGAAGACGCACCACCGCCGTCCACATGCGCACCGTCGCCGACAGCACGGCCGGACCGGCAAGGCAGACGGACACGGTGAACAGCAGCATCGCGATCATGTTGCCGTACGCCAGCGGCGACATGGACGAAAACGTGACCTGCACCGACATCCGCGCCATCGATGTCTTCCGCACGTTCAGCAGACCGACCGCCAGCGAGACCAACGCCCCGGCGAACATGATCCAGGCAAGAACAAGACGGGGAACACCGACCGTTTTCGGAGGGTTCGCCGCCTCGCGCAACGCCTCGACCGGCGATATGCCGCCGACCACGCGCACCGTCAACAGCGAGCCGACCAAGGCCATCGCGAATCCGAAGACGATACCGCAACTCCACGCCCGCAGCATGCCCGTCACATCCTGCGGCAGAAACGGCAACCCGTTCGCCTCCAACTGCCGGGTCGCGAACGGATAGAGCCCCCGTGCCAGCGCCGGCGAGACGATAAGCGAGACGAGCGTGGCGGCGACATCCAACAGCAGCACCTGCGCGCAGACGCGCGACGTCAACTGTCCGGGCGTGGCACCCTGCAATGCGATCAAGGCGAGGGCGCGGCGGCGCTGACGGATGGCCGAGGAGACCACCAAAAGCACCATGAGCATGCCCACGACGATCATCGGCACCAGAGGAGGGCCGCTCAGCTCCATCGAGAACATCACCGCCCTGCCATGCAACCCCGGAACCGCCATGGCCATCCTCGCGTTCGACAACATGACCATCACCATGCCCGACACGCACTGCACCACTGCCAGCAGCAGCAATACCGCGCCCCACACGACAGGCGCATCCCTGAAATCACGCAACAGGCCACGCATCAAATCGCCTCCCGCCCATCAAGACCGGACGAATCGGAACCGACCTCGGCCAACACACCGTCACGCATCCGCGCGACGCGATCGCAGCGGACCGCGACCTCGGGACTGTGCGTGACCATGACCACCGCATGACCAGGACGATCCGCGAACGCGCGCAGCTCATCGACCACACGCCCGCCGGACTCGGTGTCCAACGCGCCGGTCGGCTCGTCGGCGAACACGATCTCGGGATCGGCGACGAGCACACGGGCCAACGCCACACGCTGCTGCTCCCCGCCCGACAGCAACGTCACGTTTTGCCTGCGCAACCCGAGAATCCCCAGACGGTCAAGCAGCCCGGCCGCGCGATCCCACGGATATTTCGCACCGCGCAGCGTGAACGGAAGCCTGAGGTTGTCCTCCACGCTCATCGAAGGCACCAGATTATACGACTGGAACACAAACCCCAGATGATCACGCCGGAACCGCGCCGACTGGGCACGGCTCATACGGGTCACCTCCTGTCCCAGCACCCGTACAGAGCCATCGGAGACGGACTCCAACCCCGCCAGACAATACATGAGCGTGGACTTGCCTGAACCAGACGGTCCCACGATCCCCGTCATCTGACCCCAACCGGCTGTGAAATCCACATGCCTCAGCACCGGCACCGTCTCACCCCTACGCAGCTCGAAACTCTTCGACAGCCCCGCGGCCGCGACCGGAGCCGACGCCATTGCATCGCTCCCCGTTCCCCTCAAATGTCGAACCATTATCCACCTTCCTCACCTGCGTATTGGACTTCGATACCCCCACTATCCATCGAAGAGACAATGAGCAGCAAGAAGACGTGCGAAAATGTCATCTAGAGATGACACCCTCAATAGGGGAAAATAATGCCAAAGATGATGGCACCTATAGAGAATGTCTCTTTTTATTGTTTTTAAGGACGGCGCAAGCTGCTGTTTTTGGCAAGCATGTAGTACAAGGGAACGGTTTTGAGAAGGTGGTCGTGTTTCCCTTCTCCAATGACATGGCCATTACTCAGGACATATATCATTTCGGCATTGCGCACGGTAGTGAGTTGGTGGGTGACGATAATGAAAGTGCGGTCTTCGGCTTGTTCCAGTAGTTGGGTAACAAGCTGTTCGTTATCAGCGTCCAGGTTTGCGGTGGCTTCGTCGAGTAGGATGATTTTTGCCGTGGAAAGAAGAGCACGAGCTATGGCGAGTCTTTGGCGTTCTCCGCCTGATAGCATGATTCCGTTTTCTCCTACCTGCATATCAAGACCTTTGTCAGATCGGTCTAGTAGATGGGAGAGGTTCACGGACTCTAGTACTTGTCGGCATTCATCGTCGCTGCGATAGGTTGATCCGAGAAGTAGATTCTCGCGTAGGCTACCGGACAGTGCTGGTGAATCCTGTTCTACGTATGCAATATGGCTGCGTAAATCGTCTCGATCACAAGTTGTTATGTCGTTACCGAGTACATTGATGTTTCCGCTGGAGGGAACATAGAAACGTTCGATAAGTTGTAGGATGGTGCTTTTCCCTGCGCCCGAGGGCCCGACTAGTGCTGTAACGCTTCCCTGGGATATGGAGAGGTTCAGGTCGCGCAAAATTGGTTTGGAGCCATATGAGAAGTAGACGTGTTGGAATTCCACTGCCGGAGGACATGGGCTGCTGTGTACCAGCGGCATATGTTCATTGATTGTTGTGACGACGGTGTCAGGGTCCTTTTCTTCGGGAATATCCAAATTATTTCACGTCGCATACGGTGAAGGCGAAGCTGGTGAGGGTGCCGGTGGATTTGCCGTTGGCGAGGAGCTGATTGATGTCGGGCAGGTCCTTGTTGTCGCTGGTCTGGTTGAGGGCGTATCGGGTGCCGTCGGGCGCGGTGAAGCGCATGACGGGATCGCCTTTGCCGTTGTGCGTGCAGCTGACGGTGCCGTGGTCGACGGTGAGGGGCCATGTGTGGCCGAGCTGGTCGGCGCTGATGTCCTGGGGGTTGCTGGTCGCGGTGATTGTCTTGCTGCCGTCGGTAGGGTAGTTTTCGGGGTGTTCGATGCCGTCCATGCAGGCGGTCAGCCCCAGGGTCATGATGGCGGCGAGGCTTGTGGCGGTGATGGTTCGGATGGCGTGTGTCGTGTTGGTCATGCTGGTTTCCTTTGTCGTGTTCGGTGGTGGTCGGGGTGCTTGTTCGTCTGCCGTCAATGCTGGTCGGGGTGTTCCTCGATGAGGGCCATGTAGCCGTCCTCCAATGTGGGGTCCATGGGGTGCGCGTCGGCGGGCGGGTTGTCGGTGATGACGCGGTAGCGTACGCCGCGTGCGGTGGTGACGGCGTTGGCGACGATCATGCCGTCCGGTGGCGGGGTGTTGGATGGCTGGGTGAGCCAGACATGGCCCGCGGCGTGTCCGGTGAGGTGTTCGGTCGGCCCGTCATAGCGGATGCGGCCTTGGCGCAGGACGAACACGTATGGGCAGGTCTGGGCGATGTCGTCGAGGATGTGGGTGGACAGGATCACGGTGCGGTCGCCGCCGAGGCTGGCGAGCAGCGTGCGGAAGCGCATGCGTTCCTCGGGGTCGAGTCCGGCGGTGGGTTCGTCCACGATGATGAGCCGGGGGTCGCCCATGAGGGCCTGGGCGATGCCGACGCGGCGGCGCATGCCTCCGGAGAAGCCGCCGATGCGCCGGTCGGCCACGTCCGTGAGCCCGACCCGGTCGATGAGCTCGTGCGCCTGGCGCATGCGTTCCCGGGTGTCGTCGATGCCTTTGAGGACGCCCACGTAGTCGAGGAATTCGAGCGGGGTGAGCTGCGGGTAGGGTTCGATGTCCTGCGGCAGGTAGCCGAGCGTGCGTTTGAGCGCGCGGCGGGTCCTCGCGTCCTTCAGATCGTGGCCGTCCATGAGCACCTGGCCCGATGTGGGGCGGATGATGCCGGCGAGGATGCGCATGAGCGTGGTTTTGCCTGCGCCGTTCGGCCCGATCAGGCCGACCATGCCGTGCGGCAGGTCGCAGGTCACGTCGTCCAGTGCGCGGGGCTTCCTCGGGAAGTCCTTGGTCAGGTGGTTGATGGAGATGAACATGACGTCTTCTTTCCGTGTGGTGTTTTTTCGGTGGGGTTCCGCCGGTGCCGTTCAGCGCGTTGTGCGCGGGCGTGCCGAGCACCATCCGCCCAACGCCATGAGCAGGACGGCGATGACGAGCTGCGCGATCAGGGATATGGCCGCGTTGGCGGGCGTGCCGGTGACCGCGAGGATGCCTCCCGTGGCCGGGTAGACGGGGCCGAGCCCGAACCATCCGGCGCCGACGGCGTCGCCGATCACGTTGAGGATGGTGCCGTTGATGGTCGGCGCGGGCAGCATCGGCGAGGAGAACACGAGCGCGAACCATGCGAGCACGCCGGCGATGCGCGCGACGATCATGGGCAGGATCGCGCCGAGCAGCGAGGACAGGCTCATCGCGGTCAGCACGGCCGGCCCGGTGATCGCGAGTCCGGCGGCCAATGCCTGCGGTATGGCCCGCCACGAGCCGTGCAGGGTCTGGATGACGCCGGCGCAGGCCAGCAGCAGGAGCGACGGGGTGATGAGGATCAGGAACGCGCCGAGCGTGCGTGCCGCTGTCAGCAGGGGCACGGGTGTGGGTGTGGAGTCCTCCAGTTGGCCGATGCCGAGTCGGTCGTGGCGTGTGTGGAAGTCGGTGAACGCGGCCATGTAGGCGATCGGCATGAACATGGCCATCGTCTTGGCCATGAATGCCAGATCGCCCGCGCCGTGGTCGTGCGGGCCGGCAGGGGAGATCATGCCCAGCAGAAGCGCGAACAGGGCCAATGGGACGGCCGCGGCCCATAGGGAGCGTTGCCGCCACACGATGATCATGTGGACGCGGATCAATCGCGGGAAGCCGATGTGCATGTTCATATGCTCCTCCTCGCAAGCGTCACGTTGCGTTCCTCGTCGCCCAGCAGATGCCACGCGATCCCGACGGCGATCACGGCGACGGTGAGCGGGATGCCGCGTTGCGCGACCGGGTCGAGCACGTACGGATCCCACAGGAGGGCGAGGAACATCCATACCGCGACCACCGCCATGACCGTGGCCCGCGTGGACGCGGACCACGCGGCGGCCGCGAACCCGGCCGCCCCCACGACCAGCACCGCGCCGGTCGGCGCGATCAGGCTTATCCACCCCGTGTCCTGCGGCCACAGGCCCAGTACGTGCAACGGCGCGAACATGAGCACGGCGCCGGCAAGACCGGACACGGCCGCGAGTGCGAACCGCGTGGCCTGCACGCGCCTCCAACCCACGGGCGTGGACTCGCTCGCCTCGACCAGCGGGTCGCCGGTCAACGCGACCGCCACGCACACGCCCGCGCCGATCACCATCAGCTGGGCGAGCCAGTTCACCACCGTCAGCGTCTGCGTGCGCGACCACACGCCGGATACCATGATGCCGGCGGCCGCCACCGCGATCCCGCAGGCCACGGGCATTGTCAGCAATCCCATGCCGATGCGTCTGGCCTGCGCGCGAATCATTCCCGCCATGCCGTCCCTCCTTGAAGTGCGAAGCTCGACGGCCGTTCCTTATCGTCCGTCACCTGATAGGTAGCGGACGGCAGCCGCATGGTTCACGCGACACGCCGAACGGCCGCCGGAGGCCCGTCGGCTTCAATCCGGTCAGACGGCCGCGGCCGCCATGCGCGCCTCGGACAATCGTCCGGAGAACGCCACCGCCGCCGCGCACGCCATCAGACCCGTGACGGCCAGCAGCGGCTGCCCGAATGGCCGGGTCATATCGATCCAGCCCGCGGCCGGCAGGCCCGTCAGCCCGAGCAGGTCCGTACGGATCACGGCGACCAGCAGCAGGCCGACGCCGAAACCGACGCCCGTGGAGAAACGGATCGCGAGCATCGCGCCCACGCCGGCGACCAGCAGCAGGGGCGACAGCCATCCGACCAGCAGCACGCCGAACGTCCCATACCCCTGCGCGCCCATCACGGCGGTCACCATCAGGCCGAACACGACGTCGCAGGCGAGTATGAACACCAGCCGGACCAGCGTGACCGCCCCCGTACCCAACGGGGTGGCCGACGAGATCATGTCCGCGCGGGAATCCCCGAACGCCATCGTCACGCTCAACAACACGCCGGCCAGCACCATCGAGCAGAACGCGCGGGACACGACCGTCGCACCCCAGCCGACCGCGAAGAACCGCGCCCCCAATCCGGCGAACGCCATCAACGCCAGCGTGGCCGGCACCACCTGCCACGGCACCACCCGCGACTGCCGGCCCAGCAGCAGCATGAACAACCGCAGGCTGCGCGCCCACGACCATGCCGGTCCGTCCAACGGGGAACGCGACGCGCGGATGCGCGCCATCACCGCCGCAGCGGGAGGCGCGTCTTCCGAACGGGATCGTTCCACGGCGTCCAATGCCGCAAGCAGACGCCCGTCGGGCGTCCCGCCCGTCAAGCGGTCGGTCGTTTCGTCGATATGATCGGTCATCGGGATTCACCGTTCCTTTCCATCCGCATCGTTTTGGCGGTCGAGTTGCGCGCGCAGCAGACGGCGCGCACGCGAGATACGGGATTTGACCGTGCCCTCCGGCACGTCCGACAAATCGGCGATCTGCCGGTACGACAGGCCGTGCAGCCACGCCAACGTGGCCGTCTCCACCAGTTCGACGGGCAGCCGGCGCAGCAACGCCGTCAGATCATCCACGCCCGCTTCGGACAGCACGGCCGTCTCCGGACTCGGGCCATCGTCACGCGGTTCGGGCGCATCGTCCAACGCGGTCACATTCGGGCGTACGCGCCGCACGCGCATGTAGATCTGCCGTTTCGCGATGCCCAGCAACCAGGACAGCACCTTCGCGTCACCGCGGAACGCCCTCGCCGACCGCCAGCAACCCAACCACACGTCGGCGCACACCTCCTCGGCCGTGCCGGCATCCGGCACGCGCACGCGCACGAACGCCCGCACCGCCGCAGCGTACCGCCCATACAGGGTCTCGAAGGCACGCTCGTCCCCGGAGGCGACCCGCGCGAGCAGATCCCCGTCACGCGTCGCCGCCCCACCGGGCGAGGTCATGTCATCCTGCGTATGCGGCTCCTTCCACAGCACATCGTAGACGGATGTTCATCGGTATATGTAGCGGGGAACGCGCCGGCGGTTCATGGCACGTGCATCGACATGCCCGGAGGGGCGTCAGATCAGGTCGTAGGGCATGCGCCTGAACGCCATCCAGAACGTCAGGAGCGCAAGGGCGATCACGGGCTGCCAAGGTATGCCGGCAAGCGCCAAACAGGCGAACACCACGAACCGTGCCATATAGAACAGGATCCGACGTACGCCCGAGCGCGGAACCGTCTCACAGGTCATATGCGTGTAGCCGCCTCCCAACGTGCGCCCATCCCGCAGCCAGGGCACCAACACCTCGAAGACGAACAGCATGAGCAGGAACATCAGCCCCGAGAACCCTAACCCGCCCAACACGCGGTCGGCAGCCGCACCGGGCCGGACGCCTGAGACCAATGCGTGGATGACATTCGCCGCGACGGCCAACGGCAGTGCCGCCGACATCACGAGGCCCATGTCCACGAGGAACGCGACCAGACGCCGGACCAGGCCGGGATGGGTCACCGTCGCCGCATCCGACTCACGCATGGGCAGGAGCCGGTCGAATGCCAGCGCGCACCCGTACCCGGCCAGCGCGCCCGACGTGTTCCACACCAGATCATCCACGTCGAACAGGCGATACGCGCACGGGAACACGCCCAACGTTCCCGTCAACTGCATCGTCTCCACCAGCAGCGAGACCAGGAACCCGGCGACGGTGGCCGTGGGAAGCCCGCGATGGAACACACGCCTGACGATGAACCCGAGCGGCAGAAAGAACACGACGTTCATCACGATCTGCAACACAGCATCCAACCCGTCGGTACGTATGTCGGCGACGAACCGGAACAGGTCCAACTGCGGCTTCAGATGGTGGACGGCGCAGAACGCGACGGGATCGGCCGGCAACGGGTACAAAGTGAAGCACAACAAGCCGATTGCATACAGCACCGTGCCATACGCGGACAGGATCGCCGGCAATCCAAGCCGGTTATCGCGGTGATACAGCATCGCCAGCACCGGAACGGTCAACGCCACGGACACCACCGGCCACAACGCCAACGCAAACAGGAACGGAACCGTAAACGCCGATAAATAAAGCATATCATTCCTGCCTTGATGGTAGGGGGCTGCGGACATTTTCTTGGAGATGGTCACGCAGCCATTCCCTGGCTTTGACG